>WNFG01018610.1_pt1 | contig 10332 bp, 8 predicted proteins | sample 5400431 | NCBI WGS metagenome assembly WNFG01 (sample SAMN13153346, study PRJNA577476) | soil metagenome | isolation source: 120 cm saprolite under Douglas fir tree site 2 hole 3 replicate 2 | place: USA:California | collected 2015-04-18
CCCAATTCAAAGGAGGAAATCGGATGGAAAGCTCAGCCGCAAAACAGCAACCTATGGCAGGAGGTAGTATGGCCACTGCCGAACAAGCGTATTTGCGCACTGAACTGGAACAACGCCGCGAGCGCCTTCACGAGGCTTTACATTCGCCCGCCGCCGATGCTTCTCTTTCTCAATTGTTGACGGCTGTGGACACCGCGCTGAGCCGTATCGATCAAGGAACGTTCGGGCTCTGCGAGACGTGCCACGACACGATTGAAGCGGAGCGCCTGCTGGCCGATCCTTTGGTGCGCTTCTGTCTGGACCATCTTACGAGCGCCGAACAGCGCGCCTTGGAAAGCGATCTTTCCCTAGCTGCACGCATCCAGCGTGGTCTCTTGCCGAAACCCGGACTGACACCAAAGGGCTGGGATGTGCGCTACCACTATCAACCCGCAGGCATGGTGAGCGGTGATTACTGCGATCTTTTCGAGACAGAGGGTGGCCTGCTCTTTATGCTGGGAGATGTTTCCGGCAAGGGTGTTGCCGCGTCGATGCTTATGAGCCATCTCCATGCAACGTTTCGCAGCCTTGCTGAAGCCGACCTCCCCCTCGATCGGATGGTGCAAGACGCCAACCGCATTTTCTGCGAGAGCACTCTCGCGGGGCAATTCGCGACTCTGGTTGTGGGCCGCGCTGCCCACGATGGTTCGGTGGAGTTCGTCAGTGCGGGCCACCTTCCCGTGCTTCACATCCGTGGTGACGGAGCAACCCCGAATGATTCTACTGGCGTGCCTTTGGGGATGTTCTGTGACACGCGCTTCCCTGTCCATCGGCTCGCACTGGCCCACGGTGACACGCTGTTCCTGTATACCGATGGTTTGACGGAGGCGCGGAATCGCGCAGGTGCGGAGTATGGCCTCCAGCGAATCCGCGCGCTGGCAGCGCGGCACACAGGGATAGAGCCTGCGGGGCTGATCTCTAAATGTTTAGAAGACCTTCTGAGCTTTGGAGAGGGTTTGAAGCAAACGGACGATTTGACGCTTCTTGCGGTTCAGCGTGCAGAGTAAGAAAACCTGGCTCGACAGGAAGATGGGAGCTTAGACCTACACCCGTCACGGTGGCGCCTTTTATTGGGGCGATGTTGTCTCCAGGTGCAGAAATCGTTGCGGTCCTCGGGGGAATGGGTCCAAGTTTTTCCGGCGGTTGAGGAGCCAAAGGCCAGTTCAGGGCTTTGGTGAAAGCATCGAAAATACTGCGAGTTGCGCCTTCCAAGGTCACGCACTCGTTTCCCAAACAATCCAAAAACACACCTCCATCGGGGGTATCAAAGGAAAAAAAGTTCGGGCGGCGAAGCAAATTCGAGCGCTCCGAGTATTTCTTTTCGAGGGCTTCCGAGTATTGGCCGAAGAAGCGCGCCGCGTGCTCCTCGTCGTTCAGATGCAGGCGGGTCAGCAGGATAAGCTTCTTCGTTTGTTTGTGCTCGAAGACAGCGTAGCGGTCCCCATCCCAGGCTGCCGCCAGAGTCTTTGCGCGGTCATTGTCGAGGAATTGCTTCAAAACTTCCTTCCACCCGAATTCGCCCATGATGTTTTCGTCGAGCTTCGACCAGTTATCCCCGAGCAATTTCTCAAGCCGCGGAAGAGCGACAATGCCAGGAGTCTTGCCGGACCGATAGAGCGCCGGGTGGAGGATCTGCTGCGTGGAAACCGGAGGCTTCTCGAACAGCGCCGGTAGAGCAGCCCATCCGGCGTTTCTCATGACAGCAGCCGAGAAGGTTAGTCCACCGATGTAAGGAAAAATCAGCGCGTCCTTGAGGAATGGCGGAGCCTTTTGCAAAGTTGGGGTGCTGCTTAGATCACCAATCAGCATGCCAGGATCGAAGTCCGGCACATCCTTCAGGGAGCGGCCGGTGCCAAGCATCAGGTAGTCGACCATGGCGGCCATGGCGCTGCCCTCGAGGACAGCATCCCGTGCGAGTTCGGCATCTTCATTCGGGCGAGCAGCCTTGAGCCAGTCCTCAATCTTGAAATGCTGGTCCTCGAGCGCATGCGTCAATTCATGGGCCATGACCATGCGCTGGTCGGCAAGGGGGCTCCAGTCCGCGATATAAAATTCGCGGGCCTTCGGATCGTAAAGCCCTTCGACCTGTTCCGAGAGCACGTTCACCATGAAGGCATCGAGGTCAAATCCCCTGGGAAGGAGGCCAAAAGCTTCGGCGCTGCGCTCGTCCGCATAGCGCTCGGAGGGATTTTTTTCTTCGTTCATCTGCTTGATTACGTAGGCGCGTATTTCTTCGCGGGAACGCAGGGATTTTTTGACCGGCGTGAGCAATTTCAAGCCGGTAATTTGGCTCATCTGGCCGAGGACTTCGTCCGCGGCAGCGATGAAATCAGCATCCGTGGCGTCTTTGGAATCCGCACGAGGAGGAGCGACGGAAGCCTCTTGTGCGTGGACACTCATATTGCCAAGGAACAAGGTGAGGCCGATGAATAGAGAGCGCAGTCCGAAGAGAGCGTGTTTCGAGTGAGAGACCATATCGTTTTCAGAATAACAGAATCCGAATGGCGCTGTCGGAAAGCCACGGAAGAGACAAAAAACCAATAACGGGCGGGGGGCCATCTTCTTCCGCAGGTTTGTGGTGGAGCCGCCTGAGTGTTCCGAAAACTTAACAGTGTGGTAATTCTGTTGTACTCTGCCTGTGGGGAAACACTCAACCCACGAGGAATTGATGCTTCCTGGTTTTCGTCTGCGGCAGGCCCGCGAACGACTCGGATTGACTTATCGTGATGTGGAGCGCGCCAGCTACGAATTGGCCGCGCGCCGGGGCCGTCCTGACTTCATTGTCCATATTAGCCGGCTGGCGGACATTGAGAATCGTGGAGTTGTGCCGGGTCTGCACAAATTGTATACGCTAGCGGCCATCTACCGGCTGAACCCGCTGGAGATCTTCGGTTGGTACGATGTGCCCATCGAAGAGTGTTTCCATGATGGCATTTCTTTCCCGGTGCCGCAGACGCACCTGATGGCGGCGCCGACGTCGCTGCGGATACCGATGAAATTTGACCCGGCGTTCGATCCGCGGCGAACGGAAATGCTGTCGCGCATGGTGGAAAAGTGGGGAAACTTTGAAGGGGTGCTCACCAACGGCCACAGTCATCACTTCTATGGCTATATAGGCACGTCCGACCGGCGGATGATGCCGCTGCTGCGTCCGGGGAGCATCGTGCTGGTGGATGGTTCGGTAAATGAAATTGATGATGGCGATTGGACCACGGAGCATGACCGGCCAATATACTTCGTCGAGGTGCGTGATGGATACCGTTGCGGGTGGTTCCATCAGGAGGGCTCGCGGCTGGTGATGCAGCCCCATCCGCTATCGCACTGTATACCAGAGACGTGGCGCGTGCCAGAAGAGGCGGAAATCGTAGGCCGGGTGACGGGCGTGGTTACGCGCTTGAACGGGCCGGAGAGCGTTCCTCATCGAGGATCTCCAGAAGAGCGCGGAGATTAGAGCAGAATAGTTCTTTTAGGTATTCGGGCGCTGCTTCCGGTTGAAGGACGCGATAGGCTTCCATGCGGCGCCAGTGAGAAACGGCGACAGAAAAGCCACCTTCCATGCGCGCGAGGCAGGCCCGCAAATCTTCCTCCTGGCTCGCGAGCGGCGCTTCCAGAATGCGCTCAAAAATCTGTTCATGACAGAGCTGCAAAGCCTGCTGGATAGCCGCGTCTGGATAGAGCGCGGCAAGTCCGGCATGGTCATATCGGCCGCTGGAGAGATCCCGCAAGGAAGCGATGTATGCCAGGCGGGCAAATAGCCCGGGAATGCCCGCGAGAGTTGTCAGTGTGAAGTCCTGAATGACGCTGCGGTTTTGCTGGAGTTGTGTAAGCGTTCTCATGCCGACCTGTGTTCCGCATTCGGAACATTTTCCAGCGCTGGGCCCCGAGAAAGCTGTCCCTCCTCAACCTGTTCATCAGGAGGGATACCCCCTTGAAAAAAATAGCGATAGCAGTAGCGGTTCTTCTTTTGGCCGTTTCGATGGTACTGCCTGTTGTGCGGTCCGTCAACCTCTCAGCCGGTAAATCCGTCAGGATAGATCGCACGCTGACCGCCGATGGCTGGCCGCTGCCGCTGCCACCTCAATCGGTTCAGACGCTCGTAGCTGATGGCTGGCCGCTGCCGTTGCCGCCTCAATCGGTTCAGACACTCGTAGCTGATGGCTGGCCGCTGCCGTTGCCGCCTCAATCGGTTCAGACACTCGTAGCTGATGGCTGGCCGCTGCCGCTGCTGCCTCAATCGGTTTAGACGCTCGTAGCTGGCGGCTGGCCGTTGCTCATCCCGCGCATGGGAGCGGCCACACTCGCCCTTGTATAAGACGCTTCTGACACTTCTAGTGCATCGAGTGCGCTGAACCGGGGGCTTCAGGCCAGTACTTTCGGACTACCGCAGCGAGGCATCGAGGCTATTGCGGATTATTACGAAGATGCTAAGATGCCCTTGTGACAGCAGGAACCGGCCAGTTGCAGCAAATATTATGGGCCGTGAACATGGCTGTGGGAGTATTTCTTTTGTTCTCACTGGCCGTCCGAAAGGCCTATCGGACTTTCCCGGCTTTTTCGCTCTACATCCTCGTGAACTTGGTTTCGGGTGCGTCGGCCTTTTTCATATACCGCGGATGGGGGTTTTCCTCACCGTCTTCACTACGAGTCGCATGGGGGATGCAGGCGGTAGTGATGTTCGCACGGGCGCTCGCTGTAACCGAGGTTTGCAGGCATGCGCTGGCCCGCTACCGCGGAATCTGGGCGCTTGCCTGGCGTGCCCTGTTGTCCTGCGTCAGCATTGTATTGGTATATTCCAGCCTTGCGGCGAGGCGTCAGTGGGAGCATTTACTGCCAAACGCGGACCGAGGACTCGAACTCTCGATTTCAGCCGCGCTGGTGACGCTATTAGCGTTTGCTCGCTATTACGAGGTGAAAGTCAATTCAACGGATCGCTCGCTTGCGACAGGCTTTTGCCTCTATTCGTGTTTCGCCGCGCTAAACAACACGATTCTCGAACACTACCTTTACAAGTACGTGGCGCTGTGGAACATTCTCCGGATGCTGGCGTTTCTTGCAAGCTTGTTCCTGTGGACCTGGGCTGTTTGGAGATCACGGCCCGAGGCCGCCGCGGAAGAAAAACTTCTTCCCCTGGGCGTCTATCAATCGTTTGTACCGCAGATCAACCTGCGATTGCAATTGCTGAATGATCAGTTGGGCAGAATCTGGAATTCAGAGGTTACCCGGCATTGAGTCTTACGTTGGTATTATTCTTTGGTTTCGTTGCCATCCTGCTCCTCGTGCTCGGCTGGGCATTGTGGAAGCCGCGGGAGCAGAAGAATCTCGAGGGCCATCCGCGCTGGTTAGAAGAGCGGGACCAGCGCCACACAGACTATTTGCCACAGATCCGCCAAGCATTGGGGGCGGCGGATTACGATTTCCTCTCCAAGAGGGCTTCCCGCGCGATGGAACGGCGCGTCCGCCGCGAGCGGCAGAATGTCGCACTGGCCTATCTGGGCGCGTTGCGCGGGGACTTCGAGAGTCTGTTGAAGATGGCAAGAGTGATTGCGGTGCTGTCTCCGGAAGTTGCCGTGGCACACGAGTTCGAAAGACTTCGTCTCACCGCGGAATTTGCCTGGCGATGCCAAACGATTCGATGGAGGCTCTTGACGGGCTTGACTCCGCTTGCGCAACTGGCCGGCCTGAGCGATCTGGTCAGTGGATTGAGTGTTCGGCTGGAACAGGCAATGAAAGAGCTCGGGGAACGCGCTGCGGTCGCCGCAGAACTGGCTTCATCGATGAATCGCTGAGGCATGGACGCTGTTTAGCAGCAGCGCGTCCACTGCCGCCAGCAGATCGGTGGCCTTGAAAGGCTTGTGAAGAATCTGCCGGCCGTTTCCAGAGAGGTTCTCGCCGGCATCTTCAGAGGGCGCGACGGCGCACATCCAGATTAATTTATGGCTGAGAGCCGGCCTATGCTTCGTGAATGTCTCTCGCGGTCTTCACGCGATGATCGCGGCCGCGCAGAATGGCCCCGACTGCTTCCAGAACGGATTCGTCGTGATCCACCAATAGAATTCGCCCATCCCTTCCCAAATTGACTTTCAGTCCCGGAGCAGAGAAGCCCGAAGACGCAACGGGTTGATGAGGCAACTCGATGGTAAACGACGCGCCGCGCGTGGGGATATTTCTTACCTGAATCGTTCCCCCATGTTCCGTGATAATTCCATAGCAAATACTGAGGCCTAGACCGGTTCCTTTGCCGACTGGTTTCGTCGTGTAGAAGGGATCGAAGACTCTGGAAGCGTCTTTCACTCCGGGTCCACTATCGGTGAACTCAATGCTTAGCCGGTCGCCATTGATCCCAGTGCGTACCCATAGATCACCATCGGCCGAGTTTTCCAGGATCGCGTCAACCGCGTTGTTCACCATATTCAGAAAGACCTGCTGGAGCTGGTGTGGATCAGCGGAAGTGACCGGGAGATTCTCCGCTAGGTCCAGGTGGATGCGAATGTTGTGCATGCGCAAGTCATAATCACGCAACGCCAGCGTCTCCTCCAGCGCCTGGTTGATCTGCACCTGAACCCGCTCAGGCTTGTGCTGGCGGGCGAAGCTCAGGAGATTCTGCACGATGCGGTGCGTGCGTTGAGCCTGCTTGTACAGTTTGTCGGCATACTCGATTCCCTGCTGTCCCATCTGTCCGCTGGAGGTCAACAACTGGCTGTACCCGAGGATGGCGGTAAGCGGGTTGTTCAGTTCATGTGCGACGCCGGAGATCAGCTGCCCGACTGCCGCCAGTTTCTCGCTGTGGAGCAGCTGCTCCTGGGTGCGGCGCAGGTTTTCATAGGCCTGGCGAGTCTCCTCATAGAGAATGGAGCGCTCGATGGCGCTGGAAATCTGGCTGCCGACGGCGATGAGCAAGTTCACGTCGGCCGTGGAAAATTCCCGTGGGGTGCGGCTGCCGACGACCAGGCCGCCGATGACCCGGTCTTTAGACCATAAGACCACAATGTAGGCATCAGCAAGCTCCTCTCTCGCCTGAGCGTCGCGAAAAACCTGCGGCAGCGGCAAACCCCGGGCAGAAAGAAACGTCGCGTGCACGGCCTTGATATGCTGCATCAGTTCCGGCTTCACCGAGACAGGCGGAAAGTGCCTTGAGAATTCCGAACGATGCCCGACGGCCGCGACGCGCCGTAACTTCGTGCCATCCTGATCGAACAGATAGAGCGAAGTGGCATCCAGGCTGAATAGCTCGGCCATCTGACCCAGCGTGCGATGCAGCGAATCGCTCAGGTCCAGCGATTCGGTCAGCGTCTGGGCGATGGAATTCAACACCATGAGCTCGCGATTGCGGCGCCGGATTTCGGATTCCGCTTGCTTCCGCTCGGTAATGTCGAGCAAGAATCCCTGGTATGCCGTCACGTCGCCAGCCGCATCCCGGACCGCGATAGAAGACTCCAGCATGGTGCGCACTTCCCCGTCTTTGCGCCGCATTTCAAATTCGAAATCGGCAACCGAACTATGCTGCTGCAAGAGCTTTTTGAGCCTTTCGCGATCCGAGCCATTGGCGAAGAACGCGGTGGGAATATCCACTGCCAGCAACTCCTCGCGGTTCTCATACCCGGTCATTCGAAGAAGCGCATCGTTGAAATCCAGGAAGCGCCCCTGGGGGGTGGAGATAAACACGCCTTCCTGAACGCTGGAAACCAGCGTGCGGTATTTTTCCTCCGCACGCTTTCGATCGGTGATGTCCTTCAGCACATGGACGGTTCCGAGCTGCTGCCCACTCGGATCGGTGAATGTCGAGTTGGAGGCCAGAAAATACCCGGACAGCCACGGATCGGGCTCGTCTCCTTCCCCGCCGACGCCCTCGCAGTAGGGGCAGATTTTGTATCCGGCGTTCTGGACTGGCAGGAGCTCCATGACGCTCCGGCCGACCAGCGCGTTCCCTTCGCGTCTCAGGAGCTGGCTCAGCCGCTGATTGCTTCTCAGAATACGGCCGGCGCGATCGTGCACCAGGATCGGATCGCCGATGGAATCAAACGTGTATTCCCACTGTCGCTGTACCGCGGTGACTTGCTCAAACAATTTCACGTTCTGCAGCGTCAGCCCGAGCAAATTCGAGATGTTCACAAGATACGATAATTCGTCCGGATGAAACCGCTCCTGCCGCGTCGAACCGACGGCGATGACTCCGAGCGGCCCTTGCTTGCCGGGGAGCGGCAGCGTCACCAGCCCTTTCAACCCAGCTTCGTCCACTCTTTTCCGAGCCTCAGGATCCCACTCTTCGGCCGACTGCAAGAACTGGCACTCTCCCTTCAGCACGCGTTGCGCCCAGGGTTGCGACGCGGGGAGTTGCGCGAAACGAATCAAGTAGGACTGGTCAAACCCTACCGATGCCCGCGCCACCAGTTGCGCCGAATTACCCTCGCCTTCCTTCAGCCGGACAATCCCGTGTGTGGCGCCAAGGCTTTCCACGAGATGCCTTAGCACCTGGTCAATCACTTCCTTAACGGAAAGCGTCTGCGTACTCGCGGTCGTTAGAAGCGTCAGCCGGCGCATCTTGTCATTCAGTTCTTCGCTCCGCGTGCGCGCACCTTCCATGACCACCACGACCATGGCGATTCCCAGGGCCACTCCCAGAAAATGGTCGAATGCCACTCGTAACAGGAAGAGCGGGCTATCCACCCATAGCGGACGGTCCAATCCATGCAGTCCACTCAGCAGGAATATCCCCGCAAGGAGCTGCGCCCCGTGACCGCGGCGCGCCATTTCCGCCCGCCACATCATCCAACCGGCAAGCAGGCATATCACCGTCTCGAAAATGGCGGTTTCCCAGTGCAGAGAAGCAACCTGCCCCGGGCCTCGCCTTTCGACGTAGTAGACAGCCGCCAGAATCAAGCCGATCAGCGGAAAGGCGGACCAGATTCGCCGTTCCGAGCCCGCCGAGCAGTGCACCACCGCTATCAGGAAGAGAATCAGGGCGGCGGCTTGCGACAAGATACTGGCCAGATTCAACCCCGGAAGCTGGCGAACCAGCAGCGCCAATTCACAAAACGACGAGACCGTAAAGCAGCACCACCCAATAAGCCAAAAACGGAAATACACCGCATGCTGATCGCGGCGGAAAAGAAGAAAGAGGACGAGCAAGATGATAGAGGCGGTCGTTTCGAAGAAAGCAATCCCGAGCAGGCCTTGATTCGCCAACACGATGCCCCGCCTCCCGGTCGGAAGCGCCGTCGCTGCGGTGATCGTGCTGCCGCGAAGCTTGCTACGGACGGCGAGATGCTTGAGTGAGACCCTTCACTGACGCTAACACGCTATTTTCTGACTGGGCAAGGCCGTCCCCATTTGTGTGTGCCGTCACATATAATGCCTGCTGGGGGCAAACCAACGTGGAGATCGAAAACATACTGGTCGTGGACGATGAGGAAGCGATCCGAGAGGTCGTTTCGACCATGCTCGAATCCAAGGGGTACCGCTGCACGGCGGTGCAAAATGGCCGCGTCGCTCAGGACCAGGTGAAGAAGGCGACCCCCGACCTGGTCTTGAGCGACATGATCATGCCGGAAATGGACGGCATCCGCCTGCTCGAATGGATGCGGCAATACGATCCGGAGGTGCCGGTGATCATGGTCACGGCAATCCACGACATTTCCACAGCCCTGGAAGCCATTCGCCGCGGCGCCTATGACTACATCCTCAAGCCGTTCGAGAAGGACCAGCTCTTTTTGGGCGTTGGACGGGCGCTGCAGCACCGCCGTCTGATCATCGAAAATCGCAATTATCAGCGCAACCTCGAACAGCTCGTCGAGGAACGCACCGCACAGCTCACCGCGAAGCACGTGGAACTCGAGCAGTCCTACGACGAAACACTCGAGGCCCTCGGAAGCGCACTGGATTTGAAGGATGCGGAGACAGAAGGACATTGTCAACGCGTAACGGCGTATTGCATTGAGATTGCCAAGGCCGTAAACGTGCCGGTACCGCATCTGCCAATCTTGGCCCGCGCTGCTTTTCTTCACGATATCGGCAAGATGGCCATACCGGACAAAATTCTTCTCAAGGAAGGCCCGCTCGACAGTGATGAGAAGAAAATTATGCGCAAGCACTGCCAGGACGGGTACAACATGCTAATTCGCATCCCATTTCTCCGCGAAGCGGCGGAGATCGTGCTGGCGCACCAGGAATTTTACGACGGCTCGGGTTACCCGCGCGGGCTGAAGGGCGAACAGATTCCCCTCGGGGCACGGATCTTCGCCATCGCCGATACGATGGACGCGATGACCAGCGACAGGCCGTATCGCCGGGGTTTGC
>WNFG01007188.1_pt1 | contig 10331 bp, 7 predicted proteins | sample 5400431 | NCBI WGS metagenome assembly WNFG01 (sample SAMN13153346, study PRJNA577476) | soil metagenome | isolation source: 120 cm saprolite under Douglas fir tree site 2 hole 3 replicate 2 | place: USA:California | collected 2015-04-18
GGATGCTTCCAAGCAACCGGCCAACGCCAGCTCCGCGGAAAGCAAACCGCCGGAAACTGCTTCGATCCCTGCGGGCGACCCGAAGCCGGCGGATCCTACGAAGCCCTGAGATAATTCAATCCCAAGAGGTTGGCCCGGTGAGCGCGAGTTCACCGGGCTTTGTTTTGATTTACGAATCAGCGACGGGAGGACGGAGGCCAAATCAAGTTGTGCGCTGTGCGCCCATCGCGCCGCGTTGCTTCTCCCGCCGTGCGTACATAAACTGTTTGCGTGTAAACAGAGGAGGAAGATTATGCAATTCGCGAGACGGCGTCTTGCCAAGCTTGCAGCGGCTGCGGCTCTTTTCGCCGGTGGTGTGGCGGCTGGCGTTACGGCACAAAACAGGTTTGGCCAACCCAAAAGTGTGGTCCACGTCGTGGTTTACAAATGGAAGAACACCACTTCGCAAAATGACAAAGACCAGGCGCTCGCCGGCATCAAGACCATGGCCGCAAAAATTCCGGGCGTCAAAAATATCTGGTTGAAGACGCAACGCAACCAGATTCGCGATTTTGACGGGGTGTACGCCATTGAGTTTACCAGCGCGGAGGCGGCTGCGGATTATGCGGAGAGTCCGCTGCACGAAGCGTGGCGCAAACGGTGGGAAGAGCTGCGCGAAAACAGCTTGTCGTTTCAGGCTTCCAACCCGTAGAGGGAAGGCGAGAATCACCTCCGGTTTTCGCGCACGATGCCGTAGCGCCGCCGCAGCATCGCGTCGATCGCGCCATCGGTGAGCAGCCGCTTGCTCCATTTTACGAAGGGCGCCAGAGACGTGACGCCGTAGCGCGGCTTCGGCCGCGGTGTTTCAATGGCGTGGAGCATCACGCGCGCGCAATCCTCCGGTGTAGTCTTCGATTTGGCGCGCGTTTCGTTGACGCTGGTAAAGAATCGCGCGTAGAGCGGGGCATACGGGCCGCCTTTTTCGAGGTACGGCTTCGATAGCTCCGCAGCCGCGTTTTGAATGCCGGTGATGATGTAGCCCGGCTCGATCAGCACGACGTCGATTCCAAACGGATATAGCTCCATGCGCAACGCATTGCTCAAGCCTTCCAGCGCATGCTTACTGCTGCTGTAAGCGCCTTGCGTCGGCGGGGTGACGAGCCCGGAAAGCGAACTCATCATCAAGATGCGGCCGCTACGGCGTTCGCGCATGTGCGGAAGGAGCGCGCGCGTGACGCGCAAGACGCCAAAGAAGTTCGTGTCAAACTGCGCGCGCCAGTCTTCCATGCTGAGATCTTCCACCGCAGCGGTGTAATTCACGCCGGCGTTGTTAACCAGCACATCGATCGCGCCGGCCTTGGCGAGCAGCGTCTGGACTGTCGATTGCACCGAAGCGTCGCTGCAAACATCGAGAGCCGTGCTCTCCAGTGCTAATTTCTTTTCGCGCGCTAAGCCGTCAAGCTGCGCGCGCTTCTCCGCCGAGCGGCCCGCGGCAAATACGCGATAGCCGCGCTCGGCGAGCAGCAGCGCCAGCGCTTTCCCCAAACCGTCGGTGGCTCCGGTGATCAAAACGGATTTCGGCCGGGTGTCGCCGTTTTTCATGTTTGCTCCTTGCCGCGCGGCATTATCCTAACCCGGCTTTGCAAGGCGGTCACGAGGGCGAAGGGACCGGCGGGTCACAAAGGAAATACTTTCGTCACAAATCGCCGTGGCCGAATACGGAATCTCCCGCGTGGCCTGTTAGAATCGTTGCATTTCTCGGTTCCACTGACAGCTTGGGTGCGCCGGTATGTCTTCAGACGGAAACCTTGCCATGTCCGAAAGCAGACCGAATTGGCGGCGTGGATTCTGGAGCCTGATCGCCACGCAATTCCAGGGCGCTTTTAATGAAAATGCCCTGAAGTTCCTGACAATTTACCTCGTTCTGGCGCTGGTGAGGGACAAAGCGCAGCGCGACCAGCTCGAATTTCTCGTTGGAGCGTTGTTCGCTGCGCCATTCATTCTATTTTCGCTAAGCGGCGGCTATCTCGCGGACCGCTTCAGCAAGCGCAGCGTCACGCTGTGGACGAAGGTATTTGAGATCGGCGTGATGTTGCTGGCGGTAGTGTCGCTTGCCGGGCCGAATTTTCCGCTGGCGCTGGCCGCCATTTTTCTGGTTTGCGCGCAAGGAGCACTCTTCGGGCCGTCTAAATACGGCCTGCTTCCTGAGCTTTTGCCCGCGGAAAAGCTCTCCTGGGGCAACGGCGTGCTCGAGTTGGGAACCTTCCTCGGAATAATCGCCGGAAGCGTCTGCGGCGCCCTCTTGGCCGATGCGTTCAAAGGGCACCAAATCTATTCTGGGGCGCTCCTGTTTGTATTTACGGTCGTGGGTCTGTTATGCAGCTTGGGTATCAGCCGCGTTCCAGCTGCCGACCCCGCAAAAAGGTTTAACGCGCTCTCGTTGATCGACGTATGGTCGCCGATGAAGTTGATTCGCGGCGATCGCGTGTTGTGGCTGGCGGTTCTGGGGAACACCTACTTCTTCTTTGTGGCCGCGCTGCTGCAATTCAACATTTTTCTTTACGGCCAAGATGTTCTGCACCTGGACTCCACGCACGGCGGATTACTTCAGGCGGCAGTGGCCGTTGGGATTGGAATCGGCAGCTTCGCGGCGGGGTTTCTTTCCGGTGGGAAGATCGAATACGGGCTGATTCCGCTTGGCGCGCTGAGCATGACGGGTTTCGGCCTGTGCCTGGCAATTCCGGGACTGACGTTTGATGCGGTGGTGCTGCTGCTCGCGGGGCTGGGGTTTGCCGGCGGGTTCTTTATCGTGCCGGTCAGCGCGCTGATTCAGCATATCCCAGAGGAGGAACACAAGGGCGGCGTTCTGGGCGCGGCAAACTGGCTCTCCTTCGTTGGCGTGGGTGTTGCGTCAGGCGCGTATTACGCCATGTCGCATGGGCTGCACCTGAGCCCGGGAGCGATTTTTCTTTGGGCCTCGATAGCAACGCTGGCGGCTACCGGGTATGTGTTGTACTTGCTGCCGGATGCCCTGATCCGGCTGCTGCTGTGGACAGCGACGCATACGCTTTACCGGCTTGATATTGTGGGGCGCGAGCGGGTTCCGGCGAAGGGCGGGGCGCTGTTGGTGCCGAACCACGTATCGATGGCGGATGCGGCATTTTTGATTGCGTCGCTGGATCGTCCCGTGCGCTTTCTGATGTTCAAGGGATCGTACGAGCATCCGCTGGTCAAGCCGTTCGCGAAAATGTTGCGCGTGATTCCCATTGCTTCGGATCAGGGCCCGCGCGAGATGATTCACTCGCTGCGCGAAGCCACGCAGGCGCTGCAAAACGGCGAGTTGGTATGCATTTTCCCGGAAGGGCAGATGACGCGCATCGGGCAGATGCTGCCGTTCCGGCGCGGCATGGAGCGCGTCATCAAGGGCGTCGACGTGCCGATTATCCCGGTGCACCTGGACGGAGTATGGGGATCGGTTTTCAGTTTTGCCGGAGGGAAGTTTCTGTGGAAGTTTCCGCGGCATCTGCCGTATCCAGTGCGGGTAACGTTCGGCGAGCCGTTACCGGCGACGGCAAGCTCTACGCAAGCGCGGCAAGCGGTGCAAGACCTGGGCGCGGAGGCTTTCGCGCGGCGCAGGGAGCGCATGCGCACACTGCCACACTCGTTTGTGTACACGGCGCGCCGGCATCCGTTGCGCTTCGCGATGGCGGACGGGCAAACGCCGCGGCTGAATTTCTTTGCGGTTCTGGCGCGCACACTGTTCCTGGCGCGGCGCTTGCGAACGCACTGGCGCGGCCAGGAGATGGTGGGCATTCTGCTGCCGCCGTCGATTCCCGGAGCGCTGGCGAATCTGGCAGCGATGTTGATGGGCAAAGTGCCGGTGAATTTGAACTACACAGTGTCGAATGAAGCGCTGGCCTCGTGCGCGAAGCAATGCAATCTAAAATCGATTGTCACCGCGCGCGTGTTTCTGGAACGCGTGCACATTCAGCCGCCGGTAGAGACCATTTTCATAGAAGACGTCGCGCGGGAGCCAAAGGTAACGGAAAGAATCGTGTCCACTTTAGCGGCGCTTTTGCTGCCGGTGCGCGCGCTTACACGATTTGCGGGAGGCGAACGAGTCCCCGGTCTCGATGACCTGGCAACGATTATTTTCTCCAGCGGGTCGACGGGCGAGCCCAAGGGCGTGATGCTGACGCAGTACAACGTTGCGTCGAACGTCGAGCAGCTCGACCAGATCTTCTTTCTGCGGCCTGACGATCGCATCATGGGGATTCTGCCGTTTTTCCATTCCTTCGGCTTCACGGCCACTCTGTGCCTGCCCGCAGCGGTGGGTACCGGCGTGGTGTTTCATCCCAATCCCTTGGATGCGCGAGTGATCGGCGCGCTTGTCAACAAATATGCGGTGACCATGCTCTTGGCGACGCCCACGTTCCTGAATGCGTATCTGCGGCGCTGCACGCCGGAGGAATTCGGCAGCCTGCGCTTCGTGATGGCGGGCGCGGAAAAACTGCCGGAGCGCGTAGCGGTGGCGTTTGAGGATCACTTCGGCATCCGGCCGCTCGAGGGATACGGCTGCACGGAGTGTTCGCCGGTGGTGACGGTGAACACCATCGATTTCCGCGCGGCGTCTTTTCGGCAGGTCGGCACAAAGCGCGGCAGCATCGGCCATCCTTTGCCGGGAATTACGGTGAAGATCGTCGATCCGGAAACGCACGAGCCGCTGGGGGTGGACGCGCCAGGCTTGCTGCTGGTGCGCGGTCCAAATGTGATGCAGGGTTATCTAAATCGGCCCGACAAAACGGCGGATGTGCTGCGCGACGGCTGGTACAACACCGGCGACATCGCCGCGATCGATGAAGACGGCTTTTTGCGCGTAACCGACCGGCTCAGCCGGTTCAGCAAAATCGGCGGCGAGATGGTGCCGCACATCAAGGTCGAAGAAAAGTTGCAGGAGCTGGCGGGCGCTGCGGAGCAGATGTTTGTGGTCACGGCGGTGCCGGACGAAAAAAAGGGCGAGCGCCTGATCGTCCTGCACACGCTATCGGAAAAGCAGCTTGAAGAATGCCTCACCGGGCTGGCGAAGAGCGATTTGCCCGCTCTGTGGCGGCCGCGACACGACCAATTCGTGCGCGTTGAAAAATTGCCGTATCTCGGAGCGGGAAAGCTGGACCTGCGCAAGGCTCGCGAATTGGCGCTGGAAACGAGCGCGCGTGTCTAGGTGATTCTTCGCGCGCTCTATAGGAACCGCCGCTAAGCGCGCGTAAAGGCCCTCGTTACGATCTTTTCCGCCACGCGCGGCACTGACGCGGTTTGGATGTTCCAGTGCCTGATCCAAAGGAACAAGATGAGCAAGCCCCAGAGGTGATAGCCGAGATTGGCGCGGCACTCCATGTGCTCCTTGATAAAGAACTCGATGCCCTCGCGCCGAAACAGATTCGTTTCGTCAATGGCCGCGGAGCTCAATGTATCCATCAGCAGGGGCCGCAACGTTCCTCGAAGCCAGTCATGCGCCGGAATGTCCAAGCCGGTCTTCGCGCGCCGCAGCACCGACATAGGCAACTTATCCCGCATCAGCCGCTTCAGCACGACCTTGTGCTGCCGGCCATTAATCTTCATGTGCTCCGGCAAGCGCGCCGCAAACTCCACGATGCGATGATCGAGGAACGGCGGGCGCACTTCGAGGGAATGCGCCATGCTCATACGATCGACCTTTTGCAGGATGTCGTCGGCGAGGAAGTAGCGCTGATCGAAGGCCAGATAACGGTTCAGCGAGCCGCGCTCGTCGGCGGCAGGCAAATCACTATCGAACAGGTCCTTGACGGAGGTGCGGTTGCGCTGCAGCACGAATTGATCTTGCTGTGCGGCCGAAAATGTACCGTTCCAGTAGATATGCGCTTCATCGCGCGGCAACAATGTGCCTTCCAAAAACCGCTTCAATTTGTATTCGAGGCTGATCTTATCGTTCGATACCGGCCAATATCGCAACAAACCCAGTAGCCCGCGGCGAATGGGAGGCGCGACGTTTTGCGCCAGGGCCGCATAGCGGTCTGCCGCATAAGTGATGTACCCGCCGAAGAGTTCGTCCGCGCCTTCGCCGCTCAGTGCGACGGTGACGTGTTTGCGGCTGAGCGCGGAAAGAAACCAAACCGGCAGAGCGCCCGCGTCGGCGAAGGGCTCGTCGGAGTAGTAGGCCAGCTCCTCGATCGCCGCCGGCAAATCCAGGGAAGGGCTGACATCCAGTTCATGATGTTCGGTGTCGTACCTTCCGGCGACGTCGCGGATGTATGCGGTTTCGTCAAAACTGCGTCCGGCAAAGGAGATCGAAAATGTCTTAACACGAGAGCCGCACAATTCACGGGTGTAATGAAGAATGGTCGAAGAGTCGATCCCGCCGCTGAGCCAAATTCCCAGCGGCACATCGGAAATCAAATGGTCGCGAACGGACTCGCGCAGCAAATTATCCAGCTCCTCTTGCGCGCCTGCCAGGGACTTTTGCTTCTGAGGCTCGAAGCGCAACCGCCAATACGCCTCCATCTCGACGTCCCCATCCTGCCATTCCAACAGGTGTCCCGGGGGAAGCTTCTCGACGCCGCGCACCAGCGTGTGCGGGCAAGGAACATAGTTCAACGAGAGGTAGTATTGCAGCCCGGTGAAGTCCAGCTCTCGCTTAAATTCCGGATGGGCAAAAATGGTTTTCAGTTCCGAGCCGAAATATAGCTCTCCGCCACGCAGATGGAAATATAACGGCTTGATTCCGAGGCGGTCGCGCGCGAGAACCAATCGCCTTGCATCTTGCGACCAAATCGCGAGCGCAAACATGCCGCGCAGACGCGCGAAGCAATCTTTGTCCCATCGCAGAAAAGCGCGCAGAACTACTTCGGTGTCGCTGCTGGTTTTGAATTTTTCTCCGTGCGATTCCAGTTCCGCGCGTAATTCGCGGTGGTTGTAAATCTCGCCGTTGAAGACCAGTACGGTGTTTCCGTCCTCGCTGATCATGGGCTGATCGCCCGCATGAAGGTCGATAATCTTCAAGCGTACGGCGCCCAGCGACACAATCGCCGATTCATATGTGCCCTGCTGGTCAGGGCCTCGATGAACCAGCGAGTCGGTGGCCGCGCGAATGCGTGCGCGGTCGAATGGACCGTCTCGATGCGTAAACCCGGTTATGCCGCACAAATGACCGTTACTCCGTCTCGGGGAAAGAAACTTGTTTCGCCGATTACTTTTTCCGTCTAGCCGACCTGCAGCCGAGTAAGAGTCTTAGCACCCTGTATTGGTTGCTCTCACCTTTACCTAGTGAAGCGACGTGCCTAGAAGGGAGTTTATATCAGGAGGGCAAAAGCGCAGCACGAATTTCTGCCAGAGGTGTGACTTGCCAAAACACGGAAGCGAACAAAACGTCTCTGGGGAGCGGATGGCCGCGATTTTGCGGCCACGCTCTGCGTTGCTGAAATCAATAGCTGGCTGGCGGTTAAACCTTCAATCCCCAAAAGGACGCATCCGGCTTGACCAACTCAAGCCCCACATCCCACGCTTCGTGGTCGCGCCACACCACTTCGGCTTCCGCCTTGCGGCCACTCTCCGGATGAATCAGGCGCACTTTTCGGTGCAGCGGCAAATCAGCTCCCACGACAGCCATGCATCCGGAATGGCTAACATCCACGGTTACCGCGTGGGCCTGGTGCGCCGCCGAGCCTTCGTCCCATTCCACGAGCAATTTCACCTTGGAAATAACGCGCTTGTGGCTGCGCAACTGCGCCCAGCGCTCCTGCAAAGATTTGGCGACGATGTTTGGGGCGAGATTTGGAGCCATGTGTGACCTCGCTCAAGAGGTTTGCCGGGGCCCAGAGAGGGGAGTTCTAAAGCTACTGCGCTGGGATATCCGGGTCAATAGTACTTTTTCACTTTTTCCGCGCTCGCAAAAGGGGCAAAATCCGAGCCCCAATCTACCCTGCCGGATTTATCTTGGATGTTAGGCGGGCGTTACGGCCCAGATCCTTGCCCGTCCTTCTTTGTCATTAGAAAAGACGTTCCAAAGGAGTAGAATCACTGCGACCGAGGGCGTCCAGCACATCAGGTCCATAACGTGATCGGCCACCGCTCACCTTTCCACATAATCTGGCCCCGCCAGGGGGTATGAGATGCCTGTCCATCCGAACCACCTCACCCTGCGCCTGCTCCTTTTCGCTGCCGCTGGCGTCTTGCTCGTCCCCTTAGGTTCTAGCCACCAAGCGCAAATGCAAAGCCCGGAGCGGCCGGCCAGTCTGGTGGTCAGCGTGCGAATGCCAGACGGCTCGCCTCTAGATACCCCCGCAGTCGTCAATCTCAACACCTTTTCGGGCACCGCCGCAGGCATTGGTGTTTTCCGTAGCGGCACGGCCGAGTTTACAAATCTCTCTCCCGCAAGCTACACGTTGGAGATCATTGCCGCCGGTTATCGGCGGGTGACCGAGAACGTGCAGATTCTGAACTGGGGGGCGCGTCAGCAGCTTTCCATCACTTTGATTCCGGAATCCTCCCCTTCCGCTGCTTCCCCTCCTCCCGGCTCGCCCATTCTCGCGCCCAACGCGGAAAAGGAAGTAACCAAAGCGCTCGAAGATCTTCGCGCAAATAAACCCGACGACGCCCGCACGCATTTGGAGAAAGCCTCGCACCTGGCGCCTTCCCATCCGGACGTCAGCTATTTGTGGGGGATGTATTACGCACAGGTGAAGGATTTCGCGAAAGCCAAGGTCTATTGGGAGAAGGCCGAGCAAATTTCGCCTCACCATGTCTTCTCTCTCGCCGCACTCGCGCAGCTCGCCTTGCAGAATTCGGACTACCCGACCGCCACCAGCTATCTGCTTCGTGCTTCGGAGGCCGCTCCCTCCGCTTGGCGTTACCACGAACGCCTCGCGGAGATATATCTCAACCAAGGGCTAAACGAGGAAGCGCAGAAGCACGCGCAACGTGCCCTGGAGTTGGGCAAAGAACGCGCCGCAGAAGCCCACTTTGTAATGGCGCAAATTTTCTTACACAGCGACCAGTCCCAGGCGGCGATGAAAGCGCTTGCCGCCTTCCTCGCTTCTCAGCCCTCCGGCCCTCGCGCTGTCGAAGCGCAGAAACTCCTCGACACGCTACAAAAGCCGGAATTGACTGCTCCCACTCCCACCGGCGTCGCCCCGGCACGCAAAAGTACGAGCCAGCCTCCTGCTGTTTCGCTCGTTGCCGATCTGATGCCACCGCCCAAGTGGATGCCTCCCGATGTCGACGACAGCATGCCTGCAGTCGAATTTACGGCAAGTTGCCCAGTGCAGAAGATTCAAGAAGAGGCAGGTAGCCGCGTGCGCGATTTCGTCGATGCCGTGAATCGCATCGCTGCCACGGAGTCGCTGGATAACGAGGTTATCGACCACTCCGGGTTTCCCATCAGGCGCGCTTCACGCAGCTACTCCTACGTCGCCTCCGTTCGAGCTGGCCTGCGAAGGACTGAGCCGCTGGCACGGCGGCCTTGCGTGGCAAGTGCATTTTCGGCAGAAACCAGATAAGCCCGCACGCCTGCGCAGCTACCGCGTGAACTCCCGGTCTTTCTCGATTTCACTGCGCGGCCGGGCTTGGATTTCGGCGGACAATTTCCAGATCGTCAGCCTCGAAACGGACCTTGTCTCACCGGTCCCGCAAATCCAACTACGCGCCGAGCACATTGCCGTCGAATATATGCCAGTAAGATTCGTGTCGCACCATCAGGAGTTGTGGCTCCCCGAAAGCGCCGAGATTTACTTTGATTACGGCAACCGCCGCATGCACCGCCGCCATCACTTCCGCGACTACATGCTTTTCGCCGTCGACGAAAAGCAGCAAATCTCCGTCCCCAAAGTCGACTCCGACGCCGCCAGCCCCGACGCTCCTCATTAGAAGTTATCCTGCCAAGTCCGACACACCGGCGGGACTTAGCTACGCCCAGATAATCCTTCTTTCTGCTGGACCGCCCGCAAAGCGAAAAGGCCGTCCTGATTGCTCAGAACGGCCTTTTCTAATTTAATCCTGGCGGTGACCTACGTTCCCACACAGTTACCCGTGCAGTATCATCGGCCCTGCGAGGCTTAACTTCCGTGTTCGGGATGGGAACGGGTGTGACCCTCGCGGTATCAACAGATTTGGCTGGCGTTACAGGTTCGACTCGAAATCGAACGCTACTGTGCATTTTTGGCTCGCAGCCTCTTGCGAGGCCGCTTTTTGCTCTTCCCCAAAGACGGTTTGGGAAAGTTTTATGATTAAGCCGAACGGGCGATTAGTACTGGTCAGCTTCACGCATTACTGCGCTTCTACCTCCAGCCTATCAAAGTCGTAGTCTTCGACTGCCCTTCTTA
>WNFG01011641.1_pt1 | contig 10329 bp, 8 predicted proteins | sample 5400431 | NCBI WGS metagenome assembly WNFG01 (sample SAMN13153346, study PRJNA577476) | soil metagenome | isolation source: 120 cm saprolite under Douglas fir tree site 2 hole 3 replicate 2 | place: USA:California | collected 2015-04-18
CTATGGGCCGGTGCAGGGAATGCCTTCCATTCGCACAACTGCAAAAGACAACAAGATCTTCCTTCACGTCCTTGACTGGCCGACCGCAGCGCTGAAAATCAGCAATATCAAACCAAAAGTAATTTCCGCGCACCTGTTGGCCACTGGGCAATCGCTGAAGTTCACCCAAACTGAAGAGAAGCTTAAATTAGAATTGCCGTCGCGAATGCCTGATGCCAACGTCACGACGATTGCTTTGATGACGTCGTGATTCAGATGCGGTTGGGTTTTGTACAACTGTTTCTAAGTTAGTCTTTACTGGCGCTCGCGTGCAGTCGCTTCCAGGCGGATACTTGCTGCCCCGCCCATTCGGCACTTTTTTCATTGTGGCACAGTAAGCACGCGTTTGGACTTTCTTCCTGCCCGAATCGCTTTGTCATTTCGGCATTGGGAATGTCATCAATCTGGTGGTAGCGCGCCCGGAACAGCAAGGCGTCCATAATGCGAGGCATGTGACAGGAGACGCACCGGCTGGCTTCTGATTCCGCCGGATGGTGCGAATGCTGGGTGATCGCGACCGCATCTCTGAACTGGCCGTGACAACCAGTGCACATCAGATCCGGTTGATCGCGGAATCTTAGCGATGTTGGATTCGAAGCGGAATCGTGGCCGTGAGGATCATGGCAAGTCCCGCAGCCTACTTCGGCTTTTTTGAAACAGCGCGAGCGTTCCAGCGCTTCAACTATGAACGTTGTTTGCCGAAACCGCCCGTCTTTGTAAAAACCCTTCCGTGAGAACTCGCCGAATGGCTGCCGCAAGCGGTCCCCGAAGAACTCTCCAGAAGAAACGTAGTTCAATTCACCAACGGGCCCAGGATTGCGGATCGCCGATTGCGTGTGGCATTGCGCGCAAATCGCGACAAATTTGTGGCTGTCGATTTTATGGAAATTCACCGGTGGATCCAGCGGCTCCTTCGGATGATAGTCATGCTCACTCATTTCTAAGACGTGTCCGCCGGAGGGGCCATGACACATCTCGCAATCGATTCCCGGCTCCTTGAATTCCACATCGTTGACGTCGAAACCGCCGCGCTTAACATTCCGCAACTGGCTGGTATGGCACACGGCGCAAATTGCCTGGTAGCTAGTCGAGGCATCAAGCCTCTCCCAGGTCCGCGGGTCAGCGCGCTCGCTTCCTGGGCCGTCAATCACCTTCCAGAAATTAACCCACTGCTTGTGCAGCACATTGTATTGAATCGGAAATACATGAATTTCACCGTTGGGAAGTTTCGTGGCATAAGCCTGTTCGAATTTTGATCCTATGGTGTAGTCAACACGATAGGTGTGCCACTTGCCGTCAGACTGCAAGATGTCGAAGTAGTGGCGATTTTCGCGTACGGCCATTCTGGCAAAGAGATGGCGATCCGGTGCGCGTTTCACTCCGAACTTCCCCCCCTGATAGTCTGGTTCATCGCCGAGATAGAACTCATTGTCGTTCGTGAAATCTCCTATGATGTTTTGCGGAGCATAAGGGCGGAACATCTTCGACATGCCGCTTTCCGCCCAGTGCTGGTAAATTTCGGCATGACACGCGCGACATGAATCGGAACCGAAGTAGGGCATCGCTGCGGGCCGTGCTGGGCCTTTCTTTTGTGTGCCGTTGTTCGAATTCTGAAGCGCCGTTGCCCATCGGTCCCCGGCTTGTTGCGCGAAAGTCTCGAACGAAACGGTTGGCCTGGGATAAAGCAGGCGATATATCGCCTGAAGGCTCTCCAGGGCTTTGGGAGCAAGCTCACCGCCGCCGCGGTATGCTGCGGCAAAATTGCTGCTGGCCTCAAGCGTTCTCCCTGAACTGAATTGCGCCAGCCCCAGCACATAGACAATCTCAAGGTCCTGATTGTTGAAGTGCTGTGCGTCGAGCAGCGACGCCTCGGACTCCTTTAGCAATTGTTTCCGCCTTTCGCCCGCTGGTTGCGCCAGCGCTTCTTGCAAAAAAGCGCGGCCCTTTGCAAAATTTGCGGTTGATTTGAGCCATTGCTTTACATTAGGCCAATCTTCCTCGCGAACCGAGGCTGGCCGAGCGAAGCGATCGAGGTCGCCTAGTGCCTCATCCGCGTGGCCAATAGCCGCGGAGTTCAGATTTTGACGTGCTTCTACATCTGCAACCGGAACCAGCAGCAATGGATTCTCGGGAAGCAGCGCTAACGATTGTTGCGCATAACCGAGCCCCGGCTCATATTCGGCGAGATCGAAGCAGCCGCGGGCTGCGACTTCATACGCTTGCGCCAGAAACCCCGACTGTGGGAACCGCACGAGGAAAGCTTCGGCTCGCGTACGCATCTCTTCCGGTGAAGCTGGTTTGAAGAGTTGCAAGAATGCAGAGCGCTCCGCGGAATCAGATATCTCATCAGCGATTGAAGCCAAGTTACGTTTCTGCAGGGACGGAACTGAATCGATGTCTTGCGCAACTAGACAAGTCAACGACCAGAGGAGAATGACGCTGACCCGCAGCTGAAACATGGCTTACACTCTACAGTACTTCACCTCTGAGCAGTCTGCGCGATGCGAATGGCTTTGTCGATATCCGGGTCCGCGGGCGTGAGCTTTTTTGCTTCGCCCAGTTCCTGGAGTCCATTCTTTGTGTCGCCTGAATGGAGGTAAATGAGCCCAAGGTCCTTGTGCAATTGGCCAAGGGCTGTGCAGCCGCCGCAGACCTGGATGCCTTCTTTCAATTGTGAAATAGCTTGCGGCCAGTCGTGCGCGGCGGCGGACGCTAAGGCAAAGTTCCCTAAAGTTTGCGCCCGATCCATGATTTGTTTTTGTGCCTGCAGGGCCTCAAAGCGCGATTGCAGACGCTCGGCCTCTGCGGGATCAGATTGCGCCAGGTGGCGCGAGAGGTTGTACAGAGCTTTCTTGACCGAGCACGAAGAGTGTGTCCGGATTTTTCGGATCGAGTGCAGCCGACTTCTGCAGAGCCTGAACAGCGGCCAGGGCATTTCCGGCTGATTTTTCGATCAATCCAAGCAAATACCATGATTCCGCATTCTGCGGATCAAGATGCACCGCAATTTCAAGCTCAGGCTTCGCGTCCTGGTCGCGTCGCAGATCGAGCAGAACCCGCCCCTTGTTGTAGTGAGCAGGTGCGGAATTCGGATCCAGTTTCACGGCTTCAGAAAACTCCGCTAAGGCGCCCTCCAGGTTGAACTCATCCGCGTACACAATTCCCAGATTCAAATGTGCGCCTGCGGACTTAGGTTCCAGTTCGATGACCCTCTTGAAATAGCCAATGCCCTCTTCCGTCCGGTTCAAGCGCGTGAGTACCATGGCGAGCACAGTCAGCGCCTGGGAATTGTCCGCACTTAGCTTGAGCGCGCTACCTATTACCTGCTCCGCCTCAGAAAAGCGCGATTCGCCTGCGAGAATCAGCCCGAGGTTGATGAACGCCTGTGTATATTCAGGACTATTTTCCGTGGCGAGACGGAAGAGTTCTTCTGCTTCTTTGTTTTTTCCTTGCTGGCCGTATAGCACACCGAGATTGTTCTGCGCCTCTGCATAACCCGGATCCAGCGCAATCGCCTCCTTCAGTTCCTTTTCTGCCTCAGCTTCCTTGCCGGCTTGCAGGCTGAGGAAGCCCAACTGATTGTGGGCGCGAGCGAGAGAAGAATCGAGATGAAGGGCCGTTTGCAGTGCCTCGCGCTCGTCTGCCGTTTTGCCCAGGCGATCAAGCGTTAATGCAAAATCGTAGTATGTGCGTGGGTTCCCGGGGTCCTCGGCCAAAGCTTCGCGATAAAAATCAGCTGCCCGCTGATACTCACCCGCCTGAAAATATTCATTGGCCTGGTTGACCTTCGTCCCGGCCACGTTCTGTTTGACGCTCTGCTGTTTCTTTTGTTGGAAGGCTTCCAATTCCTGACGTGCTCTCTGCTCCTGGCCCAAACTTCGCAGCACGGCTGCTAGCTGAAATCGTGCTTCACTCGATGCCGGATTCAGCTGCACCGCCTTTTCAAGATGAAGCAGTGCTTCTTGCGGCCTTCCCAGCTTCGCTAGAACAAAGCCCAGGTTGTACCGGGTGTCGTAATGATTCGGGTTGAGTGCCTCCGCCTGTTTGAGTAAAGGTTCAGCAGCTACGTAGTCTCCAAGTCCGCGGTCAACTACTCCCATCAAGTAGAGCGCGTCAAAGTCGCTCGGCTTGCGTCGAAAGTAGCTCTGAATTTCGGGGAACGCAGTCTGGAACTCCGCGAGAATGATTAACGCCTTTACATAAGAAAGCCGCGTGACGTCGTTACTCGGATCCAGCCTCAACGACTCACGGAACTGATCAACTGCCTGCCGAAACTGAGACTCCTGCGTGTATGCAATACCCAACCTGGCGTGCCGGTCTGCTGATGTTGGATTCTGCTGTACCAATTCCGCCAGCAACTTCACCGCTTCTGCGACATCGCCGTTACTGGAGTAAGCCACTGCAAGGTCGTCTTGCAGTGCCGGATCGGAGGGACCGTCTTTCAAGTATGCAATCGCGGCCGAGTAACGCTTCTGCGCAATCAACGCTTTCGCCAAGCCATCCAGCGCGGGCACGGACTTTGGCACCGACTTCACTGCGAGTTTGAACTCTTCGATCGCGGCGTCATTTTGCCCTAACTCACCCAGTGCTTCGCCCAGCGCAATGTGCCCCAGCGGATCGTCAGGCTTTATGCGTACGGCTACTCTGAGTTCACGAGCTGCCTTCGCTGCTTCGTTTTTTTGCAGAAGCGCCAAAGCAAGATTGAAGCGCGCCTCCCAGGAGTTCGGATCCTGACGCACGGCAGCTTCAAATGCCGCGATAGCGCACAGCAACCGCTGTCGCTGACCGAAGTAGGCGCCCAGCGCGTCGTAGGCACCGGCCGACGGATGAGTAGCAAGTACTTTCTCCAACTCCGCTGGACCTTTGCACGCGGCAGGCATTTGTGCGAACAAACCCGCCATCACGACGTGCACAAGCCAGGAGCAGAGAGCGATTCGGGCCAAAGTGCATGAATACTTCGAGAACGCCATTGGAATTCCCGGTTTGCGCTTCCATAGTAACAGAGAAGCACAGAAGTACTTAGGCCGAGTGTTATGATCGCGAAATAATGGGCGTGGGACTCGGCACTTGAGCAAAGCACCTTCAAGCGAAATCCTTCTTTTTTTCGGCTTCATACTCCTTGCGCTCGGCAGTGTTCAGCCCGCGCGCGCCCAAGGTGTGGCCACCGGAGGTACCGCGGTTCCCGCGCGCCCACTTCCTCCGGGCACGAAAGCGCCGGCCGTTGACTATCGGGACATCGCAACAGAGTCTGGCCTCGTCGGTGTGAACGTCTCCGGGTCAGACACCTTAAAACAGTACATCGTCGAAACAACCGGCAACGGTGTCGCGATCTTCGATTTCGATAATGACGGCTTGCCCGACATTTTTCTGGTCAACTCAGGGCGACTTGAGAAAGACGCTGCTCAGCCGAAGCACTTCCTTTATCACAACCTCGGCGGGCTGAAATTCGAAGACGTCACTGACAAGGCGGGAATCGCATCCACTGGATGGGGACAGGGAGTCTGCGTCGGAGACATCGACAATCATGGTTATCCCGACCTGTTCATCACGCAGTGGGGACAGAACGTTCTCTATCGTAACCTCGGCAATGGCAAGTTTAGAGACGAAACCAAGGAACGTGGGCTGCTTTCGCCGAAGCCACGCTGGAGCACAGGTTGCGCATTCATCGATTTCAACCGTGATGGATTCCTGGATCTCGTCGTCGTGCACTATGTGGATTTCGACCTGGCGCACACGCCTCATCCTGGCCAGACCAGCCAATGCCAGTGGAAAGGAAAGCCGGTCATGTGCGGCCCGCGCGGTCTGCCTCCGGAGACGCTGTCGTTTTATCAAAATGACGGACACGGACATTTCACAGACATCTCCGATCAGGTACACATCTCAGGTCCTAAGAACTACTACGGTTTCACCGCTCTGACGGGAGATTTCGATAATGACGGCTGGCCAGACATCTTTGTGGCATGTGATTCGACGGCGAGTTTGTACTATCACAACGTAGGTGGAAAAACGTTTGAAGAGATCGGAGTCCGCGCCGGGCTCGCGTACAACGAAGATGGGCGCGAACAAGCTGGTATGGGCGCAGCGGCTGCCGATTTCGACGGGGATGGGTTACTCGATATTTTCAAAACAAACTTTGCCGACGACACCCACACTGTGTACAAGAACCGGGGCGGAAATAATTTCGACGACGATACCATCGGCTCGGGTCTGGCAGTGAACACAAAATATCTTGGCTGGGGGACCGCATTTCTCGACTTCGATAACGACGGATGGAAAGACCTGATCGTTGCCAACGGTCACGTCTATCCCGAAGTGGACACTGGCCAGACCGCGGAAAGGTACAAGCAACCCCGGCTACTCTACTGGAACCGCGGCGACGGACAATTCTTTGATCTCTCTGCGCAGGGCGGGCCGGGTATTTCCGACGTTCACTCCTCGCGAGGTCTGGCCGTAGGCGATCTCGACAATGACGGGAGCGAAGAGGTCGTAATCAGCAATATGGGTGAGGCACCATCCCTGCTCAAAAACTTTGCAGGCAGCGGGAATTCGATACTTATACGTGCGCTTACCTCAGGTCGAGATGCTATCGGCGCTCGTATCACTATTTCTGTGGGCGCCCGCAAGCAAGTTGATGAAGTGCGCAGCGGAGGCTCCTACATCTCACAAAATGATTTCCGCTTGCACTTCGGACTTGGCGCGGCTACCACGGCTGACATCGCGATCCGATGGCTCGACGGCAAAGTGGAAAGTTTCAAGTCGGTGGCAGCGGGTCAGGTCGTCACGATCGAAGAAGGCAAAGGGATCGTTCGCAAACAGCCTTACACCGCAGTAAAGAAATAGCTCCGTTAGTGTCTTCGGAGGCCACTACGGAGAAGGCGGCGTTCCTGCAGGAGGCATGCCAGGCCGCGCAAATTTCGCCTCATCCACGGGAACGTTGAACTTTGCCTCCTCAATCTGGATTGTCAAACGCGAGTTGGGCCGCGCTATGGTCTGCTGAAAGGGAACCTTGAGCCCGTCCTGGGGGCGATAGTCGGCATAATCAATCTGCGTGGGATTGCGGCCCAGTGGGGATTTTGTGTATCGCAGGATGCGCAGTAGAAACCCTGAATCTTTATCGAAGTAAAATTTCGCCGCGAGTTCACCCGAATTCATGCCAGCTACGACGTAGGTCTCGCGGTTGCCAATTGTCTCCGGCGCAAGCGGCTTGATCTCGCTGAACCATTGCTTCATGTCTAAGGGCAGTTGCAGGTCCACTTCCGGTTGCGCAGACGCAACTTCAACAGAGGGAATGTCGCGCACGGGTCGGTTCGGAGCGGCGATCCAGCCAGACGTTCCATCGTACGCGGTCACGCTGTCGCCGTTGGGTAGATGAATAACAGTAAGCTGCTTCGCGCCAACCTTAGTCAGAATCTCGATCGGTAGATTTCGTCCGCTAACATTAATTGTTCCCTTTACCTGCCGGGTAGTGATCTTGGCCAATGCAGCCGCGCCTCCGAGTGCATCCACATACTTCTCGATAATCTGCTCCGCCGGAGGAGCATTCGCAACAGAAGCCTCGTCCCCGCGAGCGCTTTCCGAGACTGGCATCAACGGAGCATCCGCAATCATTGGGATCGAGATCGGTCGCGGCGAACCACGGTGACAAGAATTGCAGGTGACCATCTGTTTCGATTCAAAGTTGTCCCGGTTGATGCCAGCCATCATCTGCATCATCTTCCGGGCGGTCTGCTTCGGTTTTTTGTCATCTTTCTCCAGGGCCCCTTCAACGTGGCAATAACTGCACTCCACGCCTAGAGAGTATGTAATGAACTGCATCGCCGGGACGAGTTGGTCAGCCGGAATGTCCTTCAACACCTGAACATTCTGATATGCCTCTGCAGCCGTCTTTCCCTTCACCGGGGATGTGCTTGCCGTTTGTCCAAGCGAAGACTCGGCTGCACTTCCCCCCAAGGCAAGAACCATACTCAGCCTGTATAACAACTCCCTATGCATCAATAGCTCCCCCAAAAACCTTGGCCGTAACAGAAGTGCCCTCAACCCAACCTCACTTAATCCAGGTGAAACACTTCTTCCATACTCGCCCACCATTCGCCTTCGGCGCGGGATTCAAGCGGACGTTGCATCGGTCCCATCATTTTCCACCACTCCTGCGTCTGGGGATCAGCCGCCATTTTCGCCATGTCCGCCTGGAAGTCCGTACCGTGGTACTCGAAGTACCCAAACAGCAAGTCGTCTTTTAGGAAGATGGAATAGTTGCGGATATTGCACTTTTGGATCATCTCCAAGACTTCCGGCCAAACCGCCGCGTGATCCTTCTTATATTCGGGGATTGCTTCCGGCTTGACTCCAATAACTGAACCGTACCGTTGCATTGCGAATGCCTCTTTGACGATCAAGTTGCGCTCGAGCAGGTTCACTCGGATGCTTGTCTGCGCTCAATCGAAGTTGCACGGACCCAAGCACTTCAATATAGTCGAAATTTCTCGCACTGAAAAAGAATCTAGTTAGACGACCAGCTAGCTGATATGCACGACGAGCGAATTGCCGCGGTTGAAACCCGAGATGTGCGCTTCCCTCTTCTCGAGGGCGCCGGTAGCGATGCCGTACATTCGGGATCCGAGTACGCGTTCGCCACCACACTGATTACGACTGAAGCTAGGAACTTCGGCACCGGAATCGTGCTGACGCTTGGCAACGGAAACCAACTCGTGTGCAGAGCGATAGACATGTTGGCCCAAAAACTCATAGGGCGCGACGTCGAAGAGCTGATGTCAAACTTCGGCGACATTTCAAGGCGGTTGGCTGACGACCCACAACTCCGCTGGCTGGGACCGCACAAGGGTGTCGTCCACCTTGCGCTTGCTTCCCTTACCAATGCTTCCTTTGACCTGTGGGCTAAGGTGCGCGGTGTTCCGTTATGGCGCCTGCTGCTGGATCTTAATCCTCAGCAACTGATAAAACTTCTGGATCTCAGCTACCTCGAGGACGTGCTTACTCGCGAAGATGCGCTTTCAATTCTTGCCACGGAGATGTCCGGACGTGCGGCGCGAGAGCCGATCCTGCAGCATGGTTACCCCGGGTACGACACGTCAGTTGGCTGGTTCGAGTACGGTGACGAAAAGGTCAAAGCCTTAGCGCAACAAGCGATTCAACGTGGATTTCGCGCATTCAAATTAAAAGTCGGGTCGGAAAAGGGCTCTCGTGATTTGCGCCGCGCCTTCATGCTGCGTGAACTGGTCGGCTCCGAGGCCATGATTATGCTGGATGCGAACCAGCAATGGACGCTTCCCACTGCGGTGAAAATCTGCCGTGAACTTGCGGCGATGGCACCTTATTTCGTGGAGGAACCGACGCATCCGGACGATATCGATGCTCATAAGAGACTCGCGGAGGCGATTGCACCGACTCGAATTGCACTTGGTGAACATGTTCCCAATCGCGTTCTGTTCAAGAACATGATGCAGGCGGGTGCGCTGCACTTCGTGCAGGTGGATTGCACTCGCGTTGCCGGAGTCTCCGAGTTCTTGACGGTGAGCCTGCTTGCGCGAAAGTTCGGATTACCAGTCGTTCCCCACGTAGGGGACATGGGGCAGATTCACCAGCATCTCGTGCTGTTTAATCATATCGCCCTGGGGCACGATGCACTGTTCCTTGAATGCATTCCACATCTTCAGAAACACTTTGTGGCTCCGGCCAAAATAGAGAACGGCGTCTATCGCACACCGGAGCTTCCGGGCAGTTCGTCTGACCTTCATGGCATTGCGCCCGCTAGGCATTCCCTCTGACCTCGTGATCAGCCGACCTGGCTTAAGGATCGGTGAAGTACAGGGAGCCGTCTGACTTGTACACAAGATCATTCGGGCTATTTAGTTTCTTTCCTTGATACGTATCCGCCAAGACGGTAATCTGCGCATTTGGACTCAGCGATTCGAGGCGCCAGACATTGCGTCGCGCGTGACCCGCCACTGTAACCCGCCCGTCTGCATCGATCGTCATCCCGTTCGAACCTGGCTCCGGCCCTTTGAAGAGCGCTGATCCTTCGTATCCGCTGCGATACATAAATACGTGCGCACCCTTCCCGGGAATCCATTCGGCAATGTTGTTTGCAGGAATCTCGGCGAGTAGAAGAGTGCCTTCGTTCGTCCAGACCGGTCCTTATTTCATGCGCATTGCTGTGGACTCCGTTTTTCTGGTAATTGATGTGTATCTACCTTTCCACTTCATCGGCTGCAGCTAGACATCGCTAGAATCCCTTGGGAAAGTAGCCCCCGAAAAACTTTTCATTCCGTG
>WNFG01006981.1_pt1 | contig 10328 bp, 13 predicted proteins | sample 5400431 | NCBI WGS metagenome assembly WNFG01 (sample SAMN13153346, study PRJNA577476) | soil metagenome | isolation source: 120 cm saprolite under Douglas fir tree site 2 hole 3 replicate 2 | place: USA:California | collected 2015-04-18
CCTTGCAGGCCGAGATTGCTCCGCTGCGAGTGGTGCTCGAGCCGCTGAACGCCCAGATCGATTACGCCGACGCGCAGCTCGCGGCCACCGCGGCAGGGGATCCTCTGTTCGCGCGGCTGCGCACGGTGCCGGGAATCGGGCCCGTGACGGCGGTGGCGTTCGTCGCGACGCTGGATGACGTGCACCGCTTTCGCACGGCGCACCAGGTGGAGGGCTACCTCGGCCTGACCCCGCGCGAGTACAGCTCGGGCGAGCGGCAGCAGCGCGGGCGGATCAGCAAGACGGGCAGCCCACGGATGCGCGCGCTGCTGGTCGAGGCGGGCTGGCGCGTCCTGCGCGCGAAGGATCCGGCCGCGGCGCCGCTGCGGGCGTGGGCCGAGCGGATCACCCTCCGGCGCGGGGCCAAGGTCGCGGTCGTCGCGCTCGCGCGGCGACTGGCGGGAATTCTCTACGCGCTGTGGCGCGACGGGACCACCTACCGCGCGCCCGCCCCGCGGGACGCGACCGCCGCGTAAGGCTAGCACCGGATGCACCGAGCGTGACCGACCGAGCGGTGAGCGCGTCGCAGCTTATGGCCGCTGGTGAGGCCGTCGCTTAGTTAGCGCCGCCGCTCTTCGGATCCCCCACTGCGCCGACGAGGCCGTCCCTCGTCATATGAGAGCGCGTAGAGAAGGCTGAGCGGCACCTCGAGGGCATTCGGGGATGACGAAGCAGGACGAAAACCCGGCCGAAGGACCGGGCTTGACGGGGTACGCCGCTTCAGAGAAAGCTGTGGGCCAGCACAGGCACGCGCAAGGAAAAGGCCCGGCCGAACCTGCGCCGGGCCTCCACCGCCCGCCAGCTTCAGGCGCACTTAGGCCCGCGAACTGATGCGTCACCTCCAGAACTGCCACCATCGCTTGGAAGACGTGGCTGATGCGTCACCTCCAGAACTGCCACCATCGCTTGGAAGACGTGGCCACGGCCTCAGTGCGCTCCTCCTGTGATGCGATCTTAACTACCTGAACACCGTGGCACGCACCACAGAACACCGTAAAGGCTTCTACCATTTCCCCGGGTCGCATGTTCGGGAAGACCTTGGCGATCAGGTCGGATGGCGCGTCGAACAACTCGGATAAGCCACAGCCATCGCAGGGCTGAACGATCCAGGCCGCGCGTTCTGCGAGATATTTCGGGCGAACCATGACGGGACGTTCGCCGGACTCTGGGACAACGAACTGGATGCGGTCACCTTGGTGCACGGCGGTGAGTTGAAGGGGCTGGTTCAGCACGTCTGCTGTAAAGACTCCAGATGCGGCGGCTATGATGCGAACCCAGACCAGTTCCGGACGGCGGTCAGTGAAGCGGGGACCACCGTCGTGTATGAGAACCTGGATGTCGTCCGGATACGCGGGATGCAGGCGGCCTCGTAGTTCCGGGAGATCGCGCCATGGTCCAGACATCGTCAGTCAGTTCGCCCACATAACGAATTGCGCTTAACCTGCTGGCGCGGCGCCCGCCAGCTCAAGCGGCTTGTTAGGCGGCAGTGCCTGGCGAGAGCGGAACAGCTAGCAGTCGTCGTAGTTCGCGCCGCACCTTTGTCAATGGGTGCGCAGGGAATTCGTCGTCGTACTCTTCCGCGTCGGAGAGGTAGCGGAGAGTTCTTCGGTCGACGCCGAGGTACAATGGGTCGTACGGATCCCGGGCCCAGGACCCCTCATAGGATTCAAGCGTCAGCTGGCCGGTCTGGATGAGTCTGGTCGTCACTACCGCCTCGCGCTGGCCAGTGACACCGCGTTCGTACGCCACCATCGTCCATATCCAGGTACCATACGCGATAGGGGTGGCCACGATGCCGAAAAATGTGAAGGCGGGGATCTTGAGGCGCTTATAGATGTACGTGACAGAAGGACCGTTGATTCCTGCTGTGCACGTGACCTCGACCAGGCCTGAGTTCTGGCCCTCCGCCATCCGGCGGCAGTAGTGCCGCAACTGCGTCGTGTCGGACAAGGCCGGAAGTGCCTCAAGTGAGGAAAGCGTGAGGGATACGGCATCACCAGTTGCGTCGCGCCAGTACGCAGCGAGCGGTTCGCGCCGAACGAGTTCCCACCCGCTCATCGGCAGTCGACCGGGATCAATAGGCATTGTCGCGGCTTGCCTGCCCCGGACCAGACGCTGCCACCAACTCATCGGAGTCTCACGGAGCACTGCCGCCTAACTAGGTATTAGGCTGCGAGCCTCGCCGCCTAATCTCGCTGCTTGACCTCAGAACACCGTGAACATGCAGCAGGGGAGTCCCGCACGGTAGGTTCGTTTGAGGGCGGCGAAGATGCAAACAACGGACCTGTCGCATTCCCGCCCCTCGGTGCCGCGAAAACGCCCTGGCGAGGACGCTTGTACGGCCGCACGTTGACGCCACACCTCAAGAGAGCAGGGGACCTACGGAGAGGTTTCCGAAACTTCCAAGGCTACCATGGCGCAGTTTCGGCCCAGATTTCCGCAATCTCCTTGTTGCGGTCGTAAATAAGCTGGACCGAGAGTGGCCGGTAAAGTGGCGTGGGCTTGGCAGCGCCGCCTTCATGCTTGAATCTCTAGCCCGCGCTACAGAGAACACCTATCACACGATTTGGGCGCTCTCCTTCGACGCCCCAACATGGCCGCTTGAGCGAGAGGACGCGTTGTCCGTTGGCCCTCTTTCGAGAACGATTCTCGATTCTCTTTTCACTGTCATCTTCGCTTTCGAAGACCTGCCCGCCCGCGCGACTTGGTACGTCAAGGGTGGATGGAAACAGATGTGGCAGGAGCAGCAGTTGTACGCGACAAACTATGGCAGCGACACGCGGTGGGCCGAATGGTTGAGTGAGAGACAAGACTTCTTGGATCGCTCTGCGGCGCGATTCGGGATAACCCCAGCGGAGGCGGGGGACCCGACCTCGATCCCGTATTGGCCCATTCCCAGCCACATGCGGCGTGACAAGAACACGGCGGCGGCGCGGATCAACCTGATGACGTACCTAGATGACTGGTACTATGGCGGACTCTCGTCAGAATCTCACCTTAGTCTGCCCGGACTCGTCATGCGATCCATGGCGCTGATGCCGGACCAAGATCCCGATGAGCGTGCGTGGAGGTTAGACAAGCAACGCTCCGACAACTTGCTGCGCGCCACAATAGTCGCCCTAGCCTTCGTTTCCGAGATTGAGATCGAGTGCCACTTCGGCCTCGCGGAGCGGCTGAAGTACGTCTGGACTATGCTGAATAGCGTCTTCGACATGTCGAGGGAACTCTACGACCCATGGTACGTAACGCGCCTGTAGCGCCAGGCGGGGAGCACTGGTCGCTCCCACGCCGTTACGGGGGAAGGCGCTGAGCCCCTAACAAGGGATCGCTCACGATGGAGAAAGAGCCAATCATCACAGCGCTCAACGGAGCGCTCGAAGCAACAAAGGGCATCCCGCTAAGCGGTGACACAACCGACTTCGCGATTATCCTCCATTACGCAGAGCACGACCCGAGCAAGGTTGATCCACGAATCCCTCAGCTGATCGCAGTGCTCGCGAAAGACCCGTCCCTCGAGATTTTCAACGGTAGAATGGTGGTCTGGCCGAGCAATGCCATGCGGGTGGAGTACCGCAATCTCGCGGGGTGGCTGATTCGCCGCGGAACGGAGGTAGGCAGCAGTCAGGCGGTTGCGGACCTGGCGCGCTACGTCGAAGCGACCGAAATCCCCTGCCTCCTGACCATGGCGCTGTCAGGGATAACTATTGAAGAACCCTGCGATTTCGGTGGCGGCGTGAAACTCCTCCCCTGGGACGCGCTTCCCGACTCAGGGCTCAAGCGACACGTCCACCGCCAGTCCTTTGAGGGATTCAGCCTCCGTTTGCCAACTGCAGCAATCGTCCGGGAGGAAACGCTTCCCAAGCGACACATTACGCCAGACGAGTTTCAACGCTCACGGCCGCTCCTGACGCCGCTCGATGATGCTGGATTGCAAGACGCCCTGTTGTGCGCTGGTATGATCGGGCCGACCGCACCCTACGCGCTCGCCACGTTTCTCGGAGCCCCAGCGTGGGTGCCAGTCACCACAGGCGGCATAGCCATGCCGCTCCCTGAGGGTTGGCCAGTTCACAAGGAATGGGCGAAAACACAGTGCTCCGACGCCAAAGCGCTGCACTTGGCGTTTCTGAAGCTGAACACATCACGGAAGGAGTTGTTGAGACTCGCCATGCAACGCCTCAATCGGGCCATGCGTCGTCGATTCCCGGTCGATGCGGCGATAGACCTTGGGATCGCGTTAGAGGCGCTGTTTCTCAGCGATATGGATGAGGAACGCGGCGAGCCGACCTTTCGACTCAGGATTCGGGCGGCGCGTTATCTTGGCTCGACCAAGCCAGACCGGGATGCCCTGTTCCGACTCGTGGGCGACCTGTACGGGGCACGGTCAAGTGCGGTACACACAGGGCGGGTTGCGGATCAAATAAGAGGGCGCCCGATGGGCGATGTGTTGGCAGAAGGGTATTCCGTCGCGGCAAGGGCGGTTCGTCGCATGATTATTGAGGGACCGCCGGATTGGGGTCAAGTAATGTTGGGTGACAGCTAGAGAGTGGGCGCGTGCAGCGCGTCAACTTGGGCGTGCTGGAGAACGTCGCCAAGGCGTTAGGCGTGCCGCCGCTGCGGCTCTTACGACATGTGAAGGATTGAGGCGGGTGAGCGAAGGGCTGCTATTCTACCTCACGCTTGTGGCGGTGCAGACCGCGCTCCACGAGTGGCGTCGCTTCCAGCTCTCCCGCCCAACGCCCGTCGAGCCCCCAAAACAAAGCTCCCAGCCGCGAGGCGGGGAGCGTCAAGAGCAACGGCGGGTCTCCACAACGTTGTGGTGGGTGCCGCAGCCCAACAGTCGTAACTAAGGCGCCACCGAAAAGAACTTCAAGCGGTCTACAGCTCGCTGGGCCCGCTGCAAGGAAGTGGTCGAAGATTGTGCGAGTGGGATAATCTCGATGAGATACTTCACAAGCGCCGGATCACGTTCCACCAGCGCCAGCTCCTCAGGCGACAACCCAAACCGCTCGCGCGCCTGTTCGAGAATAGCCGGTAAAAGCGGGACAACCATAGCTGAGTTACTAGATGCCATTGCTGCTTACCCCTTCCTTTGTTCGAGCTGAGCGAGGCGCAATCCCAATTTAGTCACTTCCGCCTCGGTTCGGTCAAGCTCAGCGCGCTGCTTCGCCACCGTCTCAACAAGTTCCTTTGATGCCTGCGCGGCAAACTCAACCTTTTGGCCTAAGAGCGTCGCGCTGGTTAGTGGCTGGGGCGGGGCCTTTCCCCAATCCCAATGTCGAGCGCGGCGCCAAAACTCCTGAATTGCGAACAGGGCGACGAGTGCGCACAGCGGCGTGAGTGCAACAAGCGCCACAAGCAAAGCAATGCCGAGCAACGTGTCGGTCGTGATGTTCACACGACCAATGTGCCATTAATCCCCTAGCCCGCAACCTTTACTTCCGCTTCAAGAGCACCTTCCACACATCCTCAGCCTCGCTCCAGACCGTCGCGGCCACGCACCAACCCTCGGCTTCGGCGTCGGCGAGCTGCGACCCAAAGCTCTTAGCGGAACACAAGAGCGAGCTGTAGGTCGAGCGGAAGCGGAGCACGAGGCTAGCTCAGCCACACGACAGGATGCGAGCAGTTTGGCACTCGGCGCTGATCGAGACGCGCGGGCTCATGTACTTATTCTTGGAACTCAATCATTGCTTCGTAGGGGACCGAAGGCGCTGTCGAGGCGCTGAACAAATCCACGCTCATATTCGCGGACCCTTCCAGCACGATCCACGCGCGACGGGAACTCGGCCGATTCGACCCACCATAGGACTCGTCGCGGGGACCTGCGATCCAGGCGCCGGGGCCGCCGGGGCTGGCTGCGGACGCTGTGAAGCCGCCAACATACAAGGGACCACCCGTGCCGGAGGTCACGCCCGCCGACGCGCCACCGCAAGACGCCTTCGCGGGTTGCGTCCCTTGCGCGGCGGCTCCAACGCGCAAGCGCTACGAAACGAGTTTCACGGCGCTCGAGCGGGTGGGCGTGCTCAAGGCCGGCGCGACGGTGAACGACTTGGCAACGGTGGATTGGACGGCGCTCCACGCCACGTGGCCCGGTGGCCCAAGCGACTGGAATCACCTACGCCGCGCGGTCTCACACTTTCTCACGATGCAGCTCGGCGACGTGCATCACGCGTTCCGCCGCGCGGTCGTGAAGGCGATTCCCCGCGCCAAGGAAGTCGAGCGCGTGCCCGACCTGCCGCCGACGCTGTTCTGGAAGATCGTGAACGCCGCGCCGACGCACGCGCAAGCGTGTTTCGTCACGATTGCGGCGCTTGGGCTCCGCGTGGGCGAGTATCTGCGGTTGACGCGCGACCACTTGCTGCCGCACAGCTTCGCCGTGCAGATTCCCGGCACCAAGACGGCGGGCTCAGCGCGACGGCGCGCGTGGACGAGCGCTTGTGGCCGTGGGTGCTCCAAGGAGTGCCGAGCCCGCTCCACTACAAGTGGCTGCGGCTCTACTGGAAGCGGGCGCTCAAGGTCGCGGGCGCCCCTGCGGATTTGCGCCTGCACGACCTGCGGCATTGCTATGGTCAGTGGCTCGCCGACGCGGGCGCACCGGAGGCGCGGATTCAGACGGGCTTGCGCCACACGACGGCGGCGATGACCCGCCGCTACACGATGCAAACGGACAAAGGGGAGTCGGCGAGGACGTTGGCCGACGTGATGCTCAAGACGGCGTGAAGTCCCACGGTTTGTCACATGCTGTGTAGGGCAATACGTTGTAAGTCATTGTCGGGCCCTTAGCTCAGGTGGTTAGAGCAGCGGACTCATAATCCGTAGGTCCCAGGTTCAAGTCCTGGAGGGCCCATAACGAGTTAGCTAACGGGCCCACGCAAGTGGTGGCAGAATTGGTGGCAAACACGAGCCCCCGCCGAATTATTTCCGGCGGGGGCTCGTGCGCTGGTCGGGCGGCGTTACACGAGCGCCGCCTCGAGCACCTTGGCCTTGGCGAGCGCCGCTTCGAGCAACTTCTGGTGGCGAGAATGGTGGCAGCGGCGCGACAGCGGCGCGCGGACCGAAGGGCCCGTCTTCGGTGTTTGTTGCGCCGGCGCGCCTGAGCGTTCGCGCACTCGAAGGGCTGGGCTCCTAGTGCGGGGGCGTGACGCTCGCGCGCGCGGGCGGGGGGGTTGCAGGAGCCAGCGTCACCTGCAACCAGCATCACCTGCCGCCGAACCGGACACCGAGGATAATCGGGACATACGTGATGTCCGACCCGACGAATGGCGGCGATGAGATGTTGAAGTAGCGCGCTTCCAAGACGACGGAGGCCCCACGGATGCTGTAACTGAGCCCCGCACCCCCGTTCCAGGCGAACGTCTTTTTGGAAAAAAACAAGCTCGCAGTCGCGTAGGAGGTCACAACGGTTTTGAAGTTGTAGCTGCCGACACCGGCAAGCACGTACGCCTTGGCGGGGGAAGAGGAGTGGAATTCGAACGTTAGGTCGACGCTCGCGCCGAGGATCTTGGCCTTGGCATCGGATGGCGTACGCGCCTGGGCCGATATGTCCGCCTTCAGTTTGTCGTTGGCGGCGTTTTCGCCGTAGCTTCCGTCGAGCCGAACCCCGAGTGCGGTTTGGGGCACCTTGAACTCAACAAGCGCCATCCCCTGCCAACCAGCATTGAACCCGTAGCCGTTCGCGTCGGAGTGAAAGGAGCCAGTGGGGACCGTCAAGCCAGGGCTGATCGCGTAGGAGAGCCCGGTGTGCTGCGCCGCAGTCGTATCCCGCGCCTCTGCGGTCCTGTTCCGAGGGTCCCCACCACGAACCACCCACCCGACGGAGAGGATGAGGGTGTGCTGAAATTGCTGGCTCCAGCCCGAATTACTCGGGGGCAGGACCCGGCAAATGCCCCAGCTTGCATCACAGGATTCGTCCTGGAAGGGCGGGCGAAACATGTAATATTCGGCCTCGATTCGCACGGCCCGTGCCGACGCTAACTTCAGCTCCACGCCGGCACCGACAGTCGGGTTGATGCTCGTCGTTCCGGCAACGCCTGCGTACGCGGTGCCACCGAGGGCGACGAGGCCGACGCCCGCGCCGAGATAGAATGAGGGCGATGATGTAGCGCCGATAACGGGCACCACGAGCCTTGCGCTCGCCGTGACGGCATTACCCGCATTACAGTCCGACACCCGGCACGCCATGGTAACCCCGCTCGGGGCGTAGGCGAACGTCGCCTCGATGCCCCAGCGCCGCCCCGTCGGCCACGCCGTCAGGTGACCGCCGAGGGCGATCGTCTTCTGTAGCACGATGGTCTGCGCCGGCGGCACCGGTACTCCCCCATTCGAGTACCCACACGGGTACCGTCCACAAACGAACATGCTTCCTAGAGGCGCGTATAAGCCCGCAAATGGCGAGATGTCGAAGGGGACCTGGGCCCTGGTGGCAGGTAGGACGCTCAGCATCGCCCCCAGTGTGATCAGGAGAGGGTGGCGTGAGCGCAACGGGGTGGTCATCGGGGACCTCCTAGCCACTGCCGCACAGCGAACCTGATCGTGCGCGGCCGCAACGGGGCAGCCGCCATGGTGCACGATGGGGCAAGTCTAGTGCCGGTGCTGACGGGCGCAACGGCTGCGCCCGTCATTGCGCCCGTCACCCAATTGCGCTCGTCGCCGCGACGATCTAGCGCACCATGACCGAGCGGTCACCCAGGCCGTTGGTCGGGGACTGTACCATGCCGCGCATGCTGACGGATCAAGGCGCTCATCGCGCGGTGGGCATCGCCTTGGGCCGTTCAGCCGTCGCGCACACGATCGCGATCTTGACCTGCGCGGCCGCGCCCGCGGACACCGTAAAGGCGACCGGGCTCGGTGGGCTCGCCGCGCAGTGCGCTGCCACTCCGCTTACGCTCAGGCGGTGGACACCAGCGCTCAGCTCGGAGACTATCACCTCGCGCTCGTATCCGGGGAAGACCGCGGGGACGAACTTCGGCGCTGCACGGTCTACGCGCAAACTGTAACCGTTTGGGTCAAACTCAACGTTCGTAACGACCCTGAGAGCCAGGGTGCCCGTGGCAGGGACGCCGGTCCTCGGCGCACTGGGGTAACTGCATCCTGCGGCCAGCAGCAACAACAACACGGAGCAGCAGTGGCGAGCCAGCTCCGCACGCGGTGGTCCGGCAAGGTCCTGGAGACTGGCGGCGCGATCAAGACCTTGTTGTACGACTTCGGGAACGTCGATCATAGGGCCTCTTTGGTTGCTCGACGCACCTTCTGCCACGGTGCGTCGAAACCCTCCTATTGCAGCGTCACGAGTATCTGGATTACACCGGCGCCTTTCCTCAGCGGCTCTAGCGCCTTACCCACAACGGCACCGAGCATCCGCGCGCGGTCGGTGCCCTTCATCGCGCGCCCGAGCGTGGAAGAGGTCACCAGCAGATCGCCTGCCGCGATAGGCCCGTTCTCCGCCGTTACCTTGCAAGGAACAATTCCCACGACTGCCAACGGAACCTCGTTGCGCAACGCTGGATCGTCCATGCGATGCTTGCTCGCCACGACGCCGGGCTTGGTGGAATAGACTCCCGCCACGAGCGTGGAATACGGCGTCTCGGAGAGGATCAGACGGTCCCCGCCTAAAGAGTCAATCACGAGCACGTCGCCGGGTGCGTAACGGTCACGGTCGCCTTTGACAGGGACCGACTCAGCGAAGTCCGCCCCGAAGGGCCGGAAGCCCCCATTGGCGAAAACCATACCGGTGCCGTCAACGCGGAAGACGGCGGTATCTGGGGAGCCCGGGTTGTCGCTGACCCTGCCGACCAGGATGTTTCCGTTACGTTGATTTACAAATAGCCCAGCGGTTCCTTCCGGACTTTGAGTTTGGCCGAGCACGCCGACTGATATCCCGCTGGTACCAAGAGCATCCCCGCGCACGCCACTAGAAAATCCGCTCGTGGACTGGGTATGGCCGTAAACTCCGCCTCCTCCACCCCCTATTGCGGCGCCGTGGCCGCCATCGACCCCAAACCCCCCTCCTGCTTGATTAATCACAATACCGGTCACACCCCTGCCATCCGCGCCGTTACTAACTCCAATTACTCCGGCAGCGGAGCCGGTGGTGGCCGTGGCGTCGCCACGCACTCCTGCCGCAAAGCCGATGTCGCTGCTCATGGTCCCGAATACGGCGTAAGGCTGGCCTCCGTTGGGGGCCGCGTTCCTCGATTCGACGACAAACAGCTTGGCTGGGAGTTGGGGGTAAAAGTTTGCCCCAATGCCGATGCTACCGCCCGATAGCATTATTGGTGAGTCGCCGATAGTGG
>WNFG01026925.1_pt1 | contig 10328 bp, 14 predicted proteins | sample 5400431 | NCBI WGS metagenome assembly WNFG01 (sample SAMN13153346, study PRJNA577476) | soil metagenome | isolation source: 120 cm saprolite under Douglas fir tree site 2 hole 3 replicate 2 | place: USA:California | collected 2015-04-18
GGGTCCTCGGCGATTGGCGTTTGGCGCGTGATGCGTCGATCGTGAGCGACTTCGGCAATCGCATGGAAGTGACGATGGCCGGGCGCATCGGCAACACCGTCACGATCAATGGCCGCGTTCCCGAGACGATTTCCGTCCGTGCTGGAGAGCGATTGCGCTTGCGCCTGATCAATGCGGCGGGGGCGCGGATTTTTGGGCTCGAGTTCAGGGATCTTCGGCCGTTGATTGTTGCGCTCGACGGCCAGCCAGTCGAACCGCGCGAGCCCCCGGAAGGACGCGTCGTACTGGGACCCGCCATGCGCGCAGACGTGCTGCTCGATATGAGCGGGCAGCCCGGCGCGACCGCTACGGTGGTCGATACATTCTATCGTGACCTCTCCTACAGGCTGGTCGATCTCGCCTATAGCAGCGAGCCTCCCGTCCGAACGCGGCCACTCGATCCGCCGGCGCGCCTGCGTGCCAATACCATGCCAGAGCCGGACCTCGACAACGCCGAAAAACACACCGCGACCCTGGAAGGCGGAATGATGAGTGGCAGCGGCATGATGATGGGGATGGGTGGCCACTGGATGGGATGGTCGATCAACGGCGTTGCTGCAACAGGCCATGACATGGCACCAATGATCACTCTTTCACGCGGCCGTTCCTGCGTTCTCGCTATCCGCAACCAAACAGCCTGGTTTCATCCGATACACCTCCACGGACATTCGTTCCGGGTGACTGCTCGCAACGGCCAGCCGACACGCGACCGCGAGTGGCTGGACACCGTCCTTATTCCTCCACGCGAAGCGGCCGACATCGCCTTTGTCGCCGACAATCCGGGCGACTGGATGTTTCACTGTCACATTCTCGATCATCAGGACGGCGGGCTGATGGCCGTCATCCGCGTGACCTGAGCTGGAGCCGTCAATGAACACAAAACACTATTTGGTCGTCAGCGCCGCGCTCATCATTTCGATGGCGTCTAATGCAGCGCGCGCTGATGGCGATCCGAAGCGCGGTGCAAAAATCTACGGTTCGTGCGCGGCCTGTCATTCGCTTGAGCCCAATCTGCACCTGACCGGACCGAGCCTTGACGGCCTATGGGGAAAGAAGGCCGCCTCGGTTGATAACTTTGTGAGGTATTCGAGCGCGCTCAAGGAGCAGGGTTTCGTTTGGGACGAGGTTTCGCTCAACGCGTGGCTAACCGACCCCAAGGCCTTCGTTCCCGGCACCTACATGACCTTTCGCGGGATCGAGGACAAAAAGGTGCGCGGCGATCTCATCGCCTTTCTTAAGGTCGCGATGGCACCGGGCGGCGCCACGACCGCGGTAGCGCAAGGACTGATCAACGCCGAGATGGCGCGCGGACAGGCGCCAGAACCGTTGGCGACCGCCGGTTCTGAAGATCAGGTGACAGGCGTTCGGCACTGCCACAATTCATTCTTCGTAGCCACAGCGGACGGAAAGCAGCGAGCGTTCTGGGAGATGAACCTGCGCTTGAGGATCGATTCCAGTGCGAATGGTCCAAAGAGAGGCAAACCGATGCTCGTGCCCGGCGGCATGCAGGGGGACCGAGCGTCAATCGTGTTTTCGGATCTGGAAGAAATCGGACGACTGGTCGAGAAAAAATGCTGAAGCCGGCATGCACATGGAGACCGATCATTTGTTGCAAGGCGAAAAGTGAACGCCGCGGTCGATTGAAACCAGTGAAGCCAGGGGAGGGTTCATCGACTCATGAAGAGCAGTGATCAAATGAGGGCCAAAGGCAATCAATGCTCTTTGGCTAACAGCCACGTCGCAGGGTGACCAGCAAAAGGAGGAATATCAATGTCTGATTTTCGATTGCCCGAGATGCGGTTGACTACCATTCGCCGCCGTTCGCTTCTTGCCACCATCGCCGGCCTGGCAACGGCCTTATCTGTCATTGGCCGTAGCTACGGCGCCGAAACGGCTGTCGGCGATGCAGAGGGCGACCATGCGCATCTATCTGGAGACGCCGCGATGCGCCAGTCTCGCGATCAAGCGCCAGCCTCCATTGACCTGAAAACACTCGGTCCGGAACACCAAGTCGCCTCGATCAGCAGCTCCGGCGATATTTATCGCGTGACGACAGTTTCCGGGCGGACTGTCTCGTTTTCGGAATTTGACCTGCGCTTCAAGACTGATTCCAGCGCTCGCGGACCAGCCGAAGGCATTCCCGTCCTGATGGCCGCGAGTATGCGAACCGACCGGGCCTTCGTCGTGTTTGCAAGCCCGCGCGAAATTAGCGCTTTCATCGAACGAGCGGCTTCGCACTAGGTCCGTCTCTACGCGGAGTCAGAATTGAATATTGCGAAACGGAGAACGAAGATGGTCACAACTGCACGTCCCGGAACAGTTCGAGGGCTGCCATGTGTCGATGATCGGCAAGTATGCGGTGGAAGGTCACGTTTCCGCGGATGTCATCAAGAAACTTCTCGCCGAACATCCTGCCGTCGTCGGCATTTCGGTTCCGGGTATGCCGCCGGGCACGCCGGGAATGACGGGCCGTAAGACAGGACCTCTTTCAGTGTATGAAATCGGAAGCGATGCCGCGCCCGGAAAGGTTTTTGCGACCCAGTAAAGCGGAGGCGGTCACGATGGTGCTTATGAGAGATTCCGATTTGTTCTGGGACTTCTCCATGGTCGCAGTCACCGCCGCATGCCTCCTTGTCATATCGGTTGTCATGCTCGGCATCGTGCTGCTGTTCCGACGCTTTGTATGGCAGCCGTCTATCACATTCGGAAGGGAAATGAGCGCCCACATCATTGCGGCAAACGGCCTTGCGGTGGGCGACGCGCGTCCTGGAATCCGACGGATTGCGTTTCTAATTCCTCTCACGGCTTTTGTAGGACTCGCGCTCGTACTTGCCTGGGGGATCACCCGCGACCCCGGCACAATCCCCTCGGCACTGATCGACAAGCCGGTGCCAGAATTTAGGCTGCCGCCGGTCAAAGGCCGTACGCTCGGCCTGGCAAGTGCCGATCTCAACGGCGAAGTGTCGCTGGTCAACGTCTTCGCCTCATGGTGCACCGCATGCCGGGAAGAACATCCGGTATTCATGCACTTGAACGCCATGGGCATCGTCCCCATTCACGGCCTCAACTACAAGGACCAGCCCGACGACGCCGAGAGATGGCTGAACACCATGGGCGATCCCTACACGCGCACCGGCACCGACGTCAGCGGCCGCGTGGCTATCGATTGGGGCGTCTACGGCGTGCCGGAAACCTTCGTCACCACGAAGGACGCTCGCATCGCTTACAAACACATCGGCGCGGTCACGCCGAAGGTGCTTGATGACACGATTCTGCCACTTATCCGAAAGTTACGGGAGCAATGATACCGGTGACGCGATCGCTAGCACGCAACATGAGCCTCGGCTTCGCAGCAGCCGGTCTCATCGCTGTGACATGGTCGATTGCGGTAGCGCAGGAGCCGAGCAGGAATTTCATCATCCATGAAGCACCCAAACCGATTGCAGCGATCCGATTCGAGGACGCCGATGGTCAGTCCCGAAGCCTAACCGACTTCCGCGGCAAGGTGGTGCTCCTCAATATTTGGGCGACCTGGTGTGTGCCATGCCGCAAGGAGATGCCGACGCTCGACCGGCTACAAGCCAAGTTGGGAGGAGCCGACTTCGAGGTGGTGGCGCTGTCGATCGATCGCCGCATGGACGCGGTGCGCAAGTTTTTCGCCGAGGTCGGAATCCAGAAGCTCGCCATGTATCTCGACAGTTCGGCAAAGGCGACGCGCGAATTGGGAGCGGTAGGCCTTCCGACGACGCTGTTGCTCGACCGTGAGGGACGCGAGGTCGGCAGGCTTATCGGACCTGCTGAGTGGGACTCGCCGGCGATGGTCGAATTCATCGGCTGCGTCATTTCCGAGAACGATGCAACGCGGCCACAAACCGAATCGAAATCAGCCGCCACAGGCTGCGGCAAACACAGCCTTGACGTTCCGGCAGGCGGCACTAGCAGCAAAATTCAACCATGATGGAGATGTCTCATGACCATGCCTCAATCCACGACGCCGGCCAATCCGTTGCTCGGACGGGATGTGCTCCGCGCAGCACGATACTATCTCGGCAATCGATGGGCGCTTCTGGGACTCGCCAGCCTTGCCGTCATCGCTGGCTTGTCGTTCGGCGGCTGGGGGTGGCTGGTGGCGGCCGGCCTCGCGCCCGTCATTCTGAGCACGCTGCCCTGCCTCGTGATGTGCGCTTTCGGCATCTGCATGATGGGCCGTACCAACAGATCCCAATCGACGACGCCGCGCGATGAGACGGACGCCGCAATATCGTTGACCGTTGCCGGCGTCGCGAAGAGGGACCAACTCCCGATTCACGATTCAAGCTGCTGTCACGAGGAGACTGCCGAGATGCGGTCGCCGCAAGTCGAACAAGCTCAATCACACGACAAGAGGAGTGACCCCCATGCGTAAGCTCACAACGTCGCTCATGCCTGCTTCCATTCTTCTCGCGAGCGTTCTAACCGCGCCGCCGCTCTCCGCCGAGGGTGGCATGATGCAAGGCGATCGCGGCGGCATGATGAGAAACGAACAATGCGACATGATGCAAGGCCGGCAGGGCGGCATGATGGGCCGGGGCGGAATGATGCAGGGCGATCGCGGCGGGATGATGGGTCAGGGTGGCATGATGGGTGAAGGCGGAATGATGCAAGATCGCCGCGAAGGAATGATGAACATGATGAAGCGAATGAGCCAAATGATGAAACAGATGAGTCAAATGATGGACCAGTACAGCAGCATGATGGGTGACAATCGACCGAGCGACCGGGAGAAGAGCGCACCATCGGAGCCAGAGAAGAAATGATGAGGGGCAACGGTGAGGCGGCGTCTCGACCGGCGGCCAGCGCGGCCATCTGATGCGACTGAAACCCCGTGAGGGAATGCAATGAAGCGGCTTGACGGTGTTGTGGCCAGCCTTGGTGCCGGCGTGCTTGCGGCGGCGCTCCTTCTCGGCGCCGGAGCAATCCGAACCGCCGGAGCAAATCGGCAAGATGCCGGCGTCGTGGCTCTGTCCTACGATCGCGGCACTGACACGCTTCTGAAAGCGTACGCTCGAACGCTTTATCGGAGCGGCGATGGAGGGCAGAGCTGGAACTCGATAGCGATTCCCTCTTCCGAGAACGGCCAGATTGCCGCCGTAGCCGCCTCACCGGCCGGCAAGGGCGTCACCTATGTCGTGGGGACGGGGTTGGGCGTTCTCCGGAGTGAAGATGGCGGCAAGAGCTGGATCGCGCGCAACGAGGGACTGCCGAGCCGAGATGTTATTGCCGTCGCCGCACATACCACCCAACCGGAGACTGCGTACGTCGTCATATCAGGCCATGGCGTTTACCGCAGTCAGGACGCAGGTAGGAGTTGGCGCCTGATGGAGCCCGGGTCACAAGGCGGAATACAGCAGTTGGTCCATTCCGATATGGCCGGAAGCATGCAGACCGGTTGGCTTTTCGCCGCTACGTCCAAAGGCATCCGGCGGACGATGGATTGTTTCTGCCTCTGGCAGGTTTTTCGCAGCAATGACGGCGGGGAAAGCTGGATACAGACGACTTCGCCGAACTCCAACGTGGTCGCACTCGCGTTCGCGCCTTCCAACATCCTCTACGCCATCGACGGGAAGGGCGTTTTGTTCCGCAGCGCGGACGATGGCGGCAGCTGGATCCAGGTCGATGCTTAGGTTTGCGGTGAGGGCGATGATAGCCGCGGCAAGTCAGATCGTGACTGCACATGCAAGCGACCAATCGCCGTCGCTCGATTCCGGTCACGTCGAATCCGGCCGTGCGGTCTACGAGCAGCATTGCGCGTCGTGTCACGGCGCCAACGCCGAGGGCGCGCCGAATTGGCAGGAGCGCGACGTGCATGGCGAGCTTCCGGCGCCCCCGCATAACGCAGAAGGGCACACGTGGCGGCACTCCGATGCCGATCTGTACCAGATGGTGATCAAGGGTTGGCGAGATCCGTTTAACAAAACCACGCGGCTGACGATGCCGGCCTTTGGCAGCGTGCTGTCACCAGACCAGATCCGGGCGGTGATCACGTATCTGAAAACGCTTTGGACGCCTGAGCAAACAGAATTTCAGTCAGAGGAGAGCAAAGGTCACCCATTCCCGTCCGCCGGGAAATGACGCGTCAACCTGCGCTTGAGGAGCATCATGATGAAATGGACACCCAGACTACTTATCCTGGTTCTTGCCCTGATCGCCGCAGGCGCTCTTGCGGTTGTCAGCGTCTTGCGCGTGATGGGCCCAGCGCCTCGGACACTCACATCGGGATCAGCCGTCGTCGGCAAGACGATGAGAACGGGCACTGCCGCGATTGGTGGGCCGTTCACGCTGGTGTCCACCAACGGTGAGAACGTCACCGATCAAAGCTTCCGCGGCAAATGGCTGCTGATTTTCTTTGGCTACACGTCCTGTCCGGACCTGTGCCCGACGGCGCTTGCCAACGTCAGTGCAGCCCTCGAGAAATTCGGTCCGGATACCAGTCAGCTACAGCCGCTGTTCATCACAGTGGATCCGCAGCGTGACACACGTGAGGTCATGGCCAATTATCTGAAGTCTTTTGATGCACGGATTCTCGGGCTGACGGGAACTCAGGCGCAGATCGACGGCGTAACCAAAAACTACCGCGTCTACGTTGCGCTGGATAAATCGGAAAGGGGCGGCGACGACTATCTCGTCTCGCATAGCGCCTACCTCTACCTAATGGATCCTCGGGGAAAGTTCGTGAACGTCATCGAGGGTAAGGAGGATGGCGAGGCGATTGCCGCCTGGCTGCGCAAGGAAATGACCCGTCCGATATGGTGAAGGAGACCCGGAATGAAATTGATAGGCCAACTGATCTCGATCTCGCTGCTGTTATTGTTTTCCGGCGACTCCGTGTACGCGCAAGCATCCGGTCAAACGACGATCGTCGCGGAGCGCCCATGGGCGCGTGCAACGCCTGCCGGGGCCAGAACCGGCGTCGTCTATGTGACGCTGATTAACAATGGCAGCTCCAGCGACAGCCTCGTGAGCGCGGCAACGCCTGTAGCGGACCAGGTCCAATTCCACAGCGCTACTGAAGAAAACGGTGTGTCGCGCATGCGTGAGATGCGCACCGTTGACGTCACGCCTGGAGCGAAGGTCGCCTTCAGTCCGGGAGGCCTCCACATCATGGTGGTCGGACTGAAACAGCCGCTCAAGGAGGGGCAGACCTTTCCGTTGACCCTGACTTTCGAAAAAGCCGGAAAAATTGAGGTGACCGTTCCTATTGAGAAGGTCGGTGCCATGCAGGGCGGGAGCATGGGGTCCATGACACACGGAGCCGACGAGCAGATGAAGAAATGAGCAATGATCGAGCGGCGAAAACACCGACGATTAATCTTGCGCGACGGAGAAACTTGAGTGTCGTCGCGCCGGCCGTCGCTGTCATCGGCATTATGCTTGGGCTGGTCGCGTATTCACCAACGCTCTACCGGCTGTTCTGCGCCGCAACCGGCTACGGAGGGACGACACAGCGGGTCGATACCGGTACGGGCACGGCCTCCGATCGTGTCATTACGGTGCGCTTCGACAGCAACGTCGCACCCGGCTTGGCGTGGCGGTTCGAGCCGGTGCAGCGCGAAGTGAGGGTCCATCTCGGCGAACAGCAGCTTGTATCGTTCACGGCCGAGAATCTCACGGATCAGGCGATCGTCGGACACGCAACGTTCAATGTGACCCACCAGACGACCGGCATCTATTTCAACAAGATCCAGTGCTGCTGCTTCGACGAGGAACGCCTCAACGCCCATCAGAAGGTCGATATGCCGGTCGTCTTCTTTGTCGATCCGGCGCTGGCGAACGATCCCGAAACCCGTGACGTCGATACCATTACGCTGTCATACACCTTCTTCCGCTCCGCGAATCCCGACAACGCCAAAGATCTTTCGCGGTTCGTTGCGACCGCCGAACCTGACGCAGGCCGCGGCGAACAGCTTTTTCGCGAACGCTGCGCCGCCTGCCATGCGCTGAACGTCAACAAGACGGGACCGATACTTGGCGGAGTATTCGAACGCAAAGCCGGTACTGCCCCGGGTTACAAATATTCCCCTGCGCTAAGCAGCACCGACCTTAGCTGGTCTGGGGCCAACCTCGACCAGTGGCTTGCCGATCCTCGCAAATTCGTCGCTGGCGCAAGGATGCCGGTGCGCGTGCTTGATGCTGCGGCACGGAGAGACATCGTTGCCTATCTGGAGAAGGAAAGCGGCGAAGTGCACAACCAGCCCGGGCCGAGATCCGTCGCGCAAGGCTCCGCGGATCAGCATCGGAAGGATTAAAGGGGGTTCGGATGACACGCAGTCTCTGGATACGGCGCTTGATCTCGTGGTTGGGCCTGCCGCTTATCTTGCTGGGTGCGGTGGCCGCATGGCTTGCTCTCGATCCTGGATTTCGACGGGAGCATCAGATCGCGAATCTCGCGGCAGAGGCACCGAAGGACAAATTTGAACGTCGCATGCACGACTATCTGCTGGCTCATCCCGAGGTCATCATGCAGTCCGTCGCTCAGTTCGAAGCGCGTCAACGCGCAAACGAAGAGACGGAGGTGCAGGCGATCGTCCAAAGCCGCGCCAATGAGATATTTCGCGACGCAGCAGCCCCGACCGGCGGGAATCCGCAGGGCGATGCCACTCTCGTCGAGTTCTTCGACTACAATTGCCCGTATTGCCGGCAAGTCGCGCCGGTTATGATCAAAGCGGCGGAAGACGATCCTCAGTTGCGGATCGCCTACAAGGAGTTTCCGATCCTTGGACCAAATTCCACGTTCGCCGCCAAGGCGGCGCTGGCCGCGAACAAGCAGGGCAAGTACGTTGCGTTCCATAGAGCGCTCTATCAGGTTCGCGGTGCGGTCGACGCAGGAAAGGTCAAGCAGGTCGCGGCCGCGGTCGGCTTGGATGTGGATCGCCTCATTGCGGATATGGCCGATCCCGCGTTCCAGGCTGCGATCGACCGGAACCTTGCGCTGGCTCAGGCGCTTCGCATCAACGGCACGCCGGCCTTCGTCGTGGGCGATCAGATCCTGCGTGGCGCGACAGATATCGACACTTTGAAAGCCATGATCCGCGCAGCGAGAGAGCACCGGCAGTAAATCGGGACGAGGGGGCAAGGTACTGGTACATGATGGAAACTTCGATCGCCTCGCTAACCGCTGTATTTGCCGCTGGGACGATTTCATTCCTGTCGCCTTGCGTGCTGCCGCTTGTACCCGCATACGTGTCATATATTGCGGGTCAGTCGATGGCAGATTCGACCACGTCCAGGGCGCTGATCGTGCGTGTGCAGGCACTTGGCTTGAGTGCATGTTTTGTCCTGGGGTTCGCGACGATCTTCATCATTTTGGGGGCGAGTGCGACGACGCTCGGTCAATCGCTCATTTCTTATCGGTACGAGCTGAATCTGATCGGCGGCGTGGTTGTCATTGGCTTCGGCCTTTTCGCGACCGGGTTGTTGCGTCCTTCGTGGCTTCAGCGTGATTTTAGGATTGAGGTTGTGCTTCCAGGCCGGCATCCGCTTGCGGCCTATCTGTTGGGCATGGCGTTTGCGTTTGGCTGGACTCCCTGCATCGGTCCTATACTAGGCGCCATCCTTACGGTAAGTGCGGCCTCCGCAACCGTTGCCGAAGGGGTGAGGCTTCTCGCCGTCTATTCGCTCGGGCTTGGCATACCGTTCTTGCTAGTGGCCGTGTTTACTGGCGGGCTTTTCGCAAGGCTAAAGTCGATTGGCCGGATCGGTCGAGCTCTCCAGGTTGTTGCCGGCGGAATCATGGTGGTTATGGGGGCAGCCATGATAACCGGTCAGCTTTCGACATTTTCGTTTTGGCTCTTGGAGACCTTTCCGCAGCTATCCACGATTGGATAGGGCAGGGTAGCGTTGGTCGGCTACCGAGTGCGCTGCAAGAACCCTTCGGTCCGTGTTGTCCGATCGCAATTTCCGGCACTCACAATTTGGCAGATGAATGTCGAACGTCCCAGGGTCGAGCGGCGAGGCTTCGGGCGAGTGGTAGGCCTCCGTCCAGGCTAATTCAAGCCCGCCGCGACCCTACCTTACCTGTCGGCCAATCTTTCGGGGCTCATGCAAGCTGGCGCCTTGGTCGGTTACAGTTTCGTTCAAGAAAACAAATCACGGAAATCGGCGAGGCGATCATGGGCGGCCTTGGTCGTGGCGCCGCCGCTTCTCCGTATCGCTCTGGCCGTGCCCTTCTTCAAATCCGGGCTGACCAAGTGGGATGGCTTCCTGTCGCTATCGCCGAGCGCGGCCTATCTCTTCGAGGAGGAGTTCAAGCT
>WNFG01005875.1_pt1 | contig 10327 bp, 8 predicted proteins | sample 5400431 | NCBI WGS metagenome assembly WNFG01 (sample SAMN13153346, study PRJNA577476) | soil metagenome | isolation source: 120 cm saprolite under Douglas fir tree site 2 hole 3 replicate 2 | place: USA:California | collected 2015-04-18
CTCGGAATCGCGGCGACAACCGCTTACAATCCGGTTTCCGCCAATCTGCGCGAACTCTCAAAGCGAATGGAGGCGGAGCTGTTCGGCTCGGCTCCCGGCGGCGGCATACAGGACGCGTCCGGCTTCTGGATCAATCAAGTGAACAGCGAGGGCCAGGCCATCATCAACGCCGCCCGCAGCGAGCAGCAGGGCGTGCGGTTGACCGGGCTCACGGTGTTCCGGTTCGATCCCGACTTCCGGTTCAAGGAACGAATCGAAGCCCGCGAAGCAACGCTTGAGGAGGGACGCTGGCTGTTCAAATCCGCGCGCCGGTACTCGCTCGACGGACCTCCGGTGGACCAGGACAGTTTCTTCCTCACCACCAGCCTGACGCCGGCCCAGGTCCGCAACAGTTTCTCCACGCCAGAAACTGTGTCTTTTTGGCAACTCCCGGGCTATATCCGCTCGTCCGAAAGCTCCGGATTTGCGACCGCAGGGTACCGATTGCAGTATCATAAACTCATTGCACAGCCGTTTTTGCTGGCCGCAATGGTCATGCTGGCCGCGGCTGTCAGCCTCCGGTTCTTCCGTTTTGGCGGCGTGCAAAAGATGGTTTTAAGTGGCGTGGGTGCAGGGTTTCTGCTCTATGTTCTGTCGAAAGTAACTGAAGATTTGAGCAAGGCTGAATTGATGCATCCGATCGCTGCGGCGTGGCTGCCCGTGTGTGTGGGCGGCCTCACCGGCTTTTTGGCCTTGTTGTACCAGGAGGACGGGTAGTGGCCGTCGTCGCCGCCCGCCAGATAGGCCTGCCCGCGTTCGGGCGGCGCACCACCGTGCGCCGTCACAGCGGTCGCTTGGCCGCCGCCAGCGGGCCCGCTCTCGCACTGGTTCTCGGCGTCATTCTTGCCGGCGCGCTCGGTATTGGCTCGACCATCCCGGCGGCGGCGCAGAGCTTCACCTACAATCCGCTTCCGCCAAAGCCGAAACCGGTGCCGGTTGCCAACAATGGACAGATGCTGGTCCAGGCGGTCGAGGTGGATTACGACTACAACAATTCGCGCGTGTCGGCGGTCGGCAACGTGCAGATGTTTTACAATGGCACGAGCGTCGAGGCCGACAAGGTCATCTACGATCAGAAGACCAAGCGGCTTCACGCCGAGGGCAACATCCGCATGACCGATGCGGACGGCAAGGTCACGTACGCGAATATCATGGATTTGAGCGACGACTACCGTGACGGTTTCGTCGATTCGTTGCGCGTCGACACCGCCGACGCGACGCGAATGGCCGCGACGCGCGCGGACCGCTCCAGCGGCAACTACACCGTGTTCGAGAACGGTGTCTACACGGCCTGCGCACCCTGCAAGAACGATCCGAAGAAGCCGCCGTTGTGGCAGGTCAAGGGCGCGCGCATCATTCACGACCAGACCGAAAAGATGCTGTACTTCGAGAACGCGCAGCTGGAGTTCTTCGGCGTTCCGATGGCGTATCTGCCGTATTTTTCGACACCCGATCCGACCGTGAAGCGCAAGACCGGGTTTTTGATGCCGGGCTTCTCGCAGGCTTCGACCTTTGGGTACGCCGTTGAAACCCCGTTCTACTGGGCGATCGCCCCGGACTACGACGCGACCTTCAACCCACGCTTCACCACCCGGCAGGGCGTGCTGCTCCAGAGTGAATTCCGTCAGCGCCTGATCAACGGCTCGTATCAAATCCGCGCCTATGGCATCGACCAACTTGACCAGGGAGCCTTCGCGGGCCTGCCCGGGGATCGTCAATTCCGCGGCGGCGTCGATACCAAAGGCCAGTTTGCGCTGAACGACAAATGGGTGTGGGGCTGGGACGGCGTCCTGCTATCGGACTATTACTTCTTCTCCGATTACAGGCTTGCCCAATACAAGGATCCGCTGAACTCATTCCTGAGCCTGCCAACGGAAGCCATTTCCCAGCTTTATCTGACCGGCGTCGGCAATCGCAGCTACTTCGATGCGCGCACGATCTACTATCTCAGCTATTCCGGTAATCAGGATAAGGTGCCGGTGATTCACCCGGTCGTGGATTATTCAAACGTGATCAACAGCCCGATCCTGGGCGGAGAATTCAGCTACAAGACGAATTTCACGAGCCTGTCGCGGGAAACCGCCGCGTTCGACCCGATCACGACATTGGCAAACACCAATGGCCTGTGCCTGACGGCGTCCGCCGATCCGCTGGCGCGGTTGCCGTCGCAATGCCTGCTGCGCGGCATGCCGGGCACTTACACGCGGTTGACGGCTGAGGCGCAGTGGCGGCGATCGTTCACCGATCCGGCGGGCCAAATCTGGACGCCGTTTGCGATCCTCCGCGCCGATGCGATCGATGCGTCGATCTCGAACCAGCCGGGCGTTTCGAACTTCCTCCCCGTCGGCGACACGCAGGCGCTGCGCCTGATGCCCACGGTTGGCCTCGAATATCGCTATCCCTTCATCAACGTGCAGCCCTGGGGCTCCACGACGATCGAGCCGATCGCACAGATCATCATTCGTCCCAATGAAACCTATGCCGGCAAGCTTCCCAACGAAGACGCGCAGAGCATGGTCTTCGACGCCAGCAACCTGTTCGCCGTCGACAAGTTCTCGGGCTATGATCGCGTGGAAGGCGGTGGCCGCGCCAATGTCGGCGTGCAAGCGACGACGCAATTCGACCGCGGCGGCTCGATCAATGTGCTGTTCGGACAGTCCTATCAGCTGTTCGGCCTGAATTCATTCGCAGTTCATGATGTGACCAATACCGGTATCGATTCCGGCCTGCAGAACACGCGGTCCGACTACGTCGCCCGCGTCAATTATTCGCCCAATAGAACCTACTCGTTCAGCGTGCGCTCGCGCATGGACGAGCAGACGCTGAACATTAACCGTTTCGAAGCTGAAGGCCGCGCAAACTTCGACCGCTGGTCGGTCAGCCTGATGTACGGCAATTATGCCCCGCAAGCGGATCTGGGATATCTGACCCGCCGCGAAGGATTGCTGGGCAGCGGTTCGATCAAGGTGGCGGCGAACTGGGTGGTGTCGGGAGCCGCCCGATGGGATCTGGAAGCCAACAAGCTCAATCAGTATATCATCGGGGCCGGGTATGTGGACGACTGCTTCGTGCTGGCCGCGAACTACGTGACGTCCTACCAGTATTCCGCAGGCACCACCCCGCCTGTGCTCAGCCACGCGTTTATGCTGCAGATCGGCCTGCGGACACTTGCCAACACGTCCTCATCGGCCGGCCCGAGCAGCGGCATCCAGTAGCGCCGGCTTGACGTTGCCGAAGGATCATTCCCGCGTCTCGGATCCAGTTCGAATCGGTTGATATAGCGAATATGATCATGACGACCACTACGATCCTGAATCGCCTTTCGCCTCTCATTCTGGGGTGCGCCGCGGCGCTGATCTTGATGGGGTGCGGTTCGCCGCTGCATGCGCAAACCGTCGCCGTCATGGTCAACGGCGAACCGATCACCAACTACGATGTCGATCAGCGCAGCAAGCTGAACTTCCTGACGACGCACAAGGCCACCGCTCGACAGCAAGTGATCGACGAGCTGATCGATGAAAAAGTGAAAATCAAGGAAGGCAAGAAGTTCGGCGTCGACCCGGCCGCTTCGGATATCGACCAGTCGTTCGCGGCCATGAGTTCACGGATGCGCACGACGCCCGAAGCGCTCGCCAAATCTCTCGAAAGCCAGGGCGTTCGGGCCGAAACGCTGAAGGCCCGTATGAAGGCCGAGATGGTTTGGACCAGTCTGGTCCGCGGGCGATACAAGGAGAGCCTGCAGGTCGGCGAGAAGGACGTCGCCGCCGCCGTTCAGGTCAAGGGCGGCGAGGACAAAAAGGAGACCGAAAGCTTCGAGTATCAAATGCGTCCGATCGTCTTGATCGTCCCGCGCGGATCCGCACATTCCGCCATCGAAGCCAGGGTCAAGGAAGCCGAAGCCCTGCGCAGCCGGGTACAGACCTGCGATGAGGCCAACGCTTTTTTCAAATCCATGCAAAATGCAGCGATACGCGAGACCGTGACCAAGACTTCCGCCGATATACCAGCCGTTCTTCGAGAAGTGCTCGACAAGACCACGATCGGCCATTTGACCGCGCCTGAGGTGACAAAACAGGGCGTGGAGATGGTTGCCCTGTGCGGAAGGAAGCCGACCACCATCGACACGCCGATGAAGAAGGAAATCCGCGAGAAGATGTATGCCGAAAAATACGAAGCCAAGTCGAAATCGTATCTGCAGGAAGTCCGCAAAGCCGCGATGATCGAATATCGTTGACGATGGCTAAGCCCCTCGCGCTGACCCTAGGCGAACCCGCGGGTATCGGGCCTGATATCACCATCAAAGCGTGGCTGCGCCGCAATGAGCTGAAGCTCCCGGCGTTCTACCTGCTCGGCGATCGCGACTTCCTCAGCCACCGGGCGAATACTCTCGGGCTGAAGATCAGGCTCGCCGAGGTTCGCCCCGAGGATGCATTCGATGCATTCGCCGATGCGTTGCCGGTCGTGGCCACCGGCCACAGGGCGACCGCACAACCAGGCCAGCCGGACCACACCAGTGCCGAAGCAGCCTTGGCCTCGATTCGTCAGGCGGTTGACGACGTGATCGGCGCCCGAGCCAGTGCGGTCGTCACCAATCCGATCGCCAAAAGCGTTCTCTACCGCGCCGGCTTCCGGCATCCCGGCCACACCGAGTTTCTCGCCGAACTCGCTGCCACCGATCGCCACACGCCGCAGCCGGTGATGATGCTGTGGTCCCCTGCTGTCGCCGTCGTGCCCGTAACGATCCATATTTCGCTGCGCGAGGCGATCGCGCAGCTGTCGACTGACCTGATCGTTACCACGGTCCGCATCGTGGCCGCGGCGTTGAAAGCGCGCTTTGGCTTCGCCAACCCGCGCCTTGTGGTGTCCGGTCTCAATCCCCACGCCGGCGAAGAGGGCTCGCTCGGCACCGAGGAACACACGATCGTTGCACCGGCCGTCGAAATGCTGCGCGCCGAAGGCATCGAGATCAGGGGACCGCTGCCGGCCGACACCATGTTTCACGACGCTGCGCGCAAGACCTATGACTGCGCGATCTGCATGTATCACGATCAGGCGCTGATCCCGGTCAAGACGCTGGCATTCGAAGACGCCGTCAACGTCACCTTGGGATTGCCGTTCATTCGCACATCGCCGGATCATGGCACGGCCTTCGACATTGCCGGCACCGGACGCGCCAATCCGTCGAGCCTGGTCGCGGCATTGCGCCTCGCCGCCCGCATGGCGGCCGCGCAACCGGCATGAGCGCGATCGATGACCTTCCGCCGCTTCGCGAGGTCATTCGCCGGCATTCCCTCTCGGCTCGAAAATCGCTTGGCCAGAATTTCCTGCTGGACCTCAACCTCACCGCACGGATCGCGCGCGCCGCGGGCCCGCTCGAGGATGCGACGATTATCGAGATCGGGCCCGGTCCGGGCGGGCTGACGCGCGCGTTGCTGGCGCTCGGCGCGCGGCGCATCATCGCGGTGGAGCGCGACCAGCGCGCACTGGCGGCGCTCGAAGAGATTTCAAGCCGATATCCGGGACGGCTGGAGATTATTTGCGCCGACGCGCAGCATTTCGACCCACGGCCGCTGCTCGGCGGCACAGTTGCGAAAATCGTCGCCAACCTGCCCTACAATATCGCGACCGCGCTGTTGATCGACTGGCTGTCGATCGAGCCATGGCCGCCCTGGTACGACATGATGGTGCTGATGTTTCAACGCGAAGTAGCGGAGCGTATCGTCGCGCGCGAGAATGACGAAGCCTATGGACGGCTGGCCGTGCTCGCGAACTGGCGCACTGAGACAAAAATCCTGTTCGACATTTCTCCCGCGGCGTTCGTGCCGCAGCCCAAAGTCACTTCGTCTGTGGTGCGATTGGTGCCCCGCGGCGCGCCGGAGCCGTGCGAGCGCCGGGCGCTGGAGCTGGTGGCCGCCGCGGCATTCGGCCAGCGGCGGAAAATGCTGCGGCAAAGCCTCAAATCATTGGCCGTCGACCCGGCCCGACTGGCGACGGCAGCGCATGTCGACTTGACGCGGCGCGCCGAAACCGTTCCGGTGAGCGGCTTTGTTGCCATGGCCCGCGAATTGACCGATATACGAAACACAAAAATAAACGTCCCTTAAGGAGAAAATACCATGGCGCTGATGCGACGCCAGTCATTGGTCAAATTCGATGCGCCGTTGTGTGAAACCATCATCGAGACGCCGAAACCGCAAGGCAAGGAAGTCCTCGTCCGGATCGAACGTTGCGGGCTGTGCCATTCCGACCTTCATATTCAGGACGGTTACGCTGACCTCGGCGGCGGCAAAAAGCTCGACACCACGCGTGGCATGACGCTGCCATTTACGCTCGGACATGAGATCGCCGGGATCGTCGAGGAAGTCGGTCCGGATGTTTCGAAGGACCTGATCGGCGCGAAAAAAGCGGTATTCCCCTGGATCGGCTGCGGCCAATGCCGCGACTGTCTCAACGGCGACGAGAACCTGTGCGTCAAGCAGCGTTTTCTCGGTGTTGCCGTCGACGGCGGCTTCGCCAGCCATGTGCTGGTGCCGGACGCAAAGTACCTGCTGGATTACGATCCGCTGCCGGTCAATCAGGCGGCAACCTTGATGTGTTCCGGCGTGACCGCCTATGGCGCGCTGAAGCGCCTGGTCGACCGGCCGCGGCAGCGCAACCTGCTGCTGATCGGCCTCGGCGGCGTCGGCATGATGGGACTGGCGTTCGCGCAAGCCATGTTCAAGCAGAAAATCACGGTCGCTGATTTGAGCCCCGCCGCGCGCGAGTCGGCGTTGAAAAATGGCGCGGATGTCGCCTACGATCCCTCGGAAGCAGACGTGGTCAAACGCATCGTCAAGGAAACCGAGGGCGGCTTCGATGCAGTCGTCGATTTTGCCGGCAACGAGAAATCGATGGCCTTTGCGGTCGGCGTGGTCGCGCGTGGCGGCAAGATCGTGGTGTCCGGACTGATGGGCGGTAATTTCAGCCTGCCAATGGTGCAATGGATCTACAAGCGTATGACCATCGAAGGCTTCATGGTCGGAACGCTGGCCGAGGCAAATGAGCTGATGGCGCTCGCGCGCGCCGGCAAGATCAAGCCCACGCCGATGAAGGAAGAGCCCATGGGCGACGTCCAGAAATGGATCGACGAATTGCGGGCCGGAAAAGTCGTGGGGCGTATCGTGCTGAAGAACTGAGGCAGAGCATCTCTTAAGCCTCGCCAAAAGAGGCAGAGTGCCATGTAAGCCTCGCTTGACAGGGAGGACTTGAATGGCTTGGAGGAATCGTTCGACACCATGCGCTTTGGCGGCGCTTGCGCTGATCCTGGCCGCGACGCCGGCCTTGGCGCAGAAGCAATACGGCCCCGGCGTCACCGACACCGAAATCAAGATCGGAACCACCACGCCGTATAGCGGCCCGGCATCGGCTTATTCGGCCGGTGCGGTCTCCGCCACGGCCTATTTCACGATGGTCAACGAACAGGGCGGCGTCAACGGCCGCAAGATCAACTACATCAGCCTCGACGACGCATACAGCCCGCCCAAGACGGTGGAGCAGATCAGGCGCCTCATCGAAAGCGACGAGGTGCTGTTTCTCGTCAATCCGGTGGGCACGGCCACCAATATGGCTGTGGTCAAATACATCAATCAGAAAAAGGTGCCGCATCTTTTCATCGGCTCGGGCGCCACGGTCTTCAATGACCCCGAGCATTATCCGTGGACGATGAGCTGGACGCCGCACTATGCGTCGGAAGCCGAGATCTACGCCAAATACATTCTCTCGGTGAAGCCCGGCGCGAAGATCGGTATCCTGTCGCAGAACGACGATCTTGGCCGCGACTATCTGCTGGGATTCAAGCGCGCGCTCGGTGACAAGGCATCGACGATGATCGTGTCGTCATTGACCTACAACACGAGCGACCCGACGATCGATTCCCAGGTGGTTTCGCTGAAGGCCTCGGGCGCGGATGTATTTTTCATTGTCACGGTGCCTAAATTCTCCGCCCAAGCCATTCGCAAAGCCTATGACATCGACTGGCACCCGCAGGAATTCGTGGTCAGCGTCGGTTCGTCGATTGCGGGCGCGATCAAGCCGGCCGGGTTCGCAGCAGCAAAAGGCATCATTTCCGCGGCCTATCAAAAGGACCCGGCCGACCCGCAGTGGCGAGGCGATCCGGCAATGCAGGCCTGGAACGTCTGGATGGACAAGTACAACCCGCGCGTCGACAGAAGCGACTACTACGCTCCCTACGGCTACAATGTCGGTTTCGCGGTGGTCCAGCTGCTGAGACAATGCGGCGACAATCTTACCCGCGAAAATATCATGAAGCAGGCTTCCCATCTCGACATGGAGCTGCCGTTGCTGCTGCCTGGGATCCGCCTGAAGACCAGTTCGACGGACCTGCGCCCGATCAAACAAATGCGGCTGGTGCGTTTTGATGGCGAGCGCTACGTGCTGTTCAGCGACGTACTCGCAAGCGAGTAATTTCGCTTCGGGACAACCACCGCGACGCGTTATCGCGGCCCGGCGCCAGCTGTTGTTTCTTGAAATATTTCCGGCCTCGCGGCGGCAGATGCGAGCCCGAATTAAGCCTTATGCTGTCCGGAATTGCGGCTCATTACGACCCAAGTTTTTGCGGAGACTTGTCACACGGAGTGTTGCGTAGCGTAAGCCGGAGATGTGTATGTCAAGCCGAACCGCGAAATTCGCGTCAGCGATTTTCGCCAGCCTCGTTGTAGGTGCGCCGCTAACGACAATTTCAGACAGCGCGGCGGGGGCGGACGACGAGTGCCTTTCCAGCCCGAAGGACCAGACGCCGCAGGGCGGCCATTGGTATTATCGTATCGATCGCGTCACCAAACGTCATTGCTGGTATCTCAAGGAAGACGACGAAAAGCCGTCTCAAGCCGCAGCAAAGCCGGTTTCGCCGAAAGTAGTCGCCCCATTCCAGCGTTCGATAGCGGAAGCTCGCGCCGAACTACCCACGCAGGGACGTATCGAACAGCCGAACCAAGGCAATCGGCTGACCTCGGCGGATGTGGCGGTCAGCGCAATGAACAGGGATACAAAACCGCCAGTTGCGGAGATACCGCAAACGGTTGTCGGTGCGCGCTGGCTAGGTCAGTCGGAAGCGGACTCGGCGAACAGTGCAACTTTCCTGACCAGTCCGACCCCCCTGGCCAATCCGATGCCAAGTAGTTCGGTGTCAAATGGTCCCATGGCGAATTCAAATAGTCCCATGGCAAATAAGGTCGATTCCGACACGAATCTGGGCGCAGCCGCGCCGACCCAACCGCCCTCGCCGCCCCTCGCTGCCGGCCAGTTCGCGGCAGATTTGTCATCAACGACTTCGGCCTATCCCGTGCAGATGCTGTTGGCTGCAATGATGGGAGCGCTGGCGCTGGCGGGCCTGTTGGGACGCGTAATTTTCAAGTTCGTTGGCCCCCGACGCCCTGCAAGTCGCAGAGGTCGTGGGCACCGAGGAGCAATCTGGAAATCGGCAGCTACCGGTGGCAGGACCGCGTCGCGGGTTTATCCCGGAGCGGACGCTCTCCCCCCGCGACCGGATTTCCCTCGCGACCTTGATGAAGTCAATGACCCGGACGACCGGATTGCGGAATTGTTGCGGGATTTTTCTCGCAAAAGTGGCAAAGGCAAAAAACAGCGCCAACCAAGCGTCGGGCTATTTCTCTAATTGCCGCTGCAATTCCCGCACGAACGTCGTCAAGCCCGTACGGCGTTCGCGCCTCAGCCGCTCAGCCTTCAGGATCGACTGCACTTCGGCAAACGCGTCATCGATATTGTGATTGATGACGATATAATCGTATTCCGCCCAGTGGCTCATTTCGTGGCTGGCGCGGCTCATCCGTCCCCGGATCACGTCATCGGAATCCTGCGCGCGGAAGTGCAGGCGTTTTTCCAGGTCGGCGGCTGATGGCGGCAGGATGAAAACGCTGACAACGTCCGCCCGCGCTTTTTCCCGCAATTGCTGGGTGCCCTGCCAGTCGATATCGAACAGCACGTCCTGACCTGCCGACAAGGCTGCTTCGACTGGGGCACGTGGCGTACCGTAGCGGTTTTCGAACACGGTGGCCCATTCGAGCAACTCGTTTCGTTTTGCCATCTGTTCGAATTTGGATTGGTCGACGAACAGATAGTCGTGGCCCTCGACCTCGCCGGGCCGCATCGCGGGTTTATCCCGGAGCGGACGCGCTTCCCCCGCGACCGGATTTCCCTCGCGACCTTGATGAAGTCAGTGACCCGGACGACCGGATTGCCGAATTGTTGCGGGATTTTTCTCGCAAAAGTG
>WNFG01005877.1_pt1 | contig 10327 bp, 6 predicted proteins | sample 5400431 | NCBI WGS metagenome assembly WNFG01 (sample SAMN13153346, study PRJNA577476) | soil metagenome | isolation source: 120 cm saprolite under Douglas fir tree site 2 hole 3 replicate 2 | place: USA:California | collected 2015-04-18
CCAAAAAGAACGACCTGCCCAAAGACACTCTGAAGCGCAACCAGTACGGTTTCGCGGTGGGCGGCCCGCTGAAGAAGGACAAACTGTTCTGGTTCGCCAGCTATCAGGGCCAGAAACAGACCGATGGCATCAGCCGGTCGATCAGCACATTTACTCCGGAAATGCTGGCCGGCAACTTCTCTCACGCCGGACCGGGCAGAACCGTGGATGCGAACGTGGCTAATTTCCTTGTCAATAATCCCTTCTACCAGCCAAACAATGCTCTGGCGATGCTGGGTATTATCGATCCGACGAGAATCGATCCGGTGGCATTGAATTACATCCACAAGAACCTGATTGCGACGGCGCCGACCAACGCAATTTCATGCTCGAATTTCTGCTCCGGCACGCTGAATGCTCAGGGCAACAATATCGACGACTTCAACGAATTTACCGCTCGCATGGACTACAACCTGAGCGACAAAGACCACTTTAACGGCACCATCGGCGGAAGGCGCTTCAAGCAGGCAAGGCCCCTTCCCGCGGGCGGGCCGGGCTTTCCGACCGGCACCACGCCCCACAATTATTTTTCGGGCCTGACCTACACTCACACATTCAGTCCCACCATGCTGAATGAGTTCCACTTTACGCTCCAGCGCAATGCCGTGCAGCAGGCCATTCCGGCGGCCGCCCTTCCGACTCCTTCCGCCCTGGGCGTGGGTGTGACACCCGACCAGATCACCGGCCCCACACGGCTCGGATTTTCTTCCGGGCTGGTAACCGGATTCAGCCCCCAGGGTCCCACGGCGCTGATCAACAATACGTTCTCCTATGCCGACACCTTTACCTGGGTCAAAGGCCGGCACACATGGAAGTTTGGTGGCAGCTTTACGCCCTACCAGAACAACACGGTATTCGATTTCTTCGTCGATGGACAGTTCGACTTCGACGAATTCAACGGCGCGTTTAACCCCTACGCAAACTTTTTGATGGGGTTGCCGGAAGACTACTTCCAGTTTGGCAGTGCGCCCTCCAACATCCGCCAGAAGTCCTTTTACACATTTGCGCAGGACGAATGGCATGTCAGCAAAAGACTGGTGCTGACGCTGGGAACACGTTATGAATTCAGCTCGCCCAAGATCGACACCCAGGGACGCTCGTTCTCCCTCGTTCCCGGCGCGCAGTCAAAGCGCTTTGTCAACGCTCCTCCCGGGTTGTTGTTCCCTGGCGATCCGCAAGCCCCGAAAGGTGCCAACTTTCCGGATAAGAACGACTGGGCCCCGCGTGTGGGCTTTGCCTGGGACCCGAAAGGCGACGGCAAGACCAGCATACGAGGCGGAGGCGGCGTCTTCTACGACGTTCTGAAGGGCGAAGACAATCTGCAGTTTAACGGGCAGGCTCCGTTCTTTGGGTTCACGAACCCCGTCTTTACCGACTGCCCCAATGGCGCGGCCTCAGGTGGCCCCGGTTGCGTGACCGGTCCCACAAACTTTATGGGTGACCCCTTTGGCACGACGGGCACCGTGAACCCGTTCCCCTCGAAGCCTCCGGCCCAGAACATCGATTTTGGCGCGTCGGGCTTTTTGCCCTTCGGCGGCGGCGGAGTGTTCTTCGTGAACCCCCATCTGCGAACGCCTTACACGGTGCAATTCAATCTCGATATTCAGCGCGAACTGGCCCGGAACATGGCGCTGGAAGTCGGCTACGTCGGCAGCCAGTCGCGTAAGCTGACGACCCTGGTTGACAGAAATCCGTTTGACCCGGCTACGCTGGCAACTACGCCTCATCGCGTGCTGAACGAACTGGGCACGATCGATGATTTCCGCTTCAGCTTTACCCCGCAATTTGAAAACGCGGTGAACGCCAATTACAACGCTCTTCAGATGAAGCTGAACAAGAAGGCCTCATCCACCCCATATCTCGGCACCACCTACTTCACCCTGTCGTATACGTACGCCCATTCGATCGATAACTCATCGGGGTTCCGCAATCGCAACTCTCAGATCCCCTTCTTCGAAAGAAACCTCTTCCGCGCATCGTCCGACTACGATATCCGTCACCAGTTGAGTCTGAGCGGCGGCTGGGACCTGCCGCTGGAGCAGGCCTGGACGAGAGGACCGAAACGTCTCACCAAAGGCTGGAGTCTCTATCCGATCCTGCAATGGCATACCGGCTTCCCGCTGGATGTTTTTGCGAACCTGTCGGCCAGACGGTCGCAGCCCGGCCCTTCAGGCGTGGGAGACGCCAACCTGGTCTATGCAACCCTTCTCGGGCCTGTCGTTTATTTCAATCCGAGCACTTCGACGCCCGGTTCAGCCGGCAACAATTACTTCAGCGCCGGCAGCTTCGGTCCCGCGGCGACAGACGCTTTGGGGAATATCATCATTACGGGAAGCTACGGTTCGGGCCGAAACATTCTGCGCGGACCGAGCCGCACCAATCTCGATATGGCCCTGGCCAAAGCGACGGCCATCAACGATCGCGTCGCATTGCAGTTGCGCGCTGAATTCTTCAACATCTTCAATCACACCGAGTTCCAGGAGCCGGACACCAACCTTTCCAGCGGCACTTTCGGACAGGTGACTTCGACTTACGATCCTCGTGTGATTCAGTTTGGTGTAAGAGTTACGTTCTGAGGTGCATCGTAGTCCTCGGGGCCGGGTGTGATGCCCGGCCTTTTTCATGGCGGCGGAACCGTAGAGACGTAGCTTGCTACGTCTAAAAGTTGCGGGCTCAAACAGCGCGAGAGGGCGACGACGTGTCGATGGCGCTTCGATATTCTCAGGGGCTTGCCGGTTCCGCCTGGGTCCGGAACTCGTATCCCAGCCCCCGCACTGTGATCAGATAACGCGGTTTTGAGGGATTCGGCTCGATATACCGGCGCAGACGAACGATGAAATTGTCGATGGCCCGCGTATCGGTATCCTCATGCAGGCTCCAGACATCTTCGAGAATCGCCTTGCGTGATACCGGATGTCCCTGGTGGCGGATAAAATAACGCAGCAGCTCGCACTCCATCAGTGTGAGCTGGAAAACCTGGTCGCCGTTGCGCAGCGTCAGCTTCTGGAAGTCCACGACCCGGCCGTCAAATTCATACACATCGGGCGCGGGAGCCGCTGATACGGTGCGCTTGTCGTCCCCGGCCCAGATTTTCCGCCGCAGCAGGCTGGCGATACGCGCAATCAGGATATCGAGATTGAAGGGCTTGGGCAGATAGTCATCCGCGCCCGATTCGAATCCCTTCAGCACATCTTCGGGACGTCCGCGGGCGGTGAGCATGAGCAGCGGCGTGTAATTGCTCGCCGCCCGCAGCTCATGCGCGACCGCGAATCCGTCTTTGCCCGGCAGCATGACGTCGAGCACAATCACATCGAAGGCCTGATGTTCGGTCAGCGTCAGCCGCAGCGCGTCTTCGCCGGTTTCAACCACCGTGACCGCGTGGCCCTCGGCTTCCAGATTGAAGCGCAGGCCCTGGGCGATATGCGATTCATCTTCAACGACCAAAACCCGGCTCATACGTGATAAACCCTCGGCAGGCGGATGGTGAATGTGCTGCCCCGGTCTTCGCCGTTGCTCTCGGCGGAAATATCGCCGCCATGGCGACGAACGATCGATCGGACAATGAACAGTCCCAGGCCCGTGCCCTTGACGTTGTCGGTGGCCCGGCTGCGCACGCGGTAGAAGCGCTTGAAGATGCGCTTCAAATCGGCGCGCGGAATGCCGATGCCGTTGTCCTGCACGCGCAGCAGGACCTTGTCCACGTCGGGGGTGAGAATGTCGACGACGATTTTGGGGTCTGCGGCGGAATATTTGACGGCGTTCTCCAGCAGGTTGGCGACCACGGTGCGTAACTCCACGGGATCGCCCATGACCAGGACTTCCGCCGGGGGTTCGGAGCCGAATTGGAGCGCTTCTTTCGGCAGGTGATGGCGCAGCCGCGCCAGTTCCACAGCTTCCTTCACGTTGGCGGAAAAATCGATTTCGCGTCGGTTCTTCGGGCCGCTTTGGCGCACCTCGCCGGCCTTGAGCACCTGGTCCACGGTGCCCAGCAAACGGTCGGCGTCTTCCAGCATGATGCGGTAAAACTCATGGCGTCGGGCTTCATCCACCTGACGGCGTTCGAGCGTTTCCAGGTAGAGTCGAATGGATGTGATCGGGGTCTTCAGCTCATGGGTCACGGCGTTCAAAAAGCTGTCCTGCTGTTCGTTGCGCCGTATCTCGCGGACCAGAAAAATGGTATTCAGCGTGACTCCGGCGATGATGAAGCCGAAGAAAATGATGCCCAGCACCAGGGGGACGACCTCCCGCCAGTGGAGGATCCAGCTCACGTTCAGGGCAATGGACAGCCCGAGCATGCACGCGCCCAGCGTGATGAAGAAGGCGATGGCTTTGGCGCGGCTGGTAATGCGCATGTCGTTGGACGGGCCTGCCCCGTGGCAGGATTGTATTTGATGGCGGGCGGAAACAGAAAACCCGGCGGGCCAGGCCCGCCGGGTGAAATTATCAGGGTTGAATTTCCTGGCAAAAGGTTCTTCTTGGTTTTTCCTTAGCGCCCCTTGCGGTGGAAACTCCTTTAGTCGTCCCCGGCAGCCGCGGTCGCCAGTTCGATGGCGTCGGGCGAGCTGACTGTCGGCTGGGCGACCGCCTGTTTGAGCTTCGTGGTCTTAATGTCCCAGACCAGGCCGATGGAACGCAGCGCGACCAGGCCATACCAGTTGAAATCGATTTCGTGCCATACCAGACCGTGGCGCGCCGACTGCGGATGCGCGTGGTGATTGTTGTGCCAGCCTTCGCCGAAGGTGAGCAGTGCGACCCACAGGCTGTTTTTCGAAGTGTCGGTGGTTAGAAAACGCTGTGTTCCCCACATGTGCGTGGCGGAATTCACCAGCCAGGTGCTGTGCAGCCCGACCACGGTGCGCAGGAAGATGCCCCAGAACAGGCACGGCCATCCGCCGAAGGCCAGCAGGGCCAGGCCCAGCACGGTGAGCGGGACCCAATGCCATTTGCTGATCCACGTGTGAAACTCGTCTTTGCGCAGATCGGGAACGTAAGGCAGAAGCGAGGGAGACTGATTGCTCATCAGCCGGCCGGTCATGATCCAGCCCATGTGGGCCCAGAAACCGCCTTCGCGCGGGGAGTGCGGATCGCCTTCTTTGTCGGTGTTCTGATGGTGCACTCGGTGGATCGCCACCCAGAAAAACGGACCGCCTTCCAGCGTCAGCGTGGCGCAGACCGTCATCAGATACTCAATCCATTTATAAGTTTTGAAGCCGCGATGCGTCAGCAGGCGATGATAACCCATGCCGATGCCCAGGCTGCCGGCCACCCACCACAAAACGATGGCCACCGCCAGCGCTTTCCAGGTGAAAAAGAACAACGCCGCGATTGCGCCGATGTGAAAGGCCACCATAAAGAAAGTGGTGATTTTGTTGATTGGCTCTCTGAAAGTTCTGTCCGTCTGCAAGATACTCATGTTGGCTCCACTTATTGCTGTTAACTCAACCCTATCAGTTCATCGGCAGACCGTTTGTAATACTTATGTAATTCATCTTTTCATGTTGCAAACAGCGGGCCAAAACTCCTGTGAATTGTGCAATCCGCGACAGATCGCGGTATCGGTGGGACATGTACGGCGGGAAATCAAAACCAAAAGCAAAACCAGAAAGCCTGAAACACGGAGGGAACGGAGGAAAAAATCGGAGGAAGCGGAGGAATTCTGAATGGATTTTCGGAAGATCGAAAAAGCATCGCGGTCCGCGATGATATCGAACCGGCAGGACCTATTTTTTGAAGTTCTCCGTTCCTCCGATTTTTTCCTCCGTTCCCTCCGTGTTTCAGGCTTTCTGGTTTTGCTTTTGGTTTATTCCTCGTTGGTGTCCGTGACCGTGGCTGCAAGAGTGCCGTGGGCAACGCGCGCGGAGATGCGCGCGCCCGGCGCGGTCTGCGTAACGTCTTTAAGCAACGCGCCACTTTCATCCCACACCAGGGCGTATCCGCGTTCCAGAATCTTTACCGGAGAAAGCGCGTCGAGCTGCGCCGCATATCGGCTCAATTGCGCCTCATGGGCGGTGGTGATATAGCGCATGGCGCGCGCCATGTCTTCGACCGCCGCTTCCAGCCGCTTGCCGTTCATCGCCAGCGACTGGCGGAAGTCGTAATGGAGAATGCGGGTGGCGGCCACGTCGAGCCGGCTGCGGTAGCCCGCGAGCGCCTCGCGATAATGCGCCTTCATCCGGTGGACAAAATCGTCGAGCCGCTGGGCGCGCCGTCGAATCACATCTTCGATGCGGATCAGAGCGCCGTGCTGAGCGAGTTCCGTAAGCTGCGCGCGGGCGGTGAGCAGACGATAGCGCGCCGCGCGCGCCAGCCGCTGATGGAGCTGAGAGAGATGCTCGGCGAGCTGATGCTTCGATTCAATCACCAGCTCGGCTGCCGCCGAAGGCGTGGGCGCGCGCAGATCGGCCACGAAGTCGGCGATGGTGAAATCCGTTTCATGCCCCACTGCGGAGATCACCGGAATCTCGGCGGCGGCGATGGCCCGCGCCAGGCGTTCATCGTTGAAACACGCCAGGTCTTCGATGGAGCCTCCACCCCGGGCGATGACGATCACATCGACGTTCTTCGCCTGACTGAAGTATGTGACGCCCGCCCCCACCTCGGCGGCGGCGCTGTTGCCCTGCACCTGCGCCGGATATATAAGGATGCCGACGCTTTCGTGACGCCGGGCCAGCACGTTGAGCATGTCCTGCAGTGCCGCTCCCTGGGGCGAGGTGATGATGCCGATGCGCCGGGGCAGCTGCGGAATGGCCCGCTTGCGCGATGTCTCGAACAGGCCTTCCCGCTCCAGCTTTTGTTTGAGCTGTTCAAAGGCCAGTTGCAGAGCGCCCGCCCCCAGCGGTTCGAGGAAGTCGGAGATCAGCTGCAACTCGCCGCGCTGTTCGTAGATGGAGACGCGTCCCCGGGCGATGACCTGCATGCCGTTATCGGGCTTGAAGCGCAACAGCCGCGCCTGCATGCGGAACATCACCACCTTGAGCATGGAGGTGCCGTCTTTCAGGGAAAAATACAGGTGCCCGGAGTCGGCGGCCCGCAGGTTCGAGATTTCACCCTCGACCCAGATATCGGTATAACCGCGTTCCACGGTGTTGCACACCGCGCTGACAAGATCGCCCACCCGCCAGATGCGGCGCGCGGGCGCTGAGGTGAAGCTGAAGCCGAGCTGGTCGTCGAGAGACATGCCAATTGCAGTTTAACAGCAGAAGATTGGCCGCGAATGAACGCAGGGGCAGGAGATTTTAAATTTCAAATTTTAAATTTCAAATTTGAAATCTTTCTGATCCCTGCCCCTGATCGGTCTAATTCTTCACATCTCCCCAGTACCGGTCCCGCAGCTCCGTCTGCCGGTTTACCAGCGGAATCTCTTCGCCGCCGATGAAGACATGTTTCACGTCGGTCCTTACGTCCAGCGGATCGCCGTTGGCCACCACCACATTGGCCTGCTTGCCGGTATCGAGCGAGCCGAGTTTGTCGGCCATGCCCCAGATCTCCGCCGCGCTCAGCGTGATGGCGCGAAGAGCGGTGTCGTGAGGAAGTCCGAAGGCCGTCGCGTAGCCCGCCGTATACGGCAGGTTGCGGACGTAGTGCGCGTCATAGGAAGCAAAGGCGATTTTCACGCCGCGTTTCGCCAGTTCGGCGGGCATCTTAAAGACCGCGTCGTAACGCTCCGATTCCTTCGGCTCTTCATAGATGGAGCCGATGATGACCGGCAGGCCGGTGGCGGCGATCCTGTCGAGCAGGCTCGCGGAGTGGGCCACGTGGTTCAGCACGACCTTGAGATGAAACTCGTTGGCCAGCCCCAGGGCGGTGAGCAGATCGTTGGGCTCTTCCGCCGCCACGATCACCGGCCGCTGCCCGTGGAGATACGGCAGAAGGGCTTCGAGCTTCAGGTCGCGCTTGAACGGCATGCTGGGCGGGCCGGGCTTGTCTTTATCGTCTCCGCCGGCTTTCCTCTTCTCATAGGCCGCCAGCTTTACTTCGTAATCCTGGGCGTCGAAGAAAGCCTGGCGAAGCTGAGTGGCCATCCCCATGCGCGTCGAAGGATATTTGCTGTTCTGGAAGTTCTCGTTGCGCCGCTGGCGTCCGGTAAAGTTCAGCGGCATGGCGATATCGCGGACCAGAATCATCTCCTCCGCCGATTTACCCGAGAGCTGGATGAACGAATCCTGCCCCGGCAGCGTGTCTCCGGCCCCCGGAGCGACGACGGCATTGGTGATGCCGTTGATGCGGGCCACGGGGATCAGCGCGGATTCCGCGTGGAAGGCGTCATAGACATGCATGTGCGGCATGATCTCGTCGCTGGCTTCGAGCTGATCGTTGGTGCTCTGGTCGGCCGAGATTTCCGTCAGTCCCAGATGCGTCTCGGAATCGATCAGGCCGGGATACACCGTCATTCCCGTGACATCGATCACTTTCGCGTCGCGGGGAATGGCCGTCGAAGGACCGCCCACGGCGACGATCTTTCCGTTCTGCATCACCAGCACGCCGTTTTCAATCTCGCCGTGTGAAACGGTAAGCAGCTTGCCGCCGCGCAGTGCGATCGTTCCGCTCGCAGCCGGTTCTGTGGCCGCGGCTTTCTTCGCTTTGGCCGGCGTGGTCTGGGCGGACGCCGAGAGTATGAAGGCCGCCGCTACAAGGGCGATAACGAGGATATATTTTTTCATGATTACTGTGCCTCCTTGTAGTGAGTCAGCCCCAGGCCGGGCAGCGAGCGGTCGAAGAATACTTCGCCGTCGATGAGCACCTGGTCGGCCAGCGCGTTGGAGCCCAGCGGATAATTGTTCCAGATGCCGATGTCGGCGTCTTTGCCCACGTCGAGCGAGCCCACCTTATCATCCACGCCGATGATCCAGGCGGCGTTGAGCGTGATCATCTTCAGCGCGTCTTCTTCGCTCACGTTGCCGTAGTGCATGACCTTCCCGGCCTCGGTGTTCAGGCGGCGGGTGACATCCTCGGAATCGCTCTTGATGGCCACGCGCACGCCCTTGCGCAGCGAGATGGCCGCGTTCCACGGAATGCCGTCCCACGCCTCCTGCTTGAAGCCCCACCAGTCGGGCCACGTCGCGATGGCCACGCCGTTGGCCGCAATCTTGTCGGCGACTTTGTAGGCTTCGACCGCGTGATGGAAGGCCCGAATCTTGTAGCCGAACTCCTTCGCCAGCGCCATCTCGGTGAGGAACTCGTCGGCGCGGTAGCAGTGAATCTGCACCAGCAGCTTGCCCCGCAGGATGTCGGCCAGAGCGTCGAGCTTCAGATCGCGCTTGGGAGCCCTGGGGTCTTTGTCGCCTTTCGCGACTTTGGCGTTGTAGTCGTCCCAGTCGCGCATGTATTCGCGCGCCTCGACAAACGCCTGGCGCATGATTTCAAAATTGCCCATGCGGGTGGAAGGCAGCTGATTGCGTCCTCCGTAGACGCGCTTGGGGTTCTCGCCGCTGGCGAACTTGATCGACTGCGGCGCGCCGGGAAAGAACAACGCATCCCGGTCGAGGCCGTACTTGTGCTTGATCACGATGGCTTGTCCGCCGATCATGTTGGCCGAGCCGTGCAGCAGCAGGGAAGTCGTGACCCCGCCGGCCAGCGCCCGGTAGATGTTCTTGTCGTCCCAGTTAAACGCGTCTTTCATCATCATGTGCGGCGTAATCGGGCTGGTGGCCTCGTTCACGTCGTTATCGAGCGCGATGTGCGAGTGCGAATCGATGATGCCGGGCATGACCCACCGTCCGGTGGCGTCGATCACAGTGGCCCCCGCCGGAGCGTCCACGGTCTTGCCGATGGCCGCGATCTTGCCGTTATGAATGTAGATGCTGCCGTTTTCGATGCGGCCGTGCGTAACGGTCAGCAGCGTGCCGCCCTTGATGACAACATCATTGTGAATTTCAGCCGCCGGCGCGGAAGTATCGGAATTGCCCGGCGAGGATGGCTGTGCCGCCTGCCCCGCACCAACGATCGCGGACAGTAGCAATAGCAGCAGCATCCCCCGTAAGAGAGTAGAGCGACGCAACATCAGTGTGTCTCCTTGAGTAAGAATTCGAGGATTCTAGCAGCAAAACAGCACTCAGCATTCAGCAATCAGCACTCAGCAAAGGCTGTTTGCGCGGGCCTCTTTCAGAACTGGTTATTTACGCGTGCGCTGAACTGTCGGGATGACAAGATTCTGCCAATTGCCAATTGCCAATTGCTATTTGCTAATTGCGCGCGCACGATTCGCTGCACTTAGCTAAAATCCCACCCATGCGCGCCGTAATCCAGAGAGTTAGACGCTGCCGGGTCACCGTGGAAAGCAGGGTTACCG
>WNFG01005880.1_pt1 | contig 10324 bp, 11 predicted proteins | sample 5400431 | NCBI WGS metagenome assembly WNFG01 (sample SAMN13153346, study PRJNA577476) | soil metagenome | isolation source: 120 cm saprolite under Douglas fir tree site 2 hole 3 replicate 2 | place: USA:California | collected 2015-04-18
CTTTATCCGCAGGAGCCTCTATCGCATGGCCGCGCCGGCGCAGGCTGTCGCGCAGCACCTTGCCGATGCCGGTTACGACATCACACCGATAGCGCCCGGGCCCGAATCTGGCGAATGGCCTGCTGGCGAATGGATTGGCCGGATCGATCAGGAGCTGCTCGGGTTCCGCAGAGACCTGCATCACCAATTTCTGCTCGGCGGCGTCGCGTCGCGCGCGGTTCGGATCGAGCACGCGGGCCGCGCCGCCGGATATGCCTACATCTCCGCCCGGGGTCATGTCGGTCCGCTGGCAATCGCACCGGATGCTGATGCAAGGGCGGTCGTGACGACGGCGCTGCGCTGTGCGCTGGAGGGCGGCGCAAGGCAAGTCTCGATGCTCGTTCCGGGACGGGCGGAAATCGTTATGCAAACGGCGTTGGCTCTCGGGTTCCGTATTGAAGTGCCCTACGTGCTGATGGCGTCGCGGCCTTTTGGCAATTGGTGCCACTATCTACCGCGCGACCCGGGTTTTATGTAGACCCGCCGCGGCGCCTGCATCTGACTGGCGCGTTTCAGCCGGGTGGATGCGCTGGCGGGAACCCGGTGCAAGCTGTGCCGCTGCCCACTGCGCCACGCTTCCTTCGGGGCGAAGGGTGAGCCGCTTCAGTGAGCGATCAGCACCGGGAGCGGAGCGTCGGCCAGCACGTGCTCAGTGAACCCGCCGAACACCCATTCCCGCAGCCGGCTGTGGCCATAGCCGCCCATGACAAGCAAATCCGCGCGATCACCAATCCCGGCCAGCAGCGTTGCGGCGACGCCCTCGGGCCCCGGCTGAAGTCGCAGCGTCGTCGCCGCAAGGCCATGCAAGGCGAGGTTTCGCACCAGGCGGTCGGCGTCGTCGCGCTCCTCTGTGTGCCCGGCGGCCGCTTCCTCCACGGTGGTGACGACGATCTCCCTGGCGCGGGCCAGAAACGGCATTGCCGCCGCAACCGCACGCGCGGCCTGCGGCGTCGGCTTCCAGGCGATGGCGATCCGCTCGAATTGCGCCGGCAGCGCCGTGGCGGCCGGGATCACGACCGGCCGGCCGCTTTCGAGCAGAACCGCCTCCAGCGTCGCGCGGGCGAGCCCCTCCTCGCCGGTCGCGCGCGGCGCGATGAACAGATCAGCCGCGACGCCATAGGTCGCCATCCAGCGCGGTTCCTCGCCGGTCTCGACATGCCATTCCGCCGACGGCGCTGTGGCGCTCGCCGGGGTGGGCGCGCCGATTTCGGCGAGGCCGGTGCCTGCGCAAAACCGGGTGAAGATTTCGCGAGCCTTCCGTTCGCGCTCGCGCGAATCCTTTTCCAGTTGCTCGATCAGCCCCGCCGCCAGGGCGCCGCCGCCGGCATCGGTCGTCATCGCGACAGCCAGGGCGACCGGGTCCTGCCGGACATACAGCATGTCGAGATGTGCGGCGAACGGCCGGGCGATTGCCAGCGCCGCAGCAAATGTCGCGTTGTCGCCGTCGCTGCCGGTCGCGGCGACCAGGATTGTCTTGATCATCGGACACTCCCTTCCGTCGATGCGCTGTGCCGAGTCAGTGGGCCTGTCTCGCCGAAAAAACAAGGGAGCGGCCATGCTCCATCGTTGCCGCACCGCCGCGATCGGCCGCCGGTGCGATCCAGAAGCAGTGGCCGGGAAGCTAGACACGGTTAAATATTGCCCGCATAGTTTCGACAATCTTGCGAGGTCGAGGGCCCTCCGTCCCGTGGCGTGCCACTTTGAGCGTTTAATCGCGGCACTCGCGGCACTGCTGGTCGGCTGTCTGGATCCAGGCATCGGATCGGCGCAGAACATCACCACCGACGGAAGCTTAGGGGCGAAGGTAACGCTGACCGGGCCTAGGCTAGCGACACAGCGGTCGGCCCTGAATTCCCGCTTGCGCGGGAATGACGAGTCCGAGTGATTCAATCTGCCCCGATTGCGTTCTAGCAGCGGGCAAGGGCCGAATATGGCGAGCGCGTCGGTTACTTGCAGTTCACTTGGCATTCGATCGAGGAGATGGTCGGAGGGACCGCGACCGTCCTCACCTTGATCAGCTGCTCGCCGCGCCGCCAAAGAAAATCACACTGGATGCCCTCGGCTTTCGCGCATGCCGCCCGTTCGGGAAAACAGGTGCTGTCCGTGTTGCTGTCGCATTTGCCCGCGTCCGGCAGAGCCGCTGGCCCATAGCCTAGTGCCAGCAGGCTGAAGCGTGCATTTGCGTAAGGGGTGTTCGAGGGAAATATCGGAAGGGCCGCACTCATCTCCGGCTTCGTCGACGGGACCGTCTCCGTTGCCGCGGGGAGCGCTGTCGCAGGGGAGGCGTCCTTCACGATAAGCGCCGAGCTGGCGACGTGTCCGGACCGCGGCGCATCGGGTGCCGCAGCCATTTGCGTTGCCGCCAGGGCTTGTGGCTCAGGTGGCGCGACGGTTGTCAGATCGGGCAGCGGCTGCGGGGTCACGGCGGCCACTTGCGTCGGCGTCCCGCCAGTCGGGTTGTTGCTGGGAATGGGGTTGAGCTTCAACATGCCCGAATTGTTGTCTATCGACCAAGACTGAAAGCGCGAAAGAAAGCTCAGACCAAGCAGCGGCGTCGCCGTATCGGACGGCATGACGCTTGCCACCACATCGGTCAGGGTCTGGTTGCCGACCTGCAGACTGGCCAGTTTGAACTTGATGCCCTTTACCTCGGAGCCATCGGCAATACCGAATTGCGCGGTACCGATATAATTGGCTTTTGTGAGTGTTCCCGACCTGATCAGGGTCAGATAGACATCCCTCGGCAGGGTGATGTCCGATGCTCCGCTATCGATCACGAAATCGATCGTCACGACCTTGTTTATTTGAGCGGGAACCCAGAGATTGCCGCCCTTCCTCTTCATCGCGACATCGACGGGTCCGGATATGTCGCCGACCGCAGGAGCCGGCTGCACATGAGCCTCTTCCTGTTCCTTTTTCTCCTTTTCCTGTTGCGCCTTCTGCCGCTTGATTTCGGCCTGGCGCGCCTGGGATTGCCGGCGCGCCTCTGCCGAACCCGTATTCTGTTGCGGTTGGTTATACTGGGGTTGCTGGTAATACTGGGGTTGCTGGTAGTACGGCTGTGGCTGTGGCTGCTGCATCGATTGCCCGATAATTCCGCCAACGACGCCGCCAAAGAAACTGCCTACGTCGGTGGCCTGGGAGGGCGAGGAAACCCCGAGCAGCAGCGCCGATGCGACAGCGGCAACTCCCGACCATTTTATCGCCGACCGCGCGCCGATGGTGTCGATCCGACGGCTTACCAGGGTCTGTATCATGGCCGAACTCCCCCCAACCCATGCCATATCCTACACAAGATACGGCCGAGGTCGCCGTTCCAGTGTGAAGTGCGTCACACCAGGATAACTTCAGGGTTAATTTTTCTGGACCGGCCGAAACTCGGCCGCAGTCGACGGAGTCGGTGTCGTCATCCGCCGTGGTTGCTGAGCCATTTTTTCGCCTCGGAGTCACCGGCCTCGGCTGCGTTTTGCATCCATTGCCGCGCCAGTCCCAGATCGCGCGGCACACCGCGACCGTCTGCGTATAGAAGTCCCAAATTGTATTCCGCGTCGACGTTGCCCTGGTTGGCGGCCATGCGGTACCAGCGCATTGCCTCGCCATAGTCCTGCGCGACGCCGTAGCCCTTATCGTAAAAGACGCCGATGTTGTTTTGCGCGGTGGCCTCTCCCTGCTCGGCGGCCTTGCGATACCAGCGCATCGCCTCGGCATAATCCTGCGCTGCGCCGAGGCCCTTCTCGAACAGGTAGCCGATATTGGTTTGCGCGCCGGCATTTCCCTGGTCGGCGGCCAATCGGAACCACCGCATTGCCTCGGCGTAATCCCGCGTCCCGCCCGAGCCCTGTTCGTACAGGTTCCCAATATTCCTCTGCGCCGGAGCATGCCCCTGGTCGGCGGCCCTGCGATACCAACTCCGCGCTTCGGCCAAATCCTGGGGCACCCCCAGGCCTTTCTCATAGAGATACCCAACATAGGTTTGCGCCGTGGCATTTCCCTGATCGGCGGCTTGGCGATCCCAACGCATCGCCTCGACATAATCCTTGCGGTCGAAGGCTGCCTTGCCCTTGCCCAGCGCATCGGCCGGGATGCCGGCGACGGGAGCGGGCGTCGGTTTCGCCCCGAAGCCGCCCGACCAGAACCACACCGCCGCGGCAATCCCGGCAACGGCCAGCACCCCTACCCCGCCGATCGCCGCGAGGTAGTTTCTCGTAGAACTGGTGGGCTGCGGCGGCGGTGCCGGCGCGGAAGTCCGGGCCGGCGGCGAGCGCGGCCCGGCCCCATCGGGAAGCGTGGCCGGCGGCTTATTCGGCGGACCGATGAAGGGCACCGATGGGGCGAACCTCCTGGCCAGCTCGTCAATCGCTCGTTCGTGCGCAGCGAACCCGTCGATCCAATGCAAATCGGAAAGCCGGACGCGAAGGCCCCGTCGCGGCTGCACGTCTTCGATCCGGAACGGGATGATGATCTTGCGGTTCTCGCCGGCGACGGTGACCTCGCGGCGGATGTATTCGCTCTCGTTGCAATGCTCGGAGAAGATCAGCAGCATCGCCCGGCAGCGATCGAGCGCGGCCACGATCTCGTCGTCGAACGGGTGGCCCGGCTGCACGTTGCGCGGCGCGATCCAGCACGGCACGCCACGGCGCTCCAGCTCGCCGACGATCTCCAGCGCCGCCGCCCGGTCTTCGCTGACATGGCTGACGAACAGGAAAAGGTCGGCGTCGGACATTATGCTAGGGGTTCACTCGGCCGCCCCGGCCAGGGGCGCCGCGTGGCGCTGCAGAAGGGCGATTATCTCGTCGGTCAAGCGGACATCGGCGAACATCACCATCATGATCGCGAGTGTCGCGTTGTGCTCCTCGTCGGTGCGGCAGGCATTCGCGTCCGAGACGAAAAAGACCTTGTAGTTGAGCATCATTGCGTCGCGCGCGGTCGATTCGCAGCAGACATTGGTCGCGGTGCCGACGATGATCAGCGTATCGATGCCGCGGGCGCGCAAGATCGCATCGAGATCGGAGGCACCCTGGACAAAGGCGCTGAAGCGGGTCTTGCGAACCGTGAGGTCGCCCGTCCGGACCTCGAGGCTTGGATACAGCGCGTGCCCGAAATCCCCGGGCGTGAAGGCCTGCCGCATGCGTGGTCCCCACTCCCCATCGCCGAAAGCGCCGAACCAGACCGACCATGATTCGACGGCTGCCGGGGTGATCGTGTTCTGGATCCACACCACGGTGCCGCCGGCGGCGCGGGTCGCGCCGGCGAGGCGGTTGACGGCCGGCACGATCTCGCGGGCGTTTGGGGTCTCGGCCGGCTGGCCGGGCGCCATGAAGCCGTTCTGCAGGTCGACGACGACGAGCGCGGTGCGCGCCGGATCGATTGTGTCGAACGGATGGAGCCGGCCGCGGCGCGCCAGTGCCCGCTCGATGGCATAGGACGGTATCGCGATCTTATGCATGGCTGCTCCTTCGGTCGGTGTTAACGCCTAGCCGCGCAGGGGCCGGAAGAAGGCCTGCACCTCGCTCGCCAGCGCTTCCGGCTGCTCCATCGCGGCGAAATGGCCGCCGCGCGCCATTGGGCTCCAGCGACGGATGTCGGTGTAGGTGCGCGCCGCCAGCGAGCGCGGCGGCCGCAGGATCTCGCGCGGAAATTCGGCATAGCCGGTCGGCACGTCGACCGTGCCGCCCTCGGGGATCGGCCACGGCCGGTGCATGCGCGCGTAATACGGAAAGAACGACGACCCGATCGCGCCGGTGAACCAGTAGAAGGCGATGTTGGCGAGCAATTGGTCGCGCGAAAACACCGACTCGACATCGCCGCCGCAATCGGACCAGGCGCGGAACTTCTCGACGATCCACGCCGCGAGCCCGGAAGGTGAATCGCTCAGCCCAAAGGCAAGCGTCTGCGGCCGGGTTCCCTGGATCCACTGGTAGCCGGTCTCTTCCTTGAGCCACAGCGCGGCTTCGCCGTAAAAGCGTTCCTCCTCGGCGGTCGGGGCGACGGACGGATCCCGCTCGCGGCGCACCGCCAGCAGATTGACGTGAACCCCGAGGAGCTTCTCCGGGTGAGCGTAACCGAGGCGCGAGGCGGTAATTGCGCCCCAGTCACCGCCCTGCACGCCGAATCTGGAATAGCCGAGCCGGTCATGCATCAGCGCCGCGACGCAATCGGCGATCTCCTCGATGCCGAACCGAAGCTGCCCCGGCGCGAACGACATTCCGTAGCCGGGCAGCGATGGTGCGACAACCGTGAAGGCGTCCGCCGGATCGCCGCCAAAGCGCGCCGGATCGGTCAGGCGCGGGATGATGTCGAGGAACTCGAACACCGAACCGGGCCAGCCGTGCAACAACAGCAATGGCAGCGGCGACGGCCCCTGCCCCGGCACATGGAGAAAGTGCAGGCCGATGTCGAAAAGCTCGGTCTTGTATTGCGGGAAGGCGTTGAGGCGTGCCTCCTGCGCCCGCCAATCGAAGCCGCCGGCCCAATAATCCACCAGCTGCCGCATGTATTCGAGGTCGGTCCCATAGGACCACGCCGGCCCGGGGGCCTGGTCCGGGAAGCGGGTGCGCGCCAGGCGTTGGCGCAGATCGGTGATCGCCGGTTCGGGAATGTGGAGCGTCGTCGCCGTGACCTGGTCGGGCATCGCGCTCTCCCCGGCTGGATCAGGTCATCGTGGAATGGGGGTCAGGGCGGCGCAAGCCGAAAATCAGGCCGGGACCGGCGCGTCCGGATGGAGGAGCCGGGCCTCCCGCAAATCCTGCCACAAAGCGGCCGGTATCGGATGCTGCAACAGCCTGAGATTGGTGCGGAACTCGTCGGCATTGCGCGGGCCGGGGATGATCGCCGCGACGGCCGGATGGGCCAGCGGGAGCTGCAACGCCGCCGCCGCGAGCGGGACGCCGTGGCGGTCGCAAACCGCACGGATCGCGTTCGCCCGGGCGAGGATCTCCGGCGGCGCGGTCCGGTAGTTCCAGGTGTCGCGGCCGGCAAGGATCCCGGAATTGAGCGGGCCGCCGACCACGATCGAGGTGCCCGCCTTGAGGCATGTCGGCAAGAGATCGTCGAGCGGGCCCTGTTCGAGCAGCGTGTAGCGCCCGGCCAAGAGAAAGGCATCCCATTGGCCCCATTCGAGCGCATCGAGCAGCACCTCCTTCTCGTTGACCCCAATACCGATCGCCCGCACCGCGCCGGAGCGGCGCAGCTCTTCGAGCGCGCGGTAGCCGCTCTCGCGCAGCGTGCGCATCAGCCCGGGATGCGCGTCCGGCCCATGCTGGTAGGTGCCGATGTCGTGCACGTAGAGGATGTCGATGCGCGCCAGGCCGAGCCGCTGCAGGCTGTCCTCGAAGGACCGGAGGATGCCGTCATGCGAGTAGTCGTAAACCGGGTCGAACGGCATCACAGGGTGCCGCTCGCCGTCGCCGGGGCCCGCCGCCTGCGGAGCTGAGGGGCGCGGCCGCAGCAGCCTGCCGACCTTGGTCGACAGCACCCACTCGTCGCGCGGCTCGGCGCGCAGCGCATCGCCGACCGCGCGCTCGGCCTGGCCGACACCGTAATAGGGGGCGGTGTCGACGTAGCGCACACCGGCATCCCAGGCCGCGCGGACAATCGCCTCTGCCTCCACGCGCGTCACCGCGATGCGGCTGCCGCCAAGCGTGGCGCAGCCGAGACCCAGGGCCGTGACTTCGAGCGAGCTGCGGCCGATCCGACGCTTTGGGAAATCCGGCATCCGATGTCTCCGCTCAGTTCCCACTCGCGCTGTACACTGGCGCACCCTGCGGCACCACTCGGCGGCGGCGGCGCAGCACGAGCGAGCCGATGATCACGATATGGACGAGATTGAACGCGATCCCGGTGACGAAGGCTGCACCGTAAAATCCGGCGAAATCGTAGATCGCCCCTGCCAGCCAGCCGCCTGCCGCCATTCCCGTGCCGCTGAACAGCAGCAGCGTCGGGATCCGCCAAGAGGCCTCGACCGCGGGAAACAGCTCGCGGATCGCGACCACATAGGCCGGGATGATCCCGCTGAAGCCGAGCCCGAAGATGGCGGCAACCGCAAACAGGCCGGCCTCCTCTTGGGTCAGCAGAAACCCGGTCATCGCCGTGATCTGGCACACCGACCCGGCCAACACCGTGCGTAACCCGCCGATCCGGTCGGCGACGAAGCCCCAGCCTATTCGGCTGAAGAACGCACAGCCGAGCAACAGCGACAGCATCGCGGCGCCATGTGCCGCCGGGAGGCCGAGATCGCTGCAAAACGCCACCAGATGACCCTGGGGCATCGCCATCGGCACGCAGCACAGAAACCCGGCAATGCACAGTAGGATCTGCACGGTCCGTGGCCGCAACCCGAGAACCGGCGCTGCACGGCCCGGCGCCAGTGCTGCCGGCATGCCGCTCGCGGCCGGCGCCGGACCAAAGACCAGGGCGGCGACCGGCAGGATCACCGCGATCTCGAAGACCGCGTACACCAGCATCGTCTGCCGCCAGCCGAGCGCCGCGATACCGCGCTCGAACAGGACCGGCCAGAGCGTGCCTGCCAGGTATTGGCCGGATGAAATGAGCGCCACGGCGATGCCGCGCCGGCGGTCGAACCAGCGCGCGACATAGACATAGAGGGGCGCGTTGATCCCGGCGTTGCCGACGAGACCCATGAATAGCCCGTGCCCGACATAGAGCGCGGTTTGGCCGCCGAGCGTCGAGATCACCAGGCCAATCCCGATCATCACCGCACCGAACATGACCGTCCAGCGCACCCCGATGCGCTCGGCCACCCAACCCATCGCGACGCCGCCCGCGGCCGAACCCAGCCAGGCCAGCGCAAAGGCGAGTGCCGGGACCGAGCGCGCGCCGCCAAGCTCGGCGGCGATCGGCTTCAGCGCCACCACCGTGATGACCGGCGCACCGTAGGAGACGGTGTAGATGCCGAGCGCCGTCAGCGCGATGACCCAGGAGGCGCGAGTCTCAACCGAGGCCGGGCGAGGCGCAGCCCGTTCGGTGACGGCGGATCGGGTCATTGCGCCGCCTCGCTATCCCGACGACAAAATGAATATCGCGGGGCGCCTTTAATGTCGGCTGAGCATGTCCCAGGGGGTCTTGCCCTCGGGCAAAGGCGGGATGCGCAGGAGATCGGCGATCGGCACGCCCGCCTCGTATTGCCGCGCCAGCTCTTCCGGGTCGTAGGTGACGCCGACCGGGTTGGCGGCGAAGGCCGGGCTGTGGAAATAGCCGTCCAGCTCGGCGACGGTGGCGAAATTGTCGATCTGCAGCTCGACCCGGTTGTTGTCGGGGTCGCGGTAGTACATCGACGTCGTAACGCCGTGATTGATCGGCCAATGCGGCAGGATTGCGTGCTCCTTCAGCCGGCGATAGGTCGCCAGGAGCTCGCCGAGATCGCGGTAGGAATAGGCGACATGGTCGGTCCCGGCCGCCTCGGGATCGCGCGGCGCCAGACCCGGGATCTGGATCAGCGCGAGACGGTGATGCTCGTCGTCATAGCTGAGGAAACAGAGGCGCTCGTCGCGGAACACGATCCGCGCGGCGAGCACCGTCTGGTACCACTGCGCCATCCGGTCGATCTGCCCGGTGCGCAACACGAAATGCGCGAATTTGGCCGGGCTGATCGGCTGCGCGGTCGCCGCCAGCGGCCGCACCACGGGGGACAAATCGTTCATCGCTCTCTCCTCTCCGGTTGGCTGATGCGCGCGCCGCTCGGCGCGGCACAGCGCGGTATGGCCCGCGACGGATTATCCGCGTTTTTGCCGCGCCGGAGCAACCAGGCTGTCGCAGCGCCGCTATTTTCGTTCGCTTGATGTTCGCGGGCGGCTCGTGGTAAGTCCCTGCCCCCGCTCAGACGGAGAGGTGCCGGAGCGGTCGATCGGGGCGGTCTCGAAATGCGCGGGTTGCCATCCCACCTCATCTCGTCCCGTGTCGAATAGCTAGGATTTGTACGGTCTTTGGGCCGGCTTCGATGCGGTTCTATCCCGCTATGTGCTGGCCCGTCATTGGCTGTTTGGGTCCAAAGTTGGGTCCACCATACCCATATCCGCGACAGTCTGATTGGGGACGGCAACATGCGGCGCAGCATTCCACCCATCGAAACGAACGATGATGCGGAAGTCGCCGCCGAAGCAGCCGCGCGACGACGACGGCAAGCTGTGGCCGCGACGCGGGCTTCAACCGGGGCGCCCGTCACGCCTCCGGTTGACGTTGCAACGGAACTCACCACACAACAGGGCAGTTCCATCAACCTCGGGCTAAAGGTCAAGCGTCATGAGGAATTTTCCGCGGCCACCAGAGT
>WNFG01023231.1_pt1 | contig 10323 bp, 3 predicted proteins | sample 5400431 | NCBI WGS metagenome assembly WNFG01 (sample SAMN13153346, study PRJNA577476) | soil metagenome | isolation source: 120 cm saprolite under Douglas fir tree site 2 hole 3 replicate 2 | place: USA:California | collected 2015-04-18
TGCGAGCTTTCCTCCATTGACTCATCTCTTTTGTATTGCGGTGTGCTGACCGCGCGGCAATATTTTGCCGACCAGGAAATTAAAGACCTGGCGACGAAAATTTATGAACGTGTGGATTGGCCGTGGATGTTGAATGGCGGCAAGACCTTTTCGATGGGCTGGCATCCCGAAAGAGGCTTTCTGGACGCGCGATGGGAACACTTCTGTGAGTTGATGATGATCTATCTTCTTGCGATCGGTTCGCCTACTCATCCGGTGTCTCCCGATGCTTGGAATGCCTGGACGCGCCCGAAGATAAAATACCAGGGGATCGAATATATCTCGGGCAACGACCCGATTTTCACGCATCAGTATTCGCACGCGTGGTTTGATTTCCGGAATAAGCGTGATGCCTACGCGGATTATTTTGAGAATTCCGTGAAGGCGACGAAGGCGCACAAACTGTTCTGCTTGTCCTTGCACGACCGTTTTCCTGACTATAGCGAAGACCTCTGGGGAATCAGTGCTTCCGATTATGTTAAGGGCTATACCGCGTGGGGCGGCCCGCCGCCGCAGGGGCCCATCGATGGAAGCATCGTGCCTTGCGCCACAGGTGGTTCGCTGCCTTTTTTGTTTGACGACTGCGTGCGAGTCCTGCGAAATCTCCGTGGCCGGTACGCTGGCAAGGTCTGGAAGAAATACGGCTTTATAGACGCTTTCAATCCGCTCACAGGATGGTATGACGCGGACGCGCTGGGCATCGATCTCGGTGTCACCATGCTGATGGCGGAAAATCACCGCACGGGATTCGTCTGGAACACCTTCATGAAGAATCCCGAAGCACAAGCCGCGATGCAGAAGGCGGGATTTCATGCCCAAGCAGCGATTTCTGGTTAACAATACTGGGCCCCCCTCCCCCTGTTTTTCATAAGTGTTGCATCTAAAGGGCTTAGCGTTACAAGTAAGTGCCTTAGAATCAACAGTTACGGGCACCTTCTATAAGTGCTGATTCTAAATGAGATACGGGGCATTCGTGCCCATACGCCTTCACGAGCATCCCATCCCAAGAGCAAGGCCAGTATAACATATTTACGTGATTTGTCAATTATTAATTGTAAGTGTTTTGTTTAGTTTGAGATAGCAAGGGAAGTTTTTCCGGGGCCATACTTTCGTAGTGCGAAAAGAGGGAATCAGGGATGTGGAGGGATCGGGGACACCACCTAGGTTACGTACAACTAAGGAGTTGGACACACTGCAATCGAGTGTCTGGTTGAGTTTCCTGTGCCCGGCGAAATTGGCAGACAGGCGAGGTAGGGCACGCGGTGCCCCACCGCTCCGTCTTAGTTGAGAGCTTTGGCTATAGCTAGAAGCTCAGCCGGGCTTGGAACTCGATCACCCTGCCGGCCAATCCGCCCGGCGACCTGCCGAACGAAAAGGTGTTAGTCAGGTCATCATTGCTGCTGAAGTTGGGAATGGGCGCAAGATTCAAAACGTTGAAGGCATTAAAGAAGTTAGCTCGGAAGTCAATAACGGACTTTTCTCCGAGCAAACGCGTGTTGGGCAAACCAAACTGCTTACCAAGGCTTAGGTCCACTTGTTTGAAGTGGGGACCGGGAAAGGAATTGCGGCCGATGGGCGGCTGACCCCGAGGGAACGCCGTAGTAAAACAATTGTCCGGAAAATTGAGGCCACAGTTGGTAAGAAGGGTTGGGAAATTAGGATCGTTGGGGGCGTTTCCGGCCCGTGTGGTCGTTGTTGGGCAGACACCATTGATAAACGCCATAGTCCCTGGACTCTGAATGCACGTGCCCGCATAGGAGGTAGGCCGGTCGGGGCGGTAGCCGTCGCCGGCGGGGTTGTTCTGAGTCGGGCCAAAGGAAACTGGCGTCCATGGGAACCCCGTGTGAAATGTGAAAACGCCGCTGACGTTCCAGCCCCCCAAGGTCTTCCCGACCAGATCGTGCCGGTTATGGAAGAGGGGAAGGTCCCACAAACCGCTGATGACCAGGAAATGACGCGCGTCATAATCGGCGGGTCCATAGTCGAGGCGTTGGTTCGCGGGATAATCTTGCTGGGGTCCGATCTCGTACGAGGAAAAGTCCAGTGCTTTGCTCCATGTGTAGCTTCCACTAACAAGGAACCCGTGGGCGAAGCGATGATTCACGCGCAATAACAGGGCGTTATAATTCGCGTTCACGTCCGCCAAAGGAAAGAAGATACGGCTGCCGACGCCCAGAGCAGCATTACCCGTCAGGTGCGGTGCATTGCAGGTCGGGTTGGTCGCGCCGCAAGGCTGGCCATTGCTACCCGTGTTTTGCGTGAGATCCAAAGTGTCATCGAATGTGTCGCCGGGGTTCAAACGGTTCAAATCGATGGCGCGGATGAGCTTGTGAGAGTTGCTGCCAGCATACCCGAGCTGCAGCGTCGTATCTCGAACGAACTCCCACTGCGCGCCAAATGAGTAAGTATAAACATATGCATTTGGAAGATTCGGGTGAGAACCCCAGATTGTAATTGGGATGTCGCTCGTACATGCCTTGCTGGAGCACAGACCGCCTGTGTTCGGATCGACACCAAAGGCCAGGAGCGGATTGGCCGGGTAACTGAAGGGTGATTTGCTGGCGCCGAGCACATAATCTATGCCGACCGAGGCCGGCGTTGTGCCGGGTCCCGCGCAGCAACCGGTCAAGTCGGCTGCAAATGGAGTGTTGAATCGGACGGGGTCCAGGATGTTGTCATAGATGCGGTTGTAATTGACGCCGAACCCGCCTCGGGCGACCAATTTGTTATTGAGACGCTTCGGGCTCCAAGCAAAGCCTAGGCGCGGACCGAAATTGTTCAAGTCTTTGTTGTAGAGTTGCTGCCCCGCCACGACCTTCCCGTTAGTGATGCCGTTAGTTCCGAAGACATAGTTGCTAACCAAATTCTGAGTGTCTGTTAGGGGGGAGAAATATTCCCAACGCAATCCAAGGTTCAGGGTCAGGTTCGGACGGACCTTCCAGTCGTCCTGGACAAACAGGGCATAGATGCTGGTACGGAAATTGCGTTCACCGGATGGCAAACTACCGGTGCGGGGATCCACGGTGATAGCTTCGAACTGAGGAGCATCGTTAGCCCAGTCCATGAATGACGAGAACTGAAACAGAGGGCGAGCGCTGCCTTGCTCATTGTTATTGTTTAGGTTCTTTCCGATATCGACCCCGAACTTGAGGCTTTGCGCGCCCATAAACTTCGAAACGGTGTCACGGAAGTCGAACGTGCTCTGGGAAAAGATGGCTGGTGTGGTACCGCCTCGCCCTGCCCCGGCATTGATGCAGCAGCCAGGAAGGCCATTGGGGCCTCCCTGAGCACTATTGAAGTCAAAAATATTGTAGAACGGTATGCCGAAGTTAGTCTGCGAGGAGGAAGTGATCTGATTATAAGACCAGCGGGTGATATTAAAACGAAAGTCGTTCAGCATGGTCGAACTGAGCGTGCGATTCCAGCCAAACGTCATCAGCCAGTTAAATGGAACAAGCGTTAGGTCATCGATGGGACGATCACCACCCTGGTTTTGATTCAAGTGTGCGAAATAGGAGCTGTAGAAGAATTGATTCTTTCCGCGATTGTAGTCCAAACGCCCGTTGTATTCATTGCCGGAGCTCGTGAACGGGTTGAGTACATTGGCATGCTCAAATTCCGCCGGGACGCCAGCCGCCGGACCACACCCGGTGCCGTGAGGTTGGGTCACCCCACCCACGACACAGGCGGAATTGTCGTAGAAGCCGCCGAGAGGAATGGACGGATCAAACGAGCAGCAATTAGACGTACTGTTGGGAAGCACTGAGATGATGCGGGGGGCGACGCCGGAAGTGCCAAACACCTTCGCCGCCAAGCTATTAGGGTTGCTGCTTATGACGTACTGGCGGAATGCTTGCGTCTCGACGACCCGGTTCGTGGCAAAGGTCGGGCTGTTCTGCCGCACGCCCTCATAGGAAAAGAAAAAGAAGAGCGAGTTGTGAAAAATCGGTCCACCGAGGCTGCCCCCGAATTGCCGGTTTTTGTTGTTCACGCGACCAAATCCGGACCCGGCCGGGGTGTTGGGATTGCCAAATGGACCGTGGTATTTGTTGAAGGCGTTCAGGCCGGGATCGTCGAATTTGATAAGCCCGCTTCCGTGATAGGCATTCGTACCACTTTTGGAAGTAACTTTCACTTGCGCGCCAGAGTTGCGGCCATCTTCGGCGGAATAAGTGCTGGATAAAACTTGAATTTCATTGACTGATTCCTCGTTGGGGGTAATGACTGCCGCACCACCCCAGCCCAAACTATTCGCGCTCACACCGTCGATCTGATAATTGTTAGCCGAAACGCGTTGGCCGTCCGCCACGATCTGCACCTGGTTTTCAACCTGGAAGATTTGGCTATTGGAGCCGCCTGGTCCTTGCTGCAAGGGCAGATTTTGAGAATTGCCGTTAGAAGCGCGGGCATCGTCGCCGAAAACGCCCGGCGCAAGCCGGAGGAGTTGATAAGGATCGCGACCGAAGGACGGCAATCGGTTCACTTGCTCGTTGGTGATCGTGCCAGAAATGTTGGCATCTTCGCTCTGAAGGTCGGTCAAAGTGCTGCCGTTTACCGTGACCGTCTGGGTGACCTGGCCCACCTCCAACGTGACGTCCACGCCGCGGGCTTGTTCCGCATTGATGGTGATGTCTTTGATCTCTTTCTTCTGAAAACTTGCCGCCTCGACAGTCAAAGTGTAAGGCCCCGGTGGAAGCTCAGTGAAGCGGTAGAAACCCGAGTCGTTAGAAGTGGCCTCATGCTGCACGCCGGTTTCCTGGCCGGTAAGGGTGAGTTTGGCACCCGCCACAGCCGCACCACTCTTGTCCACGATCGTGCCTTGCAGACCAGCTTTGTATTGAGCATAAGTGGAGATGGCGCAAAAAGAGAGAAGAACAACGAAAAGGGCTTTCAAACGCATGACATCACCTCGAGATCGATCTCTGCAAACATTCGAAAAACAAATTCAGTAAATCGATTTACCCCGGTTCTGAAGAGCATGAAACACCCGGCGGCGCGGCCCTGTCAAGAGGAATGTAGGAAAAAAGCGGAATATATCGTACTAGGACTAGCCTATGGTAAATCGATTTTTCTTCGTTGTTCTACTTGCAAAACATTTCGCATTGCCGCTTGCTGCCGCAACCCCCTTGTGCCAGACTACGCGCACGAAACACCCCATGCTCCGGTCGAAAACGGTTACGTCTTCTCGGCCGCGCGGAGAGGCTTCCGCGCCGTCGGTCAGTTTGAAATTCCTGGCGGAGCACCTTGGGTTGTCGCCTGCCACCGTGTCACTGGTTATTAATCGCTCTCCCGCTGCAAAATCGATTCCGCACCGCACCCAGGAGCGCGTCCGGCAAGCTGCCCGGGAGCTGAACTACCGGCCGAATTTCATGGCTCGCTCGCTGCGCTCGCAGCGGAGTTTCACCATCGGCGTGGTGGTGCCGGAGATCAGCGATGGATACGCGGCTCTGGTCATGTCCGGAATTGAAGACCACCTTTTGGAGGAGGGCTATTTTTATTTTGTGGTCAGTCACAGGCACCGCGCCGACTTGATCGAGGAGTATCCCCGCCTGCTGCAGCAGCGGGCAGTCGAGGGCTTGATCGCCGTGGACACCGTTTGCCAGAAGGGCGTGCTGATACCGGTTGTCGCTATCTCCGGCCATCGCGAATTGGAAGGCGTGACCAACATCGCCCTGGACCATCCGTGCGCGGCGAAGCTGGCGCTCGAGCATCTCGCAAACCTTGGACACCGCAAAATCGCCTTCATCAAGGGGCAGGAGTTCAGCTCGGACACCGAGGTGCGATGGCAGTCCGTACAAGGGGCCGCGAAAAACTTAGCTTTGGAGATCAACGAACGGCTAGTCGCGCAGCTCGAAGGCGAATCCCCGTCGCCAATCCTTGGGTATCAGGTAACGAGCAAACTGCTTGCGACCGGTGAGCCGTTCACGGCGCTGTTTGCCTTCAATGATATCTCCGCGATCGGGGCCATACGCGCTCTGCGAGAGGCGGGCCGCAGAGTGCCCGAAGATGTTTCCGTGGTGGGTTTCGACGATATTCAGAGCGCGGCATTCCAGAATCCGGCGCTCACGACCGTGCGCCAGCCTTTGCGGCAAATGGGAATCCTCGCCGCGGAAACGGTCTTGCGCCGCATCAATGCGCCGGCGAAGTCTTCTACTTATCCCAAAAATATACTCGTTGAGCCAGAATTGATTGTCCGCGAGACGACGGCACGCCCTCGCGCAGAGTGAATCCGACTGTAACTAAAATAAAGTTGTACCCACCTCGTGCGCCTGAAGGGCGAGCTTATTGTTTTGCGCGCTCTGGTCTCTTGTTCGCCTTGGCAAATTGGATGGAAATCGTCGCGTAAGAAGCGCCTTCAGCGCCGTTTTTTGGGAGGTCAAGGATCAGTTCGGTTTTTCCATCCTCGCCCTTGGAAAGTTTTGCTCCCTCGACGACGGCAATTTGTCCCGCGCCCCATACAAAAAGTTTGTATTGGCTACCGGCCAGCCCCGACGCGTTGATCGTCAGGCGGTCCCTCGCCGGTGTCCACGTTTCAGAAAGAATGCGCAAGCCTTGCGAGGTCGCCCCAATTGCCGGCAATGTCGAGGAGTAGCTCAACCCAAAATCATTTTGTATTCGAATTCTAAGTGAGTTCGATGCTCCGGCAACCGGAATCTTGGTTATGACGTGCTGGTCGATCCCATTCGAATCGACATGGAACGGCACGGGCTTGCCGTTGAGCTCCACGCCGAGAACTTTCGCGCGCAAACTCACCGCCGGTTGAAAATCGATGGTGCGGGATGCGTCACCCGCGGCCTTCACTTCCAGCCTGATTTCTCCAGGGTCCTTGGAATAGCGCAAATCCAACTTCGCGGAGCCAACCGGCACGTTTGTAATACGGAAAGAGGTCCAATCGGCGGGAGCGTGCGGCGCGAAGGTAAGAGTTCCCTTTGTGGCGTCGGAGCGAAGTCCGAACATGCCACGCAGCAATGGGCTGACCACCATTGCGGCCGACCAGATCTGATGCGGCGAGCTCGTGGAAAGCGATTGGTAATTCGAGCCTGAGAGCACTTCCGTGACGTGTCCCAGCGAGCCGTCGAGCGCCAACAGAGCGTTCGCCCGGAGATTCGCGTATGCAGGAAAAGAGCGGTGATAGCGATACTCACCGACCGCAGCCCAACCGGTGAAGAGCGGCCAGACGGACCCGAAATGGTAGCCGCCGCCGCTGAATTTTGGCGAATGCTCCGAAATAATCCGCATGCCCCAGTCCGTTTGATGATCCAAACCGGCCAGTTGAGTAATCATGGCGTCCGCTTTCGCTTCATCGAGCAAGCCAAACCACATTGGTACGGTCGCTAGAACACTCGGCTCGTCCACGGCGTGATTGTCTTTGTCTAAGGCGAACGCAAACCTTTTTTTCTCTGCGACCCAGAATGCTTCATTCATCAGCGGTTTTTGCTTGTCAAAACCCTGTGAAAGTTCGTTGCTGACGTCTTCCTTCCCGATCGCATGAGCGAGATTCGAAAGCGCGCGCAACGCCTCGATCCCCAAGCCCGTTTGATAGAGCTCCGTCTTCACCGGAAGCAGCGGGCCGCCTTCCACCCAGCCATGCCCAATTCCGGCGTTCTTAGGAAAGCCATGTTCGTCATAAGTCGAGCGCAGAAATTCGTAGGCTTTCCACAAACTGTCCCACTTTTCTTTTGCGAACGCGGTGTCCCCACTCTCCACAACGTAATCATTCACGGCGATGATGTAGAGTGGCGTTGCGTCAGCGGAGGCATAGGGATAGGGATAGCCTTTGAACCAGTCCACGAAGTTCGCGCCCTGCGAAATTTCGTGCGGAATTTTGCCGTCTTCGCGCTGGTATTTGGCGATGAACGCGAGCGCCGTGCGCGCGCTGGAAAAATCTCCGGCAGCATTGAGCGCGAAGGAAGTCCAAAATGAATCGCGCCCGAAGAACCAAGCAAATCCCGGGCGCTGGCTCTCACCCGAAGTGCGGTATCCCGCTACAAGTCCTGTGCCCAGGTAAGGATTGTTCACCATTCCCTGGAGCGCGCTCACGCGCGCCCAATCGTAAGCTTGCTGGATTTGCGCATCCGGAAGCTCCAGGTTCACGGTCTTCCCCAGGTAGTCTCGATAATATTCCGCTGATTCCCGCAGCAAGTCCGCGTAGGCGCTCGTCAGATGCTGATAAGTTTTTTCCGCTGCCGCCCGTCCTTCCACGGAGCCGGCAATGACGATCAACTTCCTCTCTTTACCCTTGGCCGTCGGCCCCAGCCGGAACGAACTTTCCTGCGATTCCGAATAGTTGGTCTGAAATTCCGCGTGAGGCTCGGCCGCCGTCGGCGAACCCACCAGAGCCGAAAATTTTCTTTGTTCCTCGCCAAAATAGAACGCATGTTGCGCGGCTGCCCAGTCCAAATAGGTCGCCCCCAACGCCGCCGGCCATTCCAATTGAAAATCCCGATGAAAAGCTGCCTCGATCTCCAAGGGTTGCTCCGTTTCCACATCGAGAATGATCAAGGCGCCTTGTTCCCGCACGGGAACGAAGAATGTTTCGCTCACCGTGAACGTATCCCCGGCGTAGAGAATCGTGGCGGACTCCGGCCGCACTGTTTCGGTCCTTGCCAGCGCTTCGGCCGCCAGGACTCGCCCTTGGCTATGAAATTTCAGATGAAATTCGCGAAAGATCTTCAGCGGGTAGACCCAGGCTTCCATCCGCCCGGATTCATCACCAAGCAGTCCTGCGCGCGTTCCGGTGAGCGGCAGGAATTCCCACGGGCGCACTGCGCGCGAAAGCTCGAGCTCGCGTGGCTTCTCTTGCGCCTGTTGGCTCCAACCAGCGGTTGCCCCGATTCCCATGATCATTGTCGCCGTGATGCACACACCCAGCAGTCTCTGCCGCAGCCATTTGAATTGTCCATGAAAATGAACTTCTGTTCCCGGCGTGATGTGCATTCTGGCGGCCCCCGCTGCGTCGTGTGCTTGCATTGCCTCGTTGGCCTTACTATAAAGGAAAGCGCCGGATTCTAGCACGGCGCTCGCAAGGAAAGGTATCGCTTCTTTTGTCTTTCACACGCCGCGCATTTCTCCAATCGCTCAGCCGCTCCGCGATCGTTCTCCCGCTGGAAAAAGTGCTTGCCCTGGCGCTTCCGAAAAAGCGGCTACCCGCATTCACTTCACAGAATGCAAGTTCTCCACAAACCGCCGGCGTGACCCGCTCCAACGATCTTGGCGTTTCCTTCCTTAACATCGCACGGGAGTCCGGCCTCAACGCCAAAACCATCTTCGGCGGCGAACACAAGAACAAGTATCTCCTCGAAACCACCGGCTGCGGCGTCGCCTTCTATGATTACGACAACGACGGCTGGCTGGATATTTTCCTCGTCAACGGCACGCGCCTTGAAGGTTTTCCCGCTGGCCAGGAATCCACCAATCATCTCTTCAAAAATAATCGCGACGGCACTTTCACCGACGTTACCGCCAAAGCCGGCCTGCTCCATTCCGGCTGGGGACAGGGCGCGTGCGTCGGCGACTATGATAACGACGGTTTCGACGATCTCTTCGTTACCTACTTCGGAAAAAATGTTCTCTATCATAACAACGGCAACGGCACTTTCACTGACGTCAGCGAAAAAGCCGGCGTCGCGGGCAATGGCAAGCGCTGGAACACCGGCTGCGCTTTCGTCGACTACGATCGCGACGGCCATCTCGACCTCTTCGTCGCCAACTACATCGATCTCGACCTGAAGACCGCGCCCGTCCCCGAATCCGGCCCGTGCCTCTACAAAGGTGTCATGGTTGCGTGCGGTCCTCCCGGATTAAACGGCGGAAAAAATATTTTGTATCACAACAATGGCGATGGAACCTTCACCGACGTCAGCGAGAAATCCGGCATCCTCAAAGCCAACGGCACCTACGGCCTTGGCGTGCTCACGGCCGATCTCGACAACGACGGCTGGCCGGACATTTACGTCGCCAACGACTCCACCGCGAGCGCGCTCTATCAAAATAAGAAAAACGGCACCTTCACTGACGTTGCCATCGAAGCGGGTTGCGCCCTCAGCGCCGATGGCAAACCGCAAGCCGGCATGGGCATCTCCGCCGCCGATTACGATCTCGACGGCAATCTCGATCTCGTCAAAACGAATTTTGCCGGCGACACGCCCTCGCTCTATCACAATCTCGGCGGCGCGAATTTCGAGGACACCACCTATCAGGGCGGTCTCGGCAGGCACACCCAATATCTCGGCTGGGGCTGCGGTTTTTTCGACATGGACAACGACGGCTGGCCCGACATTCTTA
>WNFG01005882.1_pt1 | contig 10322 bp, 8 predicted proteins | sample 5400431 | NCBI WGS metagenome assembly WNFG01 (sample SAMN13153346, study PRJNA577476) | soil metagenome | isolation source: 120 cm saprolite under Douglas fir tree site 2 hole 3 replicate 2 | place: USA:California | collected 2015-04-18
GAACCGATACAGCGGGCGTCACCTGCGGTGCTTGCGGTGGTGGGTCTCTACACCCTGTTCGTGTATTCGCTCGGAGCCTTCGCCCTCATGAGCTGGCCGCTCAGCGAACAGAGGGCGAATGCGCAGCTGTCGGCGGTGACCACTGAAGTTGCTCAGGAGTTGGGCCGTCACATGTCGACCGGCCAGTGCTTTGCGTATATCCCAGGTCCGGGTTGGCCGAATTCGATCTCATTGCTGTTGATGGATGCGAACGGGAACGCGCCGGGGACCACTCCGAGCGACGTCGATCCGACCACGACGACGGTCGAGGCCTATGTCGGTTACGCGAGCAGGTGCGAGGCCGTCTTGGCATACCGGGAGGACATCGCCCGGGTGGCGCCGGTGTTCTTCGCGCCTCCCGTCCGCCAGCCCTACCTTCGAGCAGTCGCCGGCTGGGTACGAGCTCCGGCCAGTGGATTCGTCCTCGATCGGACCTGGCGATTCAACGACCTCCCTCCGAGCGGCCGCCATCCGCTCGGGCACTATCAAGGGGTGTCGCTGACGGTTGACCTTTACCTCCGCGCGGGGACCTGATCGCGCGATGCGGATCTGGATCGTCAACCACTACGCCGACCCGCCCGACGGCATGGCGACTCGTAGCATCGACATGGCTCGGCGGTTCGTGGAGCACGGCCACCCCACCACCATCTTTGCGTCCAACTTCAATCACTACCGCTTCGCGCCGATCGAGCGAATGGGCCTGTTTCAGTTCCGGCGGGCCGTGGATGTCGATGGCGTGCGGATCGTCTGGATCAAGACCTCTCGATACCGTCTCAACGACTGGCTTCGCGTGATCAACATGATCTCGTTTGCGATCCTCGTCACGATCGCCGGGCTGCTGGAGCGCCCTCGGCCTGATGTCATCATCGGCGTCTCGGTCCATCCGCTGGCCGCGCTGGCCGCATATCTCCTGGCGCGACTGCGACGCGCACGTTTCTTCTTCGAGGTCACCGACCTGTGGCCGCAGACGCTCGTGGACCTGGGCCGGCTCAAGCGCAATTCGCTGTCGGCGCGATTGCTCCGAGGGCTTGAGCGTTTCCTGTGTCGCAAGGCGGAGAGGATCGTCATGCTCCTCCCCCACACCGGCTCGTACATGGCGTCGATCGGGATCCCGCTCGACAAGATCGTGTGGATCCCCAACGGCGTCGAGCTGAGCCGCTACGGCGACCTCCTTCCCTATGACGGCGCGTCGCTCCCGCCATACCGGATCGTCTTCATGGGCGGCTTCGTCGAGTCCAACGCCATCGACAACCTCCTGCAAGCCGCCAGGGTCCTGAAGGACAGGGGCCGCAAGGACATCGAGTTCCTGCTCGTCGGGCGCGGCACCGATCGCACGGTCGTCATTGCGAAAGCCCATGAGCTGGGTCTGGACAACGTTCGCTTCCCGGACCCGGTGCCGAAAGCGCAGATCGGCAAGGTGATGGGAGAGGCCGACGCTTTCATCTACGCCCTTCACGACCTCCCGCTGTATCGATACGGCGTCAGCCTCAACAAGCTCACCGATTACCTCGCCGGCGGCAGGCCGATCATCTTCTCGGGTCGCTCGACGTACGACCCGGTGGCCGCCATCGGGGCCGGCTACAGCGTGCCGCCCGACGATCCGGTCGCGATTGCGGACGCCATCGAAAAGCTGTTTTCGCTGATGCCGGGCGAACGCATCGAGATGGGCAGAAAGGGGCGCGAGTACGTGACCGAGCACCACAACATCCCCAGGCTGGCCGTGCAGCTTCTCGCCGCGCTCGAGCGGACGTCTTGAAGCGCGACTTCACCACCACCTTCATCACCGAGGCACTGGTCGTCGCCGGATACCTGCTCACGTTCAGGCTGGTCGCCAACGCGCTGGGCACATCGGGATTCGGCGAGTACGCGCTGGCGCGACGCACGCTGGCGGTCCTCGTGCCGCTCGGCGCCTTGAGCCTCGACGTCGCCGTGGCCCGTTATGTCGCCTATGCCGTGAGCGAGGGCTCCGAGCGCGCGCGGCGGTACGCGCCCGCCGGCATCGCGCTCGTGCTGGCCGCGGTGGCGATCCTCAGCGCTTTGCTGCTCCTGTTCTCGGGGCCGCTGGCGGAGCTCTTCTTTGGATCCGCCCGCTATTCGAACCTCGTCACGCCGATGCCGCTGCTGCTGCTGGGCGGTTCCCTCCATGGCATCGCGTACGGCCACCTTCGCGGCCGCTCCTTGATCCTGGGGGCCAACGTGCTCATGGCCCTCAACCAGGCCCTCATCCCAGTCCTGGCGATCGTGCTGTTTGGAAGCTCGGTCGAAAACATCCTGCTGGCGATGGGGATCGGCTGGATCGCTGTGTCACTCGTCTTCCTGGCTTTCGTACCCATGTCGCTCCGCGACCCGTGGCCGCAGGTGAAGCAGCTGCTTCGTTACGGCGTGCCAAGGCTCCCCGGTGACCTGCTCCGGCTCACAGTGTTCGCGCTGCCGAGCCTGCTGGTCGCTCACGTGGCCGATATCACGAGCGCGGGCGGGGTGGCCTTTGCGGTCGCGGCTGTGGGCATGCTCGGCACCGCGCTGGCGCCAGTCGGTTTCGTGATGCTGCCAGTGGCCGCCCGCCTGATGGCACAGGGGTCGATACCCGAGCTCCGCCGGCACGTCGTCCAGATCGCCCAGGTGACGGCGGTCGCGCTGTCCGTCGCGATCGTCGTCGTGGAGCTGTTCGCCCCGCAGATCGTGAGCCTCTACCTCGGTCCGCGATTTGCGGGCACCGCGGACAGTCTGCGGGTCATCGTCCCCGCGGCCCTCCCCTGGGGTCTCTACATGAGCCTCGGCAGCGTCATCGATGCGCACCACGTCAATCCCGTCAACGCGCGCAACATGGGCGTCGCGTTCGGGGTGTTCCTGCCCGTCGCGGGTGCCTTGACGCTGTTCCACGCTCCGCCGCTGTGGATCGCCGCCGCCTTCGTCCTGAGCCTTTACGTGCTGGGGGCCCTGACGCTGTTCGAGATCCACTCGATCACGACCCTTCGCGACGCATCCCTCCCGCTCGAGCCGGAGACCAACCCTCAGCTCTGAACCGGCGCGGACAAGCGGTGGCGGGCAGATGACGTCAGGCCCCTGCAGCTTGATCAAACGCGCAGCGAGATCGCTTGGCTGTGATCTCGACGCCCGTACATGCCTTAGGGCCGACTCTTTCGGCGCTCCAGCGCAGTGCGCAGAGCTCCATCTCATTGGCTGGACCCGCCGACAACGATTAGGCCGAACTGGTCGAGCACTCGATCGAGCTAGTCGTCGAGCGGGCGAGGGTAGCGCTCGAGCTCCTCATCAGTGTTCCTGATTTCGTATGTCGAGGTAGTCGCCATGAAGCTTGACGACGGTGCACTGCGCCTGGAGGAGTAGCGTGGCTCCCTTCGTAGGGTCGACTGATGTGATCACTGTCGGCACGATGCCCGTGGATTCTTGGGCCGGCGGTGCCGACGAGTGCATCGAACGCGCCCCCGACGAACGGCACTGCGATTACCACCGCACGGAACGCCGGATTCCCCGCAAATATGCTTCTGCGGCGTCCGACGTCATCCGCGGTGCCAGTTGCAGGGTCGTCGGTCGCTCGAGATCGTTCATCGCTCCGAAGTGAGCAGCCGCTCGATCTCAGCTGTCGGGATCATTCGAGTGAAGCCGGTCGGCAGAGCCTGGACTGCGCCGCGAGAGATCATCGTCTCGAGCTGACTGCGGCTCATGCCGAGCCGAGTTGCCGCCTCACCGACAGACAGAACGCCAATGCCGCGCCCTCGTCCATGGCGTTTCATGACCGGCAGACTCGCCTTCAGCGCTGCTCCGCCCGGAAGCTGGTTTCCCGACCTTCCACACCTTGATTGCTGCAGGGAGTCAACAGAATTATCATTGTGATGACTGCACACATTGGGCAGGGAAGGGGCGGCAAGTGAGCGGGACCGCCCCGAGAAAGGGGGGAACGCACCCCAAAGTAGGCACCCACAGCGGGCCGCTCTCCCCACCTGCGATGGGAGTGACTGGCCTACCCTATCCGGCCGTCGCGCTTGACCGGAGGCGTCACGCTAGACGCTGGAGGGGGCGTTAATCAAGTCCGTTAAGTGGTAATGTGCCACTACTAACAATGCGCCTCTTGGTCGTTGTTATCCTCCTGCTCTCGCTAGGGCTGAACGCTTGCGGTGCCAAATCGACGGCCCAGAATGCCCAATCGACGCCCCCATTGGCAGGTACGTTAGCCATCGCGACTTACGACCCTGCTGGCAGCATTAGCATGCTATCGCTCATCGTCGGAACCATTCGTGGGACTGTGAATTCTGATCGAACCGCTTGCTTCCGAATCGCTGAGGACCCCCACCAGCTGCCAATGATCTGGCCCGCGGGCTATTCCGCGAGCACCGATCCGCTTCGGGTTGTCGATGGCCTTGGAAAGACCATTGCCGTCAATGGCCAACACGTCAGGTTGCCTGGCGGCACTACCGATTTCGCTGCAAGCCGGACCGTCCTTGGCTGTGGCGAAGCGAAGCAAGCAGCGGCCGTTGAGTGAGCGAGTCAGGGTATCGATAGACGCCGGCCACTCGGATAACCTCGTGGCTCGCTGCTGAGCGTTGTCGCCTTCCGAATTCAAAGGGGGGCTCGGTTAATGAAGAATCGTGGGCGGCTGGCAAAGCAGGCGACGCTCCGGCGCGCCTTGGTCTGGCGGACGCTGCTCATTGGAATTCTTGCTCTAGTTTGGCTCTCCGCACCGATTTCGATGCGGGCTGCCGCCGCGACAACTGTCACGCCGAGCGCGCAGCCTATATCCAGCGTGTCGCGCGCACAAGTGATCCTTATCAACGACATCGTGGAGACGAACCAGAACGATTTGGCGGGGTTAGGTATTGATCCGGATCACACCACGGCGACGGTCTACGTCGTGGCCGCGCGGCAAGCGCTAGCGTCCACGGCGGTAACCGTGTCTGCAATCCAGGCCGTGGCTAGCAAGCCTGCGCCGGATGGCGACAAGAACTGGACTCTGGCGTTTGCGCTCGCCACGTACAGCCTCACCGAACTCCGCCAAGCGAGAGACGCTGTCACCGTTCGGGAGCCATGGGCGACAGCGTCGCGGCCCTACCTCGCGGAGTGGTATCTGGACGCAATATCCAACAAGATCGTACTAGGTGTGACTGAGATCAGCTCGACCCTGACAGCTGCGGCTCAACAAACCTTTGGAGACATGGCGCGGCTAATTGTGGCGGCCAGAATCGGGGCAGCCGACAGAAAAACCGACTACTCTCCTTGGACGGCCGGCGACGCCATAACCATCGGTTTTAACGGGTGTACGTCGGGGTTCAGTGCCTACGACACTGTCACTCTCGCCCATGGCGAGCTTGGCGCTGGGCACTGCTCTAGCGCCGAGGGGGACTTGGTACAGCAGAGTACGGCGACGATGGGCCACGTTGCGTATCGGGTCTTCGGCGGCGGATCTATTGACTTCGCCTTCGTTAACTCGAGCGCCGACGGTTCAGACAGCAGTCCGAGCGTGTTCACCACGCTCTCCTCGCTCACCTCTGTGAGCAGCTCTCTAACGTCGGGAGGGATCTTTGGATACCCCGTATGCACATCCGGTTCGGTGACACTGGAGAACTGCGCCTTGACCGTGCGGTTGGAGGACGTGTGTAAAACGTACACCTCAGGCGAACAGGTCTGTCATCTGGACATGGCCGAATCGACAAATGGCTCTGAAGTAACGAATCATGGCGATAGCGGGGGCCCGGTGTATCACAAGAATCCTGGAGGGGATGTTCAAGCCGTTGGTGTGATAAACGCCTGCACCGCGGTATCTCCAACAAACCCACAGTGCATCACACCCTCGACCCAGGTCTGGTTTACTCCGATCCGCTTCATACCTAGCCGCTTCCACGTGATGACGACAACGGTCCCCACCTGCACATCCGTGACAGTCTCTGCGGCGCCGCCATCGCCGACCGGGGCCGGCACTCAGGTGACTATCACAGGCAGTGCCTCCGGCTGCAGCAACCCTGGATATGAGTTCTGGGCGAGGTGGCAGGGATACACCACATGGCAACTACTACAGGGCTACTCCACCAGCAACGTCTACGTATGGAACAGCACCGGCGCCGCCCCCGGCACCGAGTACCTCGGCGTTTGGGCCAAAGACGCCGGGAGCTCGACGAGCACCTTCGACGCCCATGCCAGTATTCCCTATACGGTGACGACTCCATCCTGCGCCTCGGTGACTATCTCCGCCGTGCCGACATCGGTGGTCTACGGCTCAGGCATGCACGTCACCATCACGGGAGCCGCTTCCGGCTGCCCCAACCCCAACCCGCTCTATGAGTTCTGGTTACGGACCGACACCACCGGTTGGCAATTGATCCAGGCCTACTCCACCTCCGGGACGTATGACTGGAACAGCACCGGAGCTCCTGTCACGACCGTGTACTTCGGAGTCTGGGCGAAGGATGCTAGCAGCACGACGACCACCTTTGACGCCAATACCTACACTACAGTCACCGTGGCCTGAAGACGCATCAGAATTTATGCTGTCGTCGGTCGAACCGTTGAAAGTCGTCACCCAAACGGCTTGGGCTGCGAATTCAGGACGGCCGCCTGCAGTCAATCCCCTGCCTCCAGGTAAAGCATCCGTGCATTGGCAGGTGGTGGCCTTTAGGGTGTGTGCCCGTAGCGGCTTCGAACCCCTGATCTCCGGCTTGAATCGCCGACGTCCTGGTCCACTAGACGAACGCTGGCCGGCCTGCTCACCGATCCCTTGATGACTGCCGGCCCGGCCGCCGCGGAGCCTGGCCGGGCCCTGGCTTCGATTCCGAGCGCGATTGGGACTGGCGCGGGTGCCGGAAGCGGACTCCACATCGGCGAAATGACAGTCAACAACCCGGCCTACGAGGTCGACATCGTCTCCGCACTGCAGCGCGGCGAGTGGCTGGCCGGATGAAGGAACGCGGCATCGCTCCCGCCCCCCTCACTCGTAGGGACAGCTCAGCCGCTCGCCGCCTAATCGAGCCACCAACCGCTGGGCACGCCTCGAAACGCTGGCCCAGGCCAACGCAGACCGGCCCAACCGCCATCATGGGGCGGTGCACAGGATCATCAAACCCGCTCCCGAGCTCCGATGGCTGAGCGCCTGACCCGGGCATACGTGCATCCGTCGGCGTTCGTAGCGGAGGACGCCGAGCTTGGGCCCGGAACCAAGGTCTGGCACCTGGCGCAGGTGCGCGAAGGCGCCAGGATCGGCGCCGAGTGCGTCGTGGGCAAGGACGTGTATGTCGGCGAGGGCGTCCGCATCGGCAACCGGGTCAAGATCCAGAACGGCGCCTCGATCTACCCTGGGGCCACCGTCGAGGACGGCGTCTTCGTCGGCCCGCACGTTTGCTTCACCAACGACCGGTATCCGCGCGCCATCAACGCCGACGGATCGATCAAGTCCGCAGACGATTGGGAGTTGGCCACGATCGTCGTCCGCGCGGGCGCCTCCCTCGGCGCCGGAGCAGTGCTCGTGGCGGGGATCACAGTGGGCCGGTGGGCCCTGGTCGCCGCCGGTGCCGTGGTCACGCGTGACGTGGCGGATCACGCGTTGGTCGCCGGCAACCCGGCTCGGCCGATGGGGCACGTTTGCGTCTGCGCCCGGCGCCTGCGAACGCAAGGGGAGAACCAGCTCGTCTGCGACCACGACGGCGCGACGTATGTCTGCGGCCCCGACGGATCGGTGAGACCGTCATGAAACCGGCCCAGACCGAAAACGCCATCCCTCTCGCCCATCCGCTGATTGGGGAGGAGGAGAAGCGCGCCGTCATGCTCGTGCTCGAGAGCGGCCAGCTCGCGCAGGGCCCGGTGGTCGCGCAGTTCGAGGAGGAGTTCGCGCGCTGGTGTGGAGTTGCGCACGCGGTGGCGGTCTCCTCGGGCACCACCGGCCTTCACCTGGCGCTCCTCGCGCACGGAATCGGCGCCGGCGACGAAGTCATCACCGTTCCATTCACATTCATCGCCTCGGCCAACGCGGTCTTGTTCACCGGCGCGAAGCCCGTTTTTGTGGATGTCGAGCCGGACACCTTCTGCATCGATCCGTCGCTGGTGGAGGCTGCAATCACGCCTCGCACCCGCGCCATCCTTCCCGTCCATCTATATGGGCAGCCGGCGGCGATGGTCGAGCTGCACGAGATCGCCCGTCGCCACGGGCTGCTGGTGATCGAGGACGCCTGCCAGGCCCACGGCGCCACGGTGCAAGGAACGAAGGTGGGCGCCCTTGGCAATACCGCCGTCTTCTCGCTGTACCCGACCAAGAACATGACCACGGGCGAAGGCGGGCTGGTCACGACCAACGACGACCGCCTGGCAGCTTCTGTGCGCATGCTTCGGCAGCACGGTGAGAGCGAGCGGTACAAGCACCAGGTCCTGGGCTACAACTTCCGCCTCACCGACCTCGCGGCGGCGATCGGGCTCCCACAGCTTCGGCACGTGGACGCGTTCAACGCCTCGCGGCGCCACAACGCCGAAGCGCTGAGCACAGGCCTGAAGGGCGTGCCGGGGATCACGCCGCCGGTCGAGCGTGGTGGCTGCACGCACGTCTATCACCAGTACACGGTGCGGGTCGCCAAAGAGCGCGACCGGCTCCGCGCCGCGCTCGCGGCGCGCGGCATCGGCAGCGGTGTCTACTATCCGATTCCCGTGCACCGCCAGCCGGTGTACGTCGATCGCGGTTACGGAGACCAGTCGTACCCATGGTCGGAACAGCTTGCCCGCGAGGTCTTGAGCCTGCCGGTCCATCCCGCCGTCAGCGAGGCCGACATCCGGCGCATCGTGCAGGCGGTGAGCGAGGAGATGAGCAGCTGAGAGCCCCACGAAGTCAGAGGCCAAGCCGTGACTTCGCGGGGACCCCTAAGACCCGGATCGCAGTGGTCGGTCTCGGAGTGATGGGCAGGAACCATGCGCGCATCCTGGCCGGCCTCGACGGAGCCGAGCTCGTGGCCGTTTGCGACCCCTCCGACGAAGCCATGAGCTGGGCCCAAGAGCACGACCTCAAGGGCTACCAGGCTTACGAAGAGCTCTTCGAGGGCGAGCAGCTGGACGCGGTCACGGTCGCAGCCCCGACCCGGTTTCACCTCGAGCTGGGGTTGGCGGCGATCGAACGCGGGCTCAACGTCCTCATCGAAAAGCCGATCGCGGCCGACCTCGATGAGGCCCATAGGCTCGTCGATGCCGCCAAGAGCAGCGGCCTGGTGCTGGCCGTCGGCCACGTCGAGCGGTTCAACCCAGCCGTCCAGGAGATGCGGCGGCGCCTGGAGGCCGGCGAGGTCGGTCGCATCTTTCAGATTCACGCCCGCCGCCAGGGTCCGTTTCCGTTGCGGGTCAGAGACGTCGGCGCGGTCATCGACCTCGCCACCCACGACCTGGATGTCATGCGCTACCTGCTCGGTGTCGAAGTGGTTCGCCTTTATGCTGAGACGGAACGGCGCATCCACACCGAGCACGAGGACATGCTCAACGCACTGCTCAAATTCGAAAACGGCGCCGTCGGCGTCGTGCAGGTCAACTGGCTGACCCCCACCAAGATCCGAGAGCTGGCGGTGCTCGGAGAGCGCGGGATGCTTCAGCTCAACTACCTGACTCAGGACCTCGTCTTCTACGAGAACAGCAGCGCCTCGAGCGCACAGCTGCCGCCGACACTCCTGACCGCCGTCAGCGAGGGCACGTTCGTGCGCCACGACATCGAAAAGGCGGAGCCCTTGCGGCTCGAGCTGGAGTCCTTCCTCGCCTCGGTGGCCCTGAAGGTGCCGGCGGAGGTCGGCGGCGAGGACGGCCTGCGCGCGCTCTCGCTGGCGATGGACCTGGTGCGGTCCGGCCGGGAGGGCCGAGTGCTCGACATCGCGGTTCCCAACGGCGCCCGGCGAGCTTCTCGATGAATCGCTACCGGGTCGCGGTCGTCGGCCTGGGCAAGATCGGATTGCCGCTGGCGGCACATCTGGCGGGCAGGGGCCACAGCGTGGTCGGCTCCGACATCCGGCAGGACGTGGTCGACTCGGTCAACGCGGGCCGCAGCCACGTGATGGACGAAGCGGGACTCACCGACGCAGTCGCCGCCGTGGTCGCGAGTGGACATCTGACGGCGACCACGGATACCACGGGAGCAACAAGCGGAGCGGAGGTTGCGATCGTCATCGTGCCGGTCGTCATCGGCGAGGACAAGCAGCCGGACTACCGCTCGCTCGACATCGCGTTGCGGGCGGTCGGGAAGGGCTTGCAGAAGGACGCCACGGTGATCATCGAGACCACGCTGCCCGTCGGCGCCACGCGCAGGCACGTCGCCCCCATCC
>WNFG01047571.1_pt1 | contig 10322 bp, 15 predicted proteins | sample 5400431 | NCBI WGS metagenome assembly WNFG01 (sample SAMN13153346, study PRJNA577476) | soil metagenome | isolation source: 120 cm saprolite under Douglas fir tree site 2 hole 3 replicate 2 | place: USA:California | collected 2015-04-18
GCGTCATCGACCCGACCAAGGTCACCCGCACGGCGCTGCAGAACGCCGCGTCCATCGCGGGACTGCTCCTCACCACCGAGTGCGTGGTGGTGGAGAAGAAGGAGAAGGAGAAGATGCCCCCGATGCCCGGCGGCGGTGGCATGGGGGGGATGTACTAACACACCAGACGCAGTGACGCGTAGACGCGCAGGAGAGGCGCTCCGGGCAGCTTTCGGAGCGCCTTTGCTGTTCCCCTTGGTTGCGCGCCTCCATGTCGAACCCGTTGACCATCACCCGTGCCCTCGACCGGGGCATCCAGCGCGCCGCCGGGCATGCTGCCTTTGCGATGCGACCAGTCCAGTCAGGAGTCGAATTATTCTGTACCTCATCAGCTACGACATCCCGAAAGGCTCGGAGACGGACGAGAAGGTCGTTCTTGCGACGCTCGAGAGGCTCGGCGCGACTCGGTGCCTCTATTCCGAATGGCTCCTTGAGACCGATCAGAGCCCGAAGCAGGTCGCGGACAGGAACTTCTGCGGACTCTCCGACAAGGACCGCGTATTGGTCATCCAGCTGGCCTCGAACTACGCATATCACAACCTTCAGAATGAGCGCAAATCGCTTGCCCTTATGAATCGGGCGTAGTTCCATCCCCCTCCCCGGCTTACCGCGACAGGACGCTTCGCGTCGGGCACCTGGGGCTGCACCCTTGATTCCGGCTGCGGCAGGCCGTGACTTAAGCGCGTTCCGTGAGGCCGACCGGGGCACTACGCAGTTCGATTTTCTGGCGGGTGAATCCAGATGGGGCCGGCCCGGACCTCAGTACTTCGGTCGAGGCGCAGTGAGTGCAGGCGGAGGAAGGCCAGAAGCGCCTGCACTGCGGTCTCGCTGGCTAGCTCCGGATGGCCAAAAACGGCGACCTCGATGGTCGATCCGGCTAGCACTTTCCCGTCGAGGATGCCCTGCTTGAGCTCCGCGATGGAGCGGTAATCACTCGGTGTTCTATTCCGGCTAGGAGTCATGGCCCGCGACACTTCGAGGATGCGCTGGGCAAGGTCGGGTGCCGGCATCCCTTCCGAGGCGAGCAGGTCCACTGTCGTCCTCGGGCGTCGGTCACGGTTCTGGTGGAGAGCATCGGTTGCGCTTTGTCCGGTGGAAAGAGGCCCAGGTAAGCGAGCGGCACACCCGGGAAGGATTGTCTCACCGCGGGGCGACGCCAATCGGGTGAGAATGCCCTCGGCACCCGAAGTCTACCCTCCTTGACCTTGTGTCCCCAGGGCCCTGGTCCGACCTCGCGCTAGGTGGGGCTAACGCGGTCCTCCGTTACGCCCTCCACTCCCAACGGGCGGTGCTGCGGAACTCCGTTAGGCCGTCGCCTCTGTGACGGTTTTAGGTCTTGGTCCTTATCGCCTGGGTATAGAACTCACGCCCGAGCGGGGTCAGTGCGTAGACAGGCTCCAGTTCACCGCACCTGCTAGGTCGATACTCGCCCGTCTTTGCAATCAGCCCTTCGCGCTCGAGTCGTCTAAGGCCTCCTGAATGAGCCGCTTCCCACGCCCCGTGCTCTGCTCCATCATCGTCCAATCCTTTCCTCCGAGGTTCTGTCACCCAGGCCTGCCGCGTCAGGGACGAGCGTTGCTCGGATCAGCTTGCTGGGCGGGGCGATGTCATAGCTCAGGTCGAGGGCATCACAGCCCACGCCTTTCGTGAGATAATAGGCCGCCCCCCTGCCGGGGTCGTAGCGTGCAGCGTCCGCCCGTCCGTAGCGCCAGGCGAGTTCGATGGAGCGGGGAGCGAGATGATCAGTCCCGACTGTCAGCACGTGAAAATGCAGTCGCCCTGCGGCTCCACGTTCCAGCGCATGACACCAGCCCACGGACCGCTGCGCCAGCTGCTCCAGCCTTCGTAGCCATGTCATGAAACGCGTCCGAGCCGTCGTCTCTGTCGACGCGTGGCTGAACGTCAGTGTCACGCAGTGATCCCAAGTGAACGTGCGCAGCCACGGTCCCAACGCGTCCCGTGCCTTGAGTCGCAGCTCTTCCTTGAGGCGCTCATCGGGATCGTGGAACCGAGACATCAGCATCTTGGACTTGGTCGACTTGCTAGTGCGCATCCTTCACCTTGGAGTCGCTGATCGCGATCCAAGAACCGAGATATCACCCTGTACTTGGTCGACTGGTCAGACCCCTGTTCGACTCGCCAGTTCACCATCATCACTGTCCCGAGGACCGGTACATCACCGTCCTGGACTGGTTCACTTCGTGGAGATCACAGTGGACTGGTTCAGTGAGCTGGTTCTTGGTCGATACCACCCTTAGTGGAGATCACCGTCCCGACGAGGAGGGGCACACCTCAGGCCTACAAGAGGACGCAGCATCCTCCTCCTGATCCAGCGCTAAGCGAGGACAAATCAGCTGGCGAGTCGCCGACCTGGCGTGGGATCGCCTAAACCATCGGTTGAGGTCGCCGACAACCGATTCCGATTCGTTAGTCCCTCTACCCTGTACGTGTTTGGGCGCGCCCGTTTGTTTAGTCGCTTGTCGACGACGGCTATCGCCTGCCGGATCTGATGGAAATAGACGCGCACCGTAGCCTTCGAGACCCCCATCGTGGCGGCGATCTCCTTTACGGTCAGCCCGGATAAGAAGAGCATCAAGCACTCCCGCGTCCGGGGAGGGAGACTTTTCTCAATCGCATGGAGGCGCCGCTCGCGTTCCTCCGCCGCAATGAGCCTGGTCAAGGCGTCGGCCGACGCGTACAGTCCCTCTGGCAGGATCGTCGCCGTCTCCCCTGGCAGGATCGTCGCCGTCTCCTCTGGCAGGATATCGGACTCCATCTCGGGCAGCGTCTCTTCCGGCAGCGGGACCTGCTGCGCTCGGCGCCGCTCTCCGGCGAGGAGTAGGATCGGCAACCTCGGCCGCTCGGCGAGAAGGTCCCGTTCGGCACGGCGGATGAACGGTCTCGCGACGAGCTGATCCGTAGCCGGGTCACCCGCGATGATCCGAGCGATTCGCGTGTTTTCGGCAGCGGTCCGGGGACGGTCGGAGTCGCTCTCCCACAGCGTCGGCACGAGGAGCTCGACCTTCGCCCTTTTGATGGTTGTGCCCTGCTCCCGGGCGTGCCTTATCAGAGCCCGGCGGACACGACCGAGCGGACGCCAGTACGGTGCGATTTCCGTCGCGACGACGGATGCGGGGTTCGATCTGAGGAGGTTGGCGGCTTGCTCAGCGAGCGGCAGCTGCTCGGCGGTGAGCGGTGCAGTAGCCGGTCGGGTGGCGCTGGCCGGCGGACCGCGGCGGGGACGCTTGCCTCCCCCCCTAGTCCTAGCCATCGCCGGGACGTGCCCTCGGGGCGTGCGAGTCCAGCCAGTCCGCCAGCGCCCCCGGAGTCCCGAAGACGGAGAGGTCGGCCTCATCCCGCCTGATCAGGCTGTTCGGCGTACCAACGCCAAGGCCGTTGGCCCTGCTCGTTGACGTGTTCGAGTCGCCAGCCCCGATCCAGCAGGACCGCGTCGCAGGGGCTGTAGCGGTGGGGGTTCTCTGGCCGAGAATCCTTCAGGTACTCGCTCTTCTTGCCGACTCCTAATCCGCACACCGCAGGTGACGGTTGGGTGACGGTTTCGGGGTCGTTTGCTGGACCGTCAGAGCCCGTCTGGGCCGGTTTCCGGACTTCTGCATGGGATGCCTTCCGCCTTCGTGCACTTGCATCCGGCGCTTTGGAAACAACGGGTCGCAGGTTCGAGTCCTGCCTCGGGAGCTCCGCAGGTCCACCTGCCCCAACGAGTTCCAACCCAGGCTGGGACGCGGCCCCCGGCTCCGGGACTGACCCAAGTTCTGCCTTCACTGCAGGTGCTTCCAAGCCCATCGGTCGTGCCGGGGAGCCGCGAGCGATTGGGGTCACCACCGAGCTACTCAGGGCCGAGGGTTACACCGTCGAACGACGGTCTTCCAGGGACTCACATGGTGAGGACGCGGTGATGGCTATCAACGGCGTCGATTATACGGCCCAGGTGACCACTGTTCCCGACGCGCCAGCGTTCTGGCGAGCCGCGAAGCAAGGATCAGCGCTCACCGAGGCCACCGCTCAACAGGCGGCGTCCTGGCTCGAGCAGAGCATCGCCAAGAAGACCAATGGAATGTCCGAGGCGCAACGCGCAAACACTATTGTGGTTCTTGACGTGCACGATTGGGGCGACCGACTGGCGCAACCCGAAACTGTTACGCGGCTGCGCGACTCCGAAGTGAATCCGGCGCAGCAAAGCGGCCTGGCTGGCATTTCCATCGTCGGCAACACAGCCAGTACTTCTACCTGGATCGCTGGCGGGCTCCGCTAGGGCCCGCGCCCGGGGCTTCAAGCCCGACGTCGGAGAGACAATGGAACTGCACTGGGGAGTCCGGCACGTCGTCGTGCACAACGCCAGCAAGGCGACCGCGGAGTTCGTGCGACGTCACCCCGCGTTCGGAGCTGTCGCCGACCAGCCGCTTCAGGTTGAGCGCCCTATGTTGAGCAAGTGGTTCGGCGCGATTCAAAACTTCTCGGAGACTGTCGAGCGTTTCATGCACGATCGATTCCTCCGACCCGAATAACAGGGTGGCTGACGCCGACTTCCTGTTCGCGGACCTCCCCCTCCATGCGGTCCTTGAGGATCGCATGGGACGGGCCGTGATGGCCGCAGAGGAGTACCCAGAGCACGCCTTGTTAGCGATAGGCGCAGGCGAGGCAACCGCAGACCTTGTGCGCCAGTTCCGACTCGAGGTTCCTACCCTTATCGAAGGCGCAATCAGCGTCAGTCCCGCGGAAGAGGTCGACGTGGACGTTGCGCTGGTTCGAGATCGGGACCCCGACGCGATCGGTCGACCATTCGTACGGGGGATCGCGGTGACGTACTATGTGCCCTTCATCGGGAACCCACAGCTCTTTCGGGTCCGCCCCTCGACCTTGCGCTTGACGGCGAGGTTGGCCGCGCCTGGTGGGCCATGTGCGGTACCGGGATGGGGCCGGACGAGTTCTTCGGCGGGAGGTGGCGGCTTGAGGACTGTCGCCTGCACGTGCTCGGGACCAAGCGCGAGGCCCGCGACCGCTACGTGCCCCTCATCACAACGATCGCACCCGCGCTGTTGACGCGCGAACAGTTCCAGCGCGCGCTCCAGCGGAGCGGGCTGGGTGTGCAACCCTATGACGCACGCCGGACCTTCGCACACTGGTGCGACCTCGCCGGGATCCCGGAGGTGCGGCGCGAGCTCTATCGCGGGCACGCGGTGCGCGGTAATCTGCGAACGCTCTACGGCGCCCATGAGAGCGAGCGGCTCGTCGATGAAGACAGCGACCGGCTGCGCTCCTTGGTCGAGCAAGCGGTGGGATTTTCGGTGGGACAGCCGCGCGAAGCGGCGCGTAAGTGCAATGGGCCGACTCGGAATCGAACCGAGAGCCTACTGATTAAGAGTTCCAGGAAGGGACGGCACTCCCGTCCCTTACAAGCACCAACAGCTACAACCAGCGGGCGCTTCGTGTCGGGAAACTACCACTTCGGACCCCTCGGTCGCGTTGGTTCTTTCACCAGGCTTTCACCACAAACGGTCGCGTATTCCCGCAACGAGCGTCTTGGCCCACACCTTCGCCTGCACCTCCCTCGTTGGCGCCCCGGCTGTGCCTCCCTTCACGATTAGCGCGACGATGATCGCCTCGCCCACGTCGTAGATCGCCTTCGCCTCGTCGGTCATGTAAGGCCTCAATTCAATGCTGGGGCGTCGCCCCGAAACGAGTACAGGTCCTTCGTCGGATAGTTTGCGGATCGCCCGCAGGTCTGGCAGGTCAGCGTGATGAGGGGGCGCTGATAGAGGAGCGGGACCTTGCCGGCGCTCGGATCTTCGACAAACGCCAGGTAGTGGTGACAGAACCCGCAGCGAATGCCGATGTAGTGGTTCTTCGGGTCTAGCGGACCGGGAAGCATCTAGCGTTCACCGCAGAACGCCTCCCATCGGAGCGGTTCGCCGTTGGCATCCGTTAATGCGTCAAGCAGCGCCGCACCGATCTGCCGGGTTCGGATCGGCCCAGCGGTCAGACGCTGGAACTGCGCCATTGTGTCCTGATACATGGTCGCCCGCACCCGGGTGGCCTCGTCGATCGTATCCTGCAGGGTTCGTCCGAACATCGGCGCTTCCTTATGAGGTCGTTGCGTAAAGATAGCGGGGTGCATCTCCGGACGCAGCACCGCCCCCGGCGACCGCGCCCCTGGATTAGGCGCGGCGCCTCGCCTGCTTGCGTGCAGGCGTCCGCGCCGCCTTCTTCGCTGCCTGCTCCGCCTCGGCCGTGACGTGCGCTGCCAGCTTCTTGAAGAGCTGCGTCAGGTCATATGCGTTAGTAGAGCCGACACGCGGAAGGCGCTTGAGGAAACCCTTCTCCTCGAGCGACCGCGCGAGCTTCCGGGCGTAGATCGAGGTGATCCCGATCCGTCGCGCGAGGGTGTTGAGGCTCGGGTACGGGGGCGCGTCGTCCCACTTGTACCACATGAGGTGGATGACGAACAGCGCCTCGTGAACCGCATCCGCTCGTCCACAGGGGCAGTCTCCAACCAAGGCATCGGCGCTCCTCGCTGATCCGAGAGTCACCGTGCAGTTTAGAAGGAGTGTTACCCATGTTCCCGGACAGATCTGTTACCTATGTCCCCGGTCCGTACCCGACGGCACCTAACACTCGCTGAAGCTGACAGGCCCAATACCGACAGTCGAGTGTATCGCGCTTGCGGTCAAGTCGAGTTCGCGATAAGGTCTGTTTCTGGAAGGGCCGCTAAGGGAGGTGCCGCCGCCCACCCGACGGCACCTCTCTCGGCTGCGCTCGAAAGCGAGCGGGGCCAATCTCGACCCTACGGTTACTGGCGGTCCTGCACCTCGAAGAAGAAGTACACATTCGTCGGAATATCCGGCCCGAGCAGCCTGGCCGCCTGCAGCTCGCGCACTTTCGCCAGGCTTTTCGCCGCCGCGATCATGTTCCAGACGGCGAGGCTCTTCACGCGAATGTTGACCGTGTTGTGCCAGCCCGCCTGGCGATCAGTAATGATGTGGCTGTGCGCCGGCGCAAAGACGCTGTCGGGCAGGCCGAGTCGCGACAGATCGAGCGCGTGCGGATGGTTGAGACACACCGTGCCGCTATCGGACCCGACCGCGGCGCGATCGTCGCGTCCGCGCCGACCTCGCAATGTGTAGAGACAGCGCTCGACGGCGGCTCGGCGCAGAAGTAGAGACGCGTGTAGCGGAGCGAGACCGTCTCGCCGTCGAGCCAGCCGTTGATGAAACCTTTCGCGTCGCCGGCGGCCGAGTTGGGATTGTTGTCCATGGCCTGCATGGTCGTTACTTCGGTCGACCGGATTGGCTGCGGCCCCGTCGGCCGGTCGGAGCCGGCGCACGAGGCGAGGGCGACGCCGAGTATGGCGGCCACGACGGGGGCATCCCGCCGACACATCAAGAAACCGGACATGCTGTACCTCCCTGAGTGTTGAGTATCGAAGCGGCCGCTGCAGCGTCCGTCAGTCGCGATTCTTCTGTCCGGTGAGCTGTCGGCGGCGTAGATTGAAGCAGTATGGGTGCGGCGCGTCACCGGGCCGGCCCCCTGAACGTCACCGCGGGCTCTGATGCGTCCGCCGGAGCGGTTTCGCATGATCGAGCTGCGAACTTTGGGCGCCTTGGAGCTATTCTCCACCGACGGCGCAGCGCTCGACTCGGTGCTAACGCAGCGCAAGCGCACAGCCCTCTTCTGCTACCTGGCGCTGAAGTCGCCCCGCGGCTTTTGTCGCCGCGACACACTGCTCGCCCTCTTCTGGCCGGAGCATGATGCCGAGCAGGCGCGCCACGCCCTCCGCCAGTCGCTCTATTTCCTGCGCCACGCCCTTGGCGCACGGGCCGTCATAGCGCGCGGCGACGACGAGCTGGCGATCTCGCCGGAGGTTGTCCGCTGCGACGCCACCGAGTTCGAGCGGGCTGTCGACAAGCAACGTCTCAACGACGCGCTGGCCCTCTATCAGGGCGAGCTGCTGCCAGGCTTCTATCTCTCGGACGCGCCGGAGTTCGAGCGATGGCTGGACGCGGAGCGATCCCGTCTCCGGCAGCGAGCGGCCGAGGCCGCGTGGGCGGTCGCCGAGCGGTACGAGCGGGATGGCAACCCTGCCGCCGCGGCGGAGTGGGGGCAGCGCGCCGCGGATTTCTCGCCGGGCGAGGAGACTGTGATTCGCCGCCTAGTTCTCCTGCTGAATCGTCTGGGCGACCGTGCCGCAGCGGTGCGCGCGTACGATGCCTTCGCGCGCAATCTCGAGCGGGAGTACGAGCTGGCACCGTCCGAGGAGACACGCGCCCTGTTAGCGGTGATCCGCGCCAGGCAGACAGAAGATGACGCGGCGCCTGCGAGCTCGCGTTTCGTTTCTCGTCCCACGCCGGTGGAGGTGGCTTCAGGCGTCCCACAATCGGAGCCGGATGCGGAGCTGACCGTGTCAACTCCACGTCGGTGGTGGCAGTCCACCGGCGGCCGAATCGCATTGGCGGTGCTCCTGGTGATGTTGGGGATCGGGACTTGGCGTCTCAGTGCGCGCGTGCACCCGTCGGCTGTGCGCGCTGGGCGTGAGCGCGTTATCATCGCCGACTTCACGAATCTGACGAGCGACTCCACCTTCGGCGATCTGGTCGCGCACATTCTCCGCAGCGAGCTCGCGCGGTCACCATTGCTCAGCGTTGTGGGGCCGGAGACAACCGCCGACGCGTTGCGCCGCATGCGGCGGCAACCGACAACCCGACACACTGCGGACGTGATGCGTGAATTGGCGGCGCGCGAGCAGATCAACGTCGTGGTCGAGGGAGACGTCCGCTCGGCAGGGGCAGTGCTGGTCGTTAGCGCAACGGTCATCGAGGCGGCTAGCGGTGACGCCATCTATGGTGCATCGGAGACGGCGCGCGACTCGACCGAGATGGTCCCGGCGATCGAGCGGCTCTCCAAGGTGATTCGCCAGGGGATCGGTGAGTCGCTCGCTTCCATCCATGCGAGCGACTCGGTTTGGAGGTTCACGACCTCGTCGCTGCCCGCGCTGCGGAAGCACATGGCGGGCTCGCGCGCATTCCTGCGCGGCGATTACGCGACGTCGGCCGAACTGCTCGAGGAGGCGATCGCACTCGATCCCGAGTTCGCCCACGCATATTTGGCACTGTGGACCGCGCTGGGAAATGCCGGACTTCCGAGCGGCCGGCTCCTGCCCCCGCTCACGCGCGCGTACGAGCTGCGTGATCGCCTCACCGACCGCGAGCGCTACGCTGTCGAGGGGAATTACTTCCTCAACGTCACCGGCGACGTTCCGAAGGCCATCGCCGCATTCCGGAAGCACGTCGAGGCGCTGAAGCAACTGCCCGCTGGCGAAGCCGGATGGTACGCCGCTTTCGGCGCGACGCTCGCGCTGACGGGCGATCTCGGCGGCGCTGAGCAGGTGCTCGAGTATGCGCGGGTGCGTCGCCCCACCGCCGCCAATCAGATGGTGCTCGTTAGTGTGCTCTATGCGCTGGGTGAGGATGCGCGCGCACAGCGAGTGCTCGACGACGCGGACCGGCGCTTCCCGGAGCATCCGCTCTTGCTGGCAGCGCGCGCCGGGCTGCTTGCGGACTCCGACCGGTACGACGAGGCGCACGCGCTCGCGGCGCGCATACATCGCGACGATCCAGTGCGCGGCATGCGACTCGAGGCGGAGCTGGATGCCGCGAGAGGACGGCTCAACGAAGCCATCGGTCATCTTCGGGAGCTGGAGGACGGAATGCTCGCACGCCACGACGTCGAGTCGGCGATCGAGATCGCAGCCGCGATTGGCAGACTGCGTCTGGCTGAAGGAGATTCCGCCGGTGCGACGGAGGTGGACGTCTTGCTCGGTTCTAATCCGCTTGACTCGCTCGATGTTCTCTCGCGTCCGTACCTTCCGCTCGTGCAGTTCTACGCCGACGCTGGACGGCCCAGCCGCGCGCGGAGGTGGCTCATCGCCTACGAGCGGGAATTTCCGTCCGCGCTCCGCGGGCCTGATCGGTGGCGGCTGCACCGCGCGCGAGCGGCGACATACCGTGCTGAGGGAACGTTCAAGGAGGCGCTTCCCGAGCTGCGGCAGGCGGCGCTCGCTCCGGCACTCCGCGTCGGCCTGTTCGACGAGCCCTCCGTTCCGATGGCCGGTTATCCCGAGCTCGCGCGGCTCTACGAAGCGCTGGGTATGAGAGACTCCGCGATCGTGGTGTACGAGCGGTATCTCTCCGTGCGCTCGGTCAGCCGAATGGGAATTGATGCCTTCGAATTAGGGAGTGCGCTCGGGCGTCTCGGCGCGCTGCACGAAG
>WNFG01006425.1_pt1 | contig 10321 bp, 16 predicted proteins | sample 5400431 | NCBI WGS metagenome assembly WNFG01 (sample SAMN13153346, study PRJNA577476) | soil metagenome | isolation source: 120 cm saprolite under Douglas fir tree site 2 hole 3 replicate 2 | place: USA:California | collected 2015-04-18
ACCGGAAACTGGCTCAATCAGAGCTCTACCGGCACTCCGGATCAGCTAAACAGTTTCCTAACGGCGAGCTCCTTCAGCGCTACGGCCGGGTATTGGGCCGGCGTACAGGAGTCGTTCACACCGGGGAGTGGATTCGCAACGGGTGGGGGCTTCGTCACTCCCCAAGTTGGGATTGGCTATACTTATTCTCTTCGTGCTGGGAGAGTATGCGGTGGGTGGTAATTATGAGCTTCTCGCAGAAAGTCTTTATCCTCGTGATTTCTCTCGTCCTACTGGTTATCGGGTTGGCCTGTTTGGTTTCGCCGAAAACAATACAGGCCTGGGCACTAGATTGGTCAGCACGAGGCTTGGGTGCACGCATCAACCCTCTGCAGCAATTCATTGCGGGTCCAAGCTACATTTGGTCGACGCGATTAATAGGGGCACTTGCGTTACTGATGGCATTTGTGGGCATATTCGTCATGATGAGGAATTCCACATAAGCGAGGGCTGATCGCCGAACTTCTCCCGACCAGCGTCACGGTGATCACCTCGCGAAGCAGAGAGACGAGCCCGTCAAACCCTTCACCTCGCAGTTGCTCGAGATCGGCGTCGGTAAGGTTGCTAGTACGCGTTCGGCGAATCGCGTGGCTGACGAGCAGGATCGCGGGTGCTACTTCAATGGGCGATGCGCGTCCATTGCTCCGAGCCTCTGCCGCGGTCAGGTTGTGAAAGTCTCTCGCACACGGCGCTCGACTTGGATTCAAATTCGTGATTGGTTGCGCTCAACACGATTGATCGGAGATTCCAGCGCCTTAAAATCAAAGGAGCGGAGTAAGGGCTCGAAAATAAATGAGTCCTGTTTTCTCGTTTGTCGTTTTACTTTGCCTGAAGTCGCGGTGAGAAATCTCATAGCTTGTGGTGAAGCAATTGGTCGAGATACCAATTCCACCAATCGACAACCGGCGGGCGGATCGCTTCAACCACCGCCAGGAAAAGACCAGAAGGAGATCCTATGAAAAAGCAAGTTTGCAAAGTTTGCACGATGGTTGCCCGCACCATGCGAACTTGCAAGTTGGTTGGGTTGGGATTCACATTCTTATTTCTCCTGCTGATAGCACCTGCATCTGCTGATGCTCAGTGCGCTGTCCAAGAAGTGTTAGCCAGGGGTTCGTGGGAGAATCCGCCATTCCCCACCGCACCATTGGATGTCGTACTTGTCAAAGTTACGCAGCAGCCGCACTGCGTGGGCCCTTGGCATTACCATCCGGGTCCGGCCACCATCGTGGTCAAGCAAGGAACCCTTCAGCTCACGCAGGACGAGCCTGGCTGCCCGACAGTGGTTTACCAGGAAGGCGAAGTCGCTGTTGAGCAGAATGGGACCAAGGGGGCCCCGCACATTCATCAGGCCCAGAATCCTAGTGATGTCGAAACCATTATTTACGTCACCTTTCAAGTACCGCCTGGCGCGCCTCACCAGGTCCCCGCGGAACCAGTAAATTGCATTCAGGCTGCGGGGCTAAACCAGTGACCGCTTGCCAGCCGTACCCGCAAAATAAAACCGGAGTGGTGCGCACTTTTCTTCCGACCCGGTGAGGAGCGATGAGGTGAAGCCCTCGCTCCCTCCGGAGCCTCTCGTCGAGCTTGTCGCTGTCGTACGCTTTGTCTCCAAGAAGGCAGTCTGGAACTTCGTCCAAAATGCTTTCGTCAAGGACTGCTTCAAAGAGCTTGACCTCATTCGGGGAAGGAGCCATCCACAAACCCTTCGCTCAAGTCGTAACCCGCCGAAATGCGGTCGCGGAGGTCACGGAACGGGGCTGTCTATCCCCTCACGTGCCGGTAGACAGTCGTGGTTCCCGGCGCCTCCTTCGGACGGGCTGACGAGTTGGCCGCCGGCGTGGAACCAGAGCCACCGTCATGTTCGCTTCACGCGCAAGCGCCTCGAGGATTCCCTGGGCGCGTTCAATCCGGCTTATCTCGCTCTGCTGAATCCCCGACGCCTTAGTGAGCTGTTGCTGGGTCCAACCCAGCTGCTTCCGGATGACGATGAGTTGCCGAGCTAGGCGGAAGTGCTCACTGAAGCCTCAAGCGCTTGCGTTGCATTCTTTCCGGCGGCCCGGCTTTCTTCCTCTACCTCGCGGAGGAATTCGTCAAAATCATTTCTTCGTTTCGCCTCTCCATTGCGAAAAGTACCTGCTTTTTATACTCGGCTCGTTTCGCCTTGAGGAGATCCTCTCGGTGGCACTCGCCGCTATCTATGCCAAATCCGACGCCTTGAACTTCCGTCGTGCACCGTGGCGGATATGAAGCACTTCAACACATTTCAATCTCTCGCGGACGCGGAAGATCACGCGGTAGATGTGAGGTTTGTGGCCGTACAGTAAGTTCCTGAGATTTCTCTTCTCAGGTGTCACCGGGCACCGGTTCGGCTGTTCGTTGAGGCTTAGGATGCCCTTCTTCAGCCCCCGGTACCATTTGATAGCGGCAGCAGAATCTTCGGCATTGATTTCCTCATACAGGTCAGCAAGGTCACGCTCGGCGCGGGCAGTGATGCTAACGACGTATGCCATGCTTGGCTTCGAACTCTTCGAAAAATTCCTTTGCCGGCCGGACCTTTCCTTTCCTCGAATCCTCAAGCCCTTGACGGATGCCTTCTTTTGCGTCGGCGCGGGCGGCAATGTCGAGCAGGCGCTGATAGGCTTGGGCGTCCTGCACGACGGCCTCTGCCTTCCCTTTCACGGTCAGCACGACGGGGCGCTTGCTCTTCTTAAGCTGTTTCATCAAGTCGCCAGAACGGCGGCGGAAGGTTGTCAGCGACTGGATGTCCTTCGTGATGTCAAGCACGGTAGCTCTCATTGAAGCACCTTTTTAGGTGCCACTAGAATACCGTGTGACCGGCGCGCGAGCAATCCCGGAAGTTGGGGTCTTGGCTGACAAGGTTCATCACCTGTGGCCTCCCAGCATCTCGATGAGCGCGCGCAGCACGCGAACAGCGGCATCGCGCTGTTCGGGATCTGCCGCAGCGATCGCTTTCTGGAGCTCGTTCACTACCTCGTTCCACGCCGGAGGTTGTTCACGATCTGCCTCATTTCTTCCGGATTGACACCGTCCAACTGGATCCGGATGCGAGCGCTGTGCTGCTGCTTCGAGCCTCAACGGTGACCCCGGCGCTTGGACCCCTAATGGACCCCGCTCATCGGAAATTCCGGCTTGAATTGGGACCGATTGGACTGGACGTGCTTCAGCATCTCTAAGGATTGCTACTGGTTGGACAAGTTGAGGGACCTCTGGAAAGGGAACCCGCTGATTTTGGGAGCAGGGTGTCGGAGGTTCGAATCCTCTCGCCCCGACTACGGAGTGCTGAGAGTCGCAACCGAATTTAGGTCTTCTCTCGAGTTGGCATCGCTACTGCTGAACTCTTGGACCCCTAATGGACCCCGCGCGTTGGATTTCTCCTCTGACAGAGACAAGGAACCATTGGACGGTAAGATGCTATTGACCGCCTCGCGCAAATCCTCCGCATCGGTTTCGCCGTAGATTTCGCGCTCCGGTGCGCCGTGAGAGTCTCCCATGGGAAGAGCATTGCCGTCCGTTTAGTCGACCGCAAACACCCTGACGAGCCTAAAGCCGACGAGCCGCAGTTCCTTGCCGTCGCTATCGGCATCATCCTCCGCCACCCTCCTTAACGGAGCCAGGATGTGGATTCCCTTCTCGCCCTTCCGCCGCACGAAGCGACCGCGCTCTTTCCATGTCCCGCGTTTGTCACGATTAGCGATATTCGCTCTGGCCAAGCTATCATCTGCGGAATGCTGAGCTGGGATGCGTCAGTGGTTGTGCTGTATTGCTTGATGAGTACGACGGCACAAGCCGAGACGCAGCCGTCCTTGGTAGACGGAGGTGTCCTCGTCGGGAACACGTTGATGCGCGGCGTTCCAGGGCTTGCTGGAACAGAAGATGAAATGACTGTCGCCGACTATGAACGGATCAATCAGGCACCGGTCGATCTCATTCCTCCTCATGTACATATCGATTCGCCAGGAACGCGTGATTTGGTGACAGTGGGCGCGAATTTGATCGTGGACGTGACCGCTACGGATAACGCGGCAGTGACCTCCGTGGTCGTATCGTTTGGCGGTGCTACTGTTGTCGCCACGCCACTTGGCGGTAACAGCTATCGAGCGACTTTTCTAAAGGTTCCCGGCCCCGCTGAGAAACGAAATGTTACGGCCATCGCTCGAGACACATCGCTGAATATGGCGCGAGACGTTGTAACCGTGACAGTCCAATAGCGGCGCCTCTCGCCCGACTACGCAGTGCTGAGAAACCGCAGGGTTTACAGCAGGCCCTTGTGCTTCAGGATCTGCTCGGCGATCTCACGTGCTCGTGGACCGCTCGCACCCGGCCCCTCGATGTTGGTGGCAAAGGCATAGCTGTTTCCCGCGTGCTGCACATAGCCAACGAACCAGCCAAGGGCCGCGTGTGCAGCGTTACCATCCGCAGTGCCGGTCTTCCCGCGCAAAAGCCCGCGCTCGGTCTCCCGAACCCGAAGGAGCTCGCGGACCGTCTCGATGCTGCGAACCGAGAACGGCAACTCCCCGACTGCGAGCCTACGCATGAAGTCCACCTGCTCGTCGGCGCTGATGAGCAAGCTGGTGTCCAACCAGAAGCGCGTCAGGCCGCCGGAGATGTCCTCGTTTCCGTAGGGGATGGCATGCAGGAACTCGCGCATCCGTGGCTCGCCGATCCCTGCGGCGACGCGCTTATAGTACCAGACCACGGAATATCTAATCGCCGTTCGGAGCGTCTGGTCCTGGTTCCAGGCCTTGATTTCGTAGTGGGTGCTGTCCCACTTCATGGCGTGCTCCGGGCCTGACAGCACCCCGGTCTCCAGGCCGATCAACGCGTTGGGGACCTTGAACGTAGAGCACGGCGGCTGCCGGCGGGCAGCGCGCTCCGGGTTGAAGCGCGTGAGCTCCTGACGCTGGAGATCCAGGAGCACGAATGTCGCCTCGAACCCTCCGAAAAACGCCGACAGGTCTTCGACCTTTGGATCTGGTGGAGTCGCTAAATGCGGAGTTTTGACGGCGTTAGCGCACGAGGACAAGACGAGCAAGGCAACGGCGAGAGCGATGCGAATGGAAGGACCCCCAGGTTAGTTGGCGCTGGAAGGCTATGCAGCCTTCGGGCCGACCACGTGGCGCGACGCCGATTGCCACCATCGCGCTCGGGGCCAACGGGCCAACGGGCCAACGGGCCAACGGGCCAACGGGCCAACGGGCCGCGGGCCAAGCGTCGAACGTCGAGCGTCGAGAAATACCTGTCGCGGCTGTCTGGCCGCGCCGCGCGCGGGCGGTGAGCAACAGGTACGGCCACTTCTCAAACGGCACTGAGTCGGTATGCTCGAATCATGACGGCCCCGCTTCGAAGAGCGGGACAAGCCGAAGTAAAGGGAGGGCCCGGTGAGCGCGCGAGGTGGCTCGATGCAGCGGTACGCGGCGTTCCTGCGCGGCGTGATGCCGACGAACGCGAAGATGCCGGAGCTGAAGAAGTGCTTCGAGGATGCGGGATTCGCCGAGGTGCGGACCGTGCTCGGGAGCGGGAACGTGGTGTTCAGCGCCCGCGCGGCGGCGACTGCGTCGCTGGAAAGGAAGGTAGAGGCCGTCATGGAGGAGAGGCTCGGACGCGCGTTCCTGACGATTGTCCGGTCGCTCGAGGCGCTCGAGACGATGCTGGCCGCGGATCCGTACGAGAGGTTCCGGCTGGCAGCCGCGGCCAAGCGCGTCGTCACCTTCCTGCGCGAGCCACCCCGCGCGAAGCTGGACCTGCCGATCGAATCGGATGGCGCGCGGATCCTGTGCCTCCGAGGTGCCGAGGTGTTCAGCGCCTACGTCCCCAGCCCCCGCGGACCGGTGTTCATGACGCTGATCGAGAAGACGTTGGGCAAGGAGGTCACCACGCGGACGTGGGAGACGGTGAAGAAGGTCGCGCGGTGACGCCGACGTCGCTTTGCGAGCGCCGTTTACGATGGCACCAGTGCAACCATGACTGTGTTTGGGGGCAGCCTGTTTGGCTCCGGGGGCACCAACCGAATGATTGTCTTTGTCGGTTCGGGCTTCGACGGGAAGGTCGTCATTGTCGCTCTCGAGGCCCGACTCTCGATGCCCGTCGCTTCAGTCGAGCTCGAAGTCGAGCGAGAACGGATAGGTCTGCGCGTGGCCAGCAGCAAAGCTGCCTTGCCCTCGCAGCGCCTTTAGCTCGCCCGTCCCAGAGCCGGGAACCACGGAGCAGGTGGCTGTTGCGGTTCCCCCCTCGAACGTGCCCTCGTGTTTCAGCACAAACGTTCCGGGACGCCCCTGCAGGCAGCCGACAACGCGCTCGAATCCGATGAAGCTCGCCGTCCCGTCCCGACGGTAGACCAGGAGGTACTCGAGCGCCGAATTCCCCTCCACGTCGCCGTGGAATACCTTGTTCACGCGAGCCCGTGAGAGCTTTGGACCTCCCTCCATCTCGTCGTATGGCTTCTCGTCCCAACCCTTGATCTCGAATATAGCTGTCGCGCGCTTGCTCATCGCATTCTCCTTTCTGGTGCTTGCTGGCTCCAGGTCTCCGCTACTCGCGCTTTGCGACCCCTCGTTGCGAGTCGAAGCGCATCCGACGAGGAGCGAGACTGGGATGACGATTGCTCCTCTTACCAGCACCAGGACCTCCGGTTGATGGGCTCATTGCATACGGGAAGTTCTGCTTGCCGTATTGTAAAATCGCGACATGGCGAGGCGAAAGACAGACGGCCCGAGGGGCCTCTTCGACCTCGCCTCGGGGATAAAGCACTTCCGACTTTCGAGGTACCACGCGTCGGACGAGCTGAGCTTCTTCATCGAGCACTTCTGGATCGTCGAGTGGGAGCTCCCTGAGAATAGGACGTTTCAACAGCAGTCACTCCCGCACCCGTCGGTCCACATCGCATTGGAACGCGGCCGAGCTGAGGTGGTGGGTATAGTGAGGGGCAGGTTCATTCGCGTGCTCCAGGGCAAGGGGCGTGTCTTGGGTATCAAGTTCTGTCCGGGCGCGTTCCATCCCTTTGTCCGTGTGCCGGTGTCGCGGTTCACCAATCGTGTTGTGCCTGTGTCGGAGGTGTTCGGGCGGGCGGGGACCCTTTTCGCCGACGCCGTGATTTCCGACCCTGATGCCGATCGCAACGTCGCGCTCGCTGAAGAGTTTCTGTCCTCGCTCCGTGCTCCGCACGACGAGAACGTCTCGGTGGTGAAGGCGATCGTGGAACAAATCGCGGCCGACAGGAACATCAACAAGGTTGACGACCTCGCGGCGCTTGTCCTGATCCCCAAGCGGGCGCTTCAGAGGCTCTTTGCGCGCTACGTCGGCGTGAGCCCGAAGTGGGTCATTCAGCGGTACCGGCTGCTCGAGGCCATCGAAAACATAAAGCAAGGCGAGACGATGGATTGGGCAAAGCTTGCCATCGATCTCGGCTACTTCGACCAAGCACACTTCATCACGTGCTTTAGGCGGTTCGTCGGCCAGACGCCGGATGACTATGCACGCAGCCTGGGCACCGGAACCACGGCTGAGGCCGCGACAAACGTCAGCAGCCACAGTCCGCGTCGGGCGCACTAAAGCTGAGACAACGTCTTCAACTTCGGCAGTACGACTGTGGAATATTTTTTGTCTACCGCGGGCCGAGCATTGCGGGCAATGCGCTCACTCCTCATCCTTAAGCAGCTCAGCGATCGCCGTTGCGGGCTGTAGCGAAGGCTGCGCGGACAGGCAACGGCGCAGAAGCTCTCGGTTGTCATCGACAGAGAGATTCTGCATCTCGAGCGACCCGATCCGGTCCTCGGGGGTGAAGGCGGAGGCGGTCCTCTCCATCGAGAGCTTGTCGGGCGCATAGGCCGCCGCTTCGGCGTCCGTGCTCAATAGCGTGTAGTCGTCGCCCCGCCGCAGCTCGAGAGTCACCGTGCCGGTCACCGCGGTGGCTACCCATCGAGTGAGCGCGTCCTTGAGCAGCATTGCTTCGGGATCGAACCACTTTCCTTCATAGAGGAGTCTTCCCAGTCGCCGACCCAAGGTGAAGTAGAGATCGGTGGTGTTCTCGTTGTGCACCGCGGAGAGGATCCGCTCATATCCGATGTGAAGCAGCGCCATCCCAGGCGCCTCGTACACTCCGCGGCTCTTCGCATCGATCACCCGGTTCTCGATCTGGTCGGACATTCCCAAGCCATGCCGTCCTCCAATTTCGTTCGCCTTGAGAAGGAGCGAAACCGGCGAGCTGTACGCGACGCCGTTGATCGCCACCGGGACTCCCTTGGCGAGCTCGAGGGAGACTTTCTCCTCGGCGATGCGCGCCTCCGGCCGCCAGAAGGCCACTCCCATGATCGGAGTGACGATGCTTATTCCTCGATCGAGCCGCTCGAGATCCTTGGCTTCGTGGGTGGCGCCGAGCATGTTCGCATCGGTGCTGTAGGCCTTCTCCGTGCCCATCGGGTAGGGGAGGCCAATCTTTTCAAGGTACCGAGACATTTCCTTTCGGCCTCCGAAGGCCTCGACGAAAGCGGAATCCAGCCAAGGTTTGTAGATTTTCAGCTGCGGGTCGATGAGCAATCCGTAGCGATAAAAGCGCTGGATGTCGTTCCCTTTATGGGTGCTTCCATCGCCGAAGACGTGAACGCCATCCTTTTGCATGGCCTTCACCAACGCAGTCCCCACCACGGCCCGACCGAGCGGTGTGGTGTTGAAATACTTCTTGCCGGCGGTGGAAAGATTGAACGCGCCGCATTGCAGGGCGATCATTCCTTCGCGCGCGAGGGCTTCACGGCAATCGACCAAACGCGCTTCTCGCGCGCCGTGTGCCGTGGCGATGGGAGGAATGTCGGCAGGGTTCTTCTCGTCTGGCTGAGCGAGGTCGGCGGTGTATGCGTGCACCTGCATCCCTTGTCGGGACAACCATGCAACGGCGGTGCGAGTATCGAGACCTCCGGAAAAAGCGATCCCCAGCTTCGTGCCCGCGGGGGGCAACGATCGATAAATTCGGCTCATGGTGGGGCACCTACCACGGATGGAGGCGAGAGGGTAAGCGGCAGAGCGTTGGCAACAAGACTGCCTATCCGAACCGGGGCGGATAACCTCGGCGCGGGAACGGGAGCGAGACTCCCGATTCGTTGTGTTGAGCTCGCGAGCCGTCACCTGACGCCGCGGCAGCCGGACGCTCAAGTCATTCGGCCAAGCTGATGGCGTTGGTCAGCGTTCGCTGACTAACTCATTTTGCGGAGAGGCGGAAGACGGTGACCGTCGTGTTCCCGCCGCCGATATCGGGGGCCATCGAGTTGTAAATCCCTACGAAGCCCGAGACGATGGCTACGTTCTGCAAGCCGCGGGCATTGTAGGTGACGACACCGCCAGCGGGCGGGCCATCCAGGGCGCTTCGCAACAGCACATCGCCAGTCCTGGCGTCCAACGCCAGGAGATCTCCAGTCATCTCACCGGTGAAAACCAGATCGCCTTCGGTCGTGGTGACGCCCGCCACCATCGGTCTCGCGGCGTCGTAGCGCCATTTCTCATTGCCGGTGGAAGGGTCGAACGCGGTGAGGCGTCCGCGTGCGGCCGACCACGGATCGAAATTCGTTTGGCCGCCGAAGTAAAAGCCGTGCGTGTGTTCCTTCTCTGGATCCGGCGGCACCGGATCCTTCTTGAACTCCGCGCACCAATCGGTCGTCGGCACCACCAGCAAATTCAGCTTTGCGTGGTATGCGTTGCCGTTCCACTCCTGCCCCCCGAGCGTCCCCGGGCAGACGCGCACCGGCGTCGCAGTCACCGGGGCTTCGACGTTGACCCGATTGGTGAACGGAACGCTGTAGACGACGTCCGTCGAATCACGGTCCAAAAGCCGCAGTATTCCGTCCGTAGCATTCCGTCCTTACCGGTCGTGGCGACCACGTTCCGTGTCGATCCACGGATCGCCGTCTTGAACACCGGGCTGACGTGCGTGACGTCATAGTCGTGCACGTCGTGCTGGACGAACTGTCGATACCACGCGAGGCGTCCCGTTGTGGCATCCAGGGCGATCAGCGAATTCGTGTACAGATTGGCGCCCGGCCGGCCGTCGTCGTAAAGGTCGGGCGCGGGGTTTCCAGCGGGGACGTAGAGCAGATTCTTCTCCTCGTCAAAGCTCAGAGGAGTCCAGAGATTTCCTCCGCCGTGCTTGCGCCCTGCCGGATCTGTCCCCCACGTGTTTGCGCCGGGCTCGCCATCCTCGGGCACGATGTTGAATCGCCACGTCTGCTCACCATCGCTGATCCGGAACGCGCCCACCCAACCTTTCGCCGCCCATTCA
>WNFG01006716.1_pt1 | contig 10319 bp, 8 predicted proteins | sample 5400431 | NCBI WGS metagenome assembly WNFG01 (sample SAMN13153346, study PRJNA577476) | soil metagenome | isolation source: 120 cm saprolite under Douglas fir tree site 2 hole 3 replicate 2 | place: USA:California | collected 2015-04-18
TCGCGCTGCCGGCGGCGAAATCGGACAATCGCGGGCGCGTCCGGCGCATCCTTGACTTCGCGCAAACATGGCCGGGACTGCGCCGCCCGCCCAAGCTGCTCGACATCGGCAGCGGCCTCGCCGTGTTTCCCTATGCGATGAAGGAGGCGGGGTGGGACGTGACCGCGCTCGATCCCGATCCGCGGGCGGCGGCGCATGCGCGCGACGCCGCCGGCGTCGCCGCCATCGCCGACGATTTCATGACGGTCGATCCCGCGACGCTCGGCCGCCACGACGCGATCAGCTTCAACAAGGTGCTGGAGCATGTCGAGGCGCCCGTCGCCATGCTCGCGCGTGCATCGACTTTCCTGAAAGACGGCGGCTTCGTCTATGTCGAGCTGCCCGACGGCGAAGCGGCGGCGGAGGAGGGGGGCGAGCGCGAGGAATTCTTCATCGACCACCACCACGTCTTCAGCTTCGCCTCGGTGACTCTGCTCGCGGAACGAGCCGGATTCCGTGCGATGACGGTCGAGCGCCTGCGCGAGCCGAGCGGCAAATACACGCTCCGCGCCTTCCTCACTGCCGCGCCCGCAGGTCGGCGATGAGCGACCCGTCGGAGCGGCGCGCGGCGGAGGCGGCGGTGGCTTCGTGCTACGCGACATGGGCCGACACCTACTACCGCGACTATTATGCCGGCGCGGCCTATCCGCCGGTCCATCAAGACCTCGTGCGCCGGCTGCTCGACGAGAGCGGCGCGCGTCGCGTATTGGATGCGGGCTGTGGACCGGCCTCGATGCTGCGGAGCTTGGTGTCGCCGAGCCGCGAGCTTTATGGCTTCGACCTGACACCCGAAATGGTCCGGGAGGCTAGGCGAATCATGTCGCCGCTGGGCGTGCCGGAATCGCATATCTGGCAAGGAAGTGTCGCCGAGCCGGCGGCCTTTCTGCCGCCGAACGATCCACGCGCCTTCGATGCGGCGATCTGCGTCGGCGTCCTGCCGCATGTTCCGGTAGCGCTCGACGAGGTGGTGATCGGCAATCTCCGCGATGCCGTCGCGCCCGGCGGCTTGGTGGTCGCCGAGGCGCGCAATCAGCTTTTTGCCCTGTTCACGTTGAACCGGTACTCGCACGAATTCTTTCTGAGCGATCTCATCCGCGTCGACGCATTGCGAGCAGCCGCCGGCGACGGTGCGGCAACGCTCGAGGGTGCCCTCGACCTCGTTCGCGAACGCTTTCGCACCGACCTGCCGCCGCAGCGCAAGGGAAAAGCGGGCGAGCCGGGCTATGACGAAGTGCTCTCCCGCACGCACAATCCTTTCGTCGTGAAGGAACAGTTCGTGGCTGCAGGGCTGCAGGATGTGCGGCTGATGTTCTATCACTATCATTGCCTGCCGCCGATGGTCGAGGCTGCCGTTCCCGAGCTTTTCCGCCGCGAAAGCCTGCGGATGGAGAATCCCGAGGATTGGCGTGGCTATTTCATGGCCTCCGCCTTCCTCGCGGTCGGTCGCCGCTGATGGTGGCGGAACTGCGCGAGGACGGGTGGCAGGTGCACCATATCTGGGAGCACAGCGATCGCGTCCGCGACCTGTATACGGCGCGTGCGCGCGGCGAGGCGGAGGAAATGACCTGCGCCGCCCAAGCGGCGGAGCTCATGGCGCCGCTCGCCCGTCCCGGCGAAGCACTGCTCGATGTCGGCTGCGGCAGCGGCTATTTTCTGCATTCGCTCAAGCGGCGTAATGTGCCGCTCGACTATTTCGGTATCGACGCGGCGCCGGCGCTTGTCGCGATCGGCCGCCGCGAGCTCGCCGCGCACGGCCTCCCGCCTGAACGGCTCCGCGTTCTGCGGATCGAGGACCTGGACGGCGCCTTCGACCATGTCCTGTGCATGAACGTGTTGTCGAACATCGACAATTGGCATCGTCCGCTGGAGCGGCTTCTGAAGGTCGCGCGACGATCGCTCATCTTGCGCGAGTCGTTGAAAGCCGGTGCGTCGTACCTCTACGTGCGCGACGCGTTCCTGAATCCCGGGGTCGATCTTTCCGTGCATGTCAACGCCTATGACATCGGCGAAGTCACGCGCTTCATCGCCGACCGCGGCTTTTCTGTGCGCGTGGTCGAGGACAGGCGCAGCCGCGGCCAGCCGGAGATGGTGATCGGCTACCGGCACTGGTGGACGTTCGTCGTCGCGGAGCGGAGCGCCTGAATGTCGCGGATCGTCGGCATTTTCGCGCGCAACGGCGCCGTGCCGATCGAGCCGGCGATGGGCATTCTGCTCGATGGCGTCGCCTCGCGCACGGATTGGCGCCGGGTCGCCAAGCTGGCGCGGCCGGTCGGGCTCGGCTGGACCGGGTGGCTTGCGCCCGGCGTGGCCGAGACGGAGCGCGCCGTGGCCGTGGTGGACGGGACGTTCTACAACCGCGCCGAGCTCGGCGCCTTTGCCGATGACGCGTCATGCCTGATCGCGCTTTACCGCCGGCATGGCTTCGCCCAGGCGCTCACGCGGATCAACGGTGACTTCGCCGTCGCGCTGTTCGATCGCGACAGCGGCGCGTTGTGGCTGGGACGCGATCGGTTTGGCGTCAAGCCGCTTTATTACAGCGATGAACCGCGGCGAGTCGCCTTCGCGTCGCGTCCGCGCGGCCTGCTGGTATTGCCGGATACGCCGCGCGCGGTCGATCGTCAATTTGTCGGCCTGTTCGCGGGTTCGCACTATCGGAGTTTCGACAACGCTCGCGACCGCTCTCCCTATGCGGCGATCCGCCAGCTTCCGGCGGGGCATTACGCGCGCGTGGACGAAAACGGCACGCATGTGGGGTCGTGGTGGCGGTTGGAGCCCCAACCCGATTTTACTGCGGCGGAGGAGGTGCTCGCCGAGGAGTATCGGGCGCTTCTCATCGACGCCGTGCGATTGCGTCTGTCGGCGACGCGCCGGCCGGCATTCACCTTGTCGGGCGGACTCGATTCCTCCTCCGTGCTGGCGTCGGCCGTGGAAATTTCCGGCGCCAAGCAACACGCCTTTTCGACGGTTTATGCCGACAAGACCTATGACGAGCGCGACGAAATCAAGTCGATGCTGGCGAGCAAGGTGGCCGAATGGCGGCCGATCGCGATCGACGACGCGGTCGACGTGTTCGGCCTGGTCCAGCGCATGATCGACGCGCATGACGAGCCCGTCGCCACCGCCACCTGGCTGTCGCATTTTGTCCTGTGCGGTGAGGTCGCGCGCGAGGGGTTCGACGGGCTGTTCGGCGGGCTCGGCGGCGACGAGGTCAACGCCGGCGAATACGAATATTTCATCTATCATTTCGCCGATCTGCGCCAAAGCGGCCAGCCGGCGGTGCTCGAGCACGAGGTCGCCTGCTGGGCGCGGCATCACGATCATCCGATCCACCGCAAGGGCCCGGCCGAGGCCGAGGCGGCGATGGCGCGCTGCGTCGACCGCGCGCGGCCCGGCGTGATCCTTCCGGACGAGGCGCGGTTGCGCCGCTATGCCGGGGCGGTGCGGCGCGATTGGTACGACGTGGCCGGCTTTGTGCCGCAGATGCACCATCCCTTCACGAGCTGGCTGAAGAACCGGACGTTCCAGGACCTGTTCTATGAGACCGCGCCGTGCTGCCTGCGCGCCGAGGATCGCCACTGCACCGCTTTCGGGCTGCAGCGCTTCGATCCTTTCTTCGACCACCGCCTGGTCGAGTTCATGTTCCGCGTGCCCGGCACGATGAAGATCCGCGACGGCGTGACCAAGGTGCTACTGCGCCGGGCGATGACGGGGATCCTGCCGGAGGAGACGCGAACCCGGGTGAAGAAGACGGGGTGGAATGCGCCGGCGCATGTCTGGTTTTCCGGGCGCGGGCTCGAGCGGCTGCGCGATCTCGTCGCCTCGCAGGGCTTCCGCGACCACGGCGTCTACGAGAGAGCGGCCGTCGAGCGGCTCGTCGACGAGCACGCCGCCATCGTCGCCTCCGGCGCGCCACGCGAGAATCACATGATGTTCCTGTGGCAATTGCTGAATGTCGAGACATGGCTGTCGCGCGCATCCTGAGCCTTGCCAAGCAGCGAGCGGAGCGGATCGCGCCCGGCGCCGTCGCCGCCTGGCAGCGGCGCAAGCTGAAACGGGCTCTGGCGGCGCGCCGGACAGCGCTGCCGGAAACGCCGCGCGACGCGCAGGCGCCGGTGCTGCTCTTTTTCGCGCCGGACGCCGGTTCGACGCCGCATTTCGTGACCCACCTCGTCGTCGCGCGAACGCTGAAGGAGTTGGGGCACCGGGTGCTGGTGGTGCGCTGCTTCCGTCACTTGCTGCCGCGCTGCATCCTGATGGAGGCGAATGCGCTGTCGGTCGCCGCGACCGCGGCCGAGCGCGAGCGCATCTGCGAACGCTGTGTGCGAAACTCGCTGACCATGATCGATGATTACGGGCTCGAGACGGTCGATCTCGAGCACGTAATCGATGACGCGATGCGCGCGCAAGTTCGTTCGATGCTGGCCAGCGCTCCGGAAGATCCGCGGATGTTCTCCATCGCCGGGACGGCGATAGGCCAGCTCGCGAACGGTGACTTGTCGCGAATGCTGAAGATGAACGATCCCGGCCAGATGCCCGGGGAGGTGCGTGTTCACCTGCGCGAGTATATCGAATCGGCGGCGCTCAGCTATCTGGCGGCGCAACGGCTGTGCCGCCGCCTCAACGTGGCCCGCCTGATCTATTTCAACGACTACGCGATGACCCTCGCGGCTGCTGCGGCCGCCGAAAGAGAAAATATTCCGACCACGCATCTCTCTCATGTCCCGGTGCTGAACAACGATCGCCGGCGTATCGTCATGCTGACGGGCTACGCGCCGCTGGAAGGCTTGAAGCGGCTGCGCGCATGGCCGGCGTGGCGCGATCTGGCGCTGCCGCCGGAGCGCGTGGCGCTTATCAGCGAGGATTCCTTCCTGCGCTTCGCCGGTTCGGGGTTCACCATCTACTCGCCGGCCTGGACGGCACGATCCGAGGCGCTGTTCGAGAAGCTGCGCCTGGATCGCCGGCGGCGGCTGCTGGTGGCCTATACGAGCTCGGAAGATGAGGTGCGGGGGGTGCGGTTTTATGAGAGCGCGCTCGGCGTCGAGATCTATCCGGGACATTCGCCTTTTAGCGACCAGTTCGACTGGTTGCAGTCCTTGGTCGAGCACGTCGAGGCCAGCGCGGATCTGCAGCTGGTGATCCGCATCCATCCGCGCGAGGCGCCGAACAAGCGGGAAAACCGGACCTCGGAAAATCTGCGCGAAATGCAGCGGCGTTTCTCGGCCGCCTATGCGAATGTGCGCGTCGTGTGGCCGACGGATCCTGTATCGAGCTATGACCTCGCCGAGATCGCCGATATCGGCCTCATCGCGCTCAGCACGATCGGCTTCGAGCTGGCCCGATTGGGCGTTCCCGTCATCGCGTCGCTGCCGCATTTGGCCGAGGTGCCGGACGGGGTCTTCGTCGCATGGAACAACACGCGGGACGGGTATTTTGCCGCGCTGCGCCGCGCCTTGGCCGAGCAACCATCGCTCCAGCGTCTGGTCGCGGCTTTTCGCTGGGTGAACGCGCGCTTTATCGAATATTCCGTCGATCTCGGCGACGTCATTCCGACCGGCGATTTCGCCACGCTGCCGCCTTTCACGATGCCGCGACTGTCGCGCGTCCTGGAGGAAGTGCTGGTCGACGGCCGCGCCCTGCCCGACATCAATCGCGAGAGGCTGCAATCGGCGCAGCGGCGCACCAGCGCGGCGGGGGAGCATGCCGCGATCGCCCGGCATCTTCGCGATTTCCTTCACTTCCTGCTGCTGGGGAGTCGCCCCGGCGCGGATTATCGCCTTGTCCTGCGCGGCCCGAACACGCATGAAGCCCGCACGGATGATGATGCGGGCTTCTCGGCGACCGTCTCCGGCGGCGAGGTGACGTTGCGCGGCGGCGGTCGGAGCGCGACGAAATTCAGCCCCATGGCGGCCCGCATGGTCAGGCTCCTGGCGATGGCGTCCGCGGATTCCGGCGCGGTCGAGGCGCGGTGATGGCAAGCAACGGCATGGCGATCGAAGTCGACGGGCTGGGGAAGCGCTATCGCCTCGGCGAAGAGGCGAGCGGCGAGCGCCTGCTGTCGGGACTGTTCGGGAAATCCCGGGCTCGCGGCGCGGAAGAGCTGTGGGCGCTGAAGGACGTCTCCTTCAGCGTGGCACGCGGCGAGGCCGTCGGCATCATCGGGCGCAACGGGGCGGGGAAGAGCACCCTCCTCAAGATCCTCTCGCGCATCACGCATCCGACCACGGGCCGCGCCGTGGTCAGGGGCCGGCTCAGCAGCCTGCTCGAAGTGGGCACGGGATTTCACCCGGAGCTCACGGGTCGCGAAAACATCTTCCTCAACGGCGGCATCATCGGCATGTCCCGGCGCGAGATCGAGCGCAAATTCGACGAGATCGTCGCCTTCGCGGGCATCGAGCGCTTCCTCGATACGCCGGTGAAGCGCTACTCCTCGGGCATGTATGTCCGCCTGGCCTTCGGCGTCGCCGCGCATCTCGAGCCGGACATCCTCGTCGTCGACGAAGTCCTCGCCGTGGGCGATGCCGGCTTCCAGCGCAAGAGCCTGCAGACGCTCGACCGCATGTCCGGCGAGCAGAGCCGGACGATCCTCTTCGTCAGCCACAATCTGCAGGCGATCCGCACCTTCTGCCGCCGCGCCATCCTGCTCGACGCCGGCCGCGTCGTCATGGACGACAGCGTCGACAAGGTGCTTCCGGCCTATCTGCGCTCGTTCGGAAAGATGGAGAATGTCGCCAGCGTCAACACGCGCGACCGCTCGAACCGCACGTCCGGCGAGGTGGTGTTTTCATCGGTGGAGGCGCACGGACCCGATGGCCAGGCCCGGTGGAATTTCGACGTCGGCGAGGATCTGACCTTGCGGCTCGGCTACGAAGTGGTACGGCCGGTGCCCGAGCTGGCGCTTTACCTGTCGCTGCTGGACCCGACGACGCAAGCGACGGTGACGACGATAAAGACGCCACTGCCGCAGATCGACCCGTTGCAACGCCACGTCGGGACGATCGAGCTCGTCTTGCCCAAGCTGGCGCTTCGGCCCGGCGAGTACGGGCTCTACATGCTGCTCGCCGATTTGGGCCTCGAACGCGTCTACGATGTGATCGATCGCAATGTCGACCTACCGATCATCACCATCGATTCGAGCGATGTTGATATGTACAGCCGCGACGGATATTTCTCGCTGGATTATCGCATATCCGTGGCGGCAGGGCTGCGCCAGGAGCGCGCGGTCTTGAGGTCGTAAGCCAGCGCCAATGGGTGCTCCGTTGCCGAGGTCGGATACCACGATCGACAGCTTTGGCCTGTCGAGCATCCGCTACGAGAATCATCCGGCCTTTGCCGGTATTCCGTTCGCCGGCGATGAGCATATCGAGAAGCTCGCCGATGAACTCAGCGCCGCCGTGGAAATGGTGTGCGCGCGGGCGAAGCTTCCCAGCACGGACGTCGCGCATCAGCTTCAGCGGCGGGTACTGCCGATAACCGAGCGCCTGTTCAACGCATTGAAGGAGAGGAACCGGGACATCGGAGTTTTCGCGGAATTTGCCGACAAGCTGAAGCAACAGGTCACGACTCTCGTGGCCGAGGATGTAGGGATACTGGCCGATCGCAGCCTCCATGCGTACATCGAGCGCTCGCCGCGGGCGGATGCCATCGCCCATTCGCTCTGGGAAAGGGGGGCCTGGTTGGGACGGCTCGATGCTGGCGCGGTCGACGCCCTCGAGAGAGCGATGACCGTGCCGAAAAAGCATCTTTGGGACAGGCACGAAAGTCAGCATCGAATCGATCGCGAGTCCCTGTCGATCAATGAGTGGGACGGAGAGACGTCTCGCGCGCTTGCCTCGGTATTCAACGAGCCGGACATCGTCACCGCCCTCTCAAACTACATGGGCGCGCCATACGCCTACGCCGGTTGCGCGTTCGAGCTCTCGGTGCCGGGAACGATATGGTGGAGCAACCGCTACGGCCGCAGCGATGAATCGGCGGAAGCCGCGTATTTTCATGTCGACCAATCCTGGCGATTTCCCAAGATGATCTGCTATCTCAGCGATGTCACCGACGAAACCGGACCGACCTCGTTCCTCTCGACCGGCCTCGCTCAGAGTGAGCTGAGCTGGGCCAGCGGTCGGGCTCTTGACGGCATCCATGTCGATCCCAACCGCGGCAATGACACCAGCATGGCGAAGATGCTGGTCTGCAGCGATGTCGGCCGGCGGTGCTTTGCCGCTTTGCCGAGGGAAATGCGATGCCTCGGGCATTTCGGCAATGACATTCTCGCCGGATCGCCGCAGGAACGATACATCTTGGATCATCGTGTCGTGATGACCGGACCCCGCGGCAGCTTTGCCGTGTTCGACGGCAGCCGCACCGCTCATCGCGGCGGCATCGTGACCGATCGGCATCGCTGGGCATTTCAGGTCGTGTACGCGAAGGTCCCGTGATGCTGGAGCACGCGAAAAAGGCGTTGCGCCGACGGGCCGTCGCCACCCTGGCCAAGAGCCCGCCATTGTTAAAGGCGGCGCTGGCGATACGCTCTTCTATCACCGGACACTTGCCGAGCGCCGCTGCCGCGTCGCCATTGACGCGCGAACCCGCGCCCTCCTTCAGCTTTCCGGCTCTTCTGGCGGCTACCGATTTTGTCGCCGTCGATGTCGGTGCGGCGCATTGGTTGCCGCATCATTGGCGGCCCTATGCGAACGAGTTCGATTTCGTGTTGGTGGAACCGGATCCGGCCGCATGCAAGGGGCTCGACGCCGAGGTGGCGCGGCTGGCCCGTGGGACGCAGCGCTATAGCATCGTGCGGGCGGCGGTGTCCGGCACCGGTGGAACCCGGCCGTTCTACCGCACGAATCAGCCGACGGGTTCGTCGATGCTGAAGCCGGCCGTCCTTCAGGAAGATGACCGCGCACTCTTTGATTTTCCTGGGGCGGCCGACGGCTCCGACTACGTCTTCCCGGTGACGGAAATGGAGATCGAGACGATCACGCTGGCGGAGGTGATGGGCCGAACGCGGCACAACGCCTTCCACATGATCAAGCTCGATACGCAGGGGACGGAGCTGGAGATCGTCCAGGGGCTCGGCGAGAAGCTGACGGAGACCGTGCTCGTCCAGATGGAGACGGGCGATCACGGCTTCTATCTTGGCAAGGTGGGACTGGCCGACACCCTGCACTACATGAGCGCGCAGGGCTTTCGCCTGTTCGATCTACAGCTGGCGCGGAGCGAGTTGCCGCTACGCGGATCTCCCCCAGAGGGTTACGCTAGCCTGTTTCCGTCGAGTGCCGGACGCGATCCTGCGCTGGTCAATCGGCTGTGGGAGGTGGATGCCGTTTTTGTCCGCGATCCCGTCATCGTCGCGAAGGACGGCAACGCCGCTGCCCTGCGGCGGATCATCGTCGCGCTCTGCGTCTACCGCATGTTCGGCGAAGCCTTTCATCTCACGGGAATCGGCGAGTTGAAGGGCCTCTGGGACGCATCAGCCGCGAGCCGCTACCGCCGGGACATCATCGCGTGCCATCGCGCTTTGCGGCAGAAGCTTGATCAGGGCTATCGCCTGCACTGGGAACGGCTGTGACTTCCGCAGGAGCGTCTGACTATTTCCATCTCGCGGGAGCATCACTTCGCCGCATACAGCACGTCGTGATGCGACAACACGTCACGGACCGCGTATTCGACGAGGATGAAGCGCGGGCGGTGGCGGGCGAAATCGATGCCTTTGAGCGCCTGGAGCTCGTAGCCCTCGACATCGAGCGAGAGCAGGTCGACATGCGCGAAGCCATGGCGGTCGAGCAGCAGGCTCAGCGGCTGGCCGACGACCTGGACCTCGCGCGGCTCGAGCCGCTGGATGGCGCTCGCGGTGGCGATATGCCGTCGCTCGTCTTCCGCCGTCTTCATGGCGCCGCGCACCAGCGACATGAGATTCGCGTCGACCATGGTCAGCGTTTTCCCCGCGTCGTCCAACGGGACGAGGGCGCAGCATTCGACGAGAGCGCGGGGACGGTTGCGCCGGCAACGCTCGGCCAGCGCCGGTATCGGCTCGACCAGCAGCCCGCGCCAGCGGCGGCGGGTCTCGAAATAGAGGGTGTTGCTTTGGTTGAGCCCATCATTGGCGCCGGCCTCGACGAAAATCCCGCGGTCGAAGTCGAGATGCGCCTCGAGCTTGCGGTCGAGCTCGTTCAGCCCGTGATAGCGCGGGCGCCGGCGAAAAAGGTGGGACAGGCGTGCGAGGCTCTGGCGCAACATGGCCTTTCCGCGGCGGCCGGTGCAGGCTCGCCCGGCGGAAACCTAACCGT
>WNFG01010579.1_pt1 | contig 10317 bp, 9 predicted proteins | sample 5400431 | NCBI WGS metagenome assembly WNFG01 (sample SAMN13153346, study PRJNA577476) | soil metagenome | isolation source: 120 cm saprolite under Douglas fir tree site 2 hole 3 replicate 2 | place: USA:California | collected 2015-04-18
CCCACTACAACCTCGGGCTCGCGTTCCGGCAGAAGGGCTACTACAACGAAGCGCTGAAGGAATACCGCATGGCGCTCGAGCGCGGTGAGGACCGCCGCCTCACGCTCCAGGCGATGGCCGAGCTCCACCTCCTGAAGCGAGACCTCGCCGCGGCGCTCGATCTGTACGACACGCTGCTGCGTGAGGTCCCGGATTCCCCCAAGCTCTGGAACGAGCGCGGCGTGGTGCTGCACCAGGCGGGCCGGACCGAGGACGCGCTCGCCTCCTATCGGCAGGCGGTGGAGGTGGATCCCAAGTACGCGCTCGCGTGGAACAACCTCGGCGTGGTGCAGGCGCACGGCGCCGTCGCCGATCCGGCCATCGAGGCGCTGCGTACCGCGCTGCGGCTCCAGGGAACCTTCAGCGCGGCGCGGCTCAACCTCGCATTGCTGCTGTTTCAGCTGCGCCGCTTCCAGCTGTCGCTCGAAGCCTACCGACAGGTGCTCTCCAACGAGCCCAACTCTGCGTCCGCCTGGAACGGCGTGGGGCTGGTGCTGGTGGAGCTCAAACGCTTTCAGGACGCGCGCAACGCGTTCGTGCGCGCCGTGGAGGCGGACCCCGACCACGCCGGGGCGCACTACAACTTGAGCTTCACGCTGTCCAACCTCGGCGACTTCGACGGCGCGCTGCGCGCCACCAAGCGGGCGCTCGAGCTCGATCCCTATTACGTCTCCCAGAAATTCGCCCTCACGATCGACCTGCAATACGAGAAGGGCACGATCGGGATCGCGCCCCAGATTTCCGCCGACGTGGCGGCGGAGACGCTGGGCGAGGACTTCAACTTCGACCAGCGCCTGCTCGACAACATCTTCCAGGAGCTCGCGCCCGCCGCCGCCGAGCCGCCCGCCGGCAAAGCCGCGGAGGGCCCGCTCGCTTTGGCGCGCGATTACGTGAGCAAGGGCCTGATGGACGTCGCGGCCGCCGAGGCCGTGCGCGCCGTGCAGCGCGGCGCGAGCCGGGCGGAAGCGGGCGTGCTGCTGGGGGACATCTTCGCGAAGCGCGGCCTGCACGGTGAGGCGCTCGAGCGCTACCGCGAGGCCCGCAGCCTCGAGCCCGGGCGCGCCGACGCGCGGTTGGGCGAGGTCAAGGCGCTGTTCGCCCTGGGCGGCCCGCGCGCGCAGGAGGCGCGCGGGCTAGCGGAGGAGCTGCTCGAGCTCACGCCCGACAACGTGGACGCGCTCGTCGCGGTGGCGAAGGGGCGCGCCGCCGGAGGCGATGCCGCGGGAGCGCTCACCGCGCTGCAGCAGGCGCAGACGCGCGCCCCCGGCCGCGCCGATCTCCACAAGCTGCAGGGCGATGTCGCGCTCAAGGTCGGCGACAAGGCCGCCGCGCTGGCCGCGTACCGGGCGGCCCTGGAGCTCGATCGCGGCTACGTCCAGGTGTGGCTCGACCTGGGGCGGCTGCACGAAGAGAAGGAAGAGTGGAGCGAGGCCCGCAAGGCGTACGAGCGGGCGCTCGACGCGCTGCCCACGTTCAACGAGGCGGCGCTGGCGCTCGCGGACCTGCTGCGCCGCTCGGGGCACGTCCGGCCGGCAATCGTGCGCCTGGCCGAGATGCTCGAGCAGGACCCGTACGACCTGCCGGCGCTGCTGCTCCTGGGGCGCGCGCTGCTCGACGACAAGCGCGACGCCCAGGCGCTGGAGGCGTTCCAGCGGGCGCTCAAGTTCGACCCCGACCAGGTCGAAGCGCTGTTCCAGCTCGGCGTCGCGCTGGCGCTGGTGCACCGCTACGGCGAGGCCGTGCAGGCGTGGGAGAAGGTGACCCGGGTCGACCCGGCCGGACCGTTCGCTCAGGCCGCGCGCGCGCACGCCCGCACCGCTCTCGACCTGAAGCACATCTTCGCGTCGGACGCGGCCTGACCCATGCCCATCGAAGGCCCGCTCCGCGAGCTCGGCATCCACGACGTCTTCCAGCTCCTCGACCTGAGCCGGAAGACGGGGGTGTTGCGCGTCACCTCCGAGCTGCGGCACAACGCGGGCACGATCTCGTTCGAGGGCGGCGCCATCATCTTCGCCGAGATCCGGTCGAACCCGCATCCCCTGGGCGCGCTGCTGCTCCGGACGGGCAAGATCACCGAAGCCGATCTCGAGCGCGCCCGCGACATGCAGCAGCGCCAGGGCGACGGCCGCAGGCTCGGCGAGATCCTCGTGTCGCTCGGCGCGCTCACCCCGCGCGAGCTCGAGCGCCAGGTGCGCTTCCAGATCGAAGAGGTCGTCTTCGAGGTCATGAGCTGGCGCGAGGGCTACTTCTCGTTCAGCGAGGGCGCCCCGACGGATCTGCCCACGGACGCCGTGGTGCGTATCCCCACCGAGGCCCTGCTGATGGAGGGTGCGCGCCGCATCGACGAATGGTCCCGCATCGAGGGGCGCATCCCCCACCTCGGCGTCGTGCCTATGCTCGCGCCGCCCCAGGATGCGAGTGAAGGTGAGCTCGATCTCCTGCCGCCCGAGTGGGAGATGCTGGCGATGATCGACGGCGAGCGCGACGTGCGCGGCATCGCATCGGAGCTGGGACGCTCGGACTTCGAGGTCGCGAAAACCCTGTTCGGGCTGGAGAGCGCCGGTGTGATCGTGCTGTCCGACCCGGGCACGACCAAGCGCGAGCGGACCACGCTCGCCGGCGACCTCGTCGAGCTCGTAGCGCGCGCAGAGGACGCGCTGTCGCGCCGCGACCTCGAAGAAGCGGCCGCGACCTCGAAGAAGCGCGTGGCGCGGCCGAGCAGGCGGCGGGCGTGCAGCCCCACGACCCGGACCTGCACCTGCTGCTCGGGCGGATCGCGCTCGCGTCCGGACGCGGGGCCGATGCCGTGGAAGAGCTGCGCCGCGCGCTGCGGCTCGATCCGCTCGCGGTCGCCGCGCACCGCGTGCTCGGGTACGCGTTCGTCGCCACCGGCCGGTTCGGCGAGGCGGTAGAGCAGTGGGACCAGTGGGAACGGCTGGCGCCACGCTCGGAGGTGGAGCTGAGGCAGCTCGACGACGTGCGCCGCGCCAAGGCGGCGGCCCAGACCCTCGCCGGGACGGGCACGCATGCCTGACGAGATCAAGACCCTGTCCTCCCAGCTCGCCCAGGATCCGGACAGTCTCGTCTTCCTGCGGCTGGGCGAGCTGTTGCGCCAGAAGGGCCAGGTCGACACCGCCCACCGCGTCGCGCTGACGGGGCTCGAGCGCCATCCGCACCTTCCGGACGCGCACGACTTGTACGCGCGCATCCTCGCCGACAAGCACGACTACGAGCGCGCGTTCGACGAATGGGACATGGCGCTCCGCATCGCCCCCGATCACGTGGGGGCGCTGAAGGGGCTCGCATTCCTTTATTTCAAGGTGGGCGACGTGCAGCAGGCGGCGGCGCATCTCGAGGCGGCGCAGCGCGTCGCTCCGGACGATCCCGGCGTCGCCCAGGCCCTGGCCCTGGCGAGGGGCGAGGGCGGCGCCGAGGCCGGCACCGTCGCGGAGCCGGAGCCGATCGCTCCAGCGGCCCGGCCGATGGAGGAAGCGCGGGTCTTCGCGGGGCTCGAAGGGGCGCAGGAGGGGCTGCTGTTGCTCGATGCCTCGGGGCGCGTGCTCGGCGGCGCGCTGAAAGATCCCGCGGGCCGGGACGTGACCGACGCCGTCGCCGCCTATCTCGCGGGCGTCTCACAGGAGGCGGCGCGCACGGTCAAGTTGCTCGGGCTGGGCAAGTGGACCGGACTCGCCGCGGAAGGACATCTCGGCCACGTGCATCTCGCGGCGCCGTCGAGCGACGCGCTGCTCCTCGTGGTGCGCGACCGTGCGGTGCCGATGGGACGGCTGGCGATCATCGCGCAGCGCGCCGCGCTGGCGGCGCGCCGCTGGCTGGAGGCGCACGCGTGACGGCCCCGGCCGCGGCGTACGGCAAGGCCCTCGACTTCATCACGCGCGTGCGCGGCGTACGAGGGGCGATGCTCGTGTCGGCGGAGGACGGGATCGTCGTGGCGGAGCAGCTGATGGAAGGGATCAAGGGCCCCGCCGTCTCGGCGCTGGCCGCGAGCCTCGCCACACGGTTGCGGCGCGCCATGGAGGCCGCGGGCGTGGGCGCGAGCGTCTTCTGGCACCTTCAGGCCGAGCAGGGTGCGCTGCTGGTGGTGCCCACCCCCGGCGGCACGCTGGTGGTCGCGGTGGCGGAGCCGGACGTCAACGTGGGACTGGTGCGGCTCGAGCTGCTGCGGGCGGCGGAGGTGGTGGGATGACCACGCGCGCGGTGGAAACCTGGACGCTCGAGCCGCTGGTCAAGTTCGTGAAGGAGGCCGGCGCGCGGCTCGTGCTCGTCATGACGTCGGCGGGCCAGGTGCTCGCCCAGCACGGCTTTTCCCGCGCCGTGGACGTGATGTCGGCGGCGGCGCTCGGCGCCGCGATCATGGCGTCGACCGACGAGATGGCTCGCCAGCTGCGCCAGCCCGCGTTCGCCGCGCTGAACCATCAGGGCGAGCGCCACGGGATTTTCCTCGCCGGGTTGGCGACGGGACGCGGCCGGTTGGTGGCGCTCGTCGTCTACGATCTCGATGTTTCGTCGCTCGGTCTGGTGCAGTTATTCTTTGAGCAGCTCGCCGCCGATCTGCAGGCGGCGAGCCCCAAAGACAGCGGGCCGAAGCAGGTGCTGGCGGCGGACTTCGAGCGTCAGCTCAGCGACAGTCTGAACACGCTCTTCGGGAGATAGCCCCGTGTCTCTGGTCAACTTCACTACGCGCGAAATCACCGGCAAAATCGTCTACTACGGGCCGGGGCGCTCGGGGAAGACGACCAACCTGCATTACATCTATGGCCGGGTGCCGGACTCCCGGCGCGGGCGCATGGTATCGCTCGCCACCCAGACCGACCGCACGCTGTTCTTCGACTTCCTGCCGATCGACCTCGGCCAGATTTCGGGGTTCTCCACCCGGTTCCAGCTGTACACCGTCCCCGGCCAGGTCTACTACAATGCGACGCGCCGCCTGGTGCTCCAGGGAGCCGACGGCGTCGTATTCGTGGGCGACAGCCAGGCGCGCCAGCTCGACGAAAACCTCGAGAGCCTGCAGAACCTGCAAAGCAACCTGTTGGAGCACGGGGTGGACATCCGTACCATCCCCGTGGTCATGCAATACAACAAGCAGGACCTGCCGCGCGAGCTGATCCTCTCGCCCGCGGATCTGGACGACGCGTTGAACTTCCGCGGCGTGCCGAGCTTCGGCGCCGACGCGCTGCACGGCAAGGGCGTGTTCGAGACGCTCAAGGGGATTTCCGAGCTGGTGCTGAAAAAGCTCGCGGCCGGGACCGCCGCATGACCAGCGCGCTCAATCCCAAGTATTCCTTCGAGACCTTCGTCGTGGGCGCCGCCAACCGGCTCGCCGTGACGGCGGGGCACACGGTGGCCGAGAGTCCGGGCGCGGCGTACAACCCGCTCTTCATTTACAGCGGATCCGGCCTCGGCAAGACGCATCTCCTCATGGCGGTCGGCCATGCGGCGAAAAAGGCCGCGCCCAAGCTGAACATCGAGTACCTCACGCTCGATGAATACGTCGAGGCCTTCCATGCGAGCGTCGCCGCGGGCCAGGGCGATGCGTTCCGCCGCCGCTTCCAGAACGTGGACGTGCTGCTCGTGGACGACGTGCAATTCCTCACGAACCGCAAGGAGATGCAGTCGGAGCTGCTGCGGCTGACGGAGGCCCTGCAGGAAGGCGGGCGTCAGATCGTGCTGACGAGCGACCGCCCGCCGCCCGAAATCGCCGACCTGGACGAGCGGCTGATCTCGCGGCTGTCGGGCGGGCTGGTGGTGGACATGGGCCCGCCCGAGTACGAGACGAGGGTGGCGATTCTGCGGCGCAAGGCCGAGGAGCGCGGCGCGCGATTCGAGCCGGGCGTGCTCGAGACGGTGGCGCAGGCGGAGGTCGCCAACGTGCGCGAGCTGATGGGCGCGCTGAACCGGCTGGTGGCGTTCCAGGCGGTGAACGACACGAAGATCAACGCGGAGACGGCGAAGCAGATCCTCGGCCTGGTGGGCGAAGGGGCCGCCCAGCCGGGCGATGGGCGTGCGCCCGCTGCCGCGAAGACTGGAGGCGGCGACGAATTTGGAGAGTTCCTCGCCGACGTGACCGTCACGGTCGGGAAGGCCGTCGAGGCGTGGCGCGCGCGCGTGGGAGAGGCGGTGCTGCGGTGGGAGGGCGAGGGGTATCGGACGCACCGGCTGGAGGCGCTGCTGCAACGCGACGCGCCCGGGGCGGTGGACAAAGCGATCGCCGAGTTCGCGGCGGACGTGGAGCGGCTCAAGGCGCTCGAGGCGGAAGTGGCCGAGCTGGATCCGCAGGCTGCGGGGCAGAGCGTGTTCCGCGACCCCGAGCGCGTGAGCGAGGCGGAGCAGGCCGCGGCCAAGGTCCGAGACGGTGCCGGGCCGCCTCCGGGACCGTCCGCGGCATTCCCGCTCGCGGCCTTCGCGGTGGGCCCGTCGAACCAGGTGGCGGTGAGTGCCGCCCGTGCGGCCCTGGAGCGGCCGGGAAAGAAGTACAATCCGCTCGTGTTGGTGGGGAAGAGCGGGCTCGGGAAGACACACTTGCTGAACGCCATGGGGCTCGAGCTGGCCCGTGGTAAGCGCGCCGTCGTGGCGTGCCTCTCCACGCAGGCGTTCATCGACGAGCTGATCGCGGCGATCGACGGCAACCGGGTGGATTGGTGGCGGGCGCGCTATCGCCGCGCGACGGCGCTGCTGCTCGACGACATCCAGCTGCTCGCCGGCAAGGAGCGGACTCAGGAAGAGCTGTTCAACCTCTTCAACCTGCTGCAGGACAAGGACCGCCAGCTGGTGTTCACCGCGCCGGCGCATCCCAACACGCTGTCCGGCCTCGAGGAGCGCATCGTGTCGCGCCTGGAGGGCGGGCTCGTGGCGGAGATCAAGGAGCCGGACCGCGAGGTGAAGCGCGCGGTGCTCGAGCGGATGCTCAGCCAGCAGGGCCCCACTCCGGAGCCGGCCCTGATCGATTACCTGGCCGATCGCCCGACCGACTCGGTGCGCAGCCTGGTGGGCCTGCTGCAGCGCGTGCTGGGCGCGGCGGCCGCGCAGGACGGGCCGCTCTCGGCCGGGCTCGCGCGCGAAGTGCTCGAAGGCCAGGCGCCGCGCGACGCCCGGCGCGCCAGCGGCTTCCGGACCAGCGGGCTCGTCGTCTCGAGTCTCGGGGGCATCAAGAGTCGCGAGAAAGTGGTGTGGGACTGGGTCGACGTGACGGACCGTATGATCGAGGAGTTCCGCTGATGGCCATCAAGGGCTCGCTTAAAGAAGCGTCGCTCCCCGACGTGCTGCAGCTGCTCGCGTTGGGGCAAAAGACCGGATGTCTGTCCATCGCCGACCGGTCGAACTTCGGCTACATCTACTTCGAGAAGGGGCGCATCTGCTACGCGTCGATCGTGAATCGGCGCGACCGGCTGGGCGACATCCTGGTGAAGCACGGCAAGATCACCCAAAGCCAGCTCGAAGCGGCGGTGCAGCGGCAGACCAAGGAGCACGGCAAGAAGCTGGGCGAGGTCATGGTCGGGATGGCCGTGATCACTCAGGCGGATCTCGAGCGCTATATGCGCGTGCAGATCGAGGAGTCGGTGTACTACCTGTTCACCTGGACGCAGGGCACCTTCAATTTCGAGGCCGACGTCCGCCCCGAGCGCCAGGACTTTCTCGTCTCCATCAACCCCGAGTCGCTGCTCCTCGAGGGAGCGCGCCGGGTGGACGAGTGGAGCCTGATCGAAAAGAAGATCCCCTCATTCGACCTGATCTTCGTGTTGGACAAGGACCGCCTCGCCATCAGCGAGGCCAACCTCACGGACACGCAGCAGCGCATCCTGCCGCTGCTCGACGGATCGCGCGACGTGAACCAGGTGATCGAAGACTCGGGGTTGGGCGAGTTCGAGATCGGGAAGGCCCTGTACGGCCTGATCACCGCGGGGTTCGTGCACCGCGCGGGGCGTACCGCGTCTCCCGCGGACGCCCAGATTACCGACGCGCGGGTGGAAGAGCACCGCAACTTGGGCATCGCGTTCTACAAGACGGGAATGCTGGACGAGGCGGCGCGCGAGTTCCGGCGCGTGGCCGAGCTGCGCCCGGGAGAGGCGAATGCCCACTTCTACATCGGGCTCGTGGCGCTCAAGCAGGCGCGCTGGCGCGAGGCGATGGAAGCGTTGCGTCAGGCCGCGGAGAAGGGCGGCGGCCGGCCGGCGGTGTTCCACAACCTCGGCTTCGCATACGAGCAGCTGGGGCGACTGGACGAGGCGGAAGCCTCATACGGAGAAGCGGCGTCGCGCGCGCGGACCGACGCGAAGGTGTATCTCGGCTGGGGTGTGGTGGCGTTGAAGCGCGGCGACTACGGCGGCGCCGCCGGCCGGCTCGACCGCGCGCGGGAGCTGTTCGGGAAGGCGCCGCCGCCGGCCTGGTTCTGGGCGCGCGCGCTCGCCGCGGCGGGGGCAGGAGAATTCGAGCAGGCGCAGGATCTGGCCGATGAAGGAGCGGAAGCGTACCCCTCGCACGCGGCGCTGCAGAACAACCTCGCGGTCCTGAAGGAGCTGTCGGGCGACCTGACCGGCGCCGAGGATCTGGTGCGCGCCGCGCGCAAAAACGAGCCCTCGCTCCCCCAGCTGTCCAAGAACCTGGGGGATCTGGCCTACCGCGGCTCGCGCTACGACGAGGCGTGGGAGGCGTACAGTCGCGCGATCGAGCTCGCCCCCGACTTGGGGGACGACGTGTACTTCAAGCTCGGGAACATCGCGTACAAGCGGAACAGCCGCGAGCTCGCGGCCCAGCTGTGGCGCAAGGCGCTCGAGATCAACCCGAAGCACGAGCTCGTCAAGGCCAATCTGGACACGTTGAGCGCGCTGTCGTGACGTCGGAGCAGGACGAGCGGGCGTTCCGCGCGCTCACGCGGAAGATCACGCGGGCGCGCGGCCTCGCGTGCGATTCCTACAAGGACCGCTGCCTGCGCCGCCGCATCGCCGTGCGGATGCGCGCGCGCGGCGTCCACACCTTCGACGACTACGCCCGGCTGCTCGACGAGGACGCGCACGAGTACGACCTGCTGCTCGACGCGCTCACGATCAACGTCACCAAGTTCTTCCGCAACGCCGAGACGTGGCGCGCGCTCGAGCCGTGGGTCGACGCGCTTTGGAAGGCGCGCCGCGGCGAAATCCGCGCCTGGTCGGCCGGCTGCGCGTCGGGCGAAGAGCCCTACACGGTCGCCGTCGCGCTCGCGGAAGCGGCCCGCCGGCTCGGCCAGGCGACGCTCTTCCCGCGGGCCCGCGTGGACGCGACCGATATCGATCGGACCAGCCTCGAGCGCACCGAGACCGCCGAATATGCCGAGCCCGCGTTCACCGAGATGCCGCCCGAGCTGGTGCGTCGCTACTTCACTCCCGAGACGCCACGCCGGCCGCTGCCGGAGCTGCGGCGCATTGTGCGCGTGCTGAAGCACGACCTGACGAGCGAGCCGGCGCCGGCGCCGCCCTACGACCTGATCGTGTGCCGCAACGTCGTGATCTACTTCGACCGGCCGATGCAAGAGCGCCTCTTCTCGCTCTTCGCCGAGGCGCTCGCGCCGGGCGGCCTGTTGCTGTTGGGCAAGGTCGAGACGCTGTTCGGCCCGGCGCGCGAGCGCCTCGTGCTGGAAGAGCCGCGCGAGCGGATCTACCGCAGGGCCGGCACGTGACGAGGAAAGGAAAGGATCCGTCCCCGCCGAAGGAGCGGATCGTCAAGGTCGCCGACTGGGCCGCCGAGCGTGGCAATGTCGTTATCGTCACGCTCGGGCTCGGGTCGTGCGTGGCGATCATGCTCCACGACCCGAATGTCGGCGCGGGCGCCATGGCCCACATCCTCCTTCCGTCGAAGAGCCTGGCCCGCGACGTCACCAACCTCGCCAAGTTTCCCGAGACCGCCGTGCCGCTCCTGGTGGAGGGGCTCACGGCGCTCGGCGCCGAGCCGCGCCACCTCGTCGCCAAGCTGGCCGGCGGGGCGAGCATGTTCGCCCAGCTCATGACCCCGGGGTCCGTGCAAATGGGCGAGCGCAACGTCGCCGCCGCGCGCGCCGTGCTGCGCCTAGCCGGGATCCCCGTCATGCGGGAAGCCGTGGGGGGCGGCGCGGGACGCTCGGTGCGGTTCTTCGTGGCGGACGGCCGGGTGGAAGTCCGGTCGGTGGGTGCCGATGCCATCGTCCTCTGACCGCCGGCCCAACGTCCTGGTGGTGGACGACAGCGCGCTGATGCGGCGCGTGCTGAGCGACGTCCTGGCCGGGGCGGAGGGCATCGCCGGGGCCGGCGAGTT
>WNFG01005885.1_pt1 | contig 10316 bp, 9 predicted proteins | sample 5400431 | NCBI WGS metagenome assembly WNFG01 (sample SAMN13153346, study PRJNA577476) | soil metagenome | isolation source: 120 cm saprolite under Douglas fir tree site 2 hole 3 replicate 2 | place: USA:California | collected 2015-04-18
TTATTCGCATCCTGGCGCGGCGCGAATCCGGGGCGATTGTCGCGTCGTGTGCGCGGGTGACCTATTGGGGGCCACGGAAGCGCCTCGGTGAAGCCTGGGATGGCGGTGGCGAGGTAGGCGGAGTGCGCAGAGACGACGCCGAGCACCTCGCGTGGCGAGGACGGCGTCGACGGACTTTCCCGTCCGGTGCAGTGTGGAGTCAGGCGGCGCGGCTCGTAGCAACGAGATTGTTCGATGGACCAGCCAACCGAGCAGCAGGCAGGTTGATGGCAACACCGATGGCTGCCAACAGACCGAGGCGCCAGGCATGGCCGAGCAAAGACACATGCCCGCTTGCGGGCGATGCGGAGACAGCGATGTAGAGCGCGAGTGACGCCATCGCGAATGAACCGAAGCTCACGGCGAACCGATCGCGAAACGCGGCGATGTGCTCGGCTCGAACGACGATGGTTGTAGCAATGACGACCAGCGAATAGGGGATGAGCAAGTATTTTCCAGGCGTGAAGAACACGTGACAAAGCACGAGGATCGTTCCACCGAAGACCCCGAGTGCAGCCGCCAGCGAAGCGTTCTGGATGTATCGCGAAGTGGTCATGAATGCCTCCTTGTCGCGCCGCCTAACGGACATAGTAACGCACTCACCCTGCGCCTCCGGCGCTGAATCCTCCGCATATGCCGGCCTTGTTCATCGAGCTACGGCACGCTGAATCTCACGATCATCGACATTGAAGGTGACAGGGTGCCTGCAGTCTCACTCAGCGCGTGAGAAATCCGGGCTAATGCAAACGAGTCCGGTGCGGCGACTAGTCAGGCCGCGTTATCGCCAGCACAGCCGGGCGGAAGTAGCCACGAATCCAGTGATGAAGGGTGTAGCGCCCACGAGCTCACCGGAGCGCGAGTACACTTCGATTCTGTACGAATTGTGAGGAACCGGATGGCCGGCGACGGCGGTCAACAACTCCAGGGGAGAAACGCCCCAATGCTCCTGAGCGGTAAGGAGTGCCAGGTACCTGGAGTCGGGCGACCACGCGATCCCTTCTACAAAGGCGCTCTCCGGACGGTGTAGAAACGCCTGCTGCTTACCTTCCGGAAGACTGAAGACCGCTATATCGTTCGATACCAGGCTGGAACTGCGCGCTGGCTTCGCCGAGACCGCCAGAAGCGACCGCTCCGAGTTTACCGCGTAAGGGTGCTCGTACCGCATCTCGCCAGCGGGAGGCAGCGTGGGTTCGTCTGACGAGAACTGGCAGGGTCGGGAATCCCCGCCTGAAACCAACGTTCCAGCCCTCAAGCTGAAGACATACGTTGGTGGCGGCATCGCCTCCGTTGTTGGATCACGAACATCGATTCGGATCAATCCAGGCAGCCTGGCAAGCGAGGTCGCGTCCTCGCTTGCGCGCCCGACCCGGGGTGAGCTCACCATGCATGCGGTGAGGCATAGCGCGAGCACGGCCACACATTGCTGACAAGTTACGTTGCTTCGCATATCACCTCGTCCGTTCCTGCGCTTCAGCGGCATGGCCCACGACACGAGATGGTAACGTACCGGAAGAATCAAGTTGCGGCTCCAAGGTCAGCGTTGCCGTTCACTCTTGATGCCGCGCCGCCCGGAACCTTGATCGCTGACGTGCGTCCAATGGGACGATGACGCTTGGTGAGAGGTTGCGAACTTCCGTAGTGGCCGCGTTGATCGGCGCTGGTGTTACATGGCTATCCATTCCCGGGCGTTTGGAGACGCAAGAGCACCGCGAGGACGGCCCGCGAATTCACGCCGCGCCAGACATGAACAACACGCTCGCTCCTTTGCTGCGCCTTCGCGGACCAGCGGCTTACGACGCGGGCGCCCTCTCTTCGCGGAGAAATCTTTTCGCATTCGCGGAGCTCCAGGTACCCAGGGCAAGGGTCGTCCCGGTAGCGTTGCGTCGGCCGCCCGAGGTCGCCCCGGTTACGGTAGCAGTCCTGGAAACGCCGGCCGTGGCCGCACCTCCGCTCGTCTTCGGATATCGCTTTCTCGGGACCTTCGGTCCGGCGTCGTCGCCGATTGCGGCATTCGCCGGCAACGGGGAGGTCTTGACCGTTCGCGAAGGAGACCACATCGGCCAGAGCTTCGTTCTTCGGCGTATCGGAACCCAGGAAGTTGATGTGGCAGCGCCCGACCGGCAGGCCACTCTGCGTGTGAATATCGCTCAATAGAACCTGAACCTCACTTGAACCACAGAGGCACAGAGGACACAGCGCGGCGAAGCCGCAACCAAACGTGGCTAGCGGCAAGGGCATGGCAAGCACCGCCCCTCATCCGCCTTCGGCACCTTCTCCCCCAGCTGAAAGCGCTGGGGGAGAAGGACTCTCGATATTAGGAAGCCGCGAGCTCTTTTCGGGGCACGTTTGCGAAGTCTTCGCGTCACGCGCAGAAACCAAGGGTTAGTAGTACAGAGAGAACAAGGATGAAGGATGAATCCAACAGCGCATTCATCCTTCAACTTTCATCCCTGGTTCTCTCTGTGTTCTCTGTGCCTCTGTGGTTCAATCGTTTTCTGCCTGTAACTCATGGATACAAGGCACTTCCGCGGACGACGGGCCGCGGCCGGCAGCACGATCATGTCAAACATTTGTGAGGATGCCATTTGTACGGCACCCCGAGGAGTATGGTGGTCTTGCGTTCCGTGAAAGGAGATCGATATGAGGTTCACGCGGACATCGGCGACCGTTCTGGCGCTCGGGTTGGCGGTTCTCTGGAACGTCTCCGCCGCGGCGGGAGTGAACCGGTGGACGGTGATCGGGCCGCCCGCGGACATCAGCGCGATGGCCATCGACCCGCACGATACGAAGATTCTCTATGGCGCCGGCAGGGAGACCGTGGCGCGGTCGGACGACGGTGGGGCAACGTGGACATCGACGCCGGTCCCGGGGCTGCTTCGGCCTTCGGCGATCCGAGTGGCGGTGTCCATTTCGTCCACCGTGTATGCCCTGGGACTCTACGACTTGTACCGTTCCACCACTGCCGGAACTACGTGGGTCCATCGCAGTGTCCCGACCGCCGGTCAATTCCCGAATGACTTGCAGGTGGACGCCACGAATGACAGCACGATCGTGCTGGCTTGTTCCAATGTCTGCTTCCTGGGCTGCTCCGGAGGCGGCGTGTTCCAGAGCGACAACGGCGGCGGATCGTGGCGTCGTATCGGTTTGAGGGATGTGAACGTCCAGCATGTGGCGCTCGATCCGACCACGTCGCAAATCATTTATGCCCTTTCGCAATCGAGACTGATGAAGACGAGCAATGGCGGCGGTTCGTGGAAAGAGATTTCCCCGCCCGCGAGCGGGGCCATTCAGGACGTGGCCGTCGATCCGGTGGTTCCGTCGACCATCTATGCCGCGTCGGACTCGGGGGTCTTTCGCTCCGCCGACTTCGGGCAGTCGTGGAAAATGATCCGCGCGTCGGCCTACGGTGCCGTGATTGCCGCGCCAGCCTATGGATCACGTCAACTATTTGCATCCGCGTCGGGCCCCGTTCTGAGCCTGGATGGGGGACAGACCTGGCTGGAGCTCGGCACGGCCAGCTCCGGACTGAGCTTCGGTAGCCTGTGGCAGGTCGCGGTCACCCCGAGCGTTTGCTACATGGTCTCCGACTTGCGAGGGGCGCCCGGTCAGATTCTCGCGTATGAGCTGCAACCGCCCCGCCGCCGTGCGGCGGGTAAGTGAGGCCGACCAGAATTCCATCCGCAGATGACGCAGATAAAACGCAGATGGAGGACGTTCTTATCTGCGTCCAATCTGCGGACGACTTTGTGAACCGCAACCACAAAAGGGTGGCGAACGCCTCTCAGCCAGGGATCAGCTTGGACACGGCCCGGATCGCTCCGATGGCCGTGCCGGAGTTGAAGCCTCCGATTGGTAAGGAGCCGCCTTTCACATGCACTCCGACGATTTCGCCCGTTTTTTCGCCCGTTTTCTTGTAGAGAATCGGAGACCCCGAAGCTCCTCCGAATGTTCCGATGTCGCTGTACGCGAGGCGTCCGTCGCGAATGTCCAGCAGATGCCCTGCTTCCACCTTTTTCTCATTCCCATTCGGGTGCTGAATGATGCAGAGGATGTCGTTCTTGGCAGGGCAATGGTTCGTGGCCACGGTGAGCTTACCGTAAAGCTCATCCGAGCCCGGCAAACGCCCCAACGAATCCGGGCCGAGCTTGACGATCGCGTAATCGAGGTCGGAAGCCGAACACTCCAGCAGGGCAAGGACCGGAAAGACCGCGATTGGCCGAATCCTGCCTGTGATGCCGTTCTTCTGGTAGTTGAAGCGCACACACATGAGCTGAGCGATTTCCTCTGCTGTGATTGCGATGCCGTTCTGACGCGGAACCTTCCATCGGAGAGGATCCGGCTGGAAACAGTGGCCGGCCGTCAGAAAGAGATCGTCCGCGATGAGGGCACCGGTCCCCCATCTCTGTCCGTTCACAGTCCCCGGATCGTCATTGGCTCCGCTGAAACGCTGGGGCAGATCATCGAGCCACACCAGTTGTCCGACCGGACCCTCGTGCATGCCAACGAATTCGCGAGAAACTCCGAGCGTGCCGTCGTACGTTTCGACATCCTGAGGATCGTCGAGCGTCCCGCAGAGATCGTACAAGGTATATTCGATCTGGGCGTCGACCAGACCGAGGCTATGAGTGACGGCACACCGGTGATCGAGAAGCCCTCGGAAAGAGCTCGACGCCAGGTCTCCTCCACCGGAAAAGGCAGAGGTGATGTCGGTGTCAAGCGCGCCGAGGTCAAGAGCAACGGTACTCCGGCGGCTTAAAAGATCTCCAATAGCACGCTTTGCCAGGGCTTGGCGATCGTAAGGCTCGGGGACGACTTCGGCACACGATATTGGCATCAGGCTCAGTGGTTGGTCAGTCATGGTTCGCCTCCTTTAGCAGCATGACGGCACGCAGGGCGGATCGGGCACTTCTTTCAGTGTGCAGAGAAACGCCAGATAAGGGTGATGGAAAGGCAACGGCTTGAAATTCTTCAATCCTGAAAGATCGGGTTTCTCGAATTTGCTCTCATCCCGTTCCAAATCGAGCTTGGCGTAAAGCACGAAATGGCCGGAGTACCCATGGCCACCGCCGGTGTGTCCATCGCCACCAGGGGCGGCGTGGGCATCGACGGTATGGGCACCGCCACCGTGCATGTCGGCAACATGCACATCGCCGCTGTGCCCATTGCCGCCGGCACCACGTTCCTGCCTGGTGCCGTGACCATTGCCGTGTGGCAGGAGCTCAATGGTATTGGATAAAACGATTTCGGTCGGTAATTGCCCATAGGACTCCTTCAACGTGACGTGCCTGGTCTCGTCGCCGTCGCGGGCGGTAATCGTGATCGGATCGTGATGCTTTTCGATCAGCCAGCGCACAAGGGCTGAGGAGCCGAAGCGGAAGGCCTCGATCGCTCCCCCGGGAATCGGGACTTCCGCGATCGTATCGGCTCCAATGGAGTCGAGTTTGAACCCTGTCGCCGCTTGAAGTTTCGGAAGTCCGTCCTCGAGATTCACGTTCGAGAACGTTTCGTCACTGCAATTGAACGTGAGCTTGACCTTCTTGGGGATCCGAAACTCGATCACATCGACGGTGCGAAACTCGCCGAGCTTGACCTCCAACCTGATCCGGCGGCGGAATCTCTGATTCGACCACCAGTCGTCCGAGTCAACGTGAGCGGCCTCGATGAACAGGCTGGCATAGTGCGTTGGGATGTGCCCGCCGCCCCTCGTGCCATTCGGAATCAGCACTTTCTTTTCTCCGGCCGTACAGGCGTTGAAGTAGTTCAACCCAACGAAATTGACTGTGTACATTTGGTCTCTCCTCTCTCATCAACTTCCGATGTTCTGCACCGCTGCCCATAACGACGCGGGCACGTCGCCGCGGCGAATCGATTCGAGTTGCGCTTGACGCAAGGCCTCGGCGGCGGACAGCCCCTCGGCGAGCCTCTCGTGCAGGCGCGGGAAGAAGATCGACGCCGCCTCGTCATCGATCGGCCAGAGCGTGGCGATCACCGACGGCGCGCCGGCCGAAAGAAAGCCGTGCGCGACGCTGATGACCCCTTCCGCCGCGCGCCGCTCGCCGCGCGCGGTGCTGCATCCGGCCAAAACGACGACCGACGTGGGACGGAGGCGCAGCCTGGCAATCTCCGCCACTCCGATCCGTCGCTCGTGCCCGTTCTGCCGGAGAACGATCGATGCCGGCTCAATGCCGCGGTCGTCTCCGATGGCATGTCCGGCGAAGTGAATGACGTCGGCCTCCGGTGCACGTTTGCTCAACGCATCAAGCTCCGCCTCGTCGTCTGCCAGTCTTATCGCGTTCCTGTAGGCCCTTGCGACATGCCGCGCCTCGGAGTTGACAAACGAGAGCGCGCCGGCGTCGGCCCCCGGTTCCGACGCCGAGATCACCAGAGCGGAGCGCGGAGCGAGCGGCTTCCCTCGACGTTCGGTGGCCGCGACGAACGCCGCCGCACTCAGTGCCCTGACGATCGTATGCTGCTCGATCAAATACTGGCCGCGCGCGTCCGCCAGCGCGCTGAACGCAACCGTCGAGGTCGCGCCATCCGGAACAAAGACGACCGTTGTTGCACCGAGAAGCCGGGCTGCCACCGGCTCGACGAGACGCCGGTAAACCGCCGCTGCCTGAGCACCGGGAGCGATCGGCTGTTTCCGGCGGAGGGCCTCACCCAACGCATCGGCCTCGGCGGCCAGCGTTTCGCGAGTACATTCCACCATCGCCGCCCGCACACCGGACGCATCGGCAGTGAAGATGACCAGCCGCGACGGCAGCGAGGCGTATTCGACGACGACGGTGCGCGCCGGCAGCCGCCCGTAGTCGAGAACGGGCGAACGCCCATAGGAGTCGAGCAGGGCACGGGCGCGGGCTCTCTCCGCGAATCGAAAGGCTGCCTCGTTGTCGTCAACCGACATGGCCAGATCGATCCCCTCATCAAACAACTCCTCGGCGGCGTGAAACGCACCCCAACGAGCCTCTCCCTGCGGTAGCGACAAGCGATGCTGTTCCAGTTCGGTGATGCCCCGCTGAACGTCGGCCATGGCACCGGCAGAGTTGCCAATCTTCCTGCGCGCACGCGCCCTCTGCAGGAAGAGGCCCGGAAGTTTGAGAGGATCGCTTTGCGTCGATTGATATTCGATCGCTTCGGTGAGTAGCGCATCAGCCTCCGCCGAAGGCGTACCGGAAAGCATGGCCGAGGCACGCAACCCCGCGACACGTAAATACGCGCGATAGGCGGGATCCTTCGTCCGCGCCATGGCTGCCTTCGCCTCGGCGATATCAGCCAAAGCCCCTGCTCCATCGTTCAGCCGGTCGCGGACAACCGCCCGAATGAGCAGCGTTGTCGCCAGTTGAAGGTCGTCGTGAAGCCGCTGCGCGATCCGGATCTCCAGACTCAGGAATGACGACGCGGTCCGCCATTCGTGACGGAGCATCGCCGCATCGGCGATCGATGCCACTCCCTTCTCGAGGCCGGCATTGGACCGCACACCCACGCCGTGCAGCGCGGTCAGGCGATACTTCCAGGCGGTGGCAGGGTCTCCGATGCGGTCATACACGAAGGCGAGAAGTCGCCGGACCTCGGAGGCGTTCTGAATTTCGCCAAGCCGGTCGAATTGAGACATGCTTCGTTCGAGAACAGTGATCGCGGCTCCCCAGTCGGCTTGGGAGACGCGGCACGCACCGAGCGTCTCTAGCAAAAGAGCGCGATACCCGGGGAAATCGTCGGACGCCGTCGCGGCGAGTGCCTCGATCTCGCGTTCTGCGTCATCGTGATGGCCTTGTTCGAGGACCGTATTCGCGGTGAAGTACCGGGCCGGCAGGACCATGGGACTCCGCGCTTCTTCGAACGCCGAGGCCGCGCGGCGGAGAAGCGCTTCGGCGTCGCCGGGACGGTTTTCCTGAAGGGCCTTCAATCCATCGCGATAATCGGAGTGCCCGGACGCCAGCAGTAAGCGGGCCGTACCGTCGGCAGCGTCGATGACGGCAACGGCGCCTTCGAGCATCCGATCACCCTCGGCGAGAGTGACGGCGCCGCCGAGCTGCCGTGCCACGCTCAAATGGCGATCCGCCTCACGGTCGTCGTGACGCAGAGCGGCCTTTCCCCATCTCCCGAGGACTTCCATAACACCCATTCCTCGAGCCTGAAACGGGTCGCGCCGAACGAGCGCCGTCGCTGCCGCCGGATCGTTTTTCACACGGTCGTACTCGCGGTCGAGCCGATCGAGAAAGGCCTCTTCGGGTGCCATCGCGATGAGGTGTGCGCGGGCCTCGGCTGCCCACTCGCTGGTGGAGTCGCTCACCAGATATCGCTCCCACGCTTCGCGCGCGTCATCCTTCAACCCGAGGCGCTCGATCACGATGGCACGGTTGAAAAGCGCTTCGGGGAACTGAGGCTGCAGCGAAAGGGCACGATCGGATGCCGAGAGCGCATCCGCGAGTAGCTCCTGTGCGTCCTCGTGGAGCGCTGTCTCGTGGAGTGCAACGGCCAGATCGTTCCAGACGCCCGGATCATCAGAGTGTTCCGCCGCCATCGTCAGGTTGGACAGCGCCTTACGAGGATGACTTCTGAGTAGCTCGGCGACCGCCTCGGTGTGGCGGGCCGATGGCGTCGACATGCCGCGAACATTGGTGAGAGTCGTTCCGATGGCCGAGGTGATGGCGCCATCCGCCGCGGACTCCCCCCGGGTCGCTGATTGGAAAGGCGCCCAGGCGAACCCTCCGGACAGCCGAGGTTCGACGCTGCGCGCCTGCAGGCCCGATGCGGAAACGAGCGCCGCAAGGGACGGTGGCGCGGACGATCGATCGCGCAGCGGCAGCAGCACCCCTCCCGCTGCCGCCAAAACGACAACCGTGCCAATGAGCCGTTTGCTGATCACGACCCGGCGCCGTTGGTGGTATCCAACCGTCAAGGTTGTAGCTCCTGCCATTCCCGTCATCTCTCGATGTCGTTAGACGGACCGTTTCCCGCGGTTCATTGCGGAATCACTTCGAAAAGGGGATCCCTGTTCGCACGCGAATCGGTCCGGACGTCACTTCAAATGTCGGGAGAAGGTGGAAGGATACAACGAAGCACGATTGCCGGATTCTCTGGTTCTCGGAAGTGGGCGGGGCGCCGGTCAAGGCGGTGAACGGGCACTCGCTGGTGACCTCAGCGGCGAGACGCCAGCGCTCCGGCCGTTCAGTCCTTACTTCGCGTTGGCGGCGGGCACCAGCGCGGTCAATTGCGCGGCGACGACGTCGAGACGCTGGGGCTTCAGCAGGACGCAGTCGGCGCCGGCGGCGTGCGCCTCGGACAGCACTTCCTCCGAGGCCATCGTGGCCAGGACCACCACTACCGGGCTGCGGCCGCGCCGTTTCGAGGCGCGGACGACGTCCAGCCCCGCAGTGCAGGAGACGTCATCGAATTGAAGGTCGGTCACGACGGCGTCGTACCGGCGAAAGGTGAGCATGCGCTCGGCAATCGATGGCTCGGTCGTGCTGTCGACGTCCCACCCGAACGAGGAGAAAAAGTCCGCGCAGGCGGTCGATGCCGACGTCTTGGAGAGTGCAGCGAGGACACGCATACACCTAGAAGGGTCGTCAGAGGCACATTTCCCTACCCACCAGGCCCAAATAAATACGATGGCGAGCCGCCGGGGCTGTATATTGCCGGCCGGGTAGCCGGTCCAGCTCCCCCAAAACGATGTTTCCCGCAATCTCGCCCGCCAGCCGGGTTTGGCGCCCGCGTTTGATCTCCGTGACGATCTGCGTCGTCGTGGTCCTTACCATCCTTTCGGCATGGCTGATCTTTCTCGCGATCCGGCAGCATCAGATGATGGGTGCTCTATCGCTGCTGCTTGCGAGCGCATGCGTGCTGCTGCTGTTTCTCACGATTATCAGCCGGCGATCGGAGCGGTTGATCCATAGCCTCGACCGCGATCTGCGCTCGCTGGTGGAGAGCGCGCCGATCGTGATGCTGACGGTGAGCAGGCGTGGGATGGTTCTGCGCTGGAACGAGCGCCTGGCGCGGCTCACGTCGACGCGCGGCGCGCGTCTGCTGACGGAGCTCTTTTCCCGTGAGCACTGGCCGGCGCTCGAGACCGCGCTTAAGAATGCCCGCGCGCGGGGCGAGAGCGAATGCGATCTTCCACTGCTCATGGGGGATGGTTCGCCCGTCGAGATCGCCTGGGCGCTTTACGCGCGCGGCGCCAAGATCACGATGGCCGGGCGCGACATCAGCGACCGCGTGGCCGCGCAGCGCGAGCTCGACCGGACCTCCGCCCGCTATACGCAATTGTTCGAACAGAT
>WNFG01007563.1_pt1 | contig 10316 bp, 10 predicted proteins | sample 5400431 | NCBI WGS metagenome assembly WNFG01 (sample SAMN13153346, study PRJNA577476) | soil metagenome | isolation source: 120 cm saprolite under Douglas fir tree site 2 hole 3 replicate 2 | place: USA:California | collected 2015-04-18
CTTCGAACGGCCCGACAAATCGAGCTCCTCGATATCGTCGAATACGAGGACACCAATTGTTTTTGCGTGCGTTGTTTTCATTGTCTGCGGCCCCGTCCGGCGTGCACTCTATTTTCCGATTTCGCTCTGTTGCGAATCATCGAATTCGCGCCAGGCGTTTGCGTAAAACATTGTATTACAGCTTTATTCGCCAGGAGTTTGCGTCGTTCATGTGTGTTGGACGTCACGGAATACAGTGGAGGATCGTGTAATTGAAAAATTTCTGCAACGCGGCGTATCGGGCATGCCAAAGGCTGAAGATGTCGAGGCGCTCATGCCAAACGCCCATTGTTTTGGTTTCGGCGCTTGACACAAGCGCCGCCAGAACAACTCTTTCCCATGGCTAACGAGCTTGAGGGAATCGACGGATCGAAACTCAAATCGCGCGTACGCGAATTGCGGAGGTTTCTTTGACCTGCCGAAGCTCGAAAGTAATCTAGCCGCGCTGGAAGCGCGCATGGCGGCGGCAGATTTCTGGTCGAACCGCGAGCGCGCGCAAGCGGACGTCGAGGAAGTTTCGCGGTTGCGGTCGCTCATTAATCCCTTTCGCGAGTTGGAACGCGCGGCGGAAGATTTTGATGCGCTGCAACAACTTGCGCTGGAAGAACAAAATTCCACACAACGCGCTCATGCCGAAAAGGAGGTGGCGGATGAGTATGCTCGACTGATCCATCAACTGGAGGAATTCGAGCTGCGCCAATTTCTCTCCGGTGAAAACGATCGCGCCAATGCCTTCCTGACGATTCATTCAGGAGCCGGCGGCACGGAGTCTTGTGATTGGGCGGACATGCTTTTGCGCATGTATCAGCGCTGGATCGAGCGCAACGGTTTCACATCGCAGACGGTCGATATTCAAACCGGCGAAGAAGTCGGAATCAAATCCGCCACCCTCCTCGTGAGCGGCGAATACGCTTACGGTTATTTGAATACGGAACGGGGCGTGCATCGGCTTGTGCGCATTTCGCCGTTCGATGCGAACAAGCGACGGCACACCTCTTTTGCGAGCGTCGATGTCGTTCCGGAGATTACCGATTCAGCTCCGGTTGAAATTAATCCAGCCGATCTCGAGATCGACACTTACCGCGCCGGGGGCAAAGGCGGCCAGAACGTAAACAAGGTCGAAACCGCCGTGCGCATTGTGCATAAACCTACGGGCATCGTCGTCGCGTGTCAGGCCGAGCGAAGTCAGGGCCGCAATCGCGAGTTAGCGATGAAAATGTTGAAGGCGAAATTATACGAGATAGAGCAAGATAAAAAACGCGCGGAGATCGACCGTCAATACGGCGAGAAGGGCGATGTCGCATGGGGAAGCCAAATTCGTTCCTACGTTTTTCAGCCGTACCAAATGGTGAAGGATCACCGCACCGGAGCAGAGACGAGTAATGTGCAAGCGGTCATGGACGGCGAAATCGACGTCTTTATCCAGGCTAAATTGCGCGGACAAAAAGCTCCGAAAGGCGAGGGGAAGGAAGACGAAATTGGGTAGCGCGGGCGTCTCGCAGAGCAGATTTTAACGGCGCCTGCGGCGCGAAATTCAATGTGCCCGACAAGCCGTCCGGCACGGCGCGCGAGACGCGCGTCCTACCGAAGACGATTATTGCGGCGCCGGACTTAGATCGTACACTTCCACGAGGGCAGTTCCGGTATCACCGTTTACGCCGCGCACGATCGCGGTGTAGCTGCCCGGATTTACCGTTGCCATCAAAGCGGATTCTCGCGGATTCGTCGGCGCGAGACCGTGATCTGAAATCGCCTGCGCGTCTGGCCCTTGCTGCCAGTTATCATTGGTCTGAAGAATATTTCCGTTCCGATCGTGTAACTCGAGCGTTGGGTCAGGGAGCGGGGTCGAGATGCCGGCCATGGCGAGGGATGGGCCGATCGCACGCACGATAACTTGTTTCGATTGATTTCCGCCCACGATGAACCCAGCGATAAGAACGTTGTTGCCCGTTAGGACTTGTCCGCGTGTGGAAATGTTACCCGCCCGACTAGCGGTCATATGCAAATCATAAAGTTCCACCAGCCCGATGCCGGTGAAGGCCGTTGAAAAACCTTGTACGATCGCGGTGTATGGACCCGGGTTGAGTGTCAGGTAGAGCGCTGACTCCCGGCTGTTGGGAGGATCGAGATGAAAACTCGAGATCGTCTGCGCATCAGAGCTGACGAACCAATCATCGCTCGTGGCAACTATGTGCTGGTTCGAATCGTAAACCGTGATCGTAGGGTCGAGAATCGCGTTGGTAATGCCGGCCGCGCTCAAAGAAAAGCCGATGGCGCGCAATATCACCGTCGCCGGTTGCGAGCCTTGAATAATGAAACCGCCGATCAAGACATCCTGATCGATCCCGATCAAGGCGCGCGTGGAAAGATTGAGCAGGACGGGCGCATTGACAGTGGTGCGGTAAGCCGGACCGGTCGAGTAGAGGCTCTCCACGCCCGCGATGTCGTCGGGTTGAACGGTATCAACATTGCTGATGGCGGAATTCATCAATGCCGTGACCTGTTGCCCGTGCTGATCCGGATGGTCGAGGCCAAGGACGTGGCCGAATTCGTGCATCGCGACACGATGAAAATCGAGCACGCCGCTGCGCAATGGACCACGATATGAATCCCAGGTGAAAGCGGTATTAAACAGCGTGTCGGTTTCTTCCATCGTGGCGCCGCGGAAGTTGATAATCGTAATAGCGAGCGCGTCCTTGCCGAACGAATCGCCGAAAACTGTGCTTGAAAAAATGACGGACATTTCATCATCGCCGCCCGTCGCTGCGACAGGGGAGTTGAGCACCGAACTGAAGCGCAAATGCGCGAGGTAATTATTCCAGACATTGAGTGCATCCTGCGCTGATTGGTCGAAGGAGGTAAATCCGTCGCTCAATCGCTGTGTCCGGTGGAGCGACAGTTGCATGACAACGGTGCGGTCCCGCGTCCAGGATGCCGACTCGAGGACGAAGGCGGACGCAGTGAGATCAACCAGGAAAATGACGGCAGCGAAGGAAAGCAGGGCTCGGGGATTCACGCGATTGTTACCGGAATGACGGACAAGCTATTCCATTATTTTGTTTCGACAAGGCGCAGCCGGAAACGCGCATCAAAATCGCCGCGATTGTGCGCACGACAACAGGCCAGACATGCGATTGCGGGTCGGATGCGTCGCGCGCGGGGAAAATCGCGACCACAATTCGGACATCGATAAAGGAAACGGCGGGCGCGTTGTGTGATGGGAAACGGCAGGTTGTGACAACGCGTTTCATCGCCGATGCCGAGATCGCGGCAGGCCGTGCGCCACTCTCTTCCGTGCGCAAAAACCCGGCGACGGCCGGCACGAAATTGGGCGAGCAAATGAGCCAGCTCATGCCGGAATGTTCGCTCAATTTCCGCGGCGTCGTGTTCCTGCAAAAGTGGATTCAACGAGATCAGTGCCTTGGAAGCGTCGGCTCGACCGGCGGCACTGCGCAAGCGCGGATTCCATTCCACCCGGACCTTTTTGCTCAGCGATTTGGCGCCTAGCGAGTTTAAAATTTCGCGTGCCTTCGCTTCCAGTTCAAAGTCACAACAGGCGACAGCTGCGCTGCGAGGCGGCGAAAAATTGAATTCGAGCTGCTTCGGTTGAAAAAGCGATGCCCGTCGCGCTCGGCGATCTCGCAAGAACCGATGCGCCTTCATCAAATAGCGCGCGCTTTTGAGAGATGCATCCTCGAATTCAAATCAAACGAACGGGGAAGTGAAGCGACGAATGATTTCAAGCAACGGCATACGTAGCGGTGGCCGCATTCGCTTCTGCGTGGCCGACCCGTTCGACGACTTGCTCAATCGCAGCGGCAGCCCGCTCAATTTCTTCCGCCGGAGTTTTTTTGCCTAACGAGAATCGGATCGCCGAGGTGGCAATGTCCTGCGACAAACCCATCGCAAGCAGAACGTGCGACGCGACGACGGAGCCAACCATGCAAGCCGAGCCGCTCGATGCGCAAATACCCTCCAGATCCAGCGCCATTAACAAAGTTTCGGAGCTGAGGCCTGGAAAGCTGACGTTCAAAGTATTGCCCAGTCGATGATCGACATTGCCGTTTTGCCGCGCCCGCGGATAAGTGCGCGCAATCCGTTCCCACAATCGATCGCGCAAAGTTGCTTCGCGTGTCTGCTCTTCGGCGCGATCATGCGAAACGAATTCTGCCGCCGCTGCCATGCCTGCAATCGCCGGCACATTTTCAGTTCCGGGGCGGCGTTCGTTCTCGTGTGATCCGCCGAAGTGAATCCGCTCGATGGGAATGCCGGCGCGCAGATAAAGCAGTCCCGCGCCTTTTGGACCATAGAATTTGTGGGCGGCGAAACTCGCGGCATCGAGTCCATCCAGATCACATTCGAGTTTTCCGAAAGCCTGCACAAGATCGCTGTGCAGCAAAATGCCCCGCCTCTGGCAAACAGCGGCGATCTCGGCCATCGGTTGCATAACGCCGGTCTCATTGTTTGCCAACATCACCGAAACGAGCGTCGTGTCAGAGCGAATTGCTTTCGCGAGTTCCTTTGGATCAACGAGCCCGCCTTCGTCCACCGCCAGCCACGTCACCTCGAAACCCTCGCGCTTTTGCAAATGTTCGAACGCGTGCAGCACCGCGTGATGCTCTGTCCTGCTGCAAATCAAATGGCGGCCGCGCTGCGCATGGCTCCGCGCCAGTCCAAGCACTGCCAGATTGTTCGATTCCGTTCCACCGCTCGTGAAAATTAACTCGTTAGGCCTGACCCGCAGCAGTGAGGCGAGGCGATCGCGCGCATCGTCGATCGCCGCGCGTCCCTCACGCCCGGCCGCGTGCACGCTGGAAGGATTTCCAAAATCCCGCTCCAAGTACGGGCGCATCGCATCCCACGCGTGTTCGCAGAGCGGCGTCGTTGCATTATAATCGAGATAAATCATACCTCCGGCACGTCTGCGCTTGTACTATCGCGCGGGCGTTTCTGCACCACCTGCAACTGTTTGGCTTCGTAGAATACGAGTGAATTTGGCGGCACGCTGTTGGTCAGAAACACGTTGCCGCCGATCGTACACCCCGCGCCGATTACCGTCTCCCCGCCGAGCACGGTCGAGTTCGGATAAATCGTGACGCCATCTTCCACTTTCGGGTGGCGTTTCCCTCCCTTTTTTATTTTGCCGTGCTCGTCCTTTTGAAAACTCCGCGCACCGAGCGTGACGCCATGAAACAACTTCACGTGTGAACCGATCTCGCAGGTCTCGCCAATTACCACCCCGGTGCCGTGATCGATAAAAAAATGCGACCCGATTTTCGCGCCCGGATGAATATCGATGCCGGTGCGGCTATGCGCCCACTCCGTCATCATGCGCGGAATCAGCGACACATCTTTTTCGTAAAGCACATGCGCCATGCGTTGGATCGCGATTGCCTCGACCGCTGGATAAGCCAGAATGACTTCCTCGTAACTTTTCGCGGCCGGATCGCCTTCATACGCCGCATCGATGTCGGTCCAGAGCAGGCGACGTACGCGCGGTAGTTCCGCGATGAAGGAAGCAAGCAGTTCCTCGGCTTTCTCTTCCGTCGCTTCGGTTGCGGGCAGCCTTTCGAAACCTTTGCAGATCTCCGGCTTCAAACGCGCATGCAAGGTTTTGATGCGGCTTCGCGTCACATCAGGCAGGTCGCCCGAATTTACCACCGGATCACCGCGGAAACCGGGAAACATTAAACTCATCAGATCGATGCAAGCGGCCTCGATCGGCGCGCGTGAGGGGAGCGTCGCGGCGAGGTCGATGTAATTGATCCCACCCGTTTCGCTGTAAGTCTGGAGCAGCTGGTCCACCCCATCGCACGCACTTTTATCCATCGCAGCAAAGTACGCGACGAGACAGAGGCAAGCAAAACGAAGATGACAATCTTTTTCGCGCGAGTCTGGATGCGAAACAATCTTTCGCGCCGACTATTCTCGTTCGTTAGTGCAGGCGAGCGTTTCTCGTTACGCTGCGATTTGTCTCAAGACGGTTCGCAACTCGGCGAAGTCCACCGGTTTAGTCAGGTGGAAATCGAAGCCGGCTTCCTTGCTTCTCCGGATATCTTCGTCCATGCCAAATCCGGTCAGGGCGATACCTTTCACCGGCTGATTGCGTTTCGCCTGAGAGATCACTTCGTAGCCGGTGCCATCGGGCAAGCCGATGTCGCTTAAAACGGCGTCGAACTTCTGCGATTTAAAAATCTTCACCGCGCTCTCGACGCAGTCCGCGACTGAAATTGCATGGCCGAAGTGTGTGAGCAGGCGGGAAAGGATGCGGCGTGTATCGCCGTGGTCTTCCACGAGCAAGATGCGCAAGGGTTTTGCGGACGAATCAAAAGCCGGACCCTCTGCGGCGGTCTCGGTCGCGTTTTCGGCCAAGGAATCGAACGTCACCGTGAACGCGGCGCCGTAACTGCGACCGCGGCTTTCCACGCCGATCGCGCCATGATGCAAATCGACCAGGTTTTTGCAAATCGCCAACCCGAGTCCCAACCCGCCAAATTGGCGTGTGATTGAGGATGCACCTTGCTCGAAGGCATTAAACAGAACCCGCTGCCTTTCAAGTTCAATTCCAATCCCGGTATCGCTAACCTTGAAATGAAAGCGCCCTTGCACGTCGTTGGACGTGCGAATGTCGATCTGTCCTCCTGGACCGGTGAACTTCACGGCATTGTTAATTAAATTCCAAAATACTTGCCGGATCCGCACCGGGTCAGCCCAGATGTGGTGTTGTCGCGCGGTGAACTCGGCAGAAATGGTCAATTCCTTTTGCGCGATATCAGTTTGCGCGATATCGAGCGCGTCCCGTGCGCAAGCGTGCGCATCCACGCTTTGCAAGTCTAACTGAATCTTGCCGCGGCTGATTCGGGTAAGGTCGAGCAGGTCATCGATCAAACGCGCTTCGAGTTGGACATTGCGACGGATCGTCTCGAGATCCTCACGAAATTCCGCCGGGAGCTTCGCGGCGTTATCAACGAGGAAACTCGCCGCCGCCAGCGCCGGCGTGAGCGGCGTGCGCAATTCGTGGCTAAGCGCCGCGAGAAAATCGTCCTTCGCTTTATTGGCCTGCTCAGCGGCAACCTTGGCGGCTTCCATCTCACGGATTCGCAGTTGCTCGGTAATGTCGCGCGTGACTTTAGAGTACCCGCAGATTTTTCCGGACTCATCGCGCAGTGCTGTGATGACGACATCAGCTTGGAAGCTCGAACCATCCTTGCGCACGCGAAGACCTTGATCGCGCACATGCCCATGCCGCCTTGCTTCTTCCAAATTGTGCTGCGGTTTTCCAGCGGCCACATCTTCCGGTGTGTAGAAGCAGACGAAGCTTTTACCGATGATCTCGGGGCCGGTGTATTGCTTGATCTTTTCTGCGCCTGAGTTCCACGTCGCGACACGACCGGCCGGATCGAGCCTGTAAATGGCGTATTCGTCAACGCTGTCGACCAGCATTCGGAGCTGCTCCTCGCTCATGCGCAGCTTCTGTTCCGCTTCTTTCCAATCGCTCAAATCGCGCGTCACATTGGCGAAGCCGATCAACTTACCGCGGTCATCGCGCATTGCGCTGATCACCGCAAATGCCCAGAACTGCGAGCCGTCCTTCCGCAGGCGCCAGCCTTCATCGGCGACACGCCCTCCGGTCGTCGCGCGCTCGAGGTCCATTTGCGGCTTGTCTGCTGCCGTTTCTTCGTCCGGGTAAAATTTGGAGAAATGCTGGCCGACGATTTCCTCCGCTGAATACCCTGTGATGTGCGCTGCTCCAGCATTCCAGCTTGCGACGCGCCCATTAATGTCGAGTCCGAAAATCGCGTAATCTTGGACACTTTCCAGAAGCACGCGCGAACGATCTCCCGTTTTCTGTAACGGATGTTCAATCGCTGATTGGTCACTCATTTTAATCCGAGCCGCCGGCAAACTGTACCATCATTGCCTCTGCGTCCACCCGGCGAAGCAGCATGCGAGCCATCGCTAGCCTGACGAATGATGACGACGCTTCGACCGGTGCACGCTGGACTTTAAAGAGCAGAATCCGCGCCTCACAAAAAGCGAAAATCCACGCAGGACATTTTGCCGGGACGATCTAAGATTGCGAGCGCATGACCTCATTTTCCATGCTTGGCTTGCCGACAGACGAATTGGATGCGTTTCTCGGTGCGACCCATTCCGATCCTTTCCGCATTCTCGGTCCGCATCGCGTCGGCGACGATCTGGTCGTTCGCGTTTTTCGGCCGGATGCGCGCGAAATAAGCATCGCTCTGCCAAATGGCGAACCAGAAATCGTAGCCGAGCGCATTCATCAGGATGGATTTTTCCGCGCGGTCTTGCCCGGCAAAAAACGCGACTGCGATTATCGCCTGCGCGTGCTGCGCTGGGACGGCTCCGAGCACCTGCGGCGCGATCCGTATTGCTATGGAACGATTATGGGCGAGGTGGATTTGCACTTGTTCGCCGAGGGAAATCATCTCGAGCTTTACAAAAAATTCGGCGCGCAGCTGCGCACAATCGGCGGCGAGGAAGGAGTTTACTTCGCGGTCTGGGCGCCGAATGCGCAACGCGTCAGCGTAGTCGGTGATTTCAACGGCTGGGACGGACGAGTCAATCCGATGCGCAAGCTGATCGGGAGCGGTGTCTGGGAATTATTTTTGCCTGGGGTAACGGAAGGCGCGCACTACAAATTCGAGATCCGCACCCACCGCGGCGAGGTTTTATTAAAGAGCGATCCATTTGCGTTTTTCAATCAGCACGGAGTCGAGACCTCGTCGCTCGTTTTTAATCTGCAACGTTATCAATGGAGTGACGGTGAGTGGATGGAGTCGCGCCGCTCGAAAACGTGGCACCGCAGCCCGATCAGTATTTACGAAGTGCATCTCGGGTCGTGGCAGCGCCGCGCAGAAGAAGACAACAGATTCCTAAGTTATCTTGAGTTTGCCGACACGCTGCTGCCGTACGTTTTGGAGATGGGCTACACCCACATCGAGCTTCTGCCAGTGGCAGAACATCCCTTCGAAGGTTCGTGGGGTTATCAGGTCACAAATTATTACGCGCCGACAAGTCGCTTCGGCAACCCCGATGAGTTCCGGCATTTCATCGATAAATCTCATCAGTGCGGGATCGGCGTGATCATGGATTGGGTGCCGTCGGGCGCAACGAGGTCCGCAATTTCCTCATCGCCAACGCGCTCTTCTGGCTTGATCAATATCACATCGATGGTCTGCGCGTGGATGCGGTTGCCTCGATGCTTTATCTCGATTACTCGCGCAAAGCGGGCGAGTGGATCCCGAATGTTTTCGGCGGCCGCGAAAATCTTGACGCGATTTATTTTCTGAAACGCGCCAACGAAGTGTGCTACGAGCGTTTTCCGGGCGCGATGACGATCGCGGAGGAATCAACTGCCTGGCCCGGTGTCTCGCGCCCAACTTATCTGGGCGGACTCGGTTTCGGTTTCAAATGGAACATGGGTTGGATGCATGACTTTCTCCATTACATGAGCCTCGATCCGATCTACCGGCGGTTCCATCACAGCGACATCACCTTCTCGCTCATCTACGCCTTCCAGGAACAATTTATTTTAGTGCTCAGTCACGACGAAGTGGTGCACGGCAAAGGCTCACTCATCGCAAAAATGCCTGGGGACGAATGGCAAAAGTTTGCCAATCTCCGGATGTTCTATGCCTGGATGTACGGCCATCCCGGCAAAAAATTGCTCTTCATGGGCGGCGAGTTTGGTCAATACCGGGAATGGAATCACGATCGCGCGCTCGATTGGCACCTCACCTACTTGCCGCGGCACGATGGGCTGCGTCGTCTCGTGCAACATCTCAATTATGTTTACCGCAGCGAACCGGCGCTTTGGGACCAGGACGACACCTACGAAGGTTTCGAGTGGATCGATTTTCACGACTCGGAGAATAGCGTCGTCTCTTTTCTCCGCCGCTCACGTGACGGCGAGATCATTATCTTCGTCGTGAATGCGACACCGATGGTTCGTCACAACTACCGCCTTGGTGTGCCGCACGCGGGTTTCTATCGCGAGTTGATCAACACCGATGCGGAAACTTACGGCGGCGGCAACGTTGGTAATTACGGCGGTGTGCAAAGTGAAGAACACCGTTGGCAGGAACGCGACCACTCGATCCTGATCCACTTGCCGCCGCTCGCGACGGTTGCCTTCAAGTTGGAGCGATAACGCGATAGCAGGCTTTGGCTGAGCACAGCTGGGTTAGATTGGCAGGACATCCCAAGCGAGACCACCAACCTCTGCGAAGCCGTGTTTTATTTAGCTTGAC
>WNFG01006103.1_pt1 | contig 10314 bp, 7 predicted proteins | sample 5400431 | NCBI WGS metagenome assembly WNFG01 (sample SAMN13153346, study PRJNA577476) | soil metagenome | isolation source: 120 cm saprolite under Douglas fir tree site 2 hole 3 replicate 2 | place: USA:California | collected 2015-04-18
CGCGGACGGCCGTTATCGGCAAACTCTCGGCCGTTTCATGCTGCCAGGTCGAATTGCGGTGTCCTGCCTACAGCAGACCGCGGGTGCACGCCCAGTTCGTCGGGCGACATCTGTTCGTGGAGCAAGCGCCGGCCGCGCGCGCGGCGCCGTATCCCTCAGCGTGCAGGGTCGGGACAGCGACAGTAGATCGCGTTACGCTCGCCTTGCTGTTGTGCCACTGTCGCGAAAGTCAGCGCGCCGCCGGGTCCCGCGACGGCGACCGAATTCAACGCGAAGCGGCCGATCGACTCGCCCTCTGGCAGCGTTTCGCCCATCGTCGCGACCCGCCTGACATCGCCCGCCGTTCCGGCGAACGCGGCAAGCTGTCCGGGCCCGCCATCAAGGGCCGCGATGAACGCCGTTACCCCGCCTGGCGCCACCGTCGGCCAAGGACTGAAACCGGCATAGCGGCCACCGCCCGGCGCCGGCTCTCCCTCGACGGCGATCTCACTCAGACCCTCCGGGCCGGTGCGCAGCACCGCCTCGCGCGTGCTCCCGTCCTGCCCGAGATGGGCGCCGAATGCGATCGTGCCCTCGTCGTCGATCGCCAGCCGCTCGGAGAAGCGCTGGATCATCGCCCTACCCGGCGTCGGTTCGCCGGCTCCGACCAAGAGACGCAGATCGCGCGCACCCGCAACGAAAATGCCACCGAGCGCCGGGCCCTTGAAGATCGCAGCGGGAAAGGCGATGACGCCACTGTTGTTCAACGCCGGGCCGCCGATCTTGCCCATCGTGCCGCCGATGCGCAGCAGCCGATCTTCTTCCGCGACCACCCGCTGCAACCGCCGGCCGTTCCAGAAATACAGCACGTCCAGCATGTCGCGTCCGCGCCGCACATTGGCGACGAAGGCCAGTTCGTCATTGTCGTTCAGTGCCGGCGCGTCGAACCCGACCAGAACGCCCGCCGGCACACCTGGAGCGTCGTCGCCGGCGAGCGCGATGGCCTGCAGACCGTCCGCGCCGGCGAGGAAGACCCCCTCGGTCGACCGCCCGCCGGCGACCTGAGCGCCAAACGCCGCGTGCCCTGCGATGTTCAGCGATGGCAGCGGGTGCGCCCCGAACTCCGCGAGCGCGCCGCCCCCTGGCAGGTTGTCCCCGAACGCTGCCAGCTTCGTCACCTGCCCCCCTTCAGCGAGGAAGATCCCCTCGCGGGCCGGCGTGCGCAACACGGTCGCGTAGAAGGCGACCTGACCGCGGGCATTGACCGGCGCGACGATCGGCTGCGCGTTGACATCGAACCGGTCAAAACGGCCGCCGACGGGCGCCGCCAGACCCGAGCGGACCACGGCGCGCAAGGGGCCGGTTTGCGCCGCCGGTACGATCGCCGGCCGCGTCGCCACCCGCAGCGCCGGCTGCCCGGGTGCCGTCGACGGCGTCGATGGTGCGACCCAGAGGACAGCGCCCCACAAGCCCGCCACTGCCAGACCGGCTACCAGCAACCGCCGCCAGGCCGATACCAGCAGCATCGCTCAGTTGGCCAGCATGCCGGCCTTCAGGGTGGCCAAATCATGGCGCAGCATCGTGATGTAGCTGTCCGCCTCGCCCGGGGCTGGAGAGAGTGAATCACCGTAGAGCGTGCCGGCGATGATTGCACCGGTTTCACTGGCGATCCTCTGCATCGTCCGCGGATCGGTGATGCTGTCGAGGAACAGCGCTTTCACGTGTTCCGCCCGGATCTGCCGCGCCAGCTTTGCCAGCTCCGCCGCCGAGGGTTCGCTCTTATTGGTCCAACCGTTCACCGACAGCAGGGTGATGCCGTAGGCGCTGGCGATATACTGCAGCGAGTCATGCGACGACAGTGCTCGCCGCTTTGCTATTGGCACGCCGGCGATCTCCCGGCGCGCCCAGTCGTCGACCGCCTGGATCTGCCTTGTATAGGCTGCCGCGTGCACGCGGTAGTCCGCGGCGCCGGCGGGATCGAGCCGCGCCAGCGCGTCGGCAATATTGCGCACGTAAATGATGCCGTTGCGCGGATCGAGCCAGGCATGCTGGTCGATCGCCGCCGGGAGCTGCCGGCCGGAAATCGGGTGCTCCTCCTCGGCGGTAAGCGTCCGCACGCCGCGGGTAACCACGACCTTCGCGCCCTTGAACAGCGCCTGGTTGAGCAGGGGTTCGAGCCATGGCTCGAATTCTTCGTTGAGGTCGTTGATGAAAACCGCGCGTGCCGCAGCCACGGTCGCGACGTCGGCCGCGGTCGGCTGGTACAACTCACAGTCCGCGCCGGCGCCGACGATGGTCTTGAGCTCGATACGATCGCCGCCGATGTTGGCCAGCATGTCGCCGATGACGCTGAACGTCGCGACCACCCTGATTCGGTCCGCCGCCTCCGCCGGGTGCGACAGCAGCAGCGCGGCAAGCGCGATTAGGCAACGCAGGATCACGCGTCCCATCCGATCACCAGCGCCAGACGTCGCAGGGCGCCGGTAGCTGCGAGCGATATTCCGAACAGCAACCCCGCCGCCAGGACAATCGCCGGGCCGGAGGGCAGATTGAAGTGATAGGAGACCAGAAGCCCCGCGACCGACGCCGCCAGCCCGAAGCCGGTCGCCAGCGTCATCGACGCCGCCACCCCCAACCCCCAGCACCGCGCTGCCGCTGCCGGGAGCAGCATCGGTCCCACCGCCAGCAACGTGCCGAACGCCTGGAAGCTCGCGACCAGCGCCAGCACCACCAGCGCCAAGAAAACCGCCCGGTATGGCACGCGCGTACCGACGGCGCGAAGAAATGCGGGATCGAGCGCGCCGACCGCCAGCGGCCGATACAATGCCGCGATCGTCAGTACGATCACGCTGCTCACGGCGGCAATCTGCAGCAGCGCCCGCTGGTCGATCGCCAGCACAGTGCCGAAGAGGACCCGCATGACATCGACATTGCTGCCCCGCCAGGCCACCAGGATAACGCCCAGCGAGAGGGCGACGAGATAGAACACCACCAGGCCGGCATCACGCCGCGCCTCCTGGCTGGTGGCCAACCCGGCCAGCGCCGCGACGGCAAGCCCGCTCGCCAGCCCGCCCAGCGACAGCCACGTCGGCGACGGCCCCGCGTACAGAAACCCGATTGCCGCACCGGGCATCACGGCGTGCCCCAACACATCGCCATCGAGGCTCATTCGCCGCAACACCAGCAGTGTTCCGACAGCCCCGTTTGCCAGCGCCAGCGCCAGGCACGCCACCAGCGCGGCGCGCATAAACGCCAGCGTCTCAAACGGTTCGACGATCAGCGCATGCGCCGACATCACGCCGCCAGCGCGGCCAGCGCCGGCTCTGTCGCACCCCAGGCGACGCACCGGCGCGCCAATGCCAGGGTCGAGGGAAAGCGCGCTCGCACCAAGTCCAGGTCGTGCAGCGCGGCAATAACGGTCCTGCCCTCCTCATGCCATCGCGTCACTTGATCGAGCAGCACTGAGGTGGTTTGCGCATCAATCGCGGCGAAGGGCTCGTCGAGCAAGATCACCGCGGCATCCTGCAGGATCAGCCGTGCGAACAGCGCCCGCTGAAGCTCGCCCACCGAGATCGTGCCGATTGGTCGTCCGAGCTGTGCCGCCAGCCCCACCGTCTCCGCGGCCGACGCCGCACGCGCTCGGAGCGCGGCCCCCGGCGAGCGGAAAGCACCGAACTCCCGCCACCCGCCGAGCGTGATCAGCTCCGACACCGTAAGCGGAAAGTCGCGCTCGATCGGCGCGAGCTGTGGCAGATGGGCCATTCGCCGCCGGCGACGCGCAGCACAATTCACCACCCCGCCAGCGAGTGGCGCGAGGCCCGCTATCGCCGCAAGGAGCGTGCTCTTGCCGGCCCCGTTCGCCCCGACGACCGCGGTCAGACTGCCCGCAACAAATTCGCCGCTCACCGCCTCCAGCGCGGTCCGCCGCCCATAGCGGACGGTTACCTCGCGCAACAGGATTCGGCCGTCAGCTTCCATATTCGATGGAACGCAATCACCCGCCCCCCTCTGGCTCGCCCCACGAGTCTATGGCGATTTGAGCATGCATTGAAGGCGCGCGCCATCAAACCGCTGGTGGCGCGACCTCGCGGGGTAGGTCATACTCAAGGCGAGCGTTCCCTCGCAACCGAGGTGTAAAGAGAAAACGGGAGGAGCAACCATGAGGATCGCCGGTTTAGCCGCGTTCATGGGCATGTCGGTCCTGTCGCTGTTGGTGCAATCGGCACCCGCCTCGGCCGAGACCGACTGCAAGGCGCTCGTTGCACCGTCGCCGTTCGGACCGGATGATCAGACCGGCGCGACCAACCGCGTTACCCCCGCCGTCACCAAGGCCGCCGCCGCCGAGATCCAGACCGGCGTCGTCACGCCGATGGCCTTCAATCTCGTGGACGGCATACCGCTCTTTGGCAGCCGCTTCAGCAAGACCATCCTGACCAGCTTCGCGGTCGTGCCGGGCGCGGAATTCGGCAACAACAAGCTGAGCTATATGGAGGATACCTATCTCAGCCAGAGCCATGTCGGCACGCATATCGACGGGGTGGGCCATATCGGCGTCCAAGACTGCTACTACAACCAAACGCCGATGGGGAAATACGTCACGCAGAACTATCTCAAGCGTCTTGGCCTCGAGAATATCAAGACCTTCGCCACGCGTGGCGTCATCATCGACGCGGTCAAGGTGTTCCAGGCCGCCGGCAAGCTGAAAACCAACCCCGCCTGCAAGAACCCCTGCCTGGATGCCGGTACGCTAATTACCGAAGCAGATCTGCAGGCCGGGCTGAAGATGTACAATGTGACGCTGCGCGAGGGCGACGCGGTGTTCATCCACACCGGCTGGGGCGACCTCTTCCAGCAGTATCCGGCGCAGAACGCCACCTACAACAGCGGCCAACCTGGGATCACCAATGCGGCGGCGGTGTGGCTCGCATCGCAGAAAGTGGTTGTTGTGGGCAACGACACCTGGGCGGTCGAAGTGATCCCGGGCGAGAACAAGGATATCGCTTTCCCGGTCCACAAGACGCTGATCACCGACAATGGAATCCACATCATCGAGAACGTCCGCACCGACCTGATCGCGGCCGCCGCAGAAAGCTCGAAACGGGCCACCTTCTTCCTGTCGATGACGGTACCCAAGGCAGTCGGCCTGACCGGCACGTTCGTCAACATCGAGGCGATCCAGTAAGGCATGGCATTGCGGCTGCGGCGACGGTCTTTCCTGGCCGGACTGCTCGCCAATTGTCTCCCCGCGCGGGCCGAAATACGGCACTTCCGCATCGCTTTTGCCAATCTCGACGAGACGCCGGGCGTGACGCTGGAGGGGCTCGGATTCACGGGTTCCGAGGTGCGGCGCAGTTTCGAGCTGGCGGCGCGTACCCTCCCGGTCGACATGTTCTATTTCGACAATGCCGGCGATCCTGCCCGGGCGATTATGAACGCCGAGACCGCGATTGCCGCCAAAGTCGACCTGCTGATCGAATACAACGCCGACGCCGATGCCAATGCCGAGATCGCCCGCCGTCTGGCCGAGGCCACGATCCCGATCCTTGCGCTGGTTGATGCGGTGCCTGGCGCGCCCCTCTACGGGCCCGACAACCGCGCCGCCGGCCGCATCGCGGGGCGCGCTCTCGGTGCTTTCGCGGTGGAAAACTGGCCGGGCCAGCAGGTTCTCGGGGTGCTTATCGGCGACCTCGCTGATCCGGGCCCGGCGATCCGCGATCGCGTGCAGGGGATCACCGAAGGCGTCCACGAGTCGGTTCCCACGCTGAAGCTCGCCTCGCTTGACACCGGCGGACAGTCGGTGCGGGCCGATGCGCTGTTGGCGAAATTTCTGCAGACAGAGCGCGGCCAGCGGCTGCTGATCGCGACACTCGACGACCTCGCCGCCGTCTATGCCAAGAATGCGATCGAGATGAATCGGCGGCAGAGCGACTGCGTCATCGTCAGCCAGGGGCTCGACCGGAATATCCACGGCGGTGTCAGCGAGAAGAAGGAGATTGACCCGAACAACCGCGGCAGCGTCGTGCTCGGCTCGGTCGCCTACTACATGGACCGCTACGGCTACGACGTGCTGCCGCTCGCTTTGCGTTTGCTCGCCGGCGAGAGGCTACCGCCGCGCACGGCGACGCAACATGTCCTGGTCACCGCCGCTAATGTGTTCAGGGAATATCCGCCATTCGATATGAACTGATCGAAGCGCGCTGACCAATTCCGCCAGGCGATCGGGCCTGCCGCCGATGAAGCCGACGATTGGACCGAACGACTGGCGGGCCGATTAAGGGCGCCAAGGTTGCGGTTCGCCAATGTGGTGGCCAGGATCCCCGCGCAAGTGCCGTACCCGCCAGCGCATCCAACGATGAACGTCTCATTCGGATTGAACTAACTCCTTAACCGACGGGCGTCCGAACGGCCGCGATGCGGCGCATCTTCCTCCTTGCCGCCCATCCCGGCGAAGGTCCCTCGACCGAACCGACAGCGGCCACTCTGGCTTGGTGGTGGGAACTGGCCTTCATGCCCCTGACCGGACCTTGCCGGCGCGAGCGAGGAAAGGTGAACGCCGTGTGGGCCGACGGCCAGCCGTCGGACAAGGTGGATCGGCTCGCCCATGCGATGACGGCGGTGAAGGCGGCGCGCTGGCGCCTTTCGTGCCGCTCCGAGGATTGGCGCAAGGGAGCGGATCTGACGCCGATCAAGAAGACGACGGCGGGAGAACCCATCGTGGTCGCCCAGCTGCTCCCCCTCGACGATGCCGAAGCGGCAGCGGTTCTCACCGCACTCGGCGAGGGAGATCCTGAGGCTTTTCTAATGCAGGCCGAGTCGCTTGGCGCGACCGGCTTCATCCAAAGTCCACTAAGTCTGAAGCTGCTCCGCACGGCAGTGGCTGATGGTGAAACGTGGCCGAGGACCTGCTACGACCTGTTCGCCTCGGCCATCCGTCGCCTCGCGTTCGAGCGCAACGAGGAGCATAAGTGGGACGACAGGCATGCGCCCGACGCGATTCTCGGCGCCGCGGCCAAGGCATGCCTTGTGCTGCTGACATCGGGGGCTCGCGCAATCTGGCGCTCGAACGACGAGCCGCCCGCCGGTGGTGATGCCCGGGCATACGTCACAGCGCACGATCTCGGTCAAGATAGCACCCTTTTGAGGGACATGCTCGACACCCCGCTCTTTCGGGGAGAAGGGGTGGCGTTTGAGCCTATGCACCGGACGGTGGCGGAGTATTTGGCTGGCGACGCGCTGGCAGAGGCTGTTCTCGGCACAAGCGGGGGCACGGCCCTGCCGCTGTTGCGTGCGGTGGCGCTGACCACTGGCACCGATGGAATTCCGCCGACCGAGCTGCGCGGCGTGTACGCCTGGTTCGCCGCCCACCTGGTGACGATGGGGACGCGGGTGCCGGATTACAGCTGATCGAGGCCGACGCAGGCACCGTGCTCACCTATGGCGACGCGGCGGTATTCGATACGCCCGCCAGGCGGGCGATCCTCGCCAATCTCGACCGACACGATCCCTATTTCCGCGCCTCGGAGGTCGGCATCACGGCAGTTGGCGGCCTTGCGGGCGAGGACCTCGCCGATGATTTCGCCGCCGTACTGACCGGTCCGACCGACGGCACTCATCGCCTGCACACCGTCTTCGAAGCGCTCACCGGCGGACCACCCGTACCGGCCCTCCGCCCACTCCTCCGCGCCATTGCGCTCGACGCAGCGCGCCCCGAGTGGCAGCGCCGCCGCGCGATAGAGGCCTACCTCAACGGAGCGGCCGATCCGGCGAGCACGCGCCGCGAACTGTTCGAGGCACTTGCCTGCGAGGCGGTTTCGGCGGCGCGCGGGGCGCTGCAAGCCCAGCTTCTGGCAAAATTGCCGGCGAACGCCTTCGACGTTGCCGACATAAAATCTTTGCTCGCGGATTATCAGCGAAGTCCAGAAGACAACATGATTGGCCGATTGTCCGGTCTGCAACGCCGGCTAGAGGCTGAGCCACGCCCCGAACTGTTCGATGTGCCGATTAAGAGTTGGCTTCCGGAACCTTCGATGCGCGAGCGCAAGATAGAGGTCGCGCACGTGCTCGACTACGCCTTGGCTAGCGCAATAGCGAGGACTGCCGACCTGCCGGCGGCTCGACTGTGGCGGTGGACCATCAACGTCCGTGACCATGCCTGGTCGAACCTAGCGCATCAGGCCGCTGAGGCTCTCGCCGCCTGGCTTGACGAAAACGGGGGTCGCGAAGCTGGCTTCTTCGACGCGATCCTAGCCGCAGATGACCCGACGACCGGGCCGTGGGTAGTCCCCAACACCTACATCAGGGTCACGCGACGACATCCGTGTGCCGCGGTCATCAGACACGTGCTGGCGAAGGCCGCGACAAGTTTTACCAAGGCGGAAAAGAGGCGGCTCCTCGCGATCGCCGTTGATGTCGCGCGCCGCCCGCAGACGGACATCGAGACCTATTGGGAGACCTACTATCGCATCGCTCCCGAACCAGGCTGCAAGCGGTTGCTCAGGCATCTGACCACCGAAACGATCGACCAGTGGCGGCGCAGCGAATGGGCACGCGTGGAGAAGGCTCGTCAGCGCGACGCTAAGGTGAAGGCCGGAAATGTTCGTGCGATGGCACCGGCGCTCGCCGACATGAGGGTCGGCGGCCAGCCCGTTCACCTCGATTGGGCGGCACGTGGGTATTTCGAGGGCGAGAATGACCGCAGCGGACGGCCAACCGGGGTTCAGCGCGTCATCGATCTCACGGACGAAGTCACGACCGAGGCCATCCTCGCCGGGTGGGGACATCTCGCAACGCTGGGCTTTGGCGGTATCGGTACCGCGGAGTTCGGCAAGGCCGAGGCGGAAGGCCGGCGCTATTACGTCGAGGCAGCTGTCATTGCCGGCGTGGATTTACTGATCAGCGATGACCGACTGCCCGCGCCTTCGAACATGCCGATCGAGGTAGCCGTCGCAGTGCTGAAGTCGGGCTGGATCGTTCCAGACGAGGAACGCCGGGCTCGATTGGAGAGGTGGGCGCTCGATCGGCTCAACGTCGATCCGACAGTGGGCGCGACGCAAATTGTGGACTTTTGGGGCGCGGCCCTTGATGCGGGCGCCACTCGATTGATTGGGTCTTGGCGGCTGACCGACGGGGAGGAGCGCCGCGGCGCGGTCGAGCAGGCGCTCGACTGTCTGCTTGGAACGCGCCGCGCCATGGCGCCCGATGCGTTGAGGACGGCGCTGAGGGCTGGGGTGAAACAGCTCGACCACGCCCGCCTTCGCGGGCTCGCAGAGGCCGCGCTCGCCGACCTCAACGTCACCGGTGCACAACGCAAGATCTGGACCTTCGTCGCGTTCGCGCTCGACCCGCTCAGCCATGTCGATAGGTTTATGGCCGAATACAGCGGCGAGGATGCAGCCGCGCTGTTCAACGAGGAGCTGAGCGGGGGGCTAGTCGAAGCCTTCGGGAGTATCGCTGGCGCCGCCCGGCTGCACCGCGACACCATGGCTGTGCTACTACTTGGAAGGACGGCGAGGCCGGAGGACGACCAACTCGACGGTTTCGTGACAGGACCTCACCGCGTCAGCCACATTGTGTCCGGGGCGATCACCGCGCTCACCGGAGACCCCAGTCCCGAAGCCGGGAAGGCTCTGTCGATCTTGGAGGAAGATCCGGGATTGACGGCTTGGCGGTTCCGGCTCCGCCATGCCCGAGCACAACAGGCGCACTTACATCGGGATCAGTCGTCAGCGCGGCGCGGGTCTTCAGGCTTGGAACGGCTTCGAGGAACCGCACCACCTCGTCGGTATTCAGCACGACCGGCAGCTTGCGCGGCTCCCGAGCGTAGGAAATGCGCTCCGGAATCTCGCCATGCCCGAGCGTGACGCCATAGAAGAACCGCAGTGCGCAGACCGTCTGGTTCAGTGCCGCCCACGAGATGCCGTTCGCGACGAGATGGACCTGAAAGGCCCGGACGTCTTCCAGACCCAGCAGATCCGGAGAACGGCCAAAATATCGGCTGAACTTCGAGACCGCGTGGACGTAGGATCGTTGCGTCGCCGGCGACAGATTGCGGACCGTCATGTCCTCGATCATGCGGCGGCGCAGAGGGCTCATCTCGGCCATCGGGGGTCTCCTGTCCTGAGGGTTGGGCTTCGACACCCACAATCCACAATCCTCTCAGACAGGAGGCCTTCCCCTATCCGCTCACCCCACTCCCGCGGCAGCGGGTTCGTTGTGTGCCGGGCATGCTCAATAGCTTGGAGGTGAAAGTCCTCTACCCAACCCGATGGAGGTGAAGGGTTAGTGATGCGCAAGGGCTATCGCCGCGAGGCGGGGTCTGAAGGAAGCGCGGATCAA
>WNFG01009961.1_pt1 | contig 10310 bp, 12 predicted proteins | sample 5400431 | NCBI WGS metagenome assembly WNFG01 (sample SAMN13153346, study PRJNA577476) | soil metagenome | isolation source: 120 cm saprolite under Douglas fir tree site 2 hole 3 replicate 2 | place: USA:California | collected 2015-04-18
TCCCGTGCGGTTCCAAGTAATGCACGATTTCCGGCGACTCTCAAACGATGCCGCTTCCTACGAGAATTCTCCCACTCTCGCCTACGAAGTCCGCCGAGCCTTTGATAGAAGAGAATGGGCTTTAGAGCTATTACAAGGTCTCGATGAATCTCCGCCTCCGTTCACTGCCACGGCGCAGCTAGGTGAGAATGTCGAGCAAGTGGCGACACGACTCAGGTCTGCGATCGCGGTCACGGTGGAACGTCAGGCAGAGTGGCACTTCGATTACGTCGCGTTCAAGAATTGGCGCAGTCTTGTCGAACAGGCTGGAATTCTGACACTCCAAGCAACCGGTATTCGGCTAGATGAAGCTCGCGGCTTCTCAATCAGTATGAATCCGTTGCCAGTCGTCGTGGTGAATATCAAGGACGCTCCTCGCGGCCGTATTTTCACGCTGCTCCATGAAGTTGCGCACATCATGCTGAGCGACGGAGGCATCTGCGACTTGCATGATGCGGACGAGGAGGCATTCTGCAATCAGGTTGCTGGAGCAGCCTTATTTCCGAAAGAAGCCTTGCTCGATAGCAGTACCGTTCGCCACCATAGAAAAAATGATCCTGTTTGGACCGATTACGAACTACAGGAGTTGTCACGCCAATTCGGTGGAAGCAGAGAGGCTGCTCTTGTTCGCTTACTAACGCTCAAACTCACCACGCAAGCGTTCTACGATCGGATGAAGAAAGAGTTCTTGAGGATATATAAGGAACAGCAAGAGAAACGGCAGGAGACGGAGGGCTTCGCTCCCCCTCATGTAATCGCGATTTCGAGCGCGGGTCCGCTGTTCACGAGCCTCGTCGTCGAGAATTTCAACAGAGAGAGGATCGCCGCCAGCGACGTCAGCGACTACCTTCAGATTCGCGTGAAGCACCTCAAAGACTTGCAGGGTGAGTTCTCGCGACAGGCGTAGAAAACCAACGTGCCCTTTGCTTCGACACAAGCGCAATCCTGGATGCTTGGGTTCGCTACTACCCTCCCGATGTCTTTCCGAGTATTTGGGACCGAATGGACAAGGCGGCCGCGACAGGCGAAATATTCGTGATCGATGAAGTGGTGACCGAGCTTAAGCGCAAGGACGATGGCATCTACAAATGGATTTACACGCGCGAATCGATGATCGTTCCTATCGAAGCTGATGTCCAAGCTTACTTGGTTGGAATAATGGCGAAATATCCGCGCTTGGTGGACACGAAGAAGAACCGATCTGGTTGCGACCCCTGGGTCATAGCCCTCGCCGAGGCTCGCGGATTCTCAGTGGTGACAGCTGAAAAGCCCTCCGGAAACCTGATTAAACCGAAAATCCCAGACGTGTGTAGCGACCAGGCAGTGCCTTGTATCGACGCGGTGGAATTCTTTCGTAAACAGGGATGGCGACTTTAAGAGGTATTCGAGCGGCGCGCCCTATTTTCCATGCAAGAGCGCCGGGCCTCCACTCCGAGCGCCAAGGGTCCATGCTTCACTAAAGGGACCCGCTGCTACTATTGCTCCCCTGTTGCAACCAGCTTTTATCCACCGGCTATTCTGCTTCGCCGCAACCGCACAAACAAATAAACCGCACCCGCCAGCAGCAACGGCGAAGAATAAAACCCCGGCGCAGGCCGCGGTATCGGCACCGACGAAGCGGTCCGCCCAAAGACCGTCGCCAGCGTGTGCCCCATTCCGTTAAGGAACATGATCACTGCAAACACGTACGCGAACGGCCGCAAATACCGCGCATTCCGGTACGCCAGAGGAGTCACCAGCAGCAACAACGCGTTCACCACGATCAACCCGATCAGCCATTCGCGGTATGCAAACGTCGGCATCGGAAACCATGCGTACTCCGCTCGTATCGCCTGCACCGTTGCGTTGTAAACCGGCAGAAACCCCGTCACCGCCTCGTCCGCCACGTGCGCGCAAAACGCCAGGCACAGCAGCACCCACGCCTTTCCGAATTGACCCTCCGTGCTTGCCCCCGCCGCCTGTTTCACGACCCGCATCCCGCTCCTCCTTCCACGCGCCCTGTTTACGTCACTTGCCTCGAGCTTCGAGAGGACCCGCGATGGCACCGTCCGGAAAGGTTTTTCCTTCTAACTTCTAGGGTGCCAGCGTCAGCAGAGAAGCATCGAGGTCGCGGCAAGAAGTCTGGCCGCTCAGCCCCAGCGTGAGGTCCAGGTCGGCAAGCAAATTGAGCAGCACGTCGCGCACGCCTTGTTCGCCAGCCACCGCAAGGCCCCACATGTACACCCGGCCGAGCAGAACGGCTCTCGCGCCGAGCGCCAGCGCCTTGAAAATATCCGCGCCGCGGCGGATCCCGCTGTCGAAAAGGACCGGCACCCGGCCGTTCACTTCCTTGACGACCGCCGGAAGCGCATCCAGCGCGCCGATGGCCCCATCGACTTGCCGGCCGCCGTGGTTGGACACGATGATGGCATCGACTCCGGCGTCGATCGCACGCGCCGCATCCGCAGGATGCAGGATGCCTTTGAGGAGTATCGGCACGCGCGTCTGCTTGCGTAGAAAAGGAATGTCGTTCCAGGTGAGAGTGCGGGATTCTGCTCCGGCGGCTGCGGCAGAAGCCCGCGAAAGACCGGGTCGCTGAAATAGTTCGCCAGCCCGTCTCCGAAAATCATCGGGAGGTAGGTGTTTTGAAGGTCGCGCTCGCGCCAAGCCAGCATCGAGGTATCGAGCGTCACAACCAGCGCCTTGTATCCGGCGCGTTCGGCCCGCTGCAGCATGCTGGCGGTCAATTCCGGATTCTTGCCCCAATAAAGCTGGAACCAGCGGACTCCGTTCCCCGCCTTCTCCGCGGACTGCGCCACTTCTTCGATTGTGCGGCTGGAGACAGTGCTGAGCACAAACGGCAAGCCCAGCGCAGCGGCGGCGCGCGCGCTGGCCACGTCCGCCTCGGGATGAACTATGCCCTGCACCCCAACCGGCCCCAGAATCACTGGCGCGGCAATGCGCGTGCCGAGAATTTCGACGCTGAGGTCGCGTTGCGAGACGTTGCGCAGCATACGCGGCACGATGCGCCAGCGATAGAACGCCTCGCCATTTGCCCGCACGGTGTCTTCGCCGCTGGCTCCCCCGGCGACGTAGTCGTACGCGCGCTGCGGAAGAATCTCTTTGGCCTTCTGCTCCAGAAGGGAAAGAGCAACCGGGATGGAAAGTTTTCCACCGGTTAGACCCAGCGCATAGATCTGCTGCTCGCGATCGAGTCCTGACTGTTTGGAAAGGGGCGCGCTCGGATTCTCCATAATGGAGCAGGATTATACACGCGCAAGAAACGAAGGCCGAGCAAGGAAAGGAGAAAAACGAACGTCTGTGTTGCGGCGCATCACGATTGCGGAGTGGGATTCGACTGGGATTGCATGCGTTGCAGGAGCTGTTCACGTAGTTCGCGAACCTGGGGAGCGGCGGGACCCTCAGGGGCATACTTCAAATAAGTATCCGCGTCCTGCATGAGCGCTGCCGTGTTTTGCGTGCTCAGGTGGACTCTGATCAGGAGAATATAGACTTCGGCGTTGTCGGGCCGGAGGTCGCGGGCCTTGAAGGCGCTCGCTTCCGCTTCCGGAAGACGGCGCAGGCCGAGCAGAGCGCGCGAAAGCTCATAGGGGCCGCGCCACGCGGAGGGATCGGCCTCGACGGCTTGACGGGCCATCACTTCGGCGTCGGCAAAACGATTTTGATCGTTGAGTAGAATCGAAAGGAGCTTGATAGCCGGAGGATACTTGCCGGAACTCAGTTCGACGGACTTGCGCAGCGCAATTTCACCGGCGTTGAAATCATTAAGGTGCACATAGGCCACGCCCAGCTGGGCGTAGGCCTCGTAATAGCCCGGGAACTCTTTGATGGCGCGCTCGAAATGCGCGACAGCTTCTTTGTAATTTGCCGGAGAGTTGGAATTTGGGCCCGGCTTCACGTCCATTTTCGCGACGCCCTTGTCGTAGGCGTTGCGGGCTTTGGATGGGACGCTCAATTGATGAGCGCTTGTAATGTCGCCCGGAGGAACGGGGCCGGAGGACAGTTTGCGCAAGCGGACGATGACGTTCGATTGGTCGGCGCGCGTGACCTCCGCGCGCATGCGCTCCGACCCAAAGCCGGCCTGCTCCGCCAGAATTTCGTATGCGCCGGGTGAACAGCCGGTGAACCGGAACTCCCCTGAATTAGTTGTCGTGGTGACCGGATGAGAGATGGCCCCGGTGATGGTCCTCAGCTCGACGTGCACTCCGGACAACGGCTGATCGTTGTCCTCGGCACGCACATATCCATCGATGCTGTAGACGCGATTTGCACCGGGGCCGCGGCCTCCCTGGCCCGCTGCCGGGCAGGGGCCACACGCTAAATAAATGACACCGAGGAGAAGAATTCGAGATGCGGATCGAGGCATAAACACCGCCGGCGAGTGACCCCATCATACCGCTCTGGAACGCGTGTGCGTACGAAAGATTCAGGCTGGACATCGGCGCCTGGCGAGAGTCGGTTTCCACGAAGAAACTGACTGTGGGACAAGCGATTAGCATGCCGCCGTGTTTCCGTGGACTTATTACCGGCATCTTCTCGCGGCGCGCAAGGAGGCAAAGCGGATGAAGTGGGATCGCGGCTTGACAGCGGAGGATGCGCTGCACAAGATTGACGAGTCATGAAGCAGACACTTAGCGGCAAGCTCGCGGATATCACACTTCCCGACAGCGGAGGGCGGGAAGTACAGCTTGGCTCATTGTGGGCCAAACAAGCGGTGGTACTGGTTTTTCTGCGGCACTACGGTTGACTCTTTTGCCGTGAACACGTCGCGCAGTTGCGCGAACACCAAGAGGCCTTCCGCGCCAAGCGAGCGTCTATAGCCGCGATTGGACTCGGGGACCGGCATTATGCGCGGATGTTCCGCGAGGAGACGGGGATCACGTTCCCGCTGCTGATTGACGAGGGGCGGCAAGCGTATCGAGTGGCAGGACTCAGATCGGCCAACCTGCTGCATTTGCTTCGCCGCGACAACGCCGAAGCGCGAAAGCGCGCGCATGCCGCGGGACATTATCAGCACAAGCTGGGGCAAAATCCGTTTCAGCTTGGGGGAAGCTTCGTGTTCGGTCCCGGAAATATCGACCGCTTCGCGCACATCAGCAAGACTTTTGGTGACAATGCGCCGATCGAGACACTCCTTGCGGCGCTAAGCTGATTCTCAGGTTTTCGCGAAGACGGAGAGGAGTGCAGGCTCGAGGAATTACGCGCCCGCAGCGCGCGTGCGAACTCTTATATCTTCGCGGATTGCGGCACGCACCATGGAAAATATCTCATCTGAGATTTCTGTCATGTTGTGAGCGGTGGCGACGTGATCAGCAGCCTCCGCCAGGATCTCTTCTTCCGAATCGCCGCGTGCTTCAAACCTGCAGCCCGGAACGAGGTCGTTGCAATATAGGACCTTTGCCATGCAGTTTCTCCTTCAAGGATGGAATTGCGGGCGGGAAGTCCTCTGCATCGTAAGAACATCAGCGTGGGGTGTCAATGGTACTGCGGTCAGACGAGCGGCTTGGACATCAGGATGTAGTGGCAGGGGGTTTTTGTTTTTACGCCGGGTTGAAATGGAGCGGTGCCGGTTTCCAAGTATCCGAGATGGCGATAAAACGACGGAAGCGGCGTGCGGGCGCTGACAACACGCAAGTCAACTCCACAACAACCCGCCTCGCGAAAGAAATTTTCTACTGCGTCCATCAACTTGCGGCCCAAGCCTCTGCTCTGGCGCCGGGGATCGACGGAGAACAAACCTGCGTAGCCGCGGTCTTCGCGGATTTCTGCGTAGACGCACCCGGCGAGCCCGGCAGAATCTTCGGCCAATAAAAAGTCGCCGGTGGTCATATACATGCGAACTTTTTCTGAGTCGACACGATCGCCATCTATGAAGGGTTGCTCGACGCGGAAAGCAGAGTTGATCAGCTGGGTGAGGGCGCCGATGTCATCGTGAACGGCGGGGCGGATACGCACGCTACCAAGGATAGCCGACGGATTTGTTGCGTCTGTCATTGAGCGATTGAGTTGACGATTCGAAAGCGCGGGCGAAAAAGACACGCCAGAAATGCGCGTCGGCGGTAAAGATGGAGCACTTTATCTCGAGAGTGGCGCATATCCGTGGAAGCGGGCGGCGGAGCCGAGCTCTTCTTCGATGCGGAGGAGCTGGTTGTATTTGGCGATGCGGTCGGTGCGCGATGCAGAGCCGGTTTTGATCTGGCCGGCGGCGGTGGCGACGGCTAGATCTGCGATGAAGGTGTCTTCGGTTTCGCCGGAGCGGTGAGAAATGATGGAGTTGTAGCCGGCTTTGCGGGCCAGCTCGATGGCGTCGATGGTTTCGGTGACCGTGCCGATTTGATTGAGCTTGATGAGAATGGCGTTGGCGATACCTTCGTTGATGCCGCGGGAGAGGCGCGCGGTATTGGTGACGAAGAGATCGTCACCGACGAGTTGAATGCCCATTGAGGATGGAGAAGCTGAGACGCCCTTCCCGCTCGGAATAACGTAGGGGTTTGGAAAGCCACTCACCTGGTACGCTTCTTTGGGGCCAGAAGCAGCGGCGGTCTGCGACGAAGCACCGCCGCGGATGGATTGCGTGAGCAATTTCCAGCCGGCCCAGTCGTCTTCGGCCATGCCGTCCTCGAGCGAGACGATGGGGTAATTCTCGATCCATTTCCCCCAATATTCGATCATCGCTTCTGGCGAATGCGCGGATTTGTCCGACTTCTTGAAGACGTATTTTCCGCTGGGCTTGTCGTAGAACTCGCTGGAGGCGGGATCGAGCGCGACGCTCACCTGTTCGCCGGGTTTGTAGCCGGCGGCGGAGATGGCTTCGAGAACGATCTGGATGGCTTCTTCATTGGACTTGCAACTGGGCGCGAAGCCCCCTTCATCGCCGACGGCGGTGGAGTAGCCGCGCTTCTTGAGCGCGGATTTCAGCGAATGAAAAATTTCAATTCCCCAGCGCAGCGCTTCGGAAAAGGTGGGCGCGCCCACGGGCATGACCATGAATTCCTGGAAGTCGACGGAGCTGTCGGCGTGCGCGCCGCCATTGAGAATGTTCATCATCGGGACGGGGAGAAGATTGGCGGACGTATCGGTGGAGTAGCGCGCGAGATACTTGTAGAGCGGAAGATTTTGCGTGGCGGCGGCGGCACGAGCAGCAGCCATGGAGACGGCGAGAATCGCGTTGGCGCCGAGGCGGGACTTGGTGGGCGTACCGTCGAGCTCGATCATCCGCTTGTCAAGAGCGCGCTGGTCAGCGGCATCGAGGCTCACGACGGCCTTGGCGATCTCATTGTTAACGTTGGCGACGGCTTTGAGGACGCCTTTGCCGAGGTAGCGCGACTTATCAGCGTCCCGCAGCTCGAGAGCTTCGTGCTCGCCGGTGGAAGCGCCGGAGGGAACCGCAGCGCGGCCGCGCGCGCCAGCACCAACGTAGACGTCGGCTTCGACGGTGGGATTGCCGCGGGAATCGATAATCTGGCGGGCGCGGACGCGTGTGATCTTGGTGGACATGAGGCGATGATCTCCTAAGCGGGAATTGAAATGGAGATTGTAGCAGAGGGCGGACGTGCCCGATGGAAGAGCGATTCCTGCCGGCGCGGACGAAACCAATGGCGGGTGTGGCGCCTGGGGAGGAGACGAGCGGCACAGTCCAAGAATACATGCGACGCACAATCGCTTGCGGATGTATATACATAGGTGTATATATGAATGAGGAGGAGGATCATGGCGACGGCACGCGTCTTCAGGTCGGGAAACAGCCAGGCGGTGAGGCTGCCGAAGAAGTTCCGGGTAAAAAGCCAGGAAGTAGAGATCTTTCGGCGGGGCGATGAAATTGTGTTGAAGGAAAAGGCGGGAGGGATGGTCCGCGCGCTGGATTTGCTGGCAGAGATGCCGCGCGACATGTTCCCAAAGAAGCGGAAGGATCCACGGCCGCAGCGGCGCAAAGGCCTGTAATGAGCGCTCGCTACCTGCTGGACACTAATATCTGCATCTATTTGCGGCAGAACCGGCCTCCGGAAGTGACCGCGCGATTCCAGCGGCTGCAACCCGGCGACGCCGTGCTGTCCGTCATCACGTATGGAGAGCTGGCTTATGGCGCGGAACGAAGCCGGCAGAGCAGGCAGGCCCTGGAATCCCTGGCGAGACTTGTGTCGTTGTTGCCGGTGCTTCCCTTACCGGAGGATGCGGGCGCCGCTTACGGAGAGATTCGCGCGGCGCTTGAACCACGCGGAGAAATGATCGGCGGCAACGACCTCTGGATTGCCGCGCATGCCAAGGCGGCCGGGCTGATTCTGGTCACGAACAACGAACGGGAATTCCGGCGCGTCCCCGGTCTCAAGTTCCAAAACTGGACCTCGCGTTCTTCCTAAAACCGAATCTGAGAACGCGCCGCACGCGGCTGCAATCGCTCGGACCACGCTACGAAGAAAAAGTCGGCTTGTTCCCCACTGAATGACAGGCACGAGTAAGCGTCTATGCGGTTTCGGGCTCTTCGATGAGGGATTCCTGCCGGACCACGACGACGATGCCGGAATCGGTGACGTGGAACCGGCGGCGGTCGGCCTCGGTGTCGTAGCCGATTTCGGTGCGCTCCGAGAGGCTGACGTGGCGGTCGATGATGGCGCGCCGGATTCGCGAATGGCGGCCGATGTTGACGTGGTTATAGATGATGGATTCGGAGACTTCGCAGTAGCTGTTGACGCGGACATTGTTGCCGATGACGCAGCGCTGAACGCGCCCACCGGAGATGACCGATCCGCCAGCGACGATGGAATCGAGAGCCACGCCCATGCGCTCGGGATCGGCGAAGACGAATTTCGCGGGCGGATACTGATGCTGCCAGGTGCGCAGCGGCCAATTGTCGTCATACAGATTGAATACCGGTGAGACGCTGACGAGGTCCATGTTGGCTTCGTAGTAGGCGTCGAGGGTGCCGACGTCGCGCCAGTAGAGTGCGTCCTTCTGATTTTCGTCGACGAAGTTGTACGCAAAGACGCGGTGCCGGGAGATGATGCGGGGCAGGATGTCTTTGCCGAAGTCGTGACTGGACTTGGGGTCCTCGGAATCAGCAAGCAGGATGGGGATCATGAGCTGGGTGTCGAAGATGTAGATGCCCATGGAGGCGTTGCAGTGCCCGGGACGGTGGGGCGACTGCTTCGGCGCGGCGGGCTTTTCCTCAAAGCCAACGATGCGCCAGTCTTTGTCGGTTTCTATGACGCCGAACTGGCGAGCAGCTTGTTCGACGGGAATCTGAATCGTGGCGACGGTAACTTCTGCACCTGAGTCGACGTGCTGCTGGAGCATTTTCGCGTAGTTCATTTTGTAGATGTGGTCGCCGGAAAGGATGAAGACGTATTTGGAGCGCTCGCTGCCGATGGAGTAGATGTTCTGGTACACGGCGTCGGCGGTGCCTTGATACCACTCCTTCGAGACGCGCATTTGTGGCGGGAGAACTTCGATGTAATCCCCCAGGCCTGCGAGAGGCGACCATCCGGCGCGGATGTGACGGTTCAGGCTGAGGGCTTTGTACTGGGTGAGGACGAAGACGCGGCGCAGGTCGGAGTTGAGGCAATTGGAAAGCGTTATATCGATGATGCGGTAGAGAGCGCCGAAAGGAACGGCGGGCTTGGCGCGGTCGCGCGTAAGCGGCCATAGCCGTTCACCCTGGCCTCCCGCGAGGAGGACTCCGATGGCGTCGCGCATTGCGGACATGGCTGGCCTCCGGGGCGCGCTGGTGAGAAGCGGCTCATTCTATCAGCAGAGACGCGCGGGAGTACACGCAAAGCGGGCGGATGGGAAGAGGAAAGCGGAAGGGAGAAACGCGGCGGGGCCGCGAGAAAGAGTACTTATAAAATAACTCCGTAACTACAGGGATACCTGGGCGCGTTCTGGCCCTGCCGTCCAGAAAGATTCCTTGACTTCGATGCCCGCAATTGATTAGAAGAGGCCAGCTACCTCATCAAGGTGCCCCAGAGCGACCAGATTAAGCAGGACCGAAGGGCGGTCACTAGCATTGGAGTCCGCCAAGAGGTCTATTGTAGTGCGACCGTTGAGCGGTCAATGGGGAGTGTGACCGCGAAGCGCTCAACATGCGATAATGAACGAGGGCGGTGCTCAAAGCTAGAGAGTGGCACCGCAAGTAACCAATCCGAACCGGATTGGGGGTGAATGAAAAGTGGCCGAAGTCATTATCCAAGAGAGTGAATCTCTGGAAAATGCCTTGCGCCGATTTAAGCGCAAGGTGCAACAAGAAGACATCATCAAGGAAATCAAGAAGCATAGCT
>WNFG01022798.1_pt1 | contig 10310 bp, 9 predicted proteins | sample 5400431 | NCBI WGS metagenome assembly WNFG01 (sample SAMN13153346, study PRJNA577476) | soil metagenome | isolation source: 120 cm saprolite under Douglas fir tree site 2 hole 3 replicate 2 | place: USA:California | collected 2015-04-18
CGATTATTCACCCGAACCACTCCCTGACTCGCCGAAAGTGAAATGGGCTTCAGCACGCAAGGATAAGTAATTCCCATCAAGGCAGGCTCGGGAATCGCCTGCAGTGGCACGCTGCGAAACCAGGGCGTCGGCAAACCGGCATCGCGAAAAACTTCCCGCAAACGCAGCTTGCTTCGGCAAGCCTCAACGCTCGCCGGATGATTGTGCGCAATGCCCAATCCTCGCGCCACATACGCCGCCGCAAGTGTTGGCCGGTCGCCCAACGCCAGCACACCGTCCACGCGCTGGCCCGACTGTTCCTGCATCACGGCGTACGCCGCTTCTTCCGGTGCTTCAAATCGCACCGGCATCGCGCGGTCGTGCCATGGATCGTCCAACTGGTGGCATCGGTCGGTCACAAATACCAGTTCCACGCCAAGCTTTTTCGCGGCCGCGTCGAATGCGCGCGTCTGGTAGCCGAGCTTCGCCGTGAATAAAAGGATTCTTGGTTGAACCGTTGGGGAGTTCATTCCGCCGCTTTCATAGAAAAGTTTCCGCCTGCCTGACCGCTTCCTTCGCTCTTGCGATGGGGACCAACTGGTCCCGCGTGGGCTCTGCTCAACAGTACCAGGGCTCGTTCAGGTACGGCACACCCGTCGCCGCTGGGGGCAACAGCCGATCCTTCTCTTCGATACGCCGCTCTGCCGCGCGGTTCGCGGCGCGCCAGATCTTCTCGAAAATCGCAGCTCGTCCCTCTTTCAATTTTTCCGTCGCCGCCACGATGTCTTGAAGCTCTTCGCACAATCGGTCGATTTCCGGAATGCTGTGCTTCCAGGGATAAATCAGCTGCTTTGCGTCAAACGCCCCAACCCGTTCACGCACCTCTTCGATATCCAGCAACCTGGACCCAGCCGTGACCAACAACCGAATCGCCAACTGAATCGGCGCCACCGCTCCGATCAATTCCAACCGCCGGAGTTGTTCCAGCAGGTCGAGATAATTTTCGAATGTCGTCCACGGCGTAAATGGCACAAATGTCGGCTGCAGCGCAATCTCCGTTCGCCGGCACTCTTTCACCACTCCGAAAAAATCTTCCCGCGTATGCCCCTTCTGCAATTTCTCTAGAATTTGATCGTCCAGAGACTCCACAGCGGAAACGATGAAGAGGCAACCCGTGTCCCGCAGGGTCTTCAACAGTTCCGTGTTCTCTAGCAGGTGCTCCACCTTGATCGTTACGTCATAGGTAAGCTGCGGGAATTCCCGGTGCAGGGCTTCCACAAGCGGCACGGCATGACCCACTCCATTGAAGAAATCCGGGTCGCCAAACGTGATGTGTTGCGCGCCCGCCTTCACCTGCTGGCGTACATCCGAAAGAACAACTTCCCGATCCACGATCCGGAACACGCCGTTGTAGACGGGAACAATCGGGCAGTGCCGGCACAAGTGCTTGCAGCCGCGAGACGCTTCCGTATAGCCCACCAGCCGATGCTCCCCTGCCGGCATCACCAGATGCGCGTAATTCTTGAGCAAAGGAAGGTCCGAACGATCCGGTGTCACAAAGCGAAGCCGCCCCAGCGAAACGTTCGAATCGAGCGGATGAATTTGCGGAAACGCCGACAGCCCGGAAAGGTGTTCCGCCAGATCCACAAGCGCCTGCTCAAACTCCCCGCCAAACAGGCTCTCTACCCCAAGCGAGCTCAGAGTTTCCGCCGCCAGCGGCGCATACAATCCATACGCGCACAGGTGCGCCTTGGGATTGCTCCTACGAATCGGCTCCAGCAGTTCCAACGTCAGCCGCGTCGCCGTGTGCATCGGCACGTAAAACGCAATCAGCCCGGCTTCCCGCACAGTCTGCTCGCTCAACGCCTGCCGCGATAGATCGAGGCAAGTCACTTCATGCCCGCGTTTCCGCAGCCATGCCGCCGGCGAAGCCAGTCCAAACGGCTGCCTTCCCAGTTCATACGTTGAAATCAGCAGGATCTTCACAACGCCCCATTATAGCGTCTCCGCGCCACGCCGCGATTTCGGTTATCATAGAAGGCTTAAGCCATCTGGAAAGGACCTCCGGTATGACGATCTCCGCTGCCAATTCCTTCGGTACCCGGGACAAACTGAATGTTGGCGCGCAATCCTTCGAAATTCATCGCCTCGAAGCTCTCGAAACGAAGGGACTCAGCCATCTCGCCAAACTTCCTTTCTCTCTTCGCATCCTCCTCGAAAATCTTCTCCGCTGCGAAGACGGCCGCTTTGTCCGCAAAGACGACATCGCCGCGCTCGCCAAGTGGACTCCCAACGGCCCGCAAAAAGAAATCGCCTTCATGCCTGCGCGCGTACTTCTACAGGATTTTACCGGTGTTCCCGCGGTTGTGGATCTCGCCGCCATGCGCGAAGCCGTTCAGAAAATGGGCGGCAATCCCAAGCGCATCAATCCGCTCTTCCCGGCCGAACTCGTCATCGATCACTCGGTCCAGGTGGACAATTTCGGCAGCGCCAACTCCTTCGGCTTGAACGCCGAACTCGAATTCCAGCGCAACATTGAACGCTACGCCTTCCTCCGCTGGGGCGCAAAATCCTTCCGAAATTTCAAAGTGGTTCCGCCTGACACGGGCATCTGCCACCAGGTGAATATCGAGTACCTCGCGCGCGTCGTCTGCGCCATGCCCAACGGCAATCGCCTCGAAGCCTATCCCGATTCGCTCGTCGGCACCGATTCGCACACAACCATGGTCAATGCCCTCGGTGTTTTCGGCTGGGGCGTTGGCGGCATTGAAGCCGAAGCGGCGATGCTCGGCCAGCCTCTTTCGATGCTCGTGCCTGAAGTCGTAGGCTTCAAGCTGTACGGCCGCTTGCCGGAAGGCACCACCGCGACGGATCTCGTACTGACCGTCACAGAAATGCTCCGCAAGAAAGGCGTCGTCGGAAAATTCGTTGAATTCTACGGCTCGGGCCTTTCCACGTTAAGCGTTCCAGACCGCGCCACCATCGCCAACATGGCTCCCGAATACGGCGCCACCATGGGCTTCTTCCCGGTGGACAACGAAACGCTCGCCTATCTCCACTTCACCGCGCGCTCCCACGAACAGATCGCACTCGTCGAAGCCTATTGCAAGGAGCAGATGCTCTTCCGCACGGACACGACTCCCGAGCCCGCATTCAGCGACAGACTGGAGCTCGACCTCGCCAGCGTCGAGCCCACGGTCGCCGGACCCAAGCGACCCCAGGATCGCGTCGCGCTCAAGAATGCCAAAGCGTCCTTCGTCAAAGTCGTGGAAGGCGCATGCGCAACACACGTGCAAGTCAAAAACAACGGCGACACGTTCGACCTCTCCAGCGGCGCCATCGTGATCGCCGCCATCACCAGTTGCACCAACACGTCGAACCCTTCCCTGATGCTCGGCGCGGGCCTCCTGGCCAAGAAGGCCGTCGAACGCGGCCTGGACATCAAGCCCTGGGTGAAAACCAGCCTGGCCCCCGGCTCCAAGGTAGTCACCGATTACCTGCTGGCGGCGGGCCTCACGCAATATCTCGATAAGCTGAAATTTAATCTTGTGGGTTACGGCTGCACCACCTGCATCGGCAACAGCGGCCCGCTGCCTGATGCCATCGGCGCGGCAATCAAGGAAAATAATCTTTTGGCCGTCGCGGTCTTAAGCGGCAATCGCAATTTCGAGGGCCGCATCCACCCGCTCGTTCGCGCCAACTATCTCGCTTCGCCGCCGCTCGTCGTCGCTTACGCGCTTGCCGGCCGAATGGATCTTGATCTCACCACCGAGCCGCTCGGCACCGACAAAGCCGGCAAGCCCGTCTATCTGCGCGAAATCTGGCCTACGCCGCAGGAGGTGGAATCCACGGTTCGCGCCGCCGTCTCCATGGAGCAATATCGCAAGGAATACAGCGAAGTCTTCGAAGGCGACGCCCGCTGGAAAGCAATGCCCGTTCCCGAGGGCGATCTCTACCAGTGGGAACAAAATTCCACCTACATCAAGCTGCCGCCGTATTTCGAAAATATGCCCAAAGCGCCCGGGCCGCTCGCTGATATCCGCGGAGCCCGCGTCCTGGCCGTGCTCGGCGACAGCGTCACCACCGACCATATTTCTCCCGCCGGCTCGATTGCCGTCGATTCACCTGCCGGAAAATATCTGGTTGCCAAAGGCGTGAAGCCGCACGAATTCAACTCCTATGGCGCGCGCCGCGGCAATCACGAAGTGATGATGCGCGGCACCTTCGCCAACATCCGCCTGCGCAATCAACTCGCGCCCGGCACCGAAGGTAGTTGGACGCTCCACTTGCCCGATGGCGAGAAAATGTATATCTACGATGCCGCCGTGAAATACCGCGAAGACGGCGTGCCTCTCTTCGTCATCGCCGGAAAAGAATACGGCTCCGGCTCCTCGCGGGACTGGGCGGCCAAAGGCACCCGCCTCCTCGGGGTTCGCGCCGTTCTTGCCGAAAGCTACGAACGCATCCATCGCAGCAACCTGGTGGGAATGGGCGTCCTGCCGCTGGAATTCAAGCCCGGCGAAAATCGCGAATCCCTGGGCCTAACCGGCCACGAAGTTTTTGATGTCGAAGGAGTGGCCTCCTTGACTTCACGCAAACAAGTCACCGTAAAAGCCAAAGCTCCCGGCGGCACGGTAAAAACAATCACAGCGATGGCACGCGTGGATACGCCCGAGGAAGTTTCCTACTACCAGCACGGCGGCATTCTCCAATACGTCCTCCGCCAAATGCTCGAGTAGCATCGCGTAGCGGCCACCTTCAGGTGGCCGTCTGGGCCGTAGGCCAACTTCGGTTCCCAGTCGAGCTATGCTACATTTCGCACCGTGAATACTGAATCGTCCGCTAAAATTCAGGGGTCCTCTGCCATGCCGGTAGACATCGCGTTCATAACGGTCAACTACAACACGTTGGAATGCGTGAAGCATTTGGCCGAGTTCTTCAGCGGCTTGGACGCCCCGTTTACGTTCACATTTACCGTAGTAGACAACAACTCCATAGACGGCTCCCAGGAATTCCTGAAATCCCGCCCGGAAATCAACTATCTCCAAACTGGTGAAAATCTGGGCTACGGGCGTGGCATCAATCGAGGAGTAGTTGCAACCAGTCTTTGGCGCTTCCTGCAAGAACGGCCCGATGCCGGAGTCTGTGCGCCCCGAATCACATATGAGGATGGGCACAATCAGGGAATGGTCTTCAAGGCTTCTCTTTTTTCAATTTATGCCAATTGGTTTGCCAAGCTTCTGGCGAGTTACCAGAAGCGGAGAATTGCGAGGGCCACCGCCCCGCTGAGGGTCGATGGCGTGATGGGCGCATTTTTCCTGCTGCGGAGATCCGTGATTCCGCCACCGGCGCTTTTTGACGAAGATTTTTTCTTCTTTTACGAGGATACCGCGCTTGCTCACACCTTAAAAAACAACGGGGTACAGTGCTTTATTGTTCCCGGCGCATCCATCATCCATCTCGGCGGCAAATCAGGATCAGCAAATTCCATTTCGGCCTTTTACGAAAGCAGAAATCTTTATCTCAAAAAGTTTTACGGGCCTCTTCATGCCAGGGCCATCTATTTCCTGGATCGTGCGCGCATTCTCCGTAAATGGTCGTTGTATTCGCTCTTTTCGCGGCTCACCGCATCCGAACGCGTTAAGTCAAAACAGCGCTACTACAAGCTGGCCTGGGATACCGCTCGTTTGAAGTGAAGTGGCTGCGAGGCTGCCAAGGTCGCGTCCTTGCATACCCTTATTGCGATGTAGATCGCGTCAACTTCAATCGCCACAGCAGCAGGCAGCCTGCAATCAACGAGGCCGCGCTGGCGACTTGCGCGTTGGATAGCCCCAGGATCCACGGCGGGTTAATTCGGATAATCTCCACCAGGAAGCGCGCCACGCCGGTCAAAATCAGGTAATAGCAGAAAATTTCTCCAGCGTGGCCGGGGCGTTTCAAAAACCGCGCTCCCAATCGCCACAGCAGCCATCCAATCGCGCTCCAGATCAGCAACTCGTACAAAGGCGCGGGGTGCACGCGCTCCGTCGTCGGCACTACACCGTTCGGAAAACTCATTCCCAACGGCAGCGAAGTCGGCTTCCCATAATCTCCATCGCCCGATAGAAAGCATCCAATTCGCCCAATCGCGTAACCAAACGAAGCCGCCGGCGAGCACGCATCCAGAAATTCCCACATGGGCAGCTTTGCCCGCCACCTCATCACCAGCAAGGCGCCGAAGCCGCCAAGGAATCCGCCAAACCAGGCGAATCCATACCGGCTCAATAACAAAGGTAGGGGATCCGCAAAAAATTCCGCTGGTGATTCAAGGAGGTGGTAAAGCTTCGCTCCCAAAATTCCCAGCAGCCCGGCAATGGTGATCATTGTGAACGCGTCGGCGTTCATCCCGCGCCGGTCGAAGTCCGCCTGCAGGACGTACGCGGCGGTAATCAACGCCAGCGCCACCATCAAACCAAATGTGGGAAGTTGTACCGGACCAATGTGAAGGTAAGGAATCATTCGAATTGCGCCATAAAGGCGTCTTCAAAAGTATACACGACAGGCTTCACGCGCCCGTTTTCGCCCGGCGATGCAACAGCAGGCCAATTGCCAGCCACACCACCAGCGCGACCCACTCCGCCGCGGTAAAGTGCCCGGGAACTGCCGGCACAAGTTTCATCAGGATAAGCAGCGCGGAAATCGTCATTCCCAACCCGGCGACAATGCGCAACCCGGCGCTGGACTCGACGAAGAAAAAAGAAATGCAAGCCGCAAACCAACCCAATGCCGCCGCCATGGAACCAACTTCCGTCACCGGCACCAGCAACGAGTCTCCCAGCAACAAACCGATCAGCGTTCCCCCGGCCACCGCGAAGATCGCCACCGTCGGCGTCAGGTTAACCGGATGAATCTTCGCGAACGCAGGCGCGATGGTTCCCCGCCGCCCAAACGCAAACAGCAACCGCGAGGACGCCACAAAATTTCCGTTAAAAACCTGAAACAACGCCACCAGCGAAATCCCCAGTATCAGCCGCACCAGCCATACCGAATGCGTTCCCTGCTCAAACGCAATCGCCGTCGCAAATCGCTTGCCCAACAGACCCTGCCACGGCGCGATATACGACACCGCTCCCACCGCCAGCACGTAAAATCCCGCACCCACAAGCAGCGCCATCGCGATCGCCTTGAAAAAATTGCCGGGCGGAAAGCCCGGATGCGCTTCTTCCGCCACCTTGGGCACGGATTCAAATCCGGTAACAAAATACGGGACAATCTGCAGCGTCAATAGAATCGACACCAGCGGCGTGTGGCTGAACACCGGCTTGAAATTTGAGGGAGCGCCGCCATGTGCGCTTATAAGGACCAGCAGAAGGAATACCAGGAGCACTGAGGACGTGGCCCAATTCTGGAAGACCGCACTCGCCCGAATTCCGCGATAATTAAGGTAGCCAAGAAACACCGTGAGGCCAAGCCCAACCAGCAGACGCGGCAAAAACACCGGCTGCCCCGCCACGCGATATAGCTCCATCGTATCTAGCCGGGGGAAAATGTACGCGGCCAGCTTTCCCAGCGCCACCGCCTCCCACGGGCACACGATGAAATACGCCAGCAGCATCATCCAGCCCGTCAGGTAGCTCACAAACGGCGGAAACACCTGCGCGGTATATGCCGCCTCGCCCGCCGCGTCCGGCAACCGCCTCACCCACTGCCCGTAAACGTACCCGATGGGCAAAAGTAAAATACCGCCCATCAGGAAACCGATCATCGCCCCCAGCGGCCCGCCACGCCCAAGCCAGTCGTCCATCAGGATGACCCAGCCCGTGCCGATCATCGTCCCAAAGCCCAGCGCGAAATAATTCCACAAGCTTAGCTTGCGCGCGAGGCCGGTCATCTAAAAGACACACAATAGTTCGTAAAGGAGATTCGCAGCCAGCAGCGAAGTGATTCCGCCGTTATCGTACGGCGGCGAGACCTCCACCAGGTCGCATCCGACAATCTTCAGTCCGCGCAACGCCCGCACCAGCTCCAGCATTTGCGCGCTGGTGAATCCACCTACCTGGGGCGTCCCTGTGCCCGGGGCATATGCGGGGTCCACGCAATCAATGTCCAGCGTGACGTACACCGGCTTGCCGCGAAATGCTTGCAGGTGCTCGCGGAACACCCTGATCCCGCCCGCGTGAAACTCCTCCGCGGTAATCATGCTCACCTTATGCTTACGCGCAAAATCAAAATCATCCTCGCCGTACACCTGTCCGCGCAAGCCCACCTGCAAAAAACTGTGCTCGCGGATTAATCCCTCTTCGATCGCCCTGCGGAATGGGGTGCCATGGGAAAGCTTGCAGCCGAAATACTCGTCCCAAAGATCGTTGTGCGCGTCAAATTGAATCACCGCCAGGGGCCCGAATTTTTTGGCCGTGGCCCGCAAGAGCGGCAAACTCAAGGAATGATCCCCACCGACCGCGGCGCACCGGGTACTCGCGTCCATCAGGGGCGCCATGTGCTTCTCGACGCGGCGGAAGGTATCTTCGATGGAAAGCGGATTCACGGGAAAATCGCCGAAGTCCGCGATGCGGTATTTCTCAAACGGATTGATCTGCAGCACCGGGTTCCACGGACGGATCAGCACCGATTGGTCGCGCACCTGCCTCGGCCCAAACCTCGCTCCCGGCCGGTACGTCGTGCCGCCGTCATAAGGAATCCCCACCAAGGCAATATCCAGCTCCTCCGGCTCGCTGATGTGCGGCAACCTCATAAACGTGGAGATCCCGCCCGGACGCGCGTGTTCCAGAGCGTTCAGCGGCGCAGGGTGCGGTAACTTGTGCTTCTTCGAATGTTCTTTCATCGAGCGGTATGCTATGAGGGGCGGAAGAACAAGTCAACGATTCAAGCGAGGTTTAAGGCTCTGAGAGTATCAGCGTAGGCGGCCATTCGCTCCAGCTACCAACTGTCAGAATTGGGCGCGTCATCATCCGCTGGTCTGACCTGATAGCGCTTGCGGTACAAGACGAAAATCATGCCAACCGAAAGGAGCGTTGGAGGGACGATGAGAATCAGAATCCCGCTTCGCAGGGCCTGGATCATGCGGCTCCCCGAGGATGCCGCCTGGGTATAGCACAGGGCGCAACTCTGGGCAGCTGTCGGGTGCGGCGTAGCGAGCATAAGGAGTCCAATCAGCACCACACCAATTAGAAGGAGCGGCCTGGCAACCCTCATTCTTGCTAGCATGTTTGGCCTCTCACGCGTCTACCTAGGCTTTCCATTCACCTATCATTTCGAAAACGGTGCACCAACCACCATGCGCGTGCTGTCTGTCCAGCCATATTGCATCGCCAGCAGGACGAATATCGTGAAGACCAGAACAAACATAGCAAAACCCCGCTTTTCCGTCCAAAGATGCATGAAGAATAGGACCGCGAGCCCCGCCTCAACGATCGCAACCGCCAGCATGCGCACCAACATTTGCGATGTGTCGATATTCTGAAAGGCTATCGCAAATTGCAAGCCCGCCAATGCCAACAGGCAAAGATACACCACCAGATCCTTGCCCATTCCCCCGCTTTTGCCTGCTTCCGCTGTCGTCATGGTATCTTCCTCCGCGCCCTGCCCTCGAGCTTCCAGGTATTTAGTGAGCGAGATTCATCAGGTAAACCAACGGCACAACGAACATCCAAACCAGATCCACGAAGTGCCAGTAAAGCCCCAAGACCTCGATGTCATCCGCATTGTAGCGGCCGCCCCGGTAGCGCACACCCACAGCAAGCAGAGCGATCACGCCTCCGGTAACGTGCGTAAGATGCAAGCCCGTGACGCTGAAAAAGGCTGCCCCGAACAGTCCATTCCCCCACGGATTCTTGAAAAGCGTCATACCCTCATGAATGAGCCCCATCCATTCGCGCACATGCAAGAGGGCGAAGAGAATACCCAGGCCCGCGGTAATCATCGTCCAACGGAAAGCCCCAGCTTTGTCCCCCGCGCGCGCCGCCCGCAATCCAATCAACATCGTCAAGCTGCTGGTCAAAAGGATGAACGTCATCAGCGCGACGTTAGTGATGCTGTGGAACGGCCTGGGCCAGTCAGCCGACCCGTTGCGCAAGAATCCATAAGCCACCAGGCACGCGGCAAAAGTCATGGTGTCGGCGATAATGAAAAGCCACATCGCTAGCTTTTTTGTAGGAATCGAGAACGCCGGTCCTACCGACAGGCCTGTCGCGTGTCCTTCCAGGGTCGAATCCGCTTGGCTCACGGTGCCTCCTAAATGTTGAATCGTCTACAGCTTCACCCAAAGCAGCAAAAGCAGGTACAGCCAAAGCAGGTCCATGAAATGCCAGTAGCGCGCCGTCGCATCCAACGTG
>WNFG01005891.1_pt1 | contig 10307 bp, 8 predicted proteins | sample 5400431 | NCBI WGS metagenome assembly WNFG01 (sample SAMN13153346, study PRJNA577476) | soil metagenome | isolation source: 120 cm saprolite under Douglas fir tree site 2 hole 3 replicate 2 | place: USA:California | collected 2015-04-18
GTCTCTTCGTAGAAGGGGTCGATGACCGCGGTTGCCGGGTCCGGCATCAAAATCATGTCCGACTCGTTGATGCCCTTCCAACCGGCGATCGACGAACCGTCGAACATCTTGCCGTCCTTGAAAAAGCCTTCGTCCACCAAGCGCGTCGGAACGGTGACGTGTTGTTCCTTGCCGATCGTGTCGGTAAAGCGGAGATCGGCGAATTTCGCTTCTTTTTCTTTAATCAATTTCAGAACATCGGCGGGGGTCATGTGCGTCCTCGCGGGGTTGACTAGTTGGCCCGGGCTACGCCTGGGGCTCTGTCGACAGTTGCAGCTAATGTGCCATTCTGATGCATATACGGATCAAGCACTTGCAGCAGGAGCAACCAGCTCTTGCATCATAATGGATCAAATCGCAAAAATCCGCGCCCTTAAGTGGTGCACCGCGAGCATTTGCGGCGGATCGCGGAAATCCTGCGCAAAAATCCGGCTATTTTGAGCGAATTAGGTGCACGGTAACCTTAAGACACATCAGAGTAGCGTCGCTATACTCGCGGCCTTTGCCTCGCCGCGAGCATCCCATGGCCCACGCTCAACCCAAGCCGCCCCGCACTTTTCAGGATCTCATTTTTGCACTGCAAAAATATTGGTCCGAGCAGGGTTGCGTCATTCTGCAGCCCTATGACATGGAAATGGGCGCCGGCACATTTCATGCGGCAACCTTTCTGCGCGCCGTGGGCCCGGAGCCCTGGAGCGCCGCCTATGTTCAACCCTCGCGTCGGCCGACGGACGGCCGGTACGGCAATAACCCGTTTCGCCTGCAGCACTACTATCAGTTTCAGGTCTGCATCAAACCCTCGCCCGACGACTTCCAGGAACTGTACCTGGGATCCCTACGATCCCTCGGGCTGGATCTATTGACGCACGACATCCGTTTTGTCGAGGACAACTGGGAATCGCCGACCTTGGGCGCTTGGGGATTGGGATGGGAGGTGTGGCTGAACGGCATGGAAGTCTCGCAGTTCACCTACTTCCAGCAAGTGGGGAGCCTCGACTGCCGCCCCGTGATGGGCGAGATCACTTATGGCCTCGAACGGCTGGCAATGTATATCCAAGGCAAGGAAAGCATCTTCGATATCATTTGGACCGAGGGTCCGTTCGGCACAGTCACCTACGGCGATGTGTTTCATCAGAACGAGGTGGAGCAATCCACTTACAATTTTGAAAAGGCAGACACGGCGGTGCTGTCGGCGCAGTTCGACGCGCATGAAATCGCCTGCCGGCGCCTGCTCGAAGACAAATTGGTGCTGCCCGCCTATGAACAAATGGTGAAGGCGTCGCACGCGTTCAATTTGCTGGATGCGCGGCACGCCGTCTCCGTTACCGAACGGCAACGATTCATTCTTCGGGTGCGCACGCTGGCGCGCGGTGTGGCCGAAGCGTATCTCGCCAGTCGCGAAGCGCTGGGGTTCCCGCTCATCAAAAATGCCGCCGCGGAACGGGCTGCCTGATGAGCGCTCAGGATTTGTTATTCGAGCTCGGCACCGAGGAGTTGCCTCCGCGCGCGCTGCGGAACTTGTCGACCGCCCTGACCGAGGGCGTGGTTTCGGGACTGGGCGCTGCCGGCATTCCGCACGGCAAGGCTCATGGATTCGCGACACCGCGGCGCCTCGCCGTGCGAATACAGAAATTGGCGGAACATCAACCCGACAAGCAAGTCGAACGGCGCGGACCGCCCGTCAGTCTGTCCTTCGACCCGCAGGGTGCGCCCACCCAGGCCGCCATGGCGTTCGCCAGAAACTGCGGCGTGACGGCGGCGGAACTCACACAGATCAAGACCGACAAGGGCGCGTGGCTGGTGTTCCGAGGCACCGAGCGAGGCGCGGCAACCACGACCCTGCTCGGCGACATCATCAATCAAGCCGTCGCCGCATTGCCCATCCCAAAACGCATGCGATGGGGCGCACAAGCCGCGGAGTTCGTGAGACCGGTGCACAGCGTCGTTCTCTTATATGGCGAGTCGGTGGTCCCGGCCGTGGTGCTCGGCCTCGCGTCGGGGCGAGTGACCTTTGGCCACCGCTTTCTTGCGCCGCGGCCCATTACCCTCAAATCCGCCAAGGGCTACGAAGGACGGCTGCGCCGCGCCAAAGTGGTGGCGGATTTCGCGGCGCGCCGCGAGATGATTCGAGCGGGGGTCAATATGGCGGCGGCGGCAAGCGGCAGCGGCGGCACGGCCCTGATCGAAGACAGCTTGCTCGATGAAGTCACTGCCTTGGTCGAGTGGCCGGTGCCGATCGCGGGCCAGTTCGAGCAACGATTCTTAAACCTGCCGCGCGAGGTCGTGATCGCGACCGTGCAGGACCATCAACGCTACTTCGCGGTGGAAGGTGCGGACGGCCGGTTATCCGGCTGGTTCGTCACCGTCAGCAACATCGAGAGCCGTGACCCCTCCAAGGTCCGGGCGGGCAACGAGCGGGTGGTGAGACCCCGTTTGAGCGATGCGGCGTTTTTTTGGGATCAGGATCGGAAGCTGCCGCTGGACGCGCACGCGGCCCGCTTGAGCGGCGTGATCTTTCAGGCCAAGTTAGGCACGTACGCGGACAAGACCCTGCGCGTGAAGGCGCTGGCGCAATTGATCGGCAGCCGCATCGGCGCCGGAGCCTACGTGGCGCGAGCGGCCGAGCTCGCCAAGGCAGACCTGATGACCGCGATGGTGGGTGAATTTCCGGAATTGCAGGGCACCATGGGCCGCTACTACGCCGAGGCGCAAGGCGAGCCGGAGGAATTGGCGCAGGCGTTGGAGGAGCACTACCGCCCGCGGTATGCCGGCGACTCGTTGCCCACGACCAAGACCGGCCAGGCAGTCGCGCTCGCCGACAAGATCGATACGCTGGTGGGCATCTTCGCCATCGAGCTGCGGCCCACCGGCACCAAGGATCCCTTTGGCCTGCGGCGCGCCGCCTTAGGGTTGTTGCGCATTGTGCTCGAGGGCCGCCTGGAATTGGATCTGTTGGATCTGCTGGAGAAAGCCGCCGCCGCACAACCGGTGGCCAAGGAAGGCGTGATCGATGAGGTCTACGATTTCATTGCCGAGCGGCTGCGAGGCCTGCTGCTGGAAGAGCCCGGCACTACGCCCGAAATGCTCGACGCGGTGTTCGCAAGCCGTCCGCGCTCGCCGCTCGATGCGGTTACGCGCTTAGCCGCGCTGAAAGAGTTTCTGCTGCTGCCGGAGGCCGGTGTTCTCGCGGCCATCAACAAGCGCATCGCAAATATATTGAAAAAGACCTCACTTGGGCGGGACGTGCCCGTCAACGCCGACGCGCTGACCGAGGACGCCGAAAGGCAACTGCACCAGATACTGGGGCGTCTGCGCGTTCCGGTTGAGGACGCGACCGCGCAGCGCCGCTATGCGGAGGGCCTCAAGGCGCTGGTGGCGCTGCGGGCGCCGGTGGACGATTTTTTCGAACGCATCATGGTGATGGACGACAATCTTGAACGGCGCAACAACCGCCTGGCGTTGCTGCGCGACGTACAGCTGCTGCTCGGCGGCGTGGCCGATTTGTCGCGCCTACCGGGTTGAACTGCCGCCGTGCAGCTATTTCGGTCGCTGATTTTTACCACTTACATGATGGCATCGGCGTGCCTGTTCGGGGCGGTGATGGCGCTTGGCTTTTGGCTGCCGTATCGCGCGCAATTTGCCATCGCGCGCAGCTGGGCGCGGATCTTGTTTTGGGTGCTCGAGCGCTTGTGCGGCCTTAGGTTCACCGTCGAAGGCCGCGAGCGCATTCCGCCGGGGAACCACATCGTGATGAGCAATCACACGTCGGCGTGGGAAACCGTGGCGCCATTCCTCATTTTCCCGCCGCAGGTCTGGGTGCTGAAACGGGAACTGTTGTGGATCCCCTTCGTCGGTTGGGGACTGAAGCTGCTGCGGCCGATCGCCATCAACCGCGGCGAGGGGCATCGGTCCGTGAACCAGGTGGTCGAACAGGGCAAGGCGCGGCTTAGGGACGGTCTGTGGATCATTATTTTTCCGGAAGGCACGCGGGTGGTCGCGGGAGAGACCCGCAAGTTCGGGGTGAGCGGCGCGTTGCTCGCGATCGCATCCGGCAAGAGCGTGGTGCCCGTATCTCACAACGCCGGCACGTTCTGGCCGAGACGCGGGTTCGTGAAAAAGCCGGGCACGATCCGCGTCATCATCGGCGAGCCGATCGAATCCATCGGCAAGAACCCCAGAGAACTCAGCGAGGAAGTAAAGCAATCGGTCGAGGCCGGTCTTGCCCGCATCGCGTCCTCTGAAGGCAGGAGCTAGCGGCGTTCGTATCGCGCGCATCAGAGCACAGATCGCACCTCGTAAACCCTAAGATTGCTTTGCGTTGTGAGTCGGCAGATGGAGGCCAAATTTGAAGATGAAGATTGAAAGTGCGCCGACAGACATCCGGGTTTTGCTTTTCGATGTCGGCGGCGTGCTCGTGCAGCTCAGTGGCGTTGAAACTATGCTTGAATGGCTCGGCCGGCGGGTGACAGCGGACGAGCTGTGGCGTATGTGGCTGGAATCGGTGTCGGTACGAAAATTTGAAACCGGACGGATCGATGCGAGCGAGTTTGCGGCCGGCGTGACTTCCGAGTTTGGTCTCCCTGTTGAACCACGGCAATTCTTAGAAGCGTTTATCAGGTGGCCCACAGGGCTCTATCCAGGCACCTTGGAAATGCTCGCTCGTATACCGCGTAATTATCGGCGCGCAATACTTTCGAATAGCAACGTTCTGCACTGGCCGCGTGTACTGGGTGAGATGCGGCTGGGCGCGGCGTTCGATAACCACTTTGTGTCGCATCTGACTGGACGAATCAAACCTGATTCGGACGCGTTTGAACATGTGGTGGATTCTCTCGGTTGCATGCCCGCTCAAGTGCTGTTTCTCGACGACAACTCACTCAATGTCGAGGCTGCACAGAGATTTGGCATGCACGCGATTCGAGTTCGCGGCGCGACTGAAACGCACGGTGTGCTGACGAACCTTGGCATTATTGATGACCGGGACTAGCGGCGCGCGAGCGACCACGAAGTCGGACGGCCAGGCGAGTTTACGACGGCGGGCGGATAGGGCCTACTAGCAGGATGGCTTGGCTGACCAAAGCGCGATTCCTGTCTGGGCTGCAGTGTCACAAGCGGTTGTGGTTTGAAGTTCATCAGCCGCTCGGAGAGTCGGTCGAACCGAGTATTCCGATTCTGCAAGGGCGGACGTTCGACGAGGCGGTGCATGGGTTGCATCCGGGGGTCGTGATCTCCCGCGCGAAAGGTATGCCGTCGGCCATTGCGGAGACCAAACGGGTTTTGGCCCAGGGCAGCCGTGCGGCCACCCTGCTTTATCAGGCGGCGTTTCGTGCCGGCGATCTTGCAATCATCGCGGATGTGCTGCGGCGTCAGGGCGCGGAATTCGAGCTGATTGAGGTGAAAGCCGCTACGGAAGTCAAGGACACGCATCTACCCGATGCTGCGTTTCAGGCCTTGGTGCTGCAACGGGCGAGAATACCGCTGGGTCGTGTGTTCCTAGGTCTCGTGAACAGCCAGTTCGTGCTGCGGCGGGCGGGCGACTACGAGGGCTTGCTGGTCGAAGTAGATATCACGGAGTCCGTGCAGGGGTATCTGCCGGAAGCTGCGGCGCGTTCGTTGGAGTTTCAGGAGGTCATGGCGGGCGATTCGATGCCCAGCATTGTCGTCGGTCCGCAATGCTTGAGTCCGTACGAGTGTCCGTTCTTGGCGCGGTGCACGGCGGGACGGGAGACGCCGGAATATCCGGTGGAGGTGCTGCCGCGGGGAGGCAAGATCGTCGCTGCGCTGCTGGCCGAGGGGTATCGAGACCTGCGCGACGTTCCGGCGAAGCGCTTGACGGACGAGATGCATCGGCGGGTGTTTGACGCGACCTGTTCGGGTCTCGCATTCTTTGATTCGGGCGCGACCGCGGAGTTGCGCCAACTGCTGTTCCCGTTCGCGCATCTCGATTTTGAGACCATCAGTTTTTCGGTGCCCGAAGTCATCGACACTCGGCCCTACGAGCAGCTGCCGTTTCAATGGTCAGTGCACGTTGAGCATGCGGCGGACGACGTCCGACACGTGGAGTACCTGGCGATCGAGACTTTCGGCGAGTTCGACGATTTGGCGCGGCAGTTGATCGCGGCGCTACCGGCGGCGGGACCGATCTTTGCCTATAACGCGAGCTTCGAAGCGGCGGTGCTGGATCGATTGGCCGAGTTGGTGCCGGCGCACGCGGCGGCGCTGCGCGCCATCGCGGGGCGCTTGTTCGATCTGTTGACGGTCGCTCGTGCGGCGTATTACCACCGCGATATGCGCGGCTCATGGTCGATCAAGAGTGTCATGCCGACGATCGCTCCGGAATTCGGGTATGAGCATTTGGGTGAAGTGCAGGACGGTGATGGGGCGCAGCGGGCGTTCTTGGAATTGCGCGGCGCAGGCGTGACGCCGGAGCGAGCGCAGGCCCTCCGCAGCGCGCTGCTGCGATATTGCCGGCACGACACGTGGGTGATGGTAGTGCTGCGAAGATTTCTGTGCGGGCAGGCGACGTGCTGACGCGCCTCGTCGTGCGGCGGCCGTAATATTTCCCCGCAACTGTCCTGGAGTGGCGCGCCAAGCGCCACCAAGAGTTTGGTGTTGACGACCACACGTCGAATCCTTCATTCCGGCGCTCTGGCGGTGATGCGAATCATTCCTCCCGAAGCCGTGTCACGGCGCACGGACAACCCAAGAGCACCCAACTGTTCGACGACCCACTGCGGTGCCAGCCGCAGTTTCGGGTAGCTGCTCACGTGAAGCCGCCATGAACCGCCGTCGCGTTGGTGGAGCAGGTCGTGCACGGTCACGGTGGTATCCGCGTATTCCAGAAAACAAGTCAGTATTCGCTCACCGTCGCTGCGGACCAAGATGAAGCGCCCATCGCCGTGCAAAGGCGTGGAGACATAATCGCGAAATGTGGCGACGAAGAGTCCGCCGGGACTGAGGCTCGCAGCCACATCCCCGAGGAGCGATCCCACGCACGAATGATTCGGCAAATGGGGAAGCGTATCGCCCATGCACACGATGACATCCACGGGCTCTGCGATGTGTGCCCGGAAGCTGAGCAGATCCGCGTTGACGGTGCGGATCGGGAGCGCACCTTTGCGCGAGACCAGCTCCTGCAGCAGGGGCTCATAGCTGTCGATCGCGACAACCCTGAATCCGCGGCGTGCCAATGGCAGGGAGTGCAATCCGAAACCGGCTCCCAGATCGACTGCTGTGCCGGCGGCTCTCGACGGCAGCGGCAGGGTATCAAGTTCCGCATCGCTGCGGGAAAGGGCGGCGTCGACATCGCCGACCATCCAGGTGTAGATGGGGCCAAGGTGCTTTTCGTAATGATCCGCAACGGTGATGGTGGTCACTGTCAAACCTATGCAAGGTGATTAGCGTCCCCACGGGGATAGGGCGTCCAAAAAGCCGGCGAGCGCCTCGTTCACCAGCCGCGGGCGCTCTTGTTGGATGAAGTGTCCCGCGCCGTCGATGAGCAATTGACGAGTCAACCCGGGAACCGTGTCGCAGTGGATGCGAATGCCATTGGCCGTCACATCGCGATGTTGAAGATCATTCATGACGAGCCCTATCGTATACTTTTGACGTTCATGCTCACAGCTGTACTGTTTCTCGGGTCCGCCGCCGCGATTTATTTCGCGTGTGAATTCTTCGTCAACGGAGTCGAATGGCTCGGCCGCAAACTGGGGGTGGGCGAGACCGCCACCGGCACCATTCTTGCCGCGTTCGGCACCGCGCTGCCCGAGAGCGCCGTGACCTTCGTGGCCGTCGCATTCGGCCGAGATTCCGCCCAGAGAGACATCGGCGTCGGCGCCGCCCTGGGTGGGCCGCTGGTGCTCGCCACCATTTCATATGCCGTCGTCGGCTTCGCGATGCTGTGGAACCGCCGGCGCCTCGGTCGCCCGACTCAGGTCATCGAGTGCGAATCGAAGAAACTGCGGCGCGATCAGGCCTGGTTCCTGTGCATTTTTATCGTCAAAGTGGCGCTCGGCCTGCTGGTGTTCAATTTCAAGCCCTGGCTCGGAGCGTTGTTCCTGCTCGCGTACGCCGTCTATCTGCTGCGCGAGTTACGCGGCGCACAGGTGTTGAGCGAGCATGACCTCGAACCCCTCAAGCTGCGCCCGAACGGTGACCCGGGACTGCTATGGCCGCTGCTGCAGACCACGCTCGCGCTGACCGCGATCGCGGTCGCGTCCAAGGTGTTCGTCGGTCAGCTGGAAGCCATCGGGATCTGGGCGGGGCTGTCACCGCAACTGGTGGCGCTGCTATTGAGCCCGGTGGCCACTGAGCTGCCCGAAACCATGAACGCGCTGATCTGGGTTCGTCAGGGCAAGGAGCGGCTCGCGCTCGCCAATATCTCGGGCGCCATGATGATACAGGCCACCATTCCGACCGCCCTCGGCTTGTTCTTTACGTCGTGGGTGTTCTCGCGCGAGCTGATCGTCTCCGGCGTCGTCACCCTGGCAGCGGTTGCCGTGCTGCTGGGGCTTTTCTCCAAAGATGCGGTCAATGCCCGATCGCTCACGCCGCTCGCCGGGCTGTACGCCGTCTTTCTCGCCGTCATTGCCATGATCTGAGAACCCGCGACGGTTAGCGGCCCTGATATTTTACAGCCGAGGGCGGCGCGCCGAATAATCGTAGGAACGTGCGCCGCATTCGCTCCGCATTACCGAAACCGCAGAACCGCGCGACGTCCCGTATGGAGCGGCCGTCGCTGGCGAGCGAGCCGCGCGCCGTCTCGGCGCGCAACTGCTCGATGGCCTTGGCGGGGCTCATCCCTGTTTCCGAATGGAACGCGCGGGAAAAATGCCTCGGACTCATGCAGACGTGTTCCGCGAGATCCGCGACGCTGTGGCGTTTGTCCAGGTGGCTGCGCACATAATCCAACAGCGCGGTAAAACGGCCATCGGCTCGTTCCATCTCCAGGAGCGCGGAGAACTGCGACTGTCCGCCGGGGCGACGATAGTAAACCACCAGTTGCTGCGCGGTGCGCCGCGCGATGGACTCGCCGAGGTCGGCTTCGATCATCGCGAGCGACAAGTCGATTCCGGCGCTGATGCCGGCGGACGTCCAGATGGATCCGTCCTTGACGAAGATGCGGTCGGGGTCCAACAGCACCCGGGGAAACTTCCGGGCAAAATCCGCGGCGCGGCTCCAGTGAGTGGTGGCGCGCTTGCCATCGAGCAATCCGGCCGCCGCCAGAAGGTAGGAGCCCGAACAGACGCTGGCCGTGCGCCGCGCGTGGCCGGCGCAATGCCGAATGAAGCGGCGAGTTTTCGCGCAGGCGACTGCGGTACGAGACCCATCGCCTCCGGCGATGACCAACGTGTCGATGCGGCGCGCGTGACCCAGCGGTTGGGCTTGCATCGACGCACCCGATGAACTCGTGACCAAACCAGGTTCGGCGGCCACGACCCGCAGCGCGTAGCTGCCCGGTAGGTAGCGCGCGGCAATTTCGAATGCGGCGATCGGCCCCGCCGCGTCGAGCAGCTGGAAGTCGCGATAGACGAGAAATGCGATTTGTCGGGTCATGGCCTAAAACGTTGGAATAACGTCATTTAGGCCGAAGACTAGTCGGATAAGGTGAGACCGTCAAACCGGGAGTAGACCATGACCACCAGCGACACCACCGTAGTATTTGCGCTCTATCCGCGCGTCACTCAGCTCGACTTCACCGGGCCTTTCGAGATTTTCGCGCGCTTGCCGGGCGCGCGATGCGTCCTCGCGTCGACCGACGGCGGCACCATCCGGGGTGACGGCGGCATCACTTTCTCCAACGTGGTTCGCTTGGCCGACGTCGCGCAGTGCATGCTGCTCTGTGTTCCGGGAGGCTTCGGCACAGTCGCAGCGATGGATGATCAGGCCTATTTGGCGGAGATCCGGCGCCTGGGCGCACAAGCGCGCTTCGTCACCTCGGTATGCACGGGATCGTTGCTGCTTGCGGCGGCCGGGCTGCTGCGCGGGAAGAGGGCGGCGTGCCACTGGGCCTGGCGCGAACTGCTGGACGAATTCGGCGTGACGCCCGATGCCAGTCGAATCGTGCGCGACGGAAATGTGATCACCGGCGGCGGCGTCACCGCGGGGATCGACATGGCGCTCATCGTCATGGCTGAGATCGCCGGAGTCGATCATGCGCAGGCCGTACAGCTAGCGGTGGAATACGCGCCCGAACCACCATTCGATTGCGGGCGGCCCGAGCGGGCCCGGCCAGAAATCGTAGCCGCCGTATTGAGGCGGTTGGACGC
>WNFG01005892.1_pt1 | contig 10307 bp, 6 predicted proteins | sample 5400431 | NCBI WGS metagenome assembly WNFG01 (sample SAMN13153346, study PRJNA577476) | soil metagenome | isolation source: 120 cm saprolite under Douglas fir tree site 2 hole 3 replicate 2 | place: USA:California | collected 2015-04-18
TCAATCTTTCGGCTTCCTCGCGGCCTCCTGATGTTCGAATGAGGCGGGAGCGCGTCCCGATCGTCGTCCTTGCGCTGGCGGCGATCGGCGCAGCCTTTTTCATCGTGCCCCTGCTCGGGCTCATCGTCAGGTCGCCCTGGCGCGACGCAGTCACCGCGCTGACTGCCCCAGAAACAGTCGAGGCGCTGAAGCTGTCCTTGTTCGCCTCACTCTCCGCGACGGCGGCTGGGCTGGTTCTTGGGGTGCCACTGGCCTGGCTTTACGCTCGGGTTGAGTTCCCTGGCCGCAATCTGCTCCGTGCGTTGACCACCCTGCCGATGGTGCTTCCTCCGGTTGTCGGCGGCATCGCCCTGCTGCTCGCCTTTGGCAGGCGTGGCTTGGTGGGGTCGTGGCTGGACAGCACCTTCGGCATCACGCTCCCGTTTACGACTGCAGGCGTCGTGATGGCCGAGACGTTCGTGGCCATGCCATTCCTGATCCTCACGGTCGAAGCCGGCCTCCGTTCGATGGATCGTCGCTACGAAGAGGCGGCTCGCACCCTTGGCGCAAGCCGCTGGCGGGTCTTCACTCGGGTCACTCTGCCGCTGATCGGACCGTCGCTGTTCGCAGGCGCAGTCCTGTGCTGGGCGCGTGCGCTGGGAGAGTTCGGCGCCACGATCACCTTCGCGGGAAACTTCCCGGGCGTCACCCAAACCATGCCGCTCGCGGTTTATCTCCTGTTGGAGACAAACCAGGAGGCTTCGTACATCCTGAGCCTCGTGCTGCTGCTGGTCTCGCTCGTAGTTTTGGTTGGGCTCAGGGACCGCTGGCTCGGCTCGGCGTGAGCCTTGATGCCTCAATTCAACTCACGATCGGACCGCTCAACCTCGAGATGGAGGTCACCATCGACGAGGGCGAGGTGGTTGCTCTGCTCGGCCCGAACGGGGCAGGAAAGACCACCCTTCTTCGGGCCGTGGCGGGACTGGTTCCATTTCGCTCAGGCCACGTACGGCTGGACGGGAAGGTGCTTGAAGACACCGCCACCGGTGAATATGTGCCGACGGAGCGCCGGCCAATCGGTTTTGTGTTTCAGGACTACCTCCTTTTCCCGCACCTCAGCGTGCTTGAAAACGTCGCCTTCGGCCTCCGCTCACGCGGCACCTCGCGCCAAGCCGCAGTCGAAATAGCGATGCGATGGTTGGACCGAGTTGGGTTGAAGAGCTACGCGGGCTCAAAACCGGCCGAGCTGTCCGGCGGACAGCGTCAGCGCGTCGCGCTGGCCCGCGCGCTCGCACCGGACCCACGACTCCTGCTGCTCGATGAGCCGCTGGCGGCGCTCGACGTGACCACACGGGCCGACGTCCGCCGCGACCTCAAGCGCCACCTCGACTCATTCGAAGGCATCCGCCTGGTCGTGACTCACGACCCGATCGAAGCGGTCGCACTGGCCGATCGCTTGATCGTCATGGAGAATGGACGCCTGGTCCAGAGCGGCACACCGGCCGAGGTCACCGAGCACCCGAGGTCGCAATACGTGGCCGACCTGGTCGGGGTCAACCTGCTCCGCGGAGAAGCAGATCACGGATCGGTCAGACTGCCAAGTGGGCAGGTGCTGGCGGCCGCGGGCGCGGAGCTTGGTGCGGTGTTCGCCGTCGTTCACCCGCGAGCGGTAGCCATTCACCGAACCCACCCCGAAGGCAGTCCGCGCAATGTGTGGCCTGGGCGGGCCTCCAACATCGAGCTGTTGGGCAATCGCGTGCGGGTTCGGATCGATGGCGAGGTTCCCATGGTGGCGGAGGTGACGCCCGCGGCGCTCAAGGAGTTGAATCTGGTCGAAGGAGGGGACGTCTGGCTCTCCTTCAAATCCACCGACGTTGCCGTTTATCCAGCTTGAAATCAAGGAGAAACAAGTGCTGCTGAGCGCCCGAAATCAGCTCAAGGGACAGGTCGTTCGTGTGAAATCAGGCTCCGTAATGGCCGAAGTCGAGGTCAAGGTCAAGGCCGGCAAGGTCGTGGCCGCGATCACCGACGGGTCGGCGAAACGTCTGAAGCTCAAGGCGGGTGACAAAGTCACGGTGATCATCAAGGCCACTGAGGTCCTGATCGGCAAGTAGGAGAGGCCCGGTCGCCCGGGCCTCTCAGTTCTCGCTCAGGGGGGTTGTCTTCTCAGGTCGGAGCCGGCACCTCGAGCGCTTGCGCCGCGCCGTTGGCGTTGTCCACCGAAGCCACGAGCCAGCCCAGCGCCGGCTGCGCAAACTGCTGGTCGGTGTCGACCGTCAGCGGCATGCTGTCCCCGGCGCCCGCCGCGATCGAGTGGAAGTCACCGCTCGAGACCGATGGGCTGAATGGATTGATGGTCGTCGAGCCGGTCGTATCGAATCCATTCTTCTTCAGGGCGAACGAATTGACGTGGTAAGTGATGCCCTGCTGCTTGACCGGACCGATGCCGTTGGACTTGGCCGACAGCCCGAGGTCGCTGGCCAAAGCCGGCAGTTCGATGGTCGATCCGTTCATGGGTGCGTCCGCGAGGAATGCGTCGACCAGGGCGTGCGTGTGGGCGTTGATGGTGAACGAAGCGTATTCCCCGTTGAATGAGCCCCCGAGCACCTGTCCAAGGTCAAAGCCGACCACGACGAAGTCGGGTGACGAGTCGCCGTTGACGGAGATCACGACGTCGAACTCGCTGATGGATTGATTGGTGGCCCGGCCGTAGGTGTTGATCAGGAACACGAGCGCCCGATCGGATTTGGTGCTGCCCAGTGCCATGCCTGGCGCAACCTGGACCCCGACGTCACGGATGTCGATCGGAGAGCCGCCGCGGTCGCTCGCCTTGTGGATGCCCCAGGCGTAGAGGTCGGCGAGCCCCCCGTGAATGCCCGAGTTCTGCAACGGGAGCGTGCTCGTGATGGTGTGCCCGGGGGTGCCGGTCGTGGCGGTGTTAGCGAAAGCCGCCGGAGCACCTGCGGTGACGTTCGAGAGTCCGCGCGGGGCGAGCAGGTAGGGCACACGAATGGTCTGGTCGTCCGCGGAGTCGCCCGCCGCCGGCGTCGCGAGGATGTCGCCTCGGACCGTCAGCACACTTGCCGGCCCGATGCTGAAGGTGTCGTCGCTGGGCAGTGCCGCGAAGGCGGCCGCGGAGATGGACAGCATCACGGCGACGGTGGCCGTCGAGCCGGCCGCGACTGTGATGGACGCGGGCGAAACGGCGACGACCGCGCCGCGCTGCGAGCCGTTACCCGCAACCGACAGGTTGTAGGTCGCGGACGTCGTGCCGTAGTTCGTGAGGGTGAAGGATTTCGCGGCGTTGTACGCGCCGGAGCCCGGCACGTAGCCGAATGCGATCGAGTCAAGCGAGTCGCTTGTCGTGGCGAGGACCGAAGACTTGACAGCGTGCTGCGCCTGGACCACCCCGGTGCCCGCGATCCGAACGTTGTAGCCGATGTTCTTCGAGGGGTCGGCCGTGTTCATGATCGCCGCCTTGATCTGTTCGCCGCGCCACGTCGGGTGCGCCTCCTTGACGAGGGCGGCGATGCCTGCGGTGAGCGGGCACGCCATCGAGGTTCCGGACATCACGGCCGCCTTTGCGCCCGTGCCCATCCCCACAGACGCCACGCTGACACCCGGCGCCATCACGTCAGGCTTGGGCGCCGAGTCTGGGTCGCGGGGGCCGCCGGAGCTGAAGTTGGCGGCCAGCTTGTAGTTCGAGTTGGGGACATTGGTCGAACCGAGGGTGACCGTGCCGCCGTTTGCGGCCAGCAAAGCCGCTCCGTCGGTCGACTTCGCGCCGAGGAACGGAATGGTGACGGTGTGCTGCTCGCCAGTGTCGGGGTTCGATGTGATCTGGCCCTCAAAGGGCGGGAATCCGGCCGAGTTGTTGACCATCACCACGGCCGCATCGCCGGCTTCGTCACCGAAGACGGCGCGCGCCACGCGCGCGCAGTTTCCCCGTGCGGTCACTACGACCATCCCAGCCGTGCCGGCGTATTGGGTCTTGTCGCAGCCCTGCGAGATCGTCCCGTCAGGGTTGGTCAGGACCTTGAGCGGAAACGTTCCACTCGGAACCGCTGCGCCGTTGGCGTCGATCGTCGCGATCGACTTGCCGGTCTTCGAGAACAACAGGGTTGCGCCGGGATACTGCGGGACACTGCCGTCGATCGCCGCAACCGACAGCACACCGTTAGCCGTGCTCGGCGAGCCGACCACGTACGCGCCCGGACCGTTGTTGCCGGCCGAAGCGACGACCGTGATCCCGTCGTTGAAGGCGTTCTGGGAGGCCACCGACGTCGGGTCGTCGAAACCACCGAGCGGCGAGCCGAGCGACATGCTGATCACGTCGACCCCGTCGGCGACAGCGCGGTTGATCGCGAGGTCGACGACGTTACTGGAGCCGGCGCATCCGAACACGCGGTAGGCGTAGAGCGAGGCCCGCGGCGCAACGCCGGGACCCACGTTCCAGCTGTTGGAGGAAATCGTCGTGCCGTTGTACGGACCCATGTAGGTCTTGCCCGTGCTGAGGACGCCGAATCCGGCCGCGGAGCCGGCCGTATGCGAGCCGTGGCCGTTGCAGTCGAGCGGGTTTGGATCTGGCATCGGCCTTGACTGCCGATTGCGCGCGTCGTATGCGTCGCCCACGAAGTCGAAACCGCCCTTGACCTTGGGCGCGGCCGGACCGAACATCGTCGGGTCAGCGGCTTGCGTGCTCGCCGCCTTGGCCGAGTTCCACGCCGCGACGGTTCCCGGACCGCCGAAGTCGGCGTGGGTGAAGTCGATGCCGGTGTCGATCGACGCGATCTTGACGCCCTGGCCGGTGAAGCCTGAACTCTGCCACTCTGTGTCGGCGTTGATGAACGGAATCGCGTTGGTGTTGTCCGGCGTGAAGGACTGCACGCCGTGGATGGCAACGACGCCCGGCAGGCTTGCAAGCTGCGGGAGGTTCCGCTGCGCCACAGTCACATGGATGCCGTTGTAGGCGTCCTGCATGTCGCCGATCACGCTCGCTCCCGCCGCGGCCAGCGAACCGTGGAGCCTGGCCTGCTGATCCGCCAGCTGCTGCCGGATCGCCTGCTTGTCGGGGTCACTGAGCTTGCGGCCCGCGCTCTTCGCCTGCGCGTCCTGCACCGCGACGGGCGCGCCGGCCAGCTCGAGGACGACGTCGACCGGTTCGTCACTGAGGGAAGCCGGGACGAAGGTGAGGTGCTGGCTGGAGGAGTCGAAAAGCGAGGGATCGATCCTGGCGAAGCGGGCAGTGCTCGACGCGCTGTCATCGCCGACGGCGGCAGCTCCGCTCATGGTGGCTATGAGGCTGATCCCGACTGCGCCCGACAAGGCCAGGCGCCAGCGTGAGATATGCGGAACGAATCGACGGTGACCCATGAGCACCCCCTCTCAATTACCGGTGGCACACCGCCCCGCGGTCCAGCGCGGAGTTCGGAAAAATATTAGCCACGCCCGGACGGTGGCGCAAATACGCATCGTGGCGGGGTCGGCAGGTAGAGTCCGGTGAGTTTTCCACCCGGGAGAAGTCGAGAGTCATATGAAGACGCACAAGCTTGTAACCGCCGAGGCCGACATCGTCTACGACGTCTACGGCCCGCTGCCCACCGCTGACGGGCGCCCACCGTTGTTCATGATCGGCGGACGAATTCCGCGCGTCTTGATCAAAACGCGCTTGTTGCTCGCGCCGATTCGGCGCTTTTGGATCAAGCGGCGCGAAACGATCTGGAGAGCGCCGTTCAGGCTAAGTCATCGCCGTCCGGCGAGTAAGTCATCCACTCAGAGCCCCCGGCAAAGAAGCAGTCGTGCGTCAGAAGCCAAAAGTCGATTGGCCATCCTAACTTGGCCTGCATGAGCACCAAAACCACACAAGCAAAGGGGGCGAGTTGACTACTCAGAACAACCTGGAGGAAAACAAGCGGATCGTTCGCGCGTTCATCGAAACGGCGTTCAACCAGCATCAGACCGATCGAGTGGCGGACTACCTGACGTCCGACATGAAGTGGCACGGCGGCACCCTGGGAACAGTCGAGGGTCGCGAGAACTTCGTCGGGCTGGTCGGCGCAATCGTCTCCGCCCTCCCGGACCTGCATAACGCCGAGCAGGACATCATCGCGGAACGAGACATCGTGTCCGTGCGCGCGGTGGTCGAGGGAACACACAAGGGCGACCTCCTCGGGATCCCGGCGTCGGGCAAGCACGTCCGGTGGGATGCGGTCGATGTGTACCGCGTGGCGGACGGAAAAATCGCCGAGGAGTGGGCTGCGGACGACCTGCTTGCCTTCGTCTACGGGGTTGGCGCGTATACCCCGCCCTGGCTAGCGAAGCAGTCGTAGCGGCGCAATCACCGCGTCAGAGCTGGCTCGATCGACGCTAGAGCCCGAGCCAGCTCTGAACGCGAAACGATCCCAAGCTTTGGGAATACGCGGTAGAGGTGTGCGCCGACCGTTCGGTGCGACAGAAACAACCGGTCGGCGATGTCACGGTTGGAAAGGCCGGCTGCCGCCATCTGCGCGATCTGCAGCTCCTGCGGCGTGAGCGCTTGTCGCGCTTTCCGGGCCGGTTCGGCGTCGCGTTCGCCGGCGGCACGCAGCTCGGCCCGGGCCTTGTCCGCCCAGGGCGGCAGGCCGAGCGTGTCAAACGCGTCCCGCGCCGACCTCAGATGCGGCCTTGATTCAGTGATGCGGCGCTGTCTTCGCAGCCAGGCGCCATATGACATCTCCAGCCGCGCGTAGGCGAACGGCCACTTCGGGTCTGCATCGAGCGCTTTCTCGTAAAGATTTTCCGCTTCCGATTCGTTGGCCAGAAGCGCGCGACCGAAGCGGACCCCAGTTTGCATGAGGGGCGCCGTTGTTCGCGCGGCCATAGCCTCGAGCTTGTCCATCAGGCGGCGAGCGTCGTCGATTCTTCCGGCCCGAACCGCGCATTCGATCACGAGTGGCGCGGCGGCGTGGGCCACGAGCGCATGGAACGCCGGTCCATCAGGAAGGAACATCCGCGAAAAGTGATCGACTGCGTCCGATTGGCGTCCCGCGGTCATGGCGATGACGCCGCGAGCAAACGCGCTTTTGGCAAGCAGGATCGACAGGCGCGGCGCGCTCAAACGCTCACCCGCCTCGGCGATCAGGTTTTCGGCAGCCTGTTCATCGCCCTGTAGGCCAAGCAAAACGGCATGTCCCAACTCGCTGATCGCCGCCCAGATCGGCTGCCCGGTCTCGATCGCGACGCGGCTCCCCTCCTCCACTGCACGAATCGCGCCGCTGAACTGGCCGGTGTTGATTCCCGCCCACGCGCGCACCACGAGCAGTTGAGCCAGCAAGCCGAGGCGTCCCTGAACACGCAAGGTCGGAGACGCGCGATCCATGAGCTCGATCGATTGGGCGATGTCACCTGCTGCGTATGCGGCAAAGGCCAGCAGCTGGGTCCGAGAGGGGTCCCCGCTGTCGATCAGGGCGGCTTCACGAACCCGAGTGGCAATTCGACCTGCAGCGTCCATAGGCGCGGTCAGGGCAAGGATTTCCAGAGCGCGTGGATCCAGATCGTCGCCGGCGATTTGCACGACGGCCTCGACGACGAGGGTCTTGGCTTCAACCCCGGGGTCCGCCCACCAGCAGCGCAGCGCGGCCCCTTGCAGAAGGTTGAGCGACAGGCTGCTGTCGCCTCGAGCCGCTGCCTCGCGGGCGACCGCCACCAGCCGCGCGACTGCATCGGGATCGCCCGGATTACCGTCATTGAAGATCTCGCGCAGCCAGGTCATTCGCGCCACGTCATGGGACGTGAGCTGCAGGGTGGCGGCAGCATCCAGAAGCCGACCGACCGCCGGCCTGTCGCCCAGCTGAAATGCCAGCTCGGCGGCCGCCAGCAGGCGGCGGGCGCGGCCTGACTCCTCAGGCGTCAGCGAAGCGGCAAACTCGAGCGCGCCGAGCGCCGTTGCCGTTGCGCCGCGGTCCTGTGCCCGGGAAGCGACCGCCTCGAGGTCCTCGGCGGCGCCTTCATCCGCACCCAGCACCGACTTGGCGCGATGCCAGGCGCGGCGATCGGGGTCCGCGACGACCTCCGCCAGCAGCAGGTGCCCGTTCCGCCGCTGGGCAGCTGTTGCCGATTGGTCCAACGCCGAGCGGATCAGCGGATGGCGAAACCGAACCATGGAGCCTTCGATCGATATCAGGCCCCCCTCGAGTGCCGGCTCCAGAACATCCATCGTGACCTCTGCGTCGACGTATCTGCGCGTAGCGCCGAGGACATCGCTGGCGCTCGGCTCCTTGTCCAGCGCGGCTAGCAACAGGGCGGCCTGTGTGTGTCTCGGCAGTCGCGCCGCCTGGGCGGAGAACGTGCGCTCCAGCCGTTCCGTCAGCGGCAGGCTCCTCAAAGCGCCCTCCCGCCCATCGGTCCCCTGACGCCTGAAGGCACGAGGCAGCTCGAGCAGCGCGAGCGGGTTCCCGCGTGACTCTTCGAGGATGAGGCGACGCGTCTGATGGTCGAGGTCCTGCCCCACGGAGCCGAGCAGCTCCCTCGAAGCCGCCTCGCTCAGAGGTCCCACATGAATCTCTGGCAGTTGCGCAGACCGAACCGGAGTTTGAAATCCTTCGCGCAAGGCAATGGCGAGCAGGATGTGGGTTGACTCGAGACGCCGAGCGATGAAGGTGAGGACGGACGTTGTTGGAGCGTCCAGCCATTGCGCGTCGTCCGCGACCACAACGAGCGGGCTCTCGTCGCCGACTTCGTCGATCAGATTGAGAGCAGCGAGGGCCACCAAGAACATCTCGGGCGGCGTTCCCTCTCGCATCCCCAACGCGGTGAGGAGTGCCGATCGTTGAGGAACCGGAAGCCTACCGGCTGACTCCAGGACAGGTTGTAGAAGCTGGTGAAGGCCGGCGTAGGGGAGCTGCGCCTCGGACTCGAAACCGGTGACGGCGAGCACTCGATAGCCACGGTTGCGCGCCTGTCTGACTGCCGCCTCGAGGAGGGAAGTCTTCCCGATGCCGGCCTCGCCGCTCACCAGCAGCGCGGCACCGTGCTCCGTCGCTCCCGCCAGGGCAGCCTCGAGTTGAGCGATCTCGCCGTCACGCCCGACCAGCCCCGTGACCACGCACTGAAAATACGCGGTCGCGTGGCACGGCTTCTAACTGAACTGGCCAGCCTGCAGCGCTCATACTCGCCGGATGGGCGGGGTGCCCCTGGTCGACGCCGGCCCCGAGCTGATCGAGCGCGAGCAGGAGTCTGCAGTCCTGGACGCGCTGGTAGATCGACTTCGCGACGGCGGGGGGGCGGTCGTGGTCCGGGGCGAGGCCGGCATCGGAAAGTCGGCGCTGCTCCAAAGAGTGCGCCGGCAAGCGGAAGCGCAGGGTGCCCGACCGCTGGCCACCGTCGGAGTTGAATCAGAAGCCGAGCTGCCTTTTGCGGGCCTGCACCAACTCCTGCGTCCGGTCATCGGGGCGCTGGCGCAGCAGCCCGAGTCGCAGCGGCAAGCCCTCGAGGCCGCACTCGGGTTGGGCGTCGACGACAAGCCTGATCCCTACCGCGTTGCCGTCGCGGCCTTTCAGCTCATATGCGAAGTGGCTGACTCCGTACCGCTGGTACTAATCGTCGACGACGCGCACTGGCTTGACCGTTCCACGCTCAGCGTCATCGCTTTCATTGGCCGCAGGCTGGAAGCCGAGCACGTTGCACTCGTCGCCGCGATCCGGAGCGGACAGTCGACACCGCTCGACGACGCTCGCCTGCCAACCCTCGATCTCGAGCGCTTGAGTGCATCGGCGGCTGCAAGATTGCTGGATCGCAACGCGCCGGAGCTGCACCCGGTCTTGCGCGCGAGGGTTCTCGCAGAATCGTCCGGCAACCCCCTGGCGCTCGTTGAGCTGGCGCGCAGCATGGGGCGATCGGGCGAGCAGCTTTCGCCCCCGCCCACGACCTTGACGGCTCGCCTCGATCGCGCGTTCGCAAGCAGGCTTGGCGATCTTGCCCCGGGCACTCGGCCCGCCCTCCTGGCGGCGGCGCTCGACAGCCGGGCGTCGCTGGACGAGATCGCGCGATCCAGCGGAACCGGCGTGGAATCCCTCCAGCCCGCTGTTGAGGCGGACCTCGTCGAGATCGCAGACGACGGGGTGCGCTTCCGCCACCCTCTGATCCGCTCGGCTGTCCGTCAAGCGGCGTCGGCCCAACAAGTTCTTGAGATGTACAGGGCTCTCGCCGAGGTGGTCGCCGATCCGGAGCGCCAGCTCTGGCACCGCGCCATGGCGGCCAGGGGGCCTGACGAAAACATCGCCTCCGCGCTCGAACAGCACGCTCGGCTGGCCGCCGCACGTGGCGCGGTCACGGTTGCGGGCGCGGCCTTC
>WNFG01011999.1_pt1 | contig 10307 bp, 9 predicted proteins | sample 5400431 | NCBI WGS metagenome assembly WNFG01 (sample SAMN13153346, study PRJNA577476) | soil metagenome | isolation source: 120 cm saprolite under Douglas fir tree site 2 hole 3 replicate 2 | place: USA:California | collected 2015-04-18
CGATTTCATCCCGGCCAGCGCGCCGGAATCTTTGCCGTTCGTTCCCCAAAGAACGCCTTCCAGCGCCGGCGGGTCACTGACCATGGTTATCAGAACATTCGAAGACGCGGCAACTTCCCTCGGCGACGTCGCCAGCGTTGCTCCGAGCGCCACCAGTTCATTCGCGCGTGAAGCCGTGCGATTCCAGATAGTCAGGGGATAAGCGGCTTTCAATAGATTCATGCCCATCGGCTGGCCCATCAAACCAAGACCAACTAGACCAACTTTCGTTTTGGAGCTGGCGGCGGATTCCACGAGAGGTCTCCTGTACGGGGTATGTCGAGAAGCTGGGATCCGAGTCGATTGTACAGGTTTGGTGAAGAATGCTGGAAACGCATTTGCCAGCCCATCGTTGGCTAAATTAGGAGAACCCGCTTCGAGGAGGATCTAAGCGGTCTTGGGACGGTTGCGCAGCGGGAGCAGTGCGGGCGTGCCAGCGGAAGCTTTAGCCGCGGCGCGAGAAGCTTGTTCCGTTGGCTCCGTCGTCGTGGCTGACCGCCTCCCGTCGCCAGGATCGCCAACTTTTTCGTCCTCGGTCTTTTCTTCCAAACGCACAATAAATTGATACGGAATTTCCCACCGGAAGTGCCTTTGCTGCCCGCGTTGCACCAGGCTCTGTTCCAGGAAAATAGAGCGGCCCGAATCAGCGACAAAAATACCCGATGCGGGCAGCAGGACGTCGCCGGCGCGGTAATGCACCTCGACCCTGCGCCCCAAGAAACCGGAATAGCGGGCCATACTCGCTCCAGTGTCCGAGGCTGCGAGTAAGGGGGTCAATAGTACGGAAGGACTCCCCCTGCGGAAGTTTGTGGAAAATAGTGAAAATGCTCGAGGCCGCAGTGCAGCGACGCAGTCCTTGACTTTTTCCGCGCGCAAGCTATTGTCATGCGTTCTGGTTTATGTCCCAAGAGGAGAGAATCATGCGCAAATGGTGCGGCTGGCTGCTTGCCGGCTCAGTGGGGGCAATGCTGGGGCTGCCTGCTCTAGCTCAAACGCCTAAGACCAGCAAGACGTATGTGCTGAAGGCCGCGCGGATGTTCGACGGCAAGAGCAACACGCTGTCGACTCCCGGCTTGGTTGTGGTCTCGGACGGAAAAATTGCCGGCGTCGGCGCTAAGACCGCCATTCCGGCCGGGGCCGAAACAATCGATCTCGGCGACGCTACCCTTCTGCCTGGCTTCATCGACGCCCACACACACCTGACCTCCATGTATTCAGAAGATTGGAAGCAGAGCACGATCGACCGCCTGCAGAAAACCGTCGCCGAACAAGCGCTGGACGCCAGCACGAACGCGCGCGTAACCCTCATGGCGGGCTTCACAACCGTGCGAGATGTTGGCTCCAGCGATTATCTCGATGTCGGCTTGCGCAACGCCATTCGCGACGGTGTCGTGCCCGGTCCCCGCATGCTCGTCACCGTGCATGCGCTCGGCTCGACAGGCGGCCATTGCGACCACAGCGGCGGTTTCCGGCAAGGGCTTTTCGGGAGAGAGAGCGATCCCCTGGACGGTGTGATCAATGGACCAGACCAGGCTCGTTACGCCGTGCGGCTCGATCACAAGTATGGCGCTGACATTATTAAAGTGTGCGCGACCGGCGGCGTCCTATCTCTCACCGACGATGTGGACACGCCGCAGCTCACCCAGGAAGAGCTGAACGCCATCGTCGATGAGGCTCACGCGCTGCGCCGCAAAACTGCCGCGCACGCGCACGGCAACGAAGGCGCCAAGCGTGCCATTATCGCGGGCATCGATTCCATCGAGCACGGCTCCTTTGTGCAAGACGAAACGCTCGACATGATGAAGCAGCGCGGCACATATCTGGTCCCAACGCTTATCGCCGGCGAAAGCCTGGGCGAAAAAATCGACAAAGGCATGTATTTGCCTCCCGCTATTGTTGCGAAAACGCGAGCGGCGCTGGCCTCGCGCTCACAAATGTTTCAACACGCGGTGGCTAAGGGCGTAAAGATCGGCTTCGGCACCGATGCTGCCGTCTATCAGCACGGCCGCAATGCCGAAGAATTTCACTTGATGGTCGATCTCGGCATGAAGCCCATCGATGCGCTGCGTTCCGCGGCCCTCCCCGACGCCGAACTTCTCGGCCTGCAGGACAAAATCGGCACGCTGGATACCGGAAAAATCGCCGACATCGTGGCCGTCCCAGGTAACCCCGTGGAAAATATCCGTCAAACCGAAAAGGTGTTCTTCGTCATGAAAGAAGGCGTGATCTATCGAAATGATCGCAGCGCGCCGCAACACTGACCGGGAGCCTCTCATAACCGAGCTAGCCGACAACTGTCGCTTCGGAGTTCGCCGACCACCACATCGGTCAAATCATTTACCTCCGCAGAGAACTCGCGGCCCGCACGGCACGAAAATCTACGACTTAGCACAGGGCAGGAGTTCAGGTCCTGCCATTCCATCTCTGATGCGATCCTCGCGCGGCAATTCTTTAGCGGTTACAATTCTCTCGAGCTGAATGAACTCGCCCCTCGAGCTTTCCGACGTGTCCGCCGCCGATCCTTCTCCTGGCGGTTGGCGACTCGCTCTTCTTCTTTCTTTGTGCGTTTCCCTGCTGATCGTCGCGCCCTTCTTCTGGCGCGGCAGCGCTTCCGGCCACGACTTCGAATTCCACGCCACTTCCTGGCTCGACGTTGCTGCACAGTGGAAACAGGGGATTCTCTATCCGCGCTGGACGGATTGGGCCAATCACGGTTTTGGCGAGCCGCGCTTCATTTTTTACCCGCCGCTCTCTTGGCTGCTGGCCCCCGTACTGAGCCTTTTCATTCCGTGGGATTACGTGCCGTTGGCCTTCATCGTTTTGGTACAGACATTCGCCGGTCTTTTCGCATTTGCTTTTGCGCGTCGCATGCTGCCGCGAACTTCGGCGCTCTTCGCCGCCGCCTGCTACACCGCGAACCCCAACGCCCTGCTGATGATTCATTTCCGCAGCGATTATGCTGAGCTGCTGGCCTCCGCGTTCTTTCCCTTGCTCTTTCTCGCGGCTCTTCAACTGGCCGGCGTCGTAGAGTCTCGCCGCGGATTTTGGTTACCGACGCTAGTCTTCTTTCCCGCCACATTGTGGGCTGCTCTGGGCTGCAAGTCCTGGACGCCTTTGCTCCGCTGCACGATTGGCTTGGCCCTCGGCTTCGGCCTTGCCGCGTTCTACATTGTCCCCGCGGCATACGAGCAGCGCTGGGTCAATATCGCGCAAGCCCTCTCGCCCGGGCTGCTTCCATCCGAAAATTTTTTGTACACCGCCATCAACGACCCCGAGCACACTTTCTTCAACTACATCGCCTCCACCATCGCTGTGGCCATTATTATTTTTACGGGCACTGCCGCCATCGCCGCGCGTCGCGTAAGCGCGGAGCCGGACGCCTTCCCGGCTCAGCCCAAAATCTGGAGCGCATTTCTGGTCCTCGCCGCGCTTGCCACTGTCTTGATGCTGCGCTTCACCTCTGTCCTTTGGCAGCTCCTGCCCGAGCTTCGCTTCGTGCAATTCCCCTGGCGCTGGATGTCCATTCTCACCATCCCGTTCGTCTATTTTCTTGCCGTAGCGGTGGCTCGCCGCCGTTTCCGCTGGCTTTGGATCGTCGCGACGCTGGTCCTTCTCGCTAGCACCGACATCTTCCTCGCTCAGCACACCTGGTGGGACGTCGAGGACTTCTCCACCCTGCGCGCCACCATCGCCAGCGGCGAAGGTTTCGGCGGCACCGACGAGTACGACCCTATCGGCGACGACCATTACAACTTGCCCGCTAAAGCCCCTCGCGCGCTGATCGTCCCGCTGAATGAAGACGCCGAAAGCCAAGCTGGAAACCCCGCCGCGCCCCCGCCCAACATTGTCATTGAGCGCTGGACACCGGAAGACAAAATCGTGCGCGTCGAATCGCAACGCCCGGCCCGCCTAGCCCTCCGCCTGCTGAATTATCCGGCGTGGCATGTAAGGGTAAACGGTGCACGTATCCAGCCGGAACAGGCGGAAGACTCCGGCCAAATGATCATCCCAATACCTGTAGGGCAATCTCGCCTCACGGCGCACTTCGCGCGGACCCTGGATCGAACCGTAGGCATCATTCTGTCCGTCCTAGCCTTGGTCATAGCAGCGGGTCTCCTCTACCGGCGCAACGAAGGACCGCACGCCGCCGTTTCCCCATAATGGGCCGGCCGCAATCCGAGCCCTTCAACCCAGGCGGCAAAGCGCGACATTCACTTTCGCGTATCACTGTCGCGCATTGTCGCTTGCCAAAAACCGCGCGCGTACCCTACAGTCGCAATTAAGCACTTATTCCGGCGGATTGCAACGGAACCGTTTTTTTGACGAGCTTTCCGCAATCTCAACCGGTCGGAGAAAACCCATGGATTCCAGTCGAGTAGCCGCTCTGCGGTGGTCCGCTCTGCTCGTGTGTACCCTGCTCAGCGTTCAGGCCCGTGCAGAGGACCCCAAGCCCACACCTGAGAACACCATCACTGTGCAGCTTGCTGAGCCCGTCAAGCCGCAAACTTTTGCCCGCCCTCTAAAATTTTTCCTGGTGGACGTTATCGACCGCTCGGGTAACGCCCAGCCGATGATGGTATTCAAGCCCCGTGGAGGAATCTTCCTGGATCGCACACCTGTGGAAATCACGCGAGCGGGTCTGGAAACCTGCTTGAAATCCGCGAACATGCTCGCGGCGGACCGTGATTCGGCGGACTTCCTGCTCACCATTTATCTTTTCAATTTCGGCTTGAGCGACAGCTCAATGGATTTTTTTGGCAAAGTAGAGTTTGCCGCCATGTTAAAAAATCCAAAGACCGCCAAATCGCAACAGGTTGCTGCGTCGGGGACTTCCATCGCCGGCGTGGCCATTCGAAAGAAAAACATTCAGAAGAATATACAGGAAGACATCGAGCGGGCCTTTTCCGACGCGCTGCGCAACTTGCTGCGTGGCGCGAAATTGCGCGACGCCGTGGCGGCTCTCGATTCCCCCGCAAATCTTGCTCCGGTACCGGCGCGGTCTTCAGCCGCGCCTGCTGCGACGGACAAGCCCCTTTTTTGAGGATGAATGACCAAGAGTTTCGGATGTAAAGGAGAAGAACGATGAAAATCATGGCACTCGGGACGCTTGCTACCGCCTTACTCTTCGCAACACCCGCAATCGCAAAGGATACCGTGCCGCAGTTCAAGTCCGTCGAGGCCAAGCATTTTCCTCGCGCGGAGGGCGTCGAGCTGTCTCCCGCTTTCTCTGACTATCTCTACGCGGAACTACGCGCGGAACTCACCAAGGCCAAACTCTTCGGCCAGGTTATCGGCGAGGATGAAGTCGTCGACGAGGCTGACGCGCCGAAATCGCTGGTCATCGTCGGCACCATCATGGAATACAAGAAGGGCAGCGTAGTGAAGGATGCGCTCATCGGATTCGGCGCAGGAATGCGCAGCCTCAAAGTAGATGCCAATGTCTCGCGGCGCAGCAATCAGCAGAATTTGACGGCTATTCACGTTCACGTGAAGGTGTCGCCGCGATGGGATGAGAAGGTTATGGCGCGCTTCGCCGCAAAGAACATTGTTAAGCAGCTCAAAGATTCCCTAAAAGCGGAAGCAAAGACTTCCTGAGACGGCGATCTCTGACCGTCCGCACAACACCATGAGTGATCCAAGACCATCTTCGCTTTGCCGGACAATCGCTACCGTACTGCTGGCGCTGTCAATTGCATTTCCGATTCCGCCAGCCTCCGGAAGCTCAAAAGTCAAGCTCCACGGGTACATTACCGGTCGCCCAGACGACCAAACAGTGGCGATCCTCGACGACAAAATTGAGCTCACCAGGGCCAGCCGAATTACCGGGCAGGATGCTGCCGGTGAGCATGCTCTCACCAAAGCCGACCTCCTCCCCGGCATGCTGATCGAGGCGGACGGTCAGTGGCTCGATTATCATAAGTTCTTCGCAGAAAAAATCGTTGTGGACCTCAAGGATTCTGAAAAGCAGGTCCACGGCACCGCTTACTTGCAGGAAGAGCCCGCCGACGGCGCAAAGATCTCCAAAGGCGAAGCCGCCGGACTGAAAGCCGACGGCTACTGGCTGGATCTCGGCCCGCAGACACACCGCGATTGGGATCCCACTAAGGCTCGAGCCAACACCTCCAATCTCATCGCGTCTAGCAACCCGGTTGTCGCTTCAGACGCGCCAATTCTCGCTGGATCCCACGTGACCTATGCAGGGGTGAGACGTAGGGACGGCCGTATCACCGCAGAGCGGGTCGAGTTGGGCCCCCCGGCCCCGGCGGATGCGTATAAAATGCCGCACGATTTGGAAATCGTTCGCGGCAAAGATCCGCAAACAGGAATCGCGGTAGTCGAGTTTCGCCAGGGCAAGAAGGTGCAGGGAAGGATGAAACTGCTGGCCGTACCCAGTGTTCAGGAGTATGTCTCGCACTTGGGAGACTCGCTGCTGCCCTCCGGAATAAAGGGCACGACACGTACGCTGGAATTCCGCTTCTTCGTGGTCGAAGATCCAACCATTAACGCATCATCGCTGCCCGACGGAACGCTGCTGGTCAATACCGGGCTGCTGGGCGCCGTCGACAACGAAGCCCAGCTTGCCTTCGTTCTCAGCCATGAAATTGCTCACGTCCTGCAGGTGCATCACCGTCGCGAAATCGAAGAAACGCGAGGCAAGCGAATTGGCCTGATCATCGCTGGCGTGGCGGCGGGCGCATTCATCGGCAATGCCGGCCTGTTCATGGCCGAGATCGGCATCGCTTCCGTCGTAAATGGGCACCAGCGCGAACTTGAAAACCAAGCTGATAGGCTGGGCCTCCAGAACGTAATCGAGCATGGCTACGACCCGCGCGAAGCACCCAAATTTTCCCGCTTGATTATCGAACGCTATAGCCAGCGCACCACCAGCAGGCTATGGTCCGATCACGACTCCAGCCTAATGCGCGGGAGCTTTCTTACCGTTCAGCTCATGCGCCAGTATCCGGACAATCATTGGGACAACGCGAAGAAGGACACGGACGCATTTCAGGCCATGCGCGAAGCTATGGGACCGGTGAAGATCGAGTAATGCGATTGCAGAGCTGCCGCGCTAGCGCCGGTCAACCGTGGGATGGCGCACATCCTGCCCCTGCACCATGTAGATCACATCCTCGGCAATATTTGTGGCGTGGTCGCCGATGCGTTCCAGGTTTTTCGCCACCAGAATCAGCTCAAAGGCCGGGAAGACGACGCTCGAGTCTCCCATCATGTAGGTAAGCAACTCGCGAAAGATTTGGTCCCGGAAGTGGTCCACTTGGTCGTCCATCGCCAGAACCTTTTGCGCCAGCTCCACGTCGCGCCGCACCAGCGCGTTTAGCGCATCACGCATCATCTCTTCTGCAACTTCGCTCATGCGCGGCAAGTCTACATACGGCTTCACCCGCGGATGCCGCAAAATGCGCAACGAGGCTTGCGCGATGTTCACCGCCTGGTCTCCGATGCGCTCCAGGTCATTGTTGATGCGAGACACCGCCAACACCAGCCGCAGGTCCGTGGCCATTAGCTGGTGAAGCGCCAAAAGCTGCACCACACGATCGTCGATCTCTATTTGCAGCTCGTTGATCCCGTCCTCTTCATCCAACACGCGTTTGGCAAGTTGCTCGTCGGAATCCAGCACGGAATGCACCGCTTGATGCACGGCGCGCTCCGCCAGGCTGCCCATCCACAGCAGCCGCTCTTTCAATTCGTTCAAATCTCGCTCGAAGTGGCGTTCCATGAATCGATCCCTTCAAACCCCGCAAACGTTGGCCCGTATCTTCCGCAGTCTCACCCAAAACGCCCGGTGATATACGCTTCTGTCCGCGCATCCCCCGGCGTAGTGAACAACTGCGGCGTCGGGCTGAATTCGATCAACTGCCCCGTCAGCAGGAATGCCGTGAAGTCGCTGACCCGCGCCGCTTGCTGCATGTTGTGCGTCACGATCACGATCGTGCAGAGGTCCTTCAACTGCACCAGCAGCTCTTCGATCTTCGCCGTGCTGATGGGGTCCAGCGCCGAGCACGGCTCGTCCAGCAAAAGCACCTCCGGCTCCACCGCCAAAGCCCGCGCAATACACAGCCGCTGCTGCTGCCCGCCGGAAAGCTCGTAGGCGGATTTGTGCAAATGCTCCTTTACTTCATCCCACAGCGCCGCGTGCCGCAGGCTCTTTTCTACCGCCTCGGAAATCGGCAGCTTTGACCCGTTAATCCGCAGCCCGTACGCCACATTGTCAAAAATCGATTTCGGAAATGGGTTCGGCCGCTGAAACACCATGCCCACCCGCCGCCGCAACTGCGTCACATCTTGCGCCAAAATGTTCTGTCCATCCAGCGTGATTTCGCCTTCCAGCCGTGCGTGGCGCACCGTCTCGTGCATGCGGTTCAGCGTCCGCAGCAGGGTCGACTTCCCGCAGCCCGACGGCCCGATTAGCGCCGTGACTTTGCTCGTCGCCACCCCCAGGTTGACGTCAAACAGCGTCTGCTTCGGCCCATAGAAAAAGTTTACTTTGCTGACGTTCATGCGCATCGGCAAAGCCGTTGTCGTCTCTCGGCCGATCGCCCCGGTCTGGCTTGGTGTGATGTTGACAGACACTGCCGGCCTCACGGATGCATGCATGTTACGCCCTCGGAACCGCGATGCCGCGAGCCAGGACCGCCCGCGCAACAATATTAATGACCAGAATCAATCCCAGCAACACCAGCCCCGCGGCCCAAGCTTGCCGGTGCCAATCCTCGTACGGTGCGAGAGCATACCTGAAAATCATCTCCGGCAGCGAGGCCGTCGGCTGGCTCCAGCCGGGACTCCAGAATCGGTTTCCTAAAGCGGTGAACAGCAGCGGCGCCGTTTCTCCCGCCACGCGCGCAAATGCCAGCAGCACCGCCGTAAGAATGCCCCGATAGGCGGCCGGCACAATTACCGTCGCGATCGTCTTCCACTTGCTCGCCCCCAGCGCCATCGCTGCTTCCCGCAGGGCACGCGGTACCGCCAGCAGGAACTCTTCTGTGCTGCGCAACGTGATGGGAATCATCATCAGGCCCAGCGCGAAGCCGCCCGCCATCGCCGAAAAATGCTTGAACGGCAGCACCGCGAGGCTGTACGCAAAGATCCCGATCACGATCGACGGCACGCCGTTCAGCAAATCCGCCGCATACCGCACCACGAACGCCACCTTGCTGCCGCTGAACTCCGCCAGGTAAATCGCGCCCAGAAAGCCAATCGGCACGCCCAGCAACGAAGCCAGCAGCAACATCTTCGCGCTGCCCACAATCGCATTGGCCATGCCGCCGCCGGTCTCTCCCACCGGCTTTGGCAGCTTCGTGAAGAAGCTCCAGTTGATCGACGTTCCGCCGTGATAGACCAGGTACCCAAGAATGAAAAATAAAACGCTGACGGCTACCAGCGCGCACACCCCAGTCATTGTCAACATGAAGCCGCTCACGAACTTCCGCCAGCGCAGCCGCGGGCTCATGCGTTAGCCGTCCCGCTGCCGCGTTGCGAGGTCACCACAATGAGCAGCCGCGCCACTCCATTCAACAAAAACGTCAGCAGAAACAGCACCAGGCCCAGCTCGATCAGCGCCTGCAGGTGAAGATCGCCGGTCGCCTCGGTGAACTCGTTTGCGATCACCGCCGCAATCGAATACCCAGGCGAAAACAACGAAGCGCTAATCGTCGGCGTATTCCCGATGACCATCGTCACCGCCATTGTTTCGCCGAGAGCCCGCGCCAACGCCAGAAAAATCGAGCCCATAATGCCTGTCCGCGCGAACGGCACCACCACTTTCCACGTCGATTCCCAGCGCGTTGCGCCCAAACTTAGCGCCGCCTCCCGCTGGTCCCGCGGCACGGACATCAATATTTCGCGCGACACCGAAATAATGTACGGGATCACCATGATGGCCAGCACCATGCCTGCCGTCAGAAATCCGACCCCATACGCCGGCCCGGAAAACAACGGCAAAAATCCCAGCGTATTCTTCAGCACCGGTTGCACATAGTCCCGCATCAACGGCACCACAATAAAAACGCCCAGAAGTCCGTAAATAACGCTCGGCACCGCAGCCAGCAAATCGATGAAAAATTCCAGTGCGTCGGACAACCGCGCCGGCGCAAGCTCAGCCAGAAAAATCGCTGCTCCAATCCCCAGCGGCACTGCAATCACCAGCGAGACTGTGGCCGTGACTAAGGTGCCGTAGATGAACGGCAGCGCCCCGAACTGCTCCGCGATCGGGTCCCACACTCGAGTGAAAAAGAACTGCAACCCGAACTTGT
>WNFG01014187.1_pt1 | contig 10306 bp, 8 predicted proteins | sample 5400431 | NCBI WGS metagenome assembly WNFG01 (sample SAMN13153346, study PRJNA577476) | soil metagenome | isolation source: 120 cm saprolite under Douglas fir tree site 2 hole 3 replicate 2 | place: USA:California | collected 2015-04-18
GGAAAGCGGCGCGAGACCAAGGTGAAGAAGCCGCCGGGCTCGTCGTTCTGCCGTTTCAACTGCCAGTGGCCCAAAATCAAAGCCGCATCGGGGCCCAGCGGCGTGACCTCCAATTCAGTGAACGTGAGCTGTCCCATCGCTGCGCGATCGGGATAATTGCGGCGGTAGCGGTCGTGCACCGCCTCCCAGCCACGGGAGACTCCGCTCGAGCCAGCAAATGTGGTTTTGTCGGACTTCCAGTAACCCGCCATGAAGCCTTCGATATCGCCGCGGTTCCACGCTTCAGCCTGTGAGCGAAGCAGGAAAACCAACGACGTTTCGGGTTCTGCATCTTGCGGCGGTGCGGGAACGTCCTTCTTCCACGCGGTTACTCCGGCGTCTTGCGGCGAGGGCAGATTGGCCCGCGGCGGGATCTTCACCGGCCCGGACGGAAACAGTAGGACCGCCAAACCAAGAATCAGTAGCGCCACAACGTATCTCGCGGCTTTCATCCAGCCACTCCTTCCACTCCCAATAGACCTAACCCTGAGAATAGAGAAAGCGAGATGAAGGGGCAAGTTGTCTGGGTTGCGGGGTCCCATTCTGTAGGATTACGGTGCTTTTTAGGTAGTACCGCCGGTCTATTGTCGCCCATCGCTGCCCCTGCCAGACTGTGCGTAGAGGTTAAGACTTATGTTTCCTGCAATGCTTTTGGCAGTCTCCGTAGTGGCCCTGATCCAGTTCACCGTGTACTACTGGCGGGCGATAGTGGCCGGTGTGGCGGCGAAACCGCTGTCAAACCTGATCCTGACGGCGGCAGGGCTGACCGATGAATCTGTGGGTTCGTCCGATTTCGAGGCGATCCTGAATGTTCATGAACTTACCCCCTGCTTGAAAAGTGCGCAGGGTCGGCTGCAGGCGGTACGGGCGTACTACCGTGTGGCCCAGGCGCTGGGGCGGGTACTCCCGCAACTCGCAGCCTGGACCGAGCGCGAGATGGCAACCTGCTCGCGCTACGTCGCCGTGCTAGTGGATCAGCGGATGGAACGCAACCTGGCCTGCGCGGCAGAAATGCGCGCTTGCTAATCTTTCCTCCTCACAATATTTCTTAAAACTATCTCTTCACGTTGAACCTCACTCCCGCGGAGTTTTCCACTCATCGGTCCCTCGCCCCGGCCGGCCTCAGACTAGAGGCCGGCATTGGGCGGGGCGAAATAGGGTCCCCAGAGCCTCCATCATTTCATTCCTGTTGTGCGAGGTAGCGGGACTGTTTGGTCTTGTGCTGCGACTGTTGGGCGGGACGTTTCTTGGCTCCGCCCCATTCTACGCCGTCGCCATCTTCCTGATGCCCCGGCATTGGGCGGGGCCGTCACCATTTTCCTGATACTTGTTTGGACGCTGCGCCTGGATGTTTCGGGGCAGAGCTAGTTCTATAGCTGGGATGCGGGGGTCAGTAGGCCCAGCGAAGCAAAATGCCGCCAGTGGTATAGCCAGCGCCGACGGCAACCAGCAGCACTAGGTCGCCCTTGCGCACGCGCCCCTCTTCCACGGCGTCTCGAAGGCCGAGCGGGATCGTGGCGGCGGTGGTGTTGCCGTAGCGGTCGATATTGACCATCACCTTGGAGTCGTCCACGCCGAGCCGATCCTGCATGGCGCGGATAATGCGCAGATTGGCTTGGTGGGGCACGACCAGCGCGAGGTCGCGGCTGGAGAAGCCGTTGCGCTCCAGCAGATGGCAAGCTACTTCTGCCATGCGGCGCACGGCATATTTGAACACCTGTTGGCCTTCCTGGTGCACGTAATGCATTTTCTTGTCCACCGTCTCATGCGAGGGTGGGTTGAGCGAGCCTCCGCCGGGCATGTAGAGATAACGGCCGCCCGAGCCATCTACATCGTTATGGAAGTCGAGGATCCCCTCGGAGTCCGAAGCAGCAGGTTCGACCAGCACCGCGCCGGCGCCATCGCCGAACAGCACGCAGGTGGCGCGGTCCTGATAATTGATAATCGAGGACATGACGTCGCTACCGATCACCAGAGCATTCTTGTGCGTGCCGGCGCCGACAAACTGCGCGCCAACAGTGAGCGCGTAAACAAATCCCGCACAGGCGGCCGAGAGATCAAACCCCCAGGCTTTCTTCGCGCCAATGCGGTCCTGTACTAGACAGGCCGTCGCCGGGAACAACATGTCCGGGGTGACGCTGGCGACGACGATCAGGTCGATCTCTTCCGGGTTTATGTTCCTCTGTGTGATCAGCTGCTGCGCGGCTTCAACGGCGAGATGCGAGGCGGCGACGCCTTTCTCAACAATGCGACGCTCGCGAATGCCCGTGCGCCCGCGGATCCAGGCGTCATTGGTCTCCACCATCCTTTCCAGGTCGGCGTTGCTCAGGACCCGCGGGGGCACATAGCCGGTCACGCCTGTAATTTTGGCACCAATGCGTCGTGGCATTTTCTCTCCGGGCGTTCCTCGGAAGCTTCTGGACGATCACGTGGCCAGTAGAAGCGCGATTCTACGCAAGAAGAGGCCCGGAGTCAAAGAGTTACATGGTATCGCGGTGCGAAAGTTGAAAGATTGAAGAGTCAGAGCAAAGCGATCTGCGTTCGGCTCTCTACGATATCCCGGAATCCGTTGGGAGTCGGGCGGCGGTTCTTTGGCCGGATTGCTTAGAATCGGGCTGGAAATCCTCTGAAGAATCGGACCGCAAGCTCCTGCTCCAGCACAGAGCATGGCGATGTGTTAGCTTCTACAGGCTGACGGTAGTGATGGACGCTGATCTTTACGGAGGGGAGAGTTGCCATGCGAAGAGCGGAAATAGGGGTTTACCTGATTCTTATGATGGTGTGTATGTACTTGCAGGCGGCTACCGAGGAACAAAAAATGATTACAGTTACAGGTAAACTCGTGCGTGTTGTTGGTATTGGAGGTGAGAGCACAGGGTGGGCCATTCAACTCGAATCTGAAATCAAGATAGAAGGTAAGCCAGTGAAATCTATTGAGGTAAATCACCAAACCAAGAGATTCGAGAAGCTGGATAATAAAAGGGTCGAAGCCACGGGCAAGCTCACTTCTTGGCACGGTATAGAGAGGGGCGACTGGCCAGTGCTCGAAGTGACAGCAATACGAGAGGCTAAGTCGAAATAGCTCAAAAGCGGAATAGGTAGTTCATCTTGACGAAGAACTGCCGGCTGGTGGAGTGGCTGGGAGAACGGGTCAGGTGAATGGACGGCGGCACGCTAGGTGGCATGCCGGGGTCGAGCACGCGATTATCGTAGAGGTCGGTGTAGCCGACGTAGACGGCTGTGCCCGGATGAAGCAGATAAGTAAGCAGCAAATCTCCTGTGAGACGTTTGGAGCGGGAGAGCGCCACCAGCGCTGGGTTCGGGAGCACGGCGTTGTAGTCGAGGATGAGCCGGAGCGAGAGTTCGCGGTTGAACTGGTAGTTGAGCTTGGACCGGAGGAGGTGGTTGTTGAAGATGCTGGTCCCGGTGGCGAATCCCACCGGCGAGGCACCCTCCCGCGTGGACAGGAGCGCGAAGATGTAAGTCTGATCGAAGCGGATACGCGGAGCGGGACGAATCGTAAATCCGGCGTCGGCGTTAGTCGAATTCCCCAGAAAAGGCTCATTGGTCCCATGGCTGTACCGGGCGGAAACCCCCAGCCACTTGAGCCACTCGGTGGAAAGGGTGAGGGCCGTGCTGTGCTTGCGAAAGCCGATATTTTGGAAGAGCTCGAAAGCCTCCCCGCGGCTGACGTTCAGGCTGGTCTGGCCAGTCAAATCGATTTCAAAGCCGGCGCTTGCGGTCCAATCCTGCACTGTGCCGGCGCGGTTCCAGTTGACCAGGGCGCTGACGGACGGCCCGAAGGCCACGACCGCGCGGCCCTCGGGTCTCCAAAAATAGCCGGCAAAGTGCTCCGTCTGACGGATGTCCACGCGGGGAACAAATCCGAGCTCAGAGCAGAAGTTCGGGCTGCGGTCGTTGTAGTTCCCCGCATAAACAAAGTGCCGACTAGTGCGGCGTAACTCAGCCCACGAGGCCGGGCCGGAGAGGCGCTGGCCGCCTTTGGGACAGTCCGGCTCGTTAGGCGACTGGCGTGTGAAGCTGCGCATCGCCTGTCCGGTTAGCACCCAGTTGGGGCTGAGCTTGATGCGTGTGTCGAGCGAGAGGACGCGATTGAAATTGGGGGTAAAATCCCGGCTGGCGAAGAACAAGGCGATCTCGGACTGCTGGCCGAACTCCCGCTGCACGCGCACCACGCCAATGCCCGCGCGTTTTTCGGCTATCGCGGTCGAACTCGGGCTGCCAGCGCGGGGGGCGCGGTCGTCGATGCCGAGAGCGCCGAGGACCCAGCGGCCCACCTTGCCGGTCATGCGCACACCGAACTGTGGGTCAGCGACGCGGCGGGAGAAGAACAAAGTGACGGGCGTCTGAAAAAAGCCGGCATTTTCGATGAAGAAGGGCCGTTTTTCCGGGAAGAAGACTTCAAAGCGCTGGTTAATGGTCACCTGCGGCTCGTCGGATTCCACCTGACTAAAATCGGGGTTGAGCGCAACATCGAAGGTGAGCGCGTCGCGCACGACAAATTTGCCATCCACGCCGCCGCGGAAATCGTTCTCGGTGCGGAACCGCGAGTTATTCGCGTCCGCGGTATCGAGGAAGCGAGCGCGGGCGAACAGGCCGTAGGGGATCAACTGTACGTTGCGTCCTGGCGGGATGCGCTCCAGCCCTTCCAGCGTGGCAAGCTGCTGCACAACGCCCTCAACGCGCCGGCTGATGTGAGGCCACCAAGAGCTTTCGTTCTTGCGAATGATGCTGCGGCTCAGGCCTATACCCCAGGTTTGTATCGGCTCGCCGCGAAAGCGAAGGCTCTTGAACGGGACGGCGAACCAGACGATGTAGCCATCCGGCATCAGGCGTCCCTCAGAGTGCCAAAGTGTGTCGAAGCTGTAGTCTTCGCCCTGTCCTTCGGTGAGGATGGCGTCGGCCTGGATACCAAGCGGATTACTAAGAAAGTAATAGGCTCGCCTGCGGTCGTGGAAGGTGTCGAGGAGGATGCCGACCATGTCGTCGCTGAAAGCGTCTTCGCGCTTGGCCATGCGAGCGCGGACCTGCCCGGGCTCGTCTTTGCACACAAAAATGACATAGAGGTTCTTGTCGTCGTAGGAGAGATACGCGGTCGTTGGCTCGCTCACTGGCACGCCGTCACCGGGGTCACGCTGGCGAAAGCTAGTGACGATGGCTTCGTCTTCGCGTGCGCTTCCATTCAGAAAGTCTTCGAGCCTGGGAGGCCGTTTGACACGGGGGATCCGCAAGACGGGCAGGCCTTTGAGGTTCCGTATGCCGTTCTGTGAAATCGAGTCGTCCATCCGGTGGTTCGCTGGCGTCTGCGCGGCGCACGGCAGTGCCAGCAGCCCCTCTGCAAAACCCATCAGGATGAGACGATGGACTCCCCGAATCATTGACCCCACGCGAGTCCCGACAGATATACCTTCTGGGTAACAGTCGCGCAAGCAGAAAAGCCGGGGATTTTATGAAGAAGACACCTGCTTTCAAAACCGAGCGAGGCCCCGCCCGCAGGGGAGATGCATGTGCTACACTCTGATTTGACAAAGGAAGCAGAGAACTGGAAACAGCCCATTTAGAGAGGATCGAAAGGCCGGGACTACTCTTTGATTTTTTCGTCTTTCTTCTTCTTGTTCAGGGCTTCGCCGCGTACCTTATCCGCGCAAGTATCGCAGATGGTTTTGATGGACGGCTTGCCGCAAATCAGGCATACCTGCTTTTTGGTTTGGCCCACAGCTCCTCCTTTCTCCCAGCCCTGCCATTCTAGTTTCAGCGGCTGTAGGCGTCTAGAGGAATCGCGGCAAGCCGCGGCCACTATTCTTCGTGCCGTCCACCAGTTCTCTTTCTACTGATTAATCGCGCATAGCGATCAGCCAATCATTGCGCTCCCCAGGCCGCAGTTCCGGCAAGAAAACACGCCACCAGGCGTTCCGAACTGTTATTGTGCGATAACCGCTCGCGCAAAGCGTGTTCAGGCAATCCTCACGGAGCCTCTGGGAGTGCACTTCGATAATCCAGCGCATTCGCGGATGGCCTAACAACTTGTGTGCGCCGCGGAGCAAGTCGACCTCTCCTCCGTCGACATCGACCTTGATCAAACAGGGCGGGGTTAGAACGTCTGCGAGAGAATCCAGAGGGATTGTCGACTGTGTCTCGGATGCGCCCACGAACTTCGGAATCACCTGAAGACGCTCATCTGTTGCAAGACCATTGAGTCGAAGATTGCTGCGGAGCTGGTATTGGCTCTCCGAGGAAGGCTCAAAGGCAAGCACCCTTTGTGCAGGCGTCCGAGCCAGAAAATACAGTGTATACATGCCGTCATTCGCGCCCACATCAATCGCTGTTTGGATGTCCCGTGCAAGCCTCCGCAGCCAAGTACTCAATTCCCGTTCCTGCAGGCCCAACCACCGCTGAGCTTGATGCTGGAAATCCAGCTCCATGGTGAGCCCGCGAAGGATTCCTGTCTGAATGCGACGGGGAGTCCTTCCCTGAGGCAGGATCCATCGCTTCACAATGGACTTTATTCCCTCGTGTTCCGCCACGCTGAATCTCATCTCTTCAGGACTCCGTCCGGAACACTTCCCAAGGATCGCAGTGTCACTTTTCCACCAGGAACGGGCCGATGACCAGCGCATCCATGCCCGAGCTGAAAAACGTGCGCACCGCATCGGTGGGCGAATTGACGATGGGCTCACCGCGCAAGTTAAACGACGTATTCATGACGACCGGCACGCCCGAGCGGTTGCCGAATTCTTTGATCAGCCGCCAGTAGAGCGGATTCACCTGCTGCTCGACGGTCTGCGGGCGCGCGGTGCCATCCACGTGAGTGACCGCAGGGATAACGCCGTGTTTCTCTGGCCTCACCGGAAGCGCCAAAATCATGAACGGCGAGTCTGGAGCGCTCGCCAAGTACTCGCCGGCGACTTCGGCCAGCATCGAGGGCGCGAACGGGCGCCACCACTCGCGGAACTTCACGGCGTTGTTAACCTTGGCGTTCATTTCCGGGTCGCGCGGGTCAGCCAGGATTGAGCGGCTGCCAAGCGCGCGCGGGCCGAACTCCATTCGCCCCTGGAACCAGCCGATAATTTTCCCGGCAACCAGCAACTCGGCCGTCACTTTGGCCGGGTCATTGAGGAGTGTGTAGCGGAGCTTGTAAGTGCGCAGCACGGATTCGATTTCGGCGTCGCCCCATTCCGGTCCCAGATAGGCATGCCTCATGGGCTTGACGGGCAAGCGCCCTCCGGCGTCCAGGTACGGCGCCAGCGCCGCCCCCAGCGCCACACCGTCGTCCGCCGCGGCCGGCTGGACGAAGAGACGGTCCACGTGTCCCGAGGTAAGAATCTTTCCGTTCGCTTTGGAGTTGAGCGCCACGCCGCCGGCCATGCAGAGGTTGCGGCAGCCGGTTTTCTCGACGGCCATGCGCACCACGGTCATCATGGCTCGTTCGCAGGCCTCCTGCACCGCAAACGCAATATCTTTGTAGCGGTTGTCGATCTCGGTCTCCGGCACCCGCTTGGGACCCAACTCAGTTTCAATCGCGGAGACGTCATCGGCGTTCCGCCCTAGCAGCCCTGGGGCATTCACCCAATAGGGGGCGTCGTCCGGCACAATGAACGGCCGAAGATTCACCCCCGGCTGACCGTAGGGGGCAAGCCCCATCACTTTCCACTCGTCGCTGTGTTTCTGGAAGCCGAGATAGTACGTGAACTCCGCATAGAAAAGCCCGAGCGAGTTAGGCCAGGGAATGGTTAGGATGTGGTCTATCCGCCCGTCGTGGCCGTACCAGATGGAAGTGGCCTCCCAGGCGCCACGGCCGTCGGTGACAACAATCGCTGCGTCCTCGAACCCGGAGTAGGCGTAGGCGCTAAGCGCGTGCGCGTGGTGATGGTCTTCAAAGCGAAACCTCGCCTTAGTCGAGCCAAAATGATAGGTAAATCGACTGGCCCCGCCATGCTGGTGCCACATGCTCAGGAAGTAGCGAGTTGTGTTCAGCAGATTGAGGCAACTGGCCCTGTGCTTGCCTGCTGCATAGCATTTCAGGTCGTGTAGGAAGATCGCGCGCGGCGCCGGCCAGCCCATGCAGACATGGTCCACCTGGTCGGCCTGAATCCCGGCATGTTTCAGGCAGGCCTGAATAGCCAGCGCTGGAAACCCGGCATCGTGTTTGATCCGGCTCAGGCGCTCTTCGGCGACCGCGAACAGTAGTTCGCCATCGCGCACAATGCAGGCTGAGGAGTCGTGCATCTGCGAATAGTTAATCCCCAGACTGATCATCGGCCATTCCCTACCCTTTTCATGCCCCAGCACCAAGTCATCGGTGTACCTGCGCCACTCATCTCCTGCACCGCGCCCTCGGCACTCCACAGCACCTCGAGCATCCGGTCGACTTCGACCGAGGCTCCGCGCCAACTCTTCCCCGCCAACTCGGGGTCCCATCCCATCCACGAGGCAACAGCACGGCTCGCGCGATTCATCCGAATCGTCCACAGGGCGTCGACGACCCCCCAAGCTAAGCGACCCGCGCGGTTCATTGTCGGCTCACGAACGCTATTGAACTGAAACAAGAAAGCGCCTTCCGGCTTCAGCACACGGAGCATCTCCCGGACGTACTGGAAGGCGAGCGCCTCAGTCGGCATGTGTTGGAGCACGATATAACTGAAGACAAAATCGACAGAGTTTGCCCCCACGCCGGCAAGACTCTTACCATCCCCTTGCAACCAGACGATGTTGTCGGCTGCCGGCGGCAGAGTCTTTGCACGACGGAGCATTTCGGGAGAGATATCGCAGGCATAAACGCATGCAAAGCGGCGGGCAAAGCTGCGGGTCATCCGACCTGCACCGCAACCCAGCTCGAGCATCGCCTTGCCACCCGGCTGCCACTGCCAGCGGCGAAAGAACACTTCGACGAGCCGCTGGTAATCCTCTTCGCCGGACCGAAAGAACGAGTCGGGATCCCAGTCCTGCCGCCACGTGGCGATGTAATGGAAAGCTTCCTTGCGGGCTCGGTCGTCCCAGTCGCGCCGCATCATTTCCGTAATGCTCACCGGCTACCTCTCTACTCGAGATGTGAACAGACTCGAACCGCGGCTCCTCGATGATCGCCCTGTTCATATCTCCATTCTGCGTTCGACGACGGGCGCCGCGGGTGTGGGCTCCCCGATTACCTTCCGCAGTTCGCGCAGGTTCTTCTCAGCGTACCACTGTCTGAGCCGGTAAAAGCGCCGCGGCGGCAGCAGCGCCGTCAGCGCCAGCGCCGCCGCTTTGAACAGACCATAGCCGAAATCAGCATCCCGGTAGGCCAGCCGGTAAGCCGCCCGCTCGACGCTAAACGTCTCCCACGGCCAGCCGCCGTCGAGACGCAGGCGGATGCGCTCCGCATCCACCCACACAGGCTCCATAACAGCTCTGACCACTTCCGGGGCAACGCCCAACTCGGCCAACCGCGACGGCAGCGTGCGTAGCAACGCAACCAGCACGGTTTGCTTGCGGCGGTACTTGACGGGGTCATTCGAGCCGAACTGGAAAAGATTGCCGCCATGCAACCGATAGTAGAACAGAGGCTCATCGAGGATGAGCGCTCCGCCAATGGCCACAGCCAGGGTGAAGATGAACTCATCGGCCTCGACGACAAGTTCCTCGGGAACAGGTAGAACGCGATCGAGAATCCCCTTGCGAATGGTTATTCTGCTGGTCCCCAGAAAGCAGCGTAGATGAGAGAACAGCGAGGCCGTCGCGAGGTCGCCCAGGTGAAGCCGGTACGGCTTCTCCAGCACAAAAGCACGAGGGCGTTGGCCGTTGGGATAGACCTCATAATAGCCGTGGCCGACCGCGCCGATGTCGGGATTTCTGGCCAGTTGCTCGAGCGCCTTCGGCAGTTTGTCTTGTGCCCACCAATCGTCGCCGTCAAGGAAAGAAGCGATCTCCCCGTGCATCTCGGGGATGCCGATATTGAACGCCGAGGCCTGGCCGCCGTTGGGTTTGAAAAGGTACCGCACCCGGGGAGCGAATTTGCGAACAATTGCTGATGTATTGTCGGCGGACCCGTCGTCCACCACGATCACTTCCATCTCCTCTGCGGACAGCCCCTGCTCGAGCACGCTTACTAGCGCCTGCTCGATGAAACCCTCGTGGTTATACGTGTCAATCAGAACGCTGACGAAAGGTCTTGTCATACTCCTCCACCTGCTTGAGGCGTAGGGCGTGGGCGATTGTGTCGCAGACGGGCAGCACGCTCACTACGGAAAAAGCTTCTACCCATATCCCT
>WNFG01036786.1_pt1 | contig 10299 bp, 10 predicted proteins | sample 5400431 | NCBI WGS metagenome assembly WNFG01 (sample SAMN13153346, study PRJNA577476) | soil metagenome | isolation source: 120 cm saprolite under Douglas fir tree site 2 hole 3 replicate 2 | place: USA:California | collected 2015-04-18
AGAACAAGATCGCGGCAGCGCGGCGCTTCTTCAACAATTCGGTCAGCGAATACAACACCGGCATCCAGCAATTCCCCGCGGCCTGTTCGCCGCCATTTTCGGCTTCACGCAGCGGTCCTTCTTCGATCTTGGCGACGACCGCAAGGCGATCGACCAGGCTCCGCAGGTGAAGTTCTGAGCAGGTGACGCAACGGGCGGGCCGGCGCGCCAGTTCGCGCCGCGCCCCGCAAGAGCCGAGGCACTCATGGCGGCGTACGGCCTCTACACGCACATCCAGTCCAACAAGCGCCGCTCGATCGCCCTGCTGATCGGCCTTTTTCTCCTCGTCTACATCCTGGTCTATGCCGGCGCGCTCGCCGCCGAGTCGCTGTCGTACCAGGCCTCGCTCGACTACCTGCTGCGCCGCGCCTGGCTCGATTTCCTCGCCGCCGCGCCGTGGGCGACCGTCGGCACCGCGGTGTGGATCGTCATCGCCTACTACTTCCACCAGTCGATGATCGACGCCGTGACCGGCGGCCAGGAGGTCACGCGGAAGGAACAGCCGCGGCTCTACAATATCCTGGAAAACCTCTGCATCTCGCGCGGCATCACGATGCCGAAGCTCAAGGTGATGGAATCCGACGCGCTCAACGCCTTCGCGAGCGGCATGAACGAGAAACAGTACTCCATCACCGTGACGACCGGGTTGCTGGAGCGGCTCGACGACCCCGAGGTCGAGGCGGTGCTCGGGCACGAGCTGACCCACATCCGCAACGGCGACGTGCGCATGATGGTCATCGCCGTGATCATCGCGGGCGCCATCGGCTTCTTTGCCGAGCTCTTTTTCCGTCTCTGGTTCAACACCGGCTTCGGCATGGGCCGGCGTTCCTCCTCGAGCGAGGACCGCGGCCGCGGCGGCAACGCGATCGCGATCGTGATCGCGGTGGCGCTCATCGTGCTGGCCTGGCTCCTGTCGGTCATGATCCGCTTCGCCCTGTCGCGGTCGCGCGAACTTTTGGCCGACGCCGGCTCGGTCGAGCTCACCAAGAACCCCGACGCCATGATCTCGGCGCTGCGCAAGATCGAAGGCCGCGGCGAGATCGAGCGCGCCACCTCCGCCATCATGGAAATGTGCGTCGACAATCCCCGCGAAGGGTTCGCCGACCTCTTCGCCACCCACCCGTCGGTCGATGCCCGGGTCGCGGCGCTGATCAAGTTTGCCGGCGGCCATGACCCGGGGCCGATCGCCCTTCCGCCGCCCGGCGAAGCGCCGGAACCGGGCGGGCCATGGGGCGCGGAGGCCGGGCAGGCTGCCGACCAGAGCGGCGCTCCGGTGCCGGGCTACAGTGTGGCACCGGGCAAGCCGTTCCTGCCGGAGCGGCCGCCGGTGGAGTTGGGCGGCGAGCCGCCGGACGCCGGCCGGCCGGGGCCGTGGGGCGGATCGCGCTGAGCCCGGCCAGAGATATCCACAGGCTCAACAGGGGGTGCATCGCCAGTTCTGCGAAAGGCTGTCAGCTTGAGCAGGAATGGAATATTGCTGCTATTTGGACAAGTTCTTGACGTACCGCGTGCACACGAATCGCGTGGTAAGGGGTGGGGGAGCATCATGACGAAGCCAGCAGTCATCATCGTGGGCGCCGACAAGGGTGGCGTCGGCAAGACCACTGTCACGCGCACGCTCCTCGATTACTTCGCCGCCCGCAAGGTTCCGACCCGCGCGTTCGACACGGAAGCGCCCAAGGGTACGCTCAAGCGCTTCCATCCCGACGTGACCGACGTCGTGGACGTGACAAAAATCCCCGACCAGATGCAGATCTTCGACACGCTGTCGGACTCGAGCGTGACGGTGATCGACGTGCGCGCCGGCCTGCTGTCGCCGACGCTGACATCGCTGCGCGACATCGGCTTCATCGACGCGGCGAAGAAGGGACAGATCAGCTTCTCGGTCTTCCATATCCTCGGCCCCTCGATCACCTCGCTCGACGAGATCGCCGAGACCGCCGAATTCCTCGACGACGCGCGCTACTTCCTGGTGAAAAACTTCATCAACAACACGCATTTCTTCGAATGGGACCAGGGGACCTACAACGCCTATTTCAGGCGGATAAAGGACGCCGTCGAGATCACCATTCCGAAGCTCAACGAAATGGCCTGCGAGCAGGTCGAGCTCGCCTCGGTGCCGTTCCTCACCTTCATCGCCAACAAGGGGCCGAACGGCGACAGCGCGTCCTACTCTTTCGTGCTGCGCGGCTATGTCCGGCACTGGCTCGGTCACGTCTGGTCGGAATACGACCGCATCAAGCTCGTCGACATCGTGAGTCCGAAGGAGCAGCAACAGGTCAGGGCGAGTCGCTAGCATTCCGCCGAAGGTGCGCACCCACAGATTCCGCCGGACCGAAGTCGAGGCAACCCGGGCATGACCCGCCCGACCCACGTCTACATTATCGCCTCGCCGCGCCCGCGTACCGGCAAGACCATCCTCGCTCGCGCGCTCACCGAGTTCTATCGAACCGACGGGCGACCGGTCGGCGCGTTCGACCTCGACGCGATGGATGCGACGCTCTCGCAGTTCATCCCCAAGTTCACTTTGCGCGCCGAGATCGGCGGGACGCAGGGTCAGGTGGCGCTGTTCGATCAGCTCGTCATCGATGACGAGAAGCCGAAGGTGGTCGACGTCAGCGCGCACGTGTTCGAGGCCTTCTTCAAGTTGATGGAGGAGATCGACTTTGCCGGGGAGGCGCGCAAGCAATCGATCGAGCCGGTGATCCTGTACGCGGCGAATTCGGACGCGGTGTCTGCCAAGACCTATGCGCGCCTCGCCGAGCGCTTCCCCGGCCTCACGCTCGCGCCCGTCTACAACGACGGCATTGCGCGCGGGTCGCACCTGCGCGAGCAGTTTCCGGCGCAGAGCGTGGTCGCGCTGCCGCTGCGCATTCCGCTGCTCTCACCGACGCTGCGCGCGATCGTCGACACCAAGCCGTTCTCGTTCACCGAATTCCGCCGCCGTCCGCCGGCCGACATCCCGGAGCCGATCGAGGACGAGCTCAATTCCTGGCTCAAGCGGGTCTATCTGCAATTCCGCGAGATGGAGTTGCGGCTTCTGCTCTCGAAGCTGCGCGGCTCGCTCATGGAGCAGCTCGACGGGCGTCCGCCCGAGCAAGCCTCCGCATAACCACGAGATTTCCTCGCGACGGCGGCGCGCGCCTCGCCGTGGCGTAGCATCATACCAACGCTACAACCGAATAACTGGGGCTAACTGCGGGGATAAATCAAATCCCATGAAATTACAGTCGCGTACCGGTGAATAATGACGGGAACGGACATGTGGATGACCGCTCGTTCGGTCCGTCTGCGTGTTCACGCAACGGAAAAATCGCTCAGTCGAAGTCCCGTGGGGCAAATCAGTGGAGACGTAACATGGTCGCAGTCGTGGACACACCGGAAACACCGAGAATATGCGAGCCGAACGTGGTCTATATCGGCGAAGGCGTCACCTTCAAAGGCGAGCTGGCCGCGCCCGAGCTCGTCATCATCGACGGCACGGTCGAAGGCGAAGTGCGCGCACGCTGCGCCCGCGTCGGGGCGACGGGCTCGCTCAAAGGCAGCGTGGTCGTGACGGACGCCGACATTCAAGGCACCGTGACCGACAAGCTCGAGGTCAAGCAGCTGCTGATCGTCCGCTCGACCGGACATATCGAGGCGGAGATCTCCTACGGCGAGCTGCAGATCGAGAAGGGCGCCATCATCTCAGGCGCGCTGTCCTCCACCGACTTGCGCTCCGCGAACAGCGACCAGCAGGGCACCAAGTCGAAGCGTATGCCGGCGCCGCCGGCATTGGAGCTCAAGCGCAATACGACCAACGTCAGCACGTCGTCCATTTCGTAGGGGCGCTGCTCGTCGAAAGTAGGCGCGACCCGCGGGCGCCAGCCGCATCGGCCACACGCCGGTGCGTGCGGCGCCCGCTGGCTCTTTGGGCAAGGCCCTTTCCGTCCTCCGCGGCACCTGCGGCCGGCCGTCAATGGCCCTCGAAGGTCACGAGGGTGCGCACCGGCACGTCGAGCTTCCTGATCTTGTCGGCGCCGCCGAGGTCGGGCAGATCGACGATGAAGCAGGCGGCGAGCACGTTCGCGCCCATCTGGCGCAGGAGCTTGACCGCGCCCTCGGCGGTGCCGCCGGTCGCGATGAGATCGTCGACCAGGATCACCCGCTCGCCCTTCACGATCGCGTCCTCGTGCATCTCCATCTCGTCGATGCCGTATTCGAGCGAATAGGCGATCGAGACCCGCTTGTGCGGCAGCTTGCCTTTCTTGCGGATCGGCACGTCGAGCCCGCCCAGGGCTGCACCAGTTCGTCGACCGCGCGGCGGAAGGCGCGCGCATTGCCGAGCAGGGTCGTGATGTCACGGAACATGATCCCGGCCTTCGGATAGTCGGGAATCGTGCGGATCGCGGCCTTCAGGTCGTTTTCGAGGACGGGGCTCGTCATGGCGAACTCGTGAAAGAGGAGAGAACAGAAAGGTGGGACTAGTTCCGGCCCTGCGCTTGCGGAGACGCGCACTCTGGCGAACCATGCGGGGAATCGCAACCGGAGAGCTTTGTCATGACCAACTCGATTCCGAGCCAGCATGTCGTGGTGGTCGACCTGCGCGTTCCGTTTTTCCGCCTCGTGTTCTTTTTCGTGAAGGCCTCGCTCGCGGCCATTCCGGCGGCGATCATTCTCGGCGCGATCGTGATGGTCGTGACGGCCGTCGTTGCCGCCGTGATGGGCGGCGGCACCCCGATCTGGCGCGGGTGACTTTGCCGCCGAAGGCGCGGCGCTCGCGTCACGACGCCACCCGCGGCGCGACCGGCTCGGGAGGAATCACCTCCTCGGGCGCGTAGACATGCTCGGGATGCGGCTCGATCGGAGCGATGGCGGCGGTCGCCGCGCTGATGGTGAATACGAGGATCAGGGTCCGCAACGTGTCGGTCACCGCGTCGACCGAGGCAAAAAGAACGAATGCGGCTTCGAACGGCAGGCCCAGATAGCCGCAGATGATGCCGACCTGCGCCACGATCGTGATGCCCGCCATGCCGGACGTCGCCGGCCCCAGCAACGCGGCCAGAATCCCGATGAATGCCAAGTCGCCGACGGTGAGCGCTCTTCCGTAGAGTTGCGCGACGAAAATGGGGCCCACGACATACAAGACGATTGGGCCGGCGCGCACCAGCGCGGTGAGCAGCGGCACCAACAGCTCGATGACGTCACGCCGGAAACTGAGGCGCTCGGTCAAGAGATCGATCATCGCCGGAATACAGGTGACGCTGCTGCGCGTCGCGATCGCCATCATCGCAACGTCCTGATAGGCGCGCAGCACCTGCCAGGGCGAGCGCTTGGAGCGCATCGCAACGACGAACACCGAAGCCGATCCCAGAACAACGGCCACAAGCCCGACGACCGAGACGAAGTCGAACATCAGCCGGAAGGTCCGCAAGCCGACGACGGCCGTCTGTTCGGAAATCATCGCATAGGTCGCGAACGGAAGGATGAGATTGAACCAGCGGGTCAGGATGATGCACGAGCGGTAGACGGTATCGAGCGAATGCGCGAGCGGATCCGAGACTGCGAACGGCACTCGCCCCATCGCAAGGCCGAACACCAGCGCAAAAATCAGAACCTTGACGGTATCGCCGGAGGCGAGAGCCTCGAAGATATTGCTCGGCACGAGCGCGACCAGCCTCTCTAACAGCCGCGCCTCCGAGCTCGGCGCGATGTCCTTGCGCAGGTTCATCTGCAATTCGGTGCTGATCGTATCCTTGCTGACGATGTGGCCGAAGGCGGCCCGGGTTTCCGGGTCGCTGATCTCTCCGGGCCGCACGGTCACGGTCAGACTGCCGCCGATCGCAACGGAGGCGAGCGAGACGAGGACGACGGCCGCGATCACCTTGGCGAGATAAGTGCCGGCCTTCGGATCGTGAATGATTGAACGCAGGCTCAAGATGATCGACGAGACGATCAACGGCAGGATGATCATCTTCAGCAAATCGATATACATCTTGCTGACCGGCGAGAGAGCGTGCGCGAGATCGGGGAAATAGATGCCGGTCAGAATGCCCAGCCCAAGAGACAGCACCACCGCGAGGGGCGAATGAAGGAAGGTGGCGACCCGTTTCACCATCTCGGTAACGTCTCTCGGCTGATTTCCGTCAATGCAGCAGGCGCTGATAGCGCGCGAGAATGGCGTCGACGGAGGCCACGCCAACGCGCTGTTCCAGGAACAAGTCCAGGTAAGCGGCGAAGTGCACCGATGTCGCCGGAAGCGCCATGCTGATGGGATCCGTCAGATCTCCCAGCGTGACGGTTCGCAGTGTCAGCGATATCGACGGGTCGTCGAACAGCATTTTCTTGATTTCGAGCTCGTCCCGGTAGAGCGCGACGATTCGTCCGCTCCGCACCGCATCGAGCACGCTGTCCCAGTTCGGAAAGTCCTGAATCCTGGCGTTGGGGAAATACTCGCGTGCGAACTCGGCATAGGCCGTATTCGCAATCACGCCGAGGCTGCCCTCGAACTGCCGCAGCACGACCGGGGCGTCGCGCCCGCGCGCGATTTCGGCAAACCGCGCGCGGTTGATCGCCAGCGCGTGCTTGAAGAGCAGGTAGGGAAACGACGTCGACGACCTCGTTGAACGATTTCGCCCGCCGGTCGAAGACCACGCGCACGCCGAGATCGCGGGCGAGCTCGCGCGCGAGGTCGATGTCGAACCCCTCGAGCTCCTCGTTGCGACGCTGGAAGAACGGCGGCGAGTCGAATTCCGGGATGGCAACCCGCAGCGCTCCGCGCTGCAGAATTCCCGCGAGATCGGGAACGAGCGGCTGGGCGACGGCGGGAGCCTGGGGGGCCACGACGGCCAGCAACCCAAGAAGCAACGCGCAGGCTCGGATCACCCTCATCCCCACCACCCGACTTAGACGCCATACGGTTGTATTCGATTCAATATGACCGGCTTTTTACCGTTAGTCACGTCCTCGCGCTGCCGGCAGAATTCGTCCTGGACCATACGCGGCGGCGCGCGCTTGCCGGGTTCCATCATGCATTTTGCTGCGAGTACAGTGGACAACTGCCACCGTCAGTAGCGAGGCTGCAGGCAGGCTGTTAATGATTCGGGCATGGCCGCGCCTGCAAGGAAGACCGCCGTCGATCCGTCACGCGAGCAGATTTTCTGCCCGCGCTGCGGCAACGGCTATCAGATCGAGCGCGGATCGCTCGGCGCCGACGGGCGCCAAGTGCGTTGTGCGCGCTGCGCCATCGTGTGGTTCGAGCCGCCGCGGGGCCGCAGGAGCGCCAATCACGTACGCAGCCCTCACTTCGCAAGCAAGCTCAAGCTCTATCTCAACTACTTGCCGGAGCACGTGCGCGAGAACGGCGCAAAGACGACGCACGCCATCAAGTCATTCCTGATGCGCGAGGGACCGAGCGGGGCCGCGATCGGCCACGCGAACGGAATCAGAATTCAGCTGCCGCACTTTCGTAACGCCGAGTACATGTGGGATGCCGTCGCGAAGACGCCGAACGCGGAATTCCCGGGCGAGGACCTCGACCTGATCTTTGTCGCCGAATCCGAAAACCAGATCGAGGTCGGCAAGATCATCGAGGACGCGAACAAGCTGCCGATCGCCCGCGCCGACGTGCGGTTCATGTTCTTTCGCGCCAACAACCGCGACCAGCTTGAATACATCTTCGAACGGCTGCGCGAGCTGTTCGAACGCCACAAGAAGACCGAGCTTGGCGATATTTACATCATGGCCGGCCTGGACATGGCGGCCCTCGTCTACTCGGTACGCAAGCTCACGATCCGCCGCGACCGCTCGAACGTCAGCCCGTGGGAGGACTTTTAGGGTGGACCGCTAGAACCGCAGCTATTTCCGGCTTTCCTCGAGATAGCTCTCGTCCACGAACCGAGGTCGAAGACCGCGTCGGTTCATGCGTCACCTTGCTTCGTAGGATGGGTTGAGCGAAGCGAAACCCATCACTCGCACCGCGAAGCCCTCGATGGGTTTCGGCCTACGGCCTCAACCCATCCGACGGCAACTACGATTTCAGCACCCTGCCCGCCACCGCGTCGAGCTTCTTCAGGAGAACCGGATCGCGCGCCTCGGGCGCGGTGATGACCGCAGTGTCGAGCGCGCGGTCGGAGCCGATCGGGCACGGCTCGTGCTCGCGCGGAAAATCCTGCGCCAGCCGCGCCACCAGGCGTTTCGCCTTCTCGGCATTGATGTTGAGCACCTTGATGATGTCCTGCACGGTGACGGCGTCGTGGTCGGGATGCCAGCAGTCGAAATCCGTCACCATGGCGACGGTCGCGTAGCAGATCTCCGCCTCGCGCGCGAGCTTCGCCTCCGGCATGTTGGTCATGCCGATGACCGAATAGCCGAGCTGCTTGTAGGTGAGGCTCTCCGCGAGCGAGGAGAATTGCGGCCCTTCCATGCACACATAGGTGCCGTCGCGCACGGCGCGGATGCCTTCCGCTTCCGCGGCGGCGGCGAGATGGATGCGCAGGCGCGGCGAGACCGGATGCGCCATCGACACGTGCGCGACGCAGCCCTTGCCGAAGAACGAGCTCTCCCGCCTGTGCGTGCGGTCGACGAACTGGTCGATCAGCACGAAGGTGCCGGGCGGCAGCTCCTCCTTGAACGAGCCGCAGGCGGAGAGCGAGACCAGGTCGGTCACGCCGGCGCGCTTGAGCACGTCGATGTTGGCGCGGTAATCGATGTCGGAGGGCGAGAGCCGATGCCCCTTGTCGTGGCGCGACAGGAACACGACCGGCAGACCCGCGATCTCGCCGACGCGCAGCGGCGCCGAGGGCTCGCCCCACGGGCTGTCGATCTTCCGTTCGCGGACCTTCTCGAGCCCCGGCAGATCGTAGATGCCGGAGCCGCCGATGATGCCGAGCACGGATTTGGTCATTTGCTCTCACCTGACGTCATTGCGAGCGGAGCGAAGCAATCTCTCTTCGCTTGTGGATGCGCGAGCGGCTGAGATTGCTTCGTCGCGCTTTCGCGCTCCTCGCAATGACAGACAACATAGCAAACGAAGGGCCCCGAACGGGGCCCTTTGTCAATCATCTGCGCCGCCGCCGCTCAGTGCACGGTGGCCCACACCTTCTTCTTGGTGAAGTAGAGCAGGCCCGCGAACACGACGAGGAAGATCATCACCTGAAAGCCGAGGCGCTTGCGCGCCTCGAGATGCGGCTCGGCCGCCCACATCATGAAGGCGGTGACGTCCTTGGCGTACTGGTCCACCGTCGTCGGCGAGCCATCGGTGTAGTCGACTTGCTCGTCCGCAAGCGGCTTGCGCATGCCGATCGCATGGCCGGGGAAGTACTTGTTGTATTGCGTGCCCGACGGAAGCGCGAAATCCTTCGGCGCGTCCTCGTAGCCCTTGAGGATCGCCACGCTGTAGTCGACGCCGTTCTCCTGATACTGGGTAAAAATATCGATGACGAAATACGGGAATCCGCGTTCGTAGCCGCGCGCCTTGGCAAGCACCGACATGTCCGGCGGAATCGCGCCGCCGGTCACCTGGCGCGCCAGGGCGTCGTTCTCGAACGGCGGCGGGAAATGGTCGGCCGGCCGGCCCGGACGCTCGAACATCTCGCCCTGATCGTTGGGGCCGTCCTTGATCTTGTACTCGGCGGCGATCGCCTCGACCTGCGCGGCGGTGAATTCGAGCCCGCCCGGCTCGCCGAGATTGCGGAACGAGAGCAGCTTGAGGCTGTGGCAGTTCTGGCAGACCTCGCGGTAGACCTTGAATCCGCGCTGCAGCTGGGCGCGGTCGAAGTCGCCGAACGGACCGGCGAACGACCAGGTGAGCTTCGGCGGCTTCTCCTGCTCGGCGGCGGAGAGCGACGTCGAGGATCCGAGGAGACCGCCGAGGCCCACGACGAGCGCCAGCACCGCGGCGGCCGCCTTCGCCTTGCTCTTGAGCACGGCTTCCGAGATCGAATTTGGCACCGGCTTGGGCGTCTCGATCAGGCCGAGCAGCGGCAGCACGACGATGAAGTGGATGAAGTACAAGGCGGTGAGGATGCGCGAGGCGATCACGTAGCCGCCCTCCGCCGGCTTGGAGCCGAGCCAGCCGAGAAGGATGCAGACGGCGACGAAGACCCAGAAGAAGAGTTTGTAGAGCGGCCGGTAGGTTGCCGACTTCACCTTCGAGGTGTCGAGCCACGGCAGGAAGGCGAGGATGAGGATCGAGCCGAACAGCGCGATGACGCCGAGCAGCTTGTTCGGAATCGAACGGAGGATCGCGTAGAACGGCAGGTAGTACCATTCCGGCACGAT
>WNFG01005901.1_pt1 | contig 10298 bp, 7 predicted proteins | sample 5400431 | NCBI WGS metagenome assembly WNFG01 (sample SAMN13153346, study PRJNA577476) | soil metagenome | isolation source: 120 cm saprolite under Douglas fir tree site 2 hole 3 replicate 2 | place: USA:California | collected 2015-04-18
TCGCCGAGGCGCAGAAGCGCACCGCGGCGGGGTCCATCGGCGGCGATGGCGCTGAGATGGCGCTTCGGCACCAGCTCGTAACGCCAGTAGTGGATGGCATCAGGCAAGAGCTGCTCCCACGACATAGAGGATTCCGAAGGTCCATTCGAGCGCGCCCGCCAGCGCCAGACAGCGATTGAGCTCCGCGCCGCGGCTGCGGGCAACGCGCACGAGTATGGCCACAGCGAGGATCAGCGCGAGCATTGGAATCACCAGGATCCACGTGCCGCGCAGCCGCGCGATGGCCAGAACGCAAAGGAAAGGCGCAAGCGCAAAGACTACGATCTCGGCATAGGCGAAGCGCGGGCCGAAGCGTGCGGCGAGCGTCCGTTTGTTGCTGGCTCGGTCGTTATCGATGTCGCGCAGGTTGTTGATGGCCAGGATCACGACCGCAAGCGAGCCGACGGCGAAGCCGCCGATCCACGCAGTCGGATCGAGCGTCAGCCGCTGCAGATAGAACGACCCGCAGACCGCGACAAGGCCGAAGAAAACCATGACGAAGAGCTCGCCCAGACCGTGGTACGCCAGTGGGTATGGCCCGCCGGTGTAGGCGTAAGCAGCCACGATCGATGCGATGCCGATTGCCGCGATCGGCCAGCCGCCGCGAAGGATGAGCGGGATTCCGCAAAGCGCGGCCAGAAAGAAGCAGATGTACGCGCCGCGCAGCACCGCCTCGGCACCGAGCAACCCCGCCTGCGTCACACGCAACGGACCCAGGCGGGCTTGCGTGTCGGCGCCCTTTTTGAAGTCGAGTGCGTCGTTGACGTAGTTCGTGCCGATCTGGATGAAGACAGCGCCGAACAGCGCGAAACCAAATACCAGCCAGTGGATCGGCGCCGAGTCAACGCGTGCCAGTGCCGTACCGACCAACACCGGCGTGACCGCGGCGGCGAGCGTCTTCGGGCGTGCGGCGAGAAGCCAGGGGTTCACGGAAATCTCGGGAACTTCTTGAAATCCGGTTTCCGCTTCTCGACGTAGGCGTTGCGTCCTTCCTGCGCTTCCTCGGACAGGTAATAGAGCAGGGTGGCATCGCCGCCGAAATCGAGGAGACCGATCTGGCCGTCGCAGTCGGCGTTCATGGCCGCCTTGAGGAAGCGCAACGCCATCGGCGCCAGCGCGAGCATCTCCCGGCACCATTTCAGCGTCTCCTCCTCGAGCTGTGCCAGCGGTACCACGATGTTGACCAGACCCATATCCAACGCCTGCTGCGCGTCGTACTGGCGGCAGAGGAACCAAATCTCGCGCGCTTTTTTCTGGCCGACGATGCGGGCCAGATAGGACGAGCCCAACCCGGCGTCGAACGATCCAACGCGTGGGCCGGTCTGGCCGAAGCGCGCATTGTCGGCGGCGATGGTCAGGTCGCAGACGACGTGCAGCACGTGACCGCCGCCGATGGCGTAGCCGGCCACCATGGCCACCACCGGCTTAGGCATGCTGCGAATCTGCTTCTGGACGTCGAGGATGTTCAGGCGAGGGATCTTCTCGTTCGGGTCGACGTAGCCGCCCTTGCCGCGCACGCGCTGATCGCCGCCGGAGCAGAAAGCCTCGGTCCCTTCGCCCGTGAGGATGATGACGCCGATCTCGCCGTCGTCGCGGGCCATGTCCAGGGCCTGCTTCATCTCGCTGACGGTCAGCGGGCGGAAGGCGTTGCGCACCTCGGGGCGGTTGATGGTGATCTTGGCGATACCGTCGCCGGAGCGCTCATATTTGATGTCCTGAAAGTCGTGAAGCTTGATCCAGTTCTCTGCCATGGCCGCGAGGCTATCAAGCGCGGCGGACTACATCAACGGCACACTGGTGCGCTGCCCGGCGGCGATGCCCTTTTTGAAGACCGTCACGTTCAGCACCGAGGCGCCCCCGGCACTGTCGAGTTGCAGCACGACCTTCGTCGCGCCGTTGTCTTCCGTCATGCCCAGAACCTTCGTTCGCGGCCTCGTTTCGAAGGAGAGATCAGCCGGGTGCGCGCCGAAGATGAAGAGCGCGACCTTGCGCGGTCCCCTGCTCAAGTCCGCGGTGGCGGTAGGGGAAAACGTCCTGCCCCCGTAAAGGAATGGATAGTTGGCGTTCCCGCCGCGATTGCTCCGAACGAGCAGCCATTTGCCGTCTTCATCGATCGGAATCGGCGGGAGGATGGCGATCTGTCCCTGCGAGGGGACGGTGATGTTGACTCGCGCGTACGCGCGTTTCTCCAGCACCTCCGCGGAGCCGCGGTCGGGATCGCCGGTGCGCACGAGCGCCTTTACCGCGTAGCTGCCGGGCGGCAGCATGAGCGTGCCGTAGTAGCGGATGCCCGTGGCGCGCACCTTCTCGCCGACCTTGGCCACCTCCAGGGTGACGCTGTCGTAGAGCCGGTCACGCACGACCCCGTTGGCGTCGAAGGCGTAGACGAAAACGTCTGCGCCGCCGATCGTCGCGCTCGTATCGCGAATCAGGTCAGCGCCGTTGATGTCGATGACCACGGGCACCTGCGCCGGTTTGCCGGCGGCGGTGGGAGGAAACGGCGCGGCCAGGACATTCATCCGAAGGTCGTGCTGCGGGATGTCGTTGACGATGATCTGTGCATTGGTGAGCGCGCGCTCAACCGGAGTGTCGCGTCCCCGCTCAAAATAGCCGGCGCCCTGCGACACACGTGCACCGTCCGGCACGTTCACCAGCCTGACGTTGACGTTGTGGAACGCGCCGGGCGTGTAGTCGGACTCGTGAAAGCCGAGGACGTAGACGACTTCCTGCTGTCGAAGGAGGCGGGCGAAATCGTCGTGCAGATCGTTCGAGATCTGGAAGACTTCACCGCCGGTCGGCCTCGCGATCAGAAACAGACCGCCGTTGGAGTTGATGGCGGCGCCGTTTGTGATGATGTCGTGCACATTGACGGCGTGAAGAACGACATCCGACGCGTGGAAGTTGTCGGCCATCCGGTCGACGATCTGATTGTTCATCGTCAACTGATTGGAATTGTGCGCGTCGAGCCCACCCTGCAGGAGACGCGCGTCGAATCCTTCGGAAAGGAGAATGACCTGCTTGCGGCCTGGCACCATGCGCAGTGCGCGGGCCAGGCCACCGATGGAGTCGATTTCGCGCTCGATCCGAGGGCGCATCTGGAGCTCGCTCGCACCACTGGACGAAGAAGCCTGGGGAGTGGAGCTCTGCGCTTTCGCTTCCGCGGCGACCGGCTCGTTGCCGAGCCGGAGAGGATCGGCGCCGCGGAACGTGGCCGGGCTCCTGATAGCCGACGCGATGAGCTGGCGGTCCGTGGTGAAGGCTGTGACGAAGCGGAACCCGTGCTCGGGATCGACAGTGCCGACGGCGATGAGGTCGCGCGGTCCCAGGCTCCCGTTGACGAAACGCCGCGCCGCCTCCTGCGAGCGCGACAAAGCGTTCGGAGAGGTGAACCCGAGGTCGAACAGAAGGACGAATGAGCGCCGCGCGGCCGGATTCATCGGCGATAGGGCGCTGGCTGCGGCGTTTGACGCAAAGTCGACCACATCGCACGACGTGATGGGCTGCTTCTTATTTTCGTCGTAAAGCGCGAAGTTCGCCGCGGTCAGTCCGCGCACGGGGCTGCCGGATGCGTACACGACGGTGACCGGAAACTCGACCACGTGAACGTTGGCCGTCGTGCCCGCTTGCGGGCGCGCGGTGACCGCGATCAGAGACGCGGCGATGAATAGGAGAGCGGGGCGCATCCTCGATCGCTACGGCCTCAGAACCGCCACACTCGTTGTTTGCGCGTCAGCGACGCCCTTCTTGTGTACCGTGACCTGTAGCGACGAAACCTGGGCCGGGTCGTCGAGTTGGAGGACGAGCTTCGTCCCGCCCCGCATCGGGATCGTGCCGAGCAGCTTTGTCTTCGGCGTCGTTTCCCACGTCAGCTCGTTTGCCGCCGCACCGTAGACGACCACCGCGACTTTGCTCGATGCCGTAGCGCTGGGGATAAAATTCTGGCCGTTCAGTTCGAACGGATAGTCGCCGGTGGCACCGCGGTCGCTGCCTTTCACCAGAATCCACTTTGTTTGTTCATCGATCGGGATCGGTGGCAGCACTGCAACCTCGCCGGCCTTCGGCACGATCACGTTCACCCGCGCGAAGCCGCGCTTCTCCGGGTCATTGGAATTCTTCTTGTCGGTCTCGCCGGCCCGGACGAGCGATTTGATCGCATAGGTTCCGGGCGGCACGACGAGCGTGCCGTAGTAGCGGATGCCGCCCGCGCGAAGCCGATCTCCCACTTTCTTCATATCGAGTGTGAGCCGCTGGTAAAGGCGATCGCGCACGATTCCCTCGGAGTCGAATGCGTAGACGAAGATTTCGGCCGCGGCCATGCTTCCTCGGGCTTGACGGGCGAGGTCGGCGCCATTGAGATCCAGGATCACCGGCACCTGGGAGTTGCCGTTGCCGGCCGGAAACGGCGCCGCGAACGCGGCCATGTGAACATCGTTCTGAGGCACGTCATTGACGATGATCTCGGCCGCGCTAAGCGTACGCTCCAAAGGCGTCCCGCCGCCGTTCTCGTAATAGCCCAGGCGGTAGGAGACGCGTCCGGGCGAGTTGACCACCTTCACCTTCAGGTCGTGGAACTTGCCGGGATTGGCCATGGGCGACTGAAAGCCGAGGACGTAGACAACTTCCTGCGCACGCAGCATGCGATCGAAGTCGCTCTTGAGGTCATTCGAATTCTGGAAGACCTCACCACCGGTGGGCCGGGAAAGAAGGAAGAGTCCGGCGTTTGAGTTGAAGTTGGCCCCCGAGGCCACGTCGGCCTGAACGCGGACTCCTTCGATGTCGATGGCGTCGAGGACGACATCCGAGGAACGAAACGCCCGCGCCATCCGTTCGAGAATCGACTGGCTGGCCAGGCTGCCGAACTGCTGGTCGTTGTCAACGTTCCAGACTTCTCCTCGGGTGACGGACTCGAAGTCGCGCGCATTGCCCTTGGTGTCGCGGGCATCACGTCCCTGCAGATACTTCGCGTCGAACCCCTGGGACAGAAGGATGACCTGCTTGCGGCCTGGGACTGCACGAAGTGTTCTTGCCAGTTCGGCCAGGTAGTCGACATGCTTTTCGACGCGGCTGGCGATGGCCTGCTCGTTGCTGCGCGTCAGGCGCTCCTGCAACTCGGCGATCTCAGCCGCCGCGGCCGCGTGAGTTCGGGGGGATTTGTCCCCGGAGGACGCCGACAAGTCCTCGCCAACCTCCATCGTCAGATCGCCGACAAAGGCCTTGTTCCCAATCTGAAGCGGATCGCTGCCGCGAAAGCTGTGCGGATCGCTGATGGCGGCCGCGACGAGCTCGTGGTCGCTCGTGAATGCGGTGAGCAGGCGGAAGCCGTGATCGATGTCGATCGTACCGACGCCGACGAGGTCGCCCGGTTGGACCGCGGTGGTGACAAAACGCCGCGCCGCCTCCTGCGCGCGGACGAGCGACCTCGGCGAGGAGAAACCGAGGTCGAAGAGGAGCATGAACGACCGTCGCGCCGCCGGATTCAACGGCGAGAGGGCGGTGAGCGGCTGCTCCTTCGATCCGAAATCGATCTTGTCGAAGGACGTGATGGCCTGCTTCTTCCCGCCGTCGTACAACTCGAAGTTCGCCGCCGTCAACCCGCGAATGGGCTTGCCGCTGGAGTCAACGACCGACACCGGCACCTCGACGACGTTGACATTCACGGTCTCCTGCAACTGCGCGAACGCGGATGCGGCGAAGAGCAGCACGGCTGCGGTTACTGTGTTGAACCTCATCGCATTCACCTGCTCTTGTTTTCCGTCACCGCACTACCAGCGGCACGCTCGCCGTTCGCGCGTCGCTCGAACCCTTCTTGCTCACGGTGACGTCAAATGAAGCCGTGCCGATTTGCAGACCGGTGGGAGCGTAGTCGAAAACAAGCTTCATGACATCCTGCCCCTGCAGGCGCTTGACCAGTGACGGCGCTCCGTCGTGCGATCCCCTCGCATCCGTCACGGCCGTCTGCCACGTCAGTTCGTTGGCCTCGACGTTAAAAACGAAGAGCACCATGCGGCGAGGACGTCCGTTGCTCACCTGCGCGCTGGCGCTGGGCATGAACGGCTCGCCGTTGATGTGGAACGGAAAGGCCGCGGACTGGTCATGAGACGAGCCGCGAACGACCACCCAGGAGGACGGATCGTCGACGAACATCGGCGGAAGGAGAGCGACGTCGTACGACGACGACGGAACGTCGATGTCGGTTCGCACGAAACCCTTGTGCTCGGTTCCTGTCACGCGCACCAGTGTCTTGATGGCGTATTTGCCTGGCGGCAGGGTCAACGTCGGGAAGTACTTGATGCCGTTGTGGCCGGCCAGTTTCGCGCTATCGATGGTGAGCCGCTGAAATGAACGGTCGCGGACGATGCCCTGGTCGTCGAATGCATAGAGGTAGACCTCGGCGGTGACGTCCTTCTTTTTGGCGTCGCGCACGAGACCCTCGGTTGCGATATCGACCACCACCGGCACCTGAGCGTTGCCGTTTCGGGCAGGGAACGGCGCCGCCAGGGTGGCGACCTGGATGTCATTCTGCGTGATGTCATTGAGGACGATCTCGGCGTTCGAGAGAGAGCGTTCCAGTGCATTCTCGCTGCCCGACGCGTAGTAGCCCGCGCGATGGAGGACGCGCGCATCGGCGACGCCGGTCACGCGCACCTTCAGCTCGCGGAACTTCCCGTCGTTTGACGCCGGGGCGCGGAAGGCCAGGACATAGACGACGTCCTGTGTGCGCAGGATCTTCGCGAGATCAGCGTTGATGTCATTGGAGTTCTTGACGACTTCGCCGCCGGTGGGAGCGGCGAGCAGATGGAGAGCGTCGTTCGAGTTGATGCGTGTGCCGTTTTCGTCGATCTGCGTGCGGACACCCTGAATGTCGACGGCGTTGAGCACGACGTCAGAGCCCCGAAGGCTACGGCCCATCTCTTCGAGGAGCGTAAGCGTCATCGGGCTGCCATAACGGGCGTCGCTGTCAAGGCGCCAGATGTTGCCTGAAATCGACTGCTGCAAATCTGCCTGCTCCTCAGTGCTCGCCCGGGCGTCGCGTCCGCGAACGAGCCGCGGGTCAAAACCCTCGGTGAAGAGGATGACCTGCTTGCGGCCCGGAAGGACGCGCAACGTGTGGCCGAGATCGGAGAGAAGATGCAACTGTCTCTCGATGCGCGCCCGGTTGTACTCGTCGGTCTGCCTCTTATCAATACGGGCGATATCGGTGGCTGGGGCTTCCTGGTCGGCTGCCTGTGCCTGAATCGATACGTCGTTCGCCGTGGACTCGGAAACGGTGGAGCTGGCGATGCGCAGCGGATCGGCGGAAACAAAGTTGCGCGGGTTACCGATGGCCGCGCCGAGAAGATTGCGGTCGGTCGTAAGAGATGTGACGATTCGAAGCCCGCGGTCGACGTCGATGGTGGCCACGGCGGCCAGGTCGCGCCGCCCCATCCCTTTGGCGATGAAGTTCCGGGCCGCCTCCTGCGATTTGCTCCTTCCAATCGGTGACGAGAAGGAGAGGTCGAAGAGAAGAACCCAGTTGCGCCGCGCTGAGGGATTGAGTGGCGAGGCGGCTTTGGCAGCCTCGGACGCAAAATCGATGGCGTCGAAATTCGCGATCGTCTGCTTCACCCCTCGGTCGAAGAGCTCGAAGTTCCCCGCCGTCAGGCCGCGGATCGGATTGCCCGCGCGGTCGATGACGGTGACCGGCACCTCCACGAGGTGAACATCGATCGTTTCCTTAACTTGTGCGGATGCGGCACTCGTGGTGAGCAGAAATAGAAACGCAATGCGGCCGAGGCAACGCATGTGCATGGGTTCTCCCTAGTACTGAGTGGACAGAATGCCTCAGATCGCCCAGTCATTCCGTTACGGGATTGTGGCGGTTTGAGGGCATCAGGTTCCAAGCACCAGCCCGCCATCGACCGAAAGTACGCTCCGCTCACGAACCTTGCCGCATCACTGGCAAGCCAGTGTGACGCAAACAGGCTCTGACGGTTCCGTGTCAGGCTCGATCGCCCGTCAAGAGCTACAATCCGGATCTCCATGTCCCTGCTCATGCAACGCAAGGGGCCGGCCGCGCCGCTTCCCCGCATCGAGGGACGGGAAGTTCTGGTCGGACCGAATCCTGATGTGGCAAAGGTGAAGGGCGTGATGTTCGGAGGGCGGAAGCAGTTCCTCTCCGACGTCGCCGGCGAGGACGGCTTCGCGGCAATCGTCGCCAAACTCTCCCCGAGGACGGCCAGCTATACGAAGACGCCGCTGGCATCGAGCTGGTGCGAGTTCGCTTCGCTCATCGAGCTCGATCGCGCCATCCACGAAACGCTGAAACAAAAATACCCGAACGTTCTCGCCCTCATCGGCGCGGCATCGGCCGAGCTGGGAATCGGGCGGGTCTATAAGTCGCTCGACAGTACGGAGCTGGTGAAGTTTCTCGAGAACCAGGCTCTCTTCCATCATCAGTTTCAGAAGTTCGGCAACGTCCGCTTCGAGAAAATGCCGAACGGCGGGCGCATGATCTGCGCCGATTACCCGGTCTATAGCCCCATCTATTGCGCGAGTGCCGTCGGGTTCTATCTCGAGTCGATCCTCCGGCACGGAGGCAGTGAGCCGAGCGTCGTCGAGACGAAGTGCCAGACCCTGGGCGATGCCTTTTGCGCGTTCGAGATGACGTGGCGGTGAGGGCGCGGTTGCGAGGTCTCGTGGTTGCGGGGTCTCGCGGTGGTTGCGGAAGTTGCAGAGTTGTAAGGTTGGTGGGCTCCGAGACCGCGAAACTCCGAGACCGCGATACCGCGTAAGCTAGCAACCGAGTGGATGCGGACTACGGTTCCCCGCGTCGCCCGATAACGCGCTCGACCACCGCCAGCCGCGCCAGCAGCTCAGACTGGCCCCGCAGCAGCGCGGCGATCTCCATCTCCGCTTTCAGGTTGACCTGGTAGTCATTCTCGGCGAGGAGCTTGTCCTTCGTCGACTGGCGGTTCTGGCTCATCATGATGATCGGCGCCTGAAGCGCGGCCACGGAGGAAAGGGCCAGATTCAGGAGGATGAAGGGATAAGGATCGAAATTCGCCATCTGAGCGATGTTGATGGCCATCCAGATGGTCATGAAGACCGAGAAGATGATGATGAACGGCCACGAGCCGCCGAATGCGGCCACGCGGTCGGCGATGCGCTGGCCGAACGTCAGCCGTTCTTCCTGCTCCTGCAGCACGTTGCGCGAGACCTGGCGCGACATCAGCTCGTTGGTCTGGCGCAACCGGTCGCCCATCTCCTCGATGATGCGCAGCGCGGCAGCGGGGTTCTTGTGAACGAAGTCGACCAGGTCGTCGCGGTCGAGACGGATCACGTGCGTGGGCTTGACCGCTTTGGCCGTGGCCGAACGAGGCGAACCATCAAAGAGCGACAACTCGCCGAAATACTGTCCGTTGAACAGCGTAGTCAGAACGACGTTGGCCGCGCCCTCGCCGAAGGCGATCTCCACAGCGCCTTCTTCGATCACGAAGAGCGACGATCCGTCGTCGCCCTGACGGAAGATGATGTCGCCCGGAGCGTAGTCGCTCTCCTCGAGGCGGATGGTGAGGCCGTTCAAGTCTTCCGGCGTGAGCGACTCGAACAGCGGAATGTTCGCCAGCAGCTCCTGTCTCGTCATGTGCCGAAAGAGTACGTCAGTGCCGCTCTTCCGCCAAGCGTGGTGGCATCACCCATCACTTGGTCGCCGCACCCTTCGGTCTTGTCTCCCCGGCCGCGCGCAGACGTCGCGTCGCCGGCTCCTCTTCGAAGAGCATTGGCGCCGGACCATCTTCCGCACCAACGCTGTTGACGATTTCCTCAAACGTTTCGGCGAAGCGCTGCCTCTCCGCGTCCGGCATTTGATCGAGAACGCGCAACAGACGTTCCTGGGCCACGGGCGTGGCCTTCTGCAGCATGGCCCGGCCGGCCCTGGTCAACTGAAGAACGAGGCGTCGTGCATCGCGCTCGTCGCGGTCGCGGGTAATGAGGCCCGCCTCGACCAGACGGGTCACGACGACGGAGACGGAGCTCTGGTCGGTGCGTGTCCTGGCTGCAAGGTCGCCCAACGACAAAGCCGGAGTCTTGCCGAGCTCCGTCAGCACGAAAAGCTGGGCGCCGGAAACGCCGAGCTCCGCTTGCGCCTGCCGATCGCTCACGCGAAGAAGCCGGACCAGGCGGCGGATCGAGTCGAGGATGCGCTGGCTGTCACTCATGACCGAAGCGTAAACATACTTGGGATCGCATAAAACCGCTACGTCACTCACGTCCGTGACGAA
>WNFG01010192.1_pt1 | contig 10298 bp, 4 predicted proteins | sample 5400431 | NCBI WGS metagenome assembly WNFG01 (sample SAMN13153346, study PRJNA577476) | soil metagenome | isolation source: 120 cm saprolite under Douglas fir tree site 2 hole 3 replicate 2 | place: USA:California | collected 2015-04-18
AGGCCGTCACCGAGGCGCAGGTGGTGATCGTCAGCGTGTAGTTGATGGCGACGAAAGCGTCATTGCAGCCGAGGCTGTTGCAGGAGATCCCCGAGCTGCTGCTGTCGCGCACCCAGACCCCGAAGTGGTAGAGGCCGCCGACCAGGCCGGTCGTGGTCCAGTTGAACGTGGCGCTGGTCGAGTAAGCCTGCGCGACCGTCCAGGTGCTCGCGCCGGGGGGCAGGATCCAGAACTCGTAGAGCGGCGTCCCTGCGCAGCCCGAGGCGACGCCGGTGAACGCGACCGCAGTGCCTGGCGACTGTGGCGAGGCCGGCGCTGCCGAAGCGCTCACCGACGAACAAGACTGCAAATTCAGCGCGTAGTTGATGGCGACGAAAGCGTCGTTGCAGCCCAGGCTGTTGCAGGAGATCCCGGCGCTGGAGGCGTCGCGGACCCAGACGGAGAACCGGTAGGTGCCACCCGGCAGTCCGGTCGTGGTCCAGTTGAAGGTCGCGGTAGCGGAGTAGGCCTGGGCAATCGTCCAGGTGCTCGACCCCGGCGGCAGGATCCAGAACTGGTATCGAGGGCTGGGGCAGGTGGTCGCGCTGGCCGTGAAGGTGACCGAGGTGCCCGCGGACTGCGGCGATGGAGGAACCGCGTTCGCCGCCGGGGGACCGCAAGGCGATGGCGTGCCCGACGCCGCGTACGATCCGGCCGCGGCCTGCAGCCCCGATTCGTCGATGGCGTCGAACTGGGCCGCCGGGATGGCTTTCAGCTCGCTGACCACCTGGCTGCCCGCGGTGGTGCCCCACCAGTCGTCGGTGGTCCCGGAAATGAACCAGTCGGATCCGTTGTCGGCGAGGACCAGGCCGTAATGCTGGAACGCACGCAAGACCACCTGAGTGGTCGGCGAGAAGCTCGAGATGTTGTAGCTCGACCGCAGACGGAACCGCGCACCCATGGGCGGGAAGGCCGAATTGCACGAGCCGGCCTGATGCGATGCGGGCCAGATATACGTGCTCGTGCAGTGCGCGGTGAAGCGGATCGCGTGCGCGATGGTGCCGGCCAGGATCTCGTCGGGCCGCAGCAGCAGCGGCGTGATGGGAAGACCGGCGGCATCCGCGGATGTAAATCCATTCGGCCGCATTGCGTTCGAGCTCAGGTCCCAGGTTGCGCCCGAACCGGCCGACGGCGTCTGGCCGTTGGTGAAGTTCTGCAAGTTGAAGATCTCGTAGAGCTTGCAGATGTTCTTGTTGATTACAAGCGCGTGCCGGTCGCTGGTCGTCGGCGCGCTCGGCCCACCTTCGATGAACGTGCTCTGGTCGATCGGGTAGCCCTCGGTCGGGTGGTCGCTGTCCGAGTTGTAGAGAAAGGTCGGCGTCACGCCGCCGGTTGGAGGCGGCGCCACGTTCACGGGCATGCCGTACTGCTGAGCGAACGTGCCCATGTCCGGGTGCAGGTTTGCGTTCTGCGCCATGTTGCTCGTCCAGGTCGCGCTCTGGCTGTTCACGGGGAGCGAGGAGATGTCGGTGTTGAAGATGCTGTCGCCCGGGAACAGCGAGCAGTTGGTGCCGGGGAAGGTGCGGTAGTAAGCGCCGACCGCCATGCGCAAGAACCCCCCGTCATCGTCCGCGACCGTCGATGTGTGGTTGTTGCAGAGGTTGCACTGCCACGAGCTGACGGGCGCGGGATTGGTGATGCCGTCGCCCTTCTCGTCCCAGTAGTTGGTCTGGCCCGCGTTGGCCTTGCCGAAGAGCACCGCCACGATGCCGGCCGCGGAAAGCTGGCTCGGATGCGCGAGGAAGTACTCGACGCGGTTGTCCTGGTAGTGGCCGTCGGTGTTGTTCATGGTGTCGAAGTACTGGTTGCCGACCGGCACCTGCCACTCGATCAGCGGCAACGAAGTGTCGGTGTGCATGCGGCTCATGAACGCGAGCCAGCGTGTGAAGTTTGGAAACACGACGTTGTTGCGGTCCCACCAGTGGACGTTGGACGCCGCCCCGTACCACGCAGCATCGTGGTCGGCCACGTCGTTGAAGATCACGTCCCATGGTGTGATGCCGGAGGGATTGCCGACGAGCCCGGCCTTCTTGATGAAAGCGATGACCTTGTCGGCTTCGGCGGCCGGGTCCACAGTGGAGCGCTGGTCGGTCGCGATGTCGACGTTGCTCGCCCAGCTGCTCGCGTGGATGGCAAGCAAGGCGTTCGGCGCGTATTTGTCGCGCAGCTTCAAGAAGGCGAGACCCATCCCGGCGACGGTGTTCGGCAGCCCGGTCAGGTCCGCGTTGCCTGAGCTCGCCACCACCGCCGCCAGAGTCGTGGGGTCGGCGCTCTGCTGCTCCATGAAGCCCCAGAAGTCGGGCTCGACGTGCACGACGACCTGCGCTCCCGACGCGCCCACCTTCTGCATCAAGACCGTGAAGTCGGCCCAGTAGGCCTGCATCGTGCAGACGGTCGAGATCTTCGTGAGCTCGGCGGCCTCAACGCCAGGCGACGGGTTGGACTGCACGATCTCGTAGTACGTGAAGACCGGGATGGCCTTCTGCGCGACGCTGGCGGTGATGTAGTCGGTCACGAACTGCCCGGCCGGCAAGTTCCAGGTCTGCCACCCTCCATTGGGGCCGCAAGGGTCGCTGGACCCGCCGCCGTTGTTGACTCCACCCGCGAGGTACTGGTAGCGGTAGTGCCAGGGCACGCCGCTGCTGACCAACCAGTTGAAGTCCGTGCCCGGGCTGTTGGCGAGGCCGAAATGCAGCCGGTCGGATGGCAAGGCCACGCGGGCGGCTGCAGTTACGGCTTGTGGGGCAGCCTGAGCCGCCAGCGGCATGAGCAGCGCGAGGGTGGCCAGGGTCGCCGCCAGCGCCGTCCGCACGGCAGGGAGACCTGGCTCACGGTTGGGCATACGAAGTCAACGCCTCAGGTCAGCATGTAGTTGATGCCGACGAAGTTGTCGTTGCAGCCCAGGCTGTTGCACGAGATTCCCGAGCTGGTCGCGTCGCGGACCCAGACCGAGAAGCGGTACGTGCCGGCGGCCAATGCAGTCGTGTTCCAGTTGAACGTGGCGCTGGTGGAGTAGGCCTGCACTATCGTCCAGGTGCTCGAGCCCGGAGCCAGGATCCAGAACTGGTACAGCGGGTTGGAGCAGCCCGAGGCCACGCCGGTGAAGATGATCGCGGTGCCGTGCGCCGATGGCGAGGCCGGCGACGCGGAGGCGGTCACCGATGTGCATGGGGCGGAGGTCAGGGTGTGGTTGATGGCGACGAAAGCGTCGTTGCAGCCCAGGCTGTTGCACGAGATCCCGGAGCTGCCGGCGTCGCGGACCCAAACCGAGAAGCGGTAGAGGCCGGACGGTAGTCCGGTCGTGTTCCAGTTGAAAGTCGCACCGGTGGAGTAGGGCTGGGCCACCGTCCAAGTGCTCGAGCCGGGCACGAGAATCCAGAACTCGTACAGCGGATTGGTGCAGCCCGACGCGACGCCGGTGAATGTGACCGCCGTGCTGGACGTCGACGAGGCAGGCGGTGCGTCGGAGGCTGTCGCCGACGTGCACGCCGAGGTCAGGGTGTAGTTGATGCCGACGAAATTGTCATTGCAGCCCAGGCTGTTGCAGGAGACCCCCGAGCTGCTGGAGTCGCGGACCCACACCGAGTAGCGATACAGCCCCGCGGGCCGGCCGGTGTTGTTCCAGGCGAATTGCGCGTTGCTCGAGTAGGCCTGGGCCACCGTCCAGGTGGCAGACCCGGGAAGCAGGACCCAGAACTGGTACAGCGGGCTGGAACAACCCGACGCGACGCCTGTGAAGGTGACCGGCGTGCCTGCCAGCGACGGGGAGGGAGGCGCCGCCGAGGCGGTCACCGACGCGCAGATCGTTGACGTCAGCGTGTAGTTGATGGCGACGAAAGCGTCGTTGCAGCCCAGGCTGTTGCACGAGATCCCTGCGCTGCCGGTGTCGCGGACCCAGACCCCGAAGTGGTAGAGGCCGGCGGCCAGTCCGGTGGTGGTCCAGCTGAACGTGGCGCTCGATGCGTAGGCTTTCGCGATCGTCCACGTGCTCGACCCCGGGGCCAAGATCCAGAACTGATAGAGCGGGTTTGAGCAACCCGAGGCCACGCCGGTGAATGTGACGGCCGTGCCGGGCGCGGACGGAGAGGCGGGCAGGGCGGAAGCAGTCACCGAGGTGCACGGCGGGGTTCCGAGATCGTGGTTGATGCCGACGAAGGTGTCGAAGGCGCCCAGGCTGGTGCTGATGGCGCCGGTGCTGGTGACGTCGCGGGCCCAGACCGAGAATCGATACGTGCCGATGGCCAGCCCGGTCGTGTTCCACACGAACGTGGCGTTGCTCGAGTAAGCCTGAGCCACCGTCCAGGTGCTCGACCCTGGAGGCAGCACCCAGAACTCATAGCGCGGGGTGGGGCAGCCCGAGGCGACGCCCGTGAATGTGACCGCGGTTCCCGGCATGGACTGCGAGGACGGCGTGGCGGTGGCAGTCACCGACGTGCAAGCCGTGAAGTTCCCGACCGTGAAGGACCAGGTGTACGGCGTTCCGTTGACGGTCAGCGCGACCACGTACTTGACACCGTTCTGAAGCGGCTGCTGCGGGACCAGGATCACTCCACCGCGCGTGTACAGGTAGCTGCTGACGGCCGAGTTGCTGGAGTCGATGACGCAGTGGTTGAGCGCGACTCCATTGCCGGTGAATGAGTGGGCGCCGGCCGTTGTGTTGACGTTGCCGCCGACCTGGATGAAGACAGGGAGCCCGGTCGGCACGCTGTAGCCGGGACACGCCTGGAGCGGGTCCGGAAATTCATTGCCGCTGTAGCTGGTCAGGGGCTCGGTTGTGCCGTTGCCTGGGAAGTACACCGGATACGAACCACCGCTGAACGAATTTCCCCGGATGGTGTCGAGGGTGCCGCCCTCCTGCCAGGGGGAGGTGGTTGCATCCCGATACGAGCCGAAACCGGTCTGCGACAAGCGCGGGTCCATCATGCCCATGGCGTGGAAAGGCGCCCCCATCCACCAGTCGATTGCCATTTGGTCGGTGGTGCCCGTCGAAGAGCTGACCTGGATGTTTCCATTTCGAGCCGCGGTATCGCCGGCAACCGTGTAGTAAGGAACCCCAGGGGTCTCGTAGTGCGTGACCAGGTTGTTCTTGACCATATAGAGCGAGTGAGCGGCGTCGCCCGCGCTCCAGGTGGTGTCCTCGGTCAGTGTGGGCACGCCGGTGCTGATCCGCCACTGGTTCAGCCGGTCGAGCCAGCTGCTGCCGGCGACGGGCGTGGTCGCGACGTGGACCGGCGGCGCCGAGGGGAGCGCCGGAAGGACCCCGATGACGATGGCGGCGCCCACCAACGAGACCGTGAGACGGCGTCCGACCGGCGATCTCAATAAAGAGCGGGCACGCGCACCGAACAAATGCTTGGACGTGGCCAACACGGTAAGCCCAACGGCTGGGGGGCATGCGATCTTGCCCTAGGGCAAACTCGTAACCGAACGGCGGGGTCGACGTTGGACAGCACGAGACCAAGGGATATGCACCGCCTGGCCTTCATCGCATTCGCGGCACTCCTGCTCAGCTCGGGGTGCGGGCCCAGACCGGTCGCCACGGCCACCAGTGATACAAGTCCCTCACCTTCCATCGCGACGTCCTCGTCGGCTCCTTCGCCCTCTCCTTCGCTCACTCGTCTGCCCGCTCCTTTTCCCTCGCCATCACCGGTGCCCGCGCAGTCACCGCTGCCGACGCCTCCCCCGGTTCCGCCGGGGGCGCAGGGCTCCACGCTGGTGCTGGTCGACCGCAGCAGCACTTTGGATCCGGCCCAATACGCGATCGCGCTGATCTTCGATGCGGGCAAGGTGAGCATGCATGGGACCAGCCCGAACCCCAAACAGCAAACGATCGTCAAGTCGCTGCCCAGAATGCCTTCGCCCCCGCTGGTCAGCATCTCGAGCTCGCGCGTCTATTTCCTTGATGGCGACACCAACCTCAGGTTCCTGACCCGCGACGGTGTGACCGGTTTGACGACCACCCTGCCAGGGGGGCCGACACAGTTCCTGAGCTTTGCGGTCAGCCCGGACGACAAGCGGATCGCTCTCGCGATATTCGACTACTCCGCCGGAGCGACAGCGAGGCCGGCGGTGACCATCACGGTCCAGGACCTGGTCGGTGGCGGCAACCCGGCGCTGATCTACAACTCGGCGACCACGGCCGAATGGCCGGTCGGTTGGATTCAGGGCAATCTGGTGCTGGCGCTGGGCCCGGACCAGATCTCAGCGCCTTCCGGAAACAATTTTGCGGCCCCGAACCCTTACAACGCAGTCGGCGGCTACCAGGTGGTGGATCCCTCGACCGGCAAAGTACTCGACACCATCCCGCCCGAATGCGCTTACGGGCTCATCGAGGCGGCCGGCTCGCCGTGCTGGCGCGTTGGGGGTGGCGTCGGCCTGAGAACGTGGGGCGGCACGACCACCTGGTATCCGAATTCGTTCGCCGCCAACTTTGGCTTGCGCGAAGCGCTCGTCCCTCAAGGTCCGTCCGTCGCGTCCAACTCGAGCCCGGGCAGCATTGGTGTGTACGACCCCGCAAACCACCTCGATTTCATCGCAGCGATATCGGGCTCTGCCGTTGCGATGGGATGGATCGACTCGAGGCGTTTGGTGATCCGCCACATGGACGGTCCCTACGCCGGAAGATCGGCCGTGGTCGACCTCGACGCGAACACAGTGGGCGAAATTGGGGGCACGTTTTGCTTCTCCAGAACAGCAGTCATCGAATGTCCTGATCCGGAGATGTTCGGGAGGCTGTAGCGTCCGGTCTAGGTCAGCGTGTGGTTGATTGCGACGAATGCGTCATTGCAGCCAAGGCTGTTGCACGAGATCCCCGAGCTGCTGGAGTCACGCACCCAGACCGAGAAGCGGTAGGTGCCGGCGGGCAGCCCGGTCGTGGTCCAGTTGAATGTGGCGCTGGTGGAGTAGGCCTGGGCGACCGTCCAGGTGCTCGACCCGGGCGCCAGGATCCAGAACTCGTAGAGCGGGGTGCTGCCGCAGCCCGAGGCGACGCCGGTGAATGTGACGGCAGTGCCTGAGGCCGAGGATGTGGGCGGCGCCGCGGACGCGCTCACCGACGTGCAGGGAGTCGAGGTCAGCGTGTAGTTGAGGGCGACGAAGGCGTCAAACGTGCCCATGCTCGTGCCGACTGCCCCGGCGCTGCTGGCGTCGCGTTGCCAGACGGAGAAGCGATAGGCGCCGGCGGCCAGGCCGGTGGTGTTCCAGTTGAGGGTGGCGGCGGCCGAATAGGCCTGGGCCACCGTCCAGGTGCCCGACCCGGGGGCAAGCATCCAGAACTGGTAAAGCGGGTTGGGGCAGCCCGCTGCCACGCCGGTCAAGGTGATCGCGGTGCCCGCGGGTGACGACGAGGTTGGCGCCGCCGAGGCGGTGGCCGACGTGCAAGCCGTGGACTTGAGCGTGTAGCTCGCGCCGACGAAGGCGTCGCTGCAGCCCAGGCTGTTGCATGCGGTCCCCGCGCTGCTGGTGTCGCGCACCCAAACCGAGAACGCGTAAGCGCCGATCGCCTTCGCGGTGGTGTTCCAGTTGAACGCGGCGCTGGTGGAGTAGGCCTGGGCCACCGTCCACGCGCCCGACCCCGGAGCCAGGATCCAGAACTGGTACTGCGGGTTGGGGCAGCCTGAGGCGGCGGGGGTCCAGGTGACGGCAGTGCCTGCCGCTGCCGGCGAGGTCGGCGCCGCGGAGACGGTGACCGACTTACAGGGCTGCGTGTTCAGCGTGTACACAGCACCCGCGAATGCGTCGTAGTTGCCCAGCGTGCTGTTGACCGCGCCCGTGCTGCTGGTGTCGCGGACCCAGACCGAGACGTGGAACGTGCCTGGCTTGCCGGCTGTGTTCCAGTTGTAGGTGGGGGTGGCGGAGTACGGCTGCACGATCGTCCACGTTGACCCGGGGGCCAGCATCCAGAACTGATAGACCGGGTTCGCCGGCCGACCCGGTCCAAACCACCTGCGTCCCAGCGGCCTGCGGCGAAGGCACGCTCGGGCTCAGGGCGGCGCCGGTGCACACGTTGATGGTGAACGGAACGACTGCGTATTGATCCCACTGCACCGGCCGGGAGGAATCGCGCGCGTCGATCTCGATTCGATACTGCCCGCCCGGCGCGGACGGCTGCCACTTCCATGTCTTCGCCGTGCTGTAGTCCTGCATGATGGTCCACGCCAGGTCCGGGGCCGGCGTCTGGACCAGGAACCTGAACAGCGGCGAGGGACACGTGGTCGTGTTCGCGGAGAACGTGATCGCCGTTCCCGCTCCCTGCGGTGAGGCGCGATCGATCGTAAACGTCGGCATGGTGCAGGCCGGGCTGGCAAGCGTGAAGACCGCGCTGGCGCTCGCCTCGGAAGCCGTCGTCGCCCCCATGTTCCTCACGTCGACCTTGAGGCCGTAGTCGCCGAGCGCAAGTCCGGCCGTGTTCCACGCATAAGTGTTCGCGCCGCCGTAGTCCTGGACGATGGTGTAGGCGGCATTCGGTTTCTGGATCGCAAATCGATACTGGGCCGTACCTGGACACGTCGCGCTGCCCGTGAGCGTGACGGCGGTGCCGGGAACCTGGACCGTCGCGGGGCTCGTCGCCAGCGTCACCGCCGAGCAGCTGGTGAGGGCGAAGGAGAGCTGCGCGCTGTCCATCGTGGTCGTCGCCGCCCCGGCACCCCTGGCGTCGAGCTCGAGACCGTAATTCCCACCAGGGCCGGCGCCGTTCCACGTGAAGGTGGCGTTGGCACCGAAGTCCTGGACGATCGAAAAAATGCCGCCCGGGGGCTGGATCATGAACCGATACTGCGGCGCGCCGACGCACGTGGCGCTGCCGGTGAGGGTCACCTGCGTTCCCGTCGGTTGCGGCGCCGTCTTGCTTGTGCTCAGCGCGGTCGCGTTGCAGGAGGTCAGCGAGTAGGTGATCGTCTGCGTGCTTTCAGCCGAGACCGTGGTCCCGGCGACGCGGACGCTGACCGAGAAGTTGTAGCTGCCGTACGCCAGCTGCGTGGTGGCCCAGTGGAAGGCCGCCGCGCTGCCGTATGGCTGGACCACAGACCAGGCTCCCCCTGGGGGCTGCATCGAGAACTGATATTCGGGCGTCCCGTTGCAGGGCAACGGGCCAGGCGCATCGACATGTCGGCGTAGGTGTCATAGCTGACCGAGGATCCAAGGTTGCGCGCGTCAACCTCGAACTGGTAGGTCCCGTACGGTTTCCCGGTCGTGTCCCAGGTCGCGGTGGCCGAGGTCCCGTACCCGTGAAGATATGTCCACCCGCCTCCCGGCGGCTGGACCTGGAACTCGTACTGCGCCGTGCCGGCGCAAAGAGCTGAGCCCGTGAACGTGATGCTGGTGCCGGGAATCTGCGGCGACGAGTGGTCCGCAACGATGGCCGCTTCAGAGCACTGGCCGAACTTGAGGTTGATGAGCCCCCAGAGCTCGGGCGCCCCGCCGCCGTAGTTGAGCGCGAAGATGCCAATTCCGCGCAGGCGGTCGCGGATCACGAGGTCGTATTTGTTGCCCAGGGCCGGGGCATCGTCCCAGTACATCTCGCGCGTGCACCCCGCCGTGGAGCTGTAGAAGGTGTCCCAGCGCGTGGCACCAAGCGAGTCGCGCGCCTCGCGATGGGTGTAGTACAGGCTATTTGGACCGTAAGTCTGCTCAGCCGCGGCATCGAGGTATCCATCCGCGCCGACAGAGCTCCCGCTGACATTGGGCGGCGCGTTTGACGAGTTGTAGCCGTCGACGCATTCCTTGCGGCCGTAGTAAGGGATGCCCATGATCACCTTCGACGCCGGCACTACCGCGCGGTACTCGGACGACGCGCGCTCGTCATTGAACAGATACGTGCTCAGCGGCGCCGTCGGCCCGATGCAGAAGCTCAGGCAGCTCAGCGGCGGCGAATCCCAGTTGGCGTACTCCATGTCGTAGGCCATCACGAAGAAGGAGTCCGCGTAGTTGGCCAGCGCGCCGATGTCGAAGAAACCCAGGTAATTCCCGGAGCCGTCTCGATACCCGGCCGCGCCCGAATATGTATCGACCGACACGTAGGATCCGGTCGGCAGGGCCGCGCGCAGGTTCTTCACGAACGCCGTGAACAAAGATTGCGACGATGCGCTCCCGCCGTTGCCGTCGAAGCATGTGGTGTTGTTGCTTTCGTAATCGACGTTGACGCCGTCGATGCCTTTGGCGAGCACCTGGTTCACGGTGTTCTGGATGGTCAAGGCGGCGCGGGCCGGTTGGAGCGCAGAGCACATATTCGGCGTGCCCCCGGTCGAGTCGAACATGATCAG
>WNFG01005903.1_pt1 | contig 10297 bp, 9 predicted proteins | sample 5400431 | NCBI WGS metagenome assembly WNFG01 (sample SAMN13153346, study PRJNA577476) | soil metagenome | isolation source: 120 cm saprolite under Douglas fir tree site 2 hole 3 replicate 2 | place: USA:California | collected 2015-04-18
CAGGGTGCAGCGGCACTTCGGTGCCGCCGCCAAGGCGATCGAATCGGAACGCGCCAGCCGGCGACCAGCCCCCGGCACAACGCGCCGGGAAACGGTGCTGCTATTCGCCGTGAAATGCTCAGACCCGGACCGTGAGGCCGAAAAAGTCGAGCAGCTCTACCAGGCGTTTCGCGACGCGAAGCAGAGCGCCGGGGAAAAAACCGATCGCCTCACGCTGGACACCTTTCAGGAATTCCTCCGCCAGAAGACGCAGCAACTCAAGAAGCGGCAGGGCTGCCAGGAGGTGGAGTACCTGGTCGCGGTGGAAGGCGGTCAGGTGCGGTTGAAGGCGCGCGTGGAGGAGTCGCAGCAGAAGGAAACTCGCAAAACGAAAACCGAAACTCGGTAAAAACCCGGCCCAGGCTTTAGCCTAGCTACGAAACTCTCCTTTTGAAATCCCTTTCGCCCGCTTACAATACTCGTCCTTTTCCCTGCGATGGAGGCACGTGTGCCCATCGAACGGGCCTTGATCAGCGTGTACGACAAGTCTGGCGTGGTGGCCTTTGCGCGCCAACTGGCTGCGCTGGGCGTCGAAATCGTCTCGACTGGCGGTACAGCGCGGCTGCTGCGCGAGGCCCAGCTCGCCGTGCGCGACATTGTCGAGCTGACCGGCTGGCCCGAGATGCTCGGCGGGCGCATCAAGACGCTCCATCCCAAGGTGCACGGGGGCATCCTGTTCCGCCGCGGCCTCGCGGACGATCGCCGGCAGGCCGCCGAGCACGGCCTGCCACCGATTGATCTGGTGGTGGTGAACCTTTACCCGTTCGAGGCCACCGCGGCGAACGCCAGCCTGACGGCCGAGGAGTTGGTCGAGAACATCGACATCGGCGGGCCGGCGATGGCGCGCTCGGCGGCAAAGAATTTCGAGAGCGTGGCGGTGGTCACCGACCCAGCCGATTACCCGCGGGTGGCCGGCGAGCTCGATAAAACAGGCGAACTGAGCCTGGCAACGCGCCTCGAGCTGGCGCGGAAGGCGTTTGCAACCACGGCGCGCTACGACGGGTTAATCGCGACCGAGCTCGAACGTTTTGCCCCGGCCGGCGGCGCAGCGCGCCTCGGCGAGCGGCCCGGTCTGCCAGCCCGGCTGCACCTGGCGCTCGAGCGGAAGCAGACGACGCGTTACGGTGAAAACCCGCACCAGAAGGCGGCGCTTTACGTTCCCGCGGGGCGCCCGGCAGCGGGGCTGGCAGGAGCACAGCAGCTCCAGGGCAAGGAGCTTTCCTACAACAACCTGGTGGACCTGGACGCGGCGTGGCGGCTGGTGCAGGAGTTCACCCGGCCTGCGGCTGCCATCATCAAGCACACCAATCCCTGCGGGGCGGCCGAGCAGGAGTCGCTGGTCGAGGCATATCGGAAGGCGTACGCCTGCGACCCAGTGTCGGCTTACGGCGGCGTGCTGGCGTTCAACCGGCCGGTGGACGCAGCGACAGCCGAGGAAGCCGGGAAACTGTTTGTCGAGTGCATCGTCGCGCCGGGCTACGGGGTCGCGGCGCGGGAGAAGCTCGCGACAAAGAAAAATCTTCGCCTGATGGAGCTCGCCGCGACTGCCGATCCAGATGGACCCGAGGAACTGGAGCTGAAACGCATCTCCGGCGGCGTGCTGGTGCAGCAGCCCGACCGGCAAGAACTGAACCAGAGCGAGCTCAAGGTCGTCACCGAGCGCGCGCCCACCGGCGACGAATTGCAGGCGCTGCTGTTCGCCTGGAAAGTCGCCAAGCACGTCAAGTCAAACGCCATCGTCTTTGCCCGCGACGCCCAAACGCTCGGCGTGGGCGCCGGCCAGATGAGCCGGGTCGATTCAGTGAAGATTGCGGTGATGAAAGCGCAGCAGCCGCTGGCCGGCAGCGTGGTCGCTTCGGACGCATTTTTCCCCTTCCCCGACGGCGTCGAGGAGGCGGCCCGTGCCGGGGCGACTGCGGTGATCCAGCCGGGCGGCTCGGTGCGCGACGCCGAGGTGATTGCCGCGGCCAACCGGTTGGGGCTGGCCATGGTTTTCACCGGCGTTCGCCACTTTCGGCATTAGCCGACCCGAAACTCCTGAAAGCGTCCGCGGCGCGACAATGCCGCTCTAGCCCGCGCGCCCGCGAAAACTTCGAAACCACCGCCTGGCGCTGCCGCATCCAACCCGGTATGTCGTTCAGAGCTGGAAACGCAGCGAGTGAATGCTTTGACCGCTATGAAGGCGTATAGGATAATAAAAGTTTCGGTGACTCGATGAAAACTCTCTCGTGGCCGGTGGCGATTTCTCTGGTTGCGTGGCTGGCTTTGGCGGGCCCCGCGGCGGCGCAGGACGCCCCCGCGGCCGCAAGGCCAGGAAAGGCTTACTCCCAGCAAGACGCGCAGAAGCGCGCCGAGGCCTATTCCGCCTTCACCATGGGCCACCTCTACGAGGAGTACTACGAGGCCACCAGCCGCAGCGAGTACGCCAACCAGGCCATTGAGTTCTACAAGAAAGCCTACGAGCTCGACCCCGGCTCCGCGGTGATCCGAGAGCGCCTGGCAGAGATTTATTTCAAGTCACAACGCATCCGCGACGCGGTGATCGAGGCGCAGGAGATCATCAAGCGCGATCCCGACAACCTGCCGGCGCGGCGCCTGCTGGCGCGGATTTACGTTCGCACCCTCGGCGACCTCAGCGCCGCGGCGGGCCAGCGCGAGACGGTCACGCGCGCCATCGAGCAGTACCGCGAAATCCTTCGGATTGAACCCGGCGACACCGACGCCGCCCTGTGGCTGGCGCGGCTCTACCGCCTGCAGAACGAGCACGAAAAAGCCGGCGAGGTGCTGCGCGGCGTGCTCGAGCGCGAGCCCGAAAACGAAGCCGCCATCGAGCAGCTCACGCAACTCCTGCTGGACATGGGCAAATCGTCTGAGGCCATTGCGCTGCTCGAGCGGATCGTGAAGCGCTCGCCGACCGCCGGGCTGCTCGACCTGCTCGGCGACGCCTACACGCAGATGCGCGACCCGGCCCAGGCCGAGCAGGCCTACCGGAAGGCCGTCGAACTCGAGCCCGCTGAGGTCAGCCACCGCCGCGGGCTGGCGCAGGCCCTGATGGCTGGGGAAAAATACCCCGCGGCACTCGAGCAGTACAATAAACTTACCGAGCTCGAGCCTGATGACCCGGAGAATTATCTTCGCCTGGCGCAAATTTACCGGCAACTGCGGCAACTCGACCGGGCTGAGGAGAGTCTGCTGCACGCCAAGCAGCGCGCCCCGGGAAGCCTCGAGGTGATCTATTACGAGGCGATGATCTACGAGGCGCAGGGCCGTTTTGACGACGCCATCCGGGTGTTGTCGGATGCGGTGGCCGGGGTGAAGTCCCAGCCGGGCCTCACGCCGGCGAGCCGCCGCACCCTGGGCATCCTCTACGAGCAGTTGGGCCGCATCTACCGCGACGTCGAGAACTACGCCGCTGCGATCTTCACTTTCGAGGAGATGTTGAAGCTCGGCGCCGATGAAGACCGGCGAGCGCGCGTGCTGATGATTGACACCTACCGCGCGAACCGCGACCTCGCCCGCGCGCTGGAGGAGTCGCACCGGGCGCTCGAGCTCTACCCGAAGGATCGCAGCATCCGCGTCACCCACGCACTGCTGCTCGGCGAAAAGGGCAATACCGACGAAGCCGCCAAGTTGTTGCGCGAGATGCTGGCGGGCTCGGCCGACGACCGTGAAATCTACCTCGACCTGGCGCAGGTCTATGAGCGCGGCCGACGCTTCACCGAGGCCGAAACGGCTGCGCGCACCGCAGAGAAGATGCCCGGCCGGCCGGCGGAGAACGAAATGGTCTGGTTCATGCTCGGCGCGATCTTCGAGCGGCAGAAGAAGTTCGACCTGGCCGAAGAAGAGTTCAAGCGCGTCTTGGAAGTCAACCCGCGCAACGCTCCCGCGCTGAACTATTACGGCTACATGCTGGCCGACCTGGGCACGCGCCTGGACGAGGCCACCGAGCTGGTGAAGCGCGCGCTGGCTGAGGAGCCCTATAACGGCGCCTATCTCGACAGCCTCGGCTGGGCCTACTTCAAGCAGAACCGCCTGGCCGAGGCCGAAGGCTCCCTGCGCAAGGCCGTCGAGCGCAACAGTCATGACCCGACCATCCGCGACCACCTCGGCGACGTTTACTTCAAAACCGGCCGGATCGACCTGGCCGCCGCCGAGTGGGAACGCTCGCTCACCGAGTGGCGGCGAGCACTGCCCACCGAAAACGAAGCCGACAAAGTAGCGGCACTCGAGAAAAAACTGAACAACCTCAAACAGCGCCTCGCCCAGCAGAAGTCCGCGGGCGAGGTCAAGCCGCAATAAGAGCACAAGCAGGCGTCCAAAGAGCCTGCGGAGGACGCCCGCACCTTTTTCGAGTACAATTCCGCCGCTCGGATTTCAGGAAATCTCTAACGATGCGATCAGTCAGCCTACCAGCGTTCGCCAAAATCAACCTGTGCCTGCACGTGTTGGGCAAGCGGGCGGACGGCTATCACGAGTTGCGCACCGTCTTCCAGACCATCTCTCTGCACGATACGCTTCGGCTCACGCTGACGCGCCATCCGGGCATTTCGCTCGAAACCGATAATCCTGCGCTGCCCTCGGGGCACGAGAACCTGGTCTGGCGCGCGCTCGACGCCCTGCGGCGGGAGCTGCGGCTCCGCAGGGGCGTGCGCGCCGAGCTCACCAAGCGCATCCCCGCCGCTCGCGGCCTGGGAGGGGGTTCGAGCGACGCCGCAGCGGCGCTTGTGGGAATGCTGCGGCTGTCCGGGCGCAAACTGCCGGCGGCACGGTTGGTGAAGCTCGCCGCGGGCCTGGGCGCAGACGTGCCGTTTTTCCTATTTGGCGGCCGGGCGCTGGGCATCGGCCGGGGCGACGAGGTTTACCCTTTGCCTAATCTGCCCGGCCGCGCCATCCTTGTTGTCTCGCCCCGCGACGTCGGGATCACCACGCGAGAAGCCTACCGCTGGGTGAGCCGGCAATTGACAATGCGCGAGCGAGTCTCTAAACTACATAGTTTCTGCGCTCTGTCCTGGAGCCTGCAAGGGGGCGTCTCGAACGATTTCGAGGCGGCTATCTTCCGGCGGTATCCCCGGCTGGCAAGGCTCAAGCAGGGGTTGCTCCGGCGAGGAGCGCTGGAAGCCGCGCTGGCGGGTAGCGGTTCGGCGGTGTTCGGAGTCTTCCGTAACCCAGCGCAGGCGCGCCGAGCTGCACGGGGGTTCCCGAAAGACCAGGTTTTCGTCTGCAAGACCCTTTCACGGGGAGAATACCGCCGCGCCGAGCGTGGACGAGGCGGCGTCTGAAGGCAAATCGTTGATCGACGATAAGTTCAAGATCTTCAGCGGGAGCGCCAACCCGCCGCTGGCGGAAGAAATCTGCCGGTACCTCAGCGCACGCCCGGGGCAGGCGGCGCTCGGCAAATTCAGCGACGGCGAAATCTATTTCCAGATCCTGGAAAACGTGCGCGGCGCCGACGTTTTCGTGGTGCAGCCCTGCAGCCATCCGGTGGATTTCCACCTGATGGAACTGCTGATGATGATTGACGCATTCAAGCGCGCCTCGGCGTGGCGCATCACCGCGGTGATGCCCTACTACTGCTACGCGCGCCAGGACCGCAAGGACAAGCCGCGGGTACCCATCTCGGCCAAGCTGGTGGCCGACCTGCTCGAAACGGCCGGAGCCAGCCGGGCGCTGACGCTCGACCTGCACGCGCCGCAGATCCAGGGCTACTTCAACGTGCCGGTGGACCACCTGTACGCCTCGCCGGTCCTGGTCGAGTACTTCAAGAAGAAGGAACTGGGCAAGTTCACTGTGGTTTCACCCGACGCGGGCGGAGTGGAGCGCGCGCGCTTCTTCGCCAAGAGGCTGGATGCGCCGCTGGCGATCGTGGACAAGCGGCGCGTGGACGTGGACGTCAGTGAAGTGATGCACCTGATCGGCGAGGTCCGGGGCCGGGTGGCGCTGGTGATCGACGACATCATTGACACCGCCGGCACTCTGGATAAGACCGCCGAGGCGCTGCTCAAAGAGGGTGCGACGAAAGTCTATGCCGCCTGCACGCATGCGGTGCTATCCGGGCCGGCGGTGGACCGCCTTTGCCGGTCTCCCATTGAGGAGGTTGTGGTGACCGATTCGGTGCCGCTCTCCGCCGCGGCAAAAAAGGTGCACAAGATCAAGGTGCTCAGCGTGGCCGACCTGCTCGCCCGGGGCATCCGCTCGATCCACGAAGAGACTTCGATCAGCGAGCTGTTCATTTGATCCGCCAACAGTGGTGAACGCCCCGGCGGTTCGAACCGCCGCAGCGTCCGGTCAAAGGCCCGGCCTGGCGCCCCAAAGGAAGGAGCTATGCAGCAAATCGTCATTGATGCGACGCCCCGCGAGGAACGCGGCAAGAACGCCGCCCGGCGCATCCGCCGCAGCGGGCAGATCCCGGCGGTGCTCTACGGCGGAACGGGCGACCCGCTCGCAGTGGCGGTCAACGCCAAGCAGGTGGCCGGCATCCTGCGGTCGGAGTCCGGGCACAACACGATTTTCACCGTCAAGCTGCCCGGCGGCGAACACAAGGCCATGCTGAAAGACTGGCAGGTGGACCCGGTGAAGGGCGCGCTGCTGCACGTGGACATGCTGCGAGTGGCGCTGGACGTGCGCATGCACGTCAAGGTGCCCGTGCACACGTTCGGCGAGCCGCAGGGCGTCAAGCTCCAGGGCGGCATTTTCGAGATGGTGACCCGCGAAGTCGAAATCGAATGCCTGCCCACCGAAATCCCGGACGAGTTCAAGGTGGACGTGACCGAATTGATGATCGGCAAGCAACTTCGCGCCGCCGACCTGCCGCTGGACCCCCAGAAGATGAAGCTCGTGAGTGACCCACAGCGCGTGATCGCGCACGTGGTGGCCCTGCGCGCCGAGGAAGAGAAGCCCGCCGAGGCGGAGGTCGTGGCCGAAGCGGCTCCGGCGGAGCCCGAAGTCATCAAGAAAGGCAAAAAGGAAGTCGAAGAGGGCGAAGAGGCCGAGGGCGAAGTCGAGACCAAGGCCAAGCCCAAGGAAAAGGAGAAGTAGCGCCGGGTGGGTGGTGTGCTCGAGCGGATCACATCGCGGCCGGGCGGTGTGGCACAGACCAGCCGATGGACGCGCGCCGGCGGGCGGCCGCGCTGATGCGGTTGATCGTCGGCCTCGGCAACCCCGGCCCGGAATACGCCTGGACGCCGCACAACCTGGGTTTTTTTGTCGTGGACCGGCTGGCGGAGCGCGGCGGAATTCACGTCGAGCGGCCAGAGGCGAAAGCGTACATCGGGCGGGGGAAGCTGGCTGGGCAGGAAGTCCTGCTGGCCAAGCCGCAAACGTATATGAACGTGAGCGGCCTGGCGGTGCGCGAGCTGCTGGAGCGGTTCGAGTGTGACCCGACCGAGATGATCGTGGTCTACGACGACGTCGCGCTGCCCTGGGGCATGCTCCGCATCCGTGAGCGCGGCAGCGCCGGCGGGCACAACGGGTTGAAGTCACTGATTGGCGCGCTCGGCACTCACGAGTTCGCGCGCGTGCGGCTGGGCGTTCAGCCGGAAGACCCGGTGGGCGACCTGGCCTCCTATGTGCTTTGCCCGATGGGCAGGAACGAGCTGGAAATCGCCGCGGAGATGGTGGCGGAGGCGGCCGAAGCGGTGGAGACGATCTTGGCCGAAGGCGCGCATCGCGCTATGAACCGGTTCAACCGGCGCGTGCCGCCGCCCGGCGAGGCTTTGATTTAGAGCGAAGGCATCTTGATTGCACCGTGCCCGGCACGGAATTGAGGGAACATGGAAGAACGCTTGTATGACCTGATCTTCATCTGCCGGCCCGATACACCGGAAGAAGAAATCTCGAAGCTGGTGGCCACGCTCGAACAGGCGGCCACCGAGCGCGGCGGCAAGGTGGAGAAAGTCGAGAAGTGGGGCACGCGCAAGCTGGCCTACCGCGTGCACAAGCACCGCGAAGGCTTCTACGTCTATCTGGTGCTGCGCGCTACGCAGGGCGAGATGATCAAGGAGCTCGAGCGGCGCCTGAAAGTGTCCGACCCGGTGATCAAATACCTCACCGTGCGCCTCGACGAGGAGCTGAAACGCCAGCAGAAGCTCATCCGGCGGCGCGAGCGCAAGGCGGCGCGGCGCCCGCGGAAGTCCGCGGGCACCGGAGAGCAGGCCGCGGCAGCCAGTTAACCGAGCCGACCGAGGAAGGGGAGAACCATGGCAGAAGAACCGAGGCAACACTCATCCGGACCGCCGGGCGCGCGCCGCGAAGGGCCTCCCGGTGGGCCTCGCAAGGGCAAGCGACAGTATTTTCGCAAGAAGAAGGTGTGCCGCTTCTGCGTCGAGCGGGTGGACTTCATCGATTACAAGAAGGTGGAGATGCTGCAGCCGTTCGTGCAGGACCGCGGCAAGATCCTGCCGCGGCGCATGACCGGCACCTGCTCGAAGCACCAGCGCTGGCTGGGTGAAGCCATCAAGCGCGCCCGCAACATCGCCCTGCTGCCGTTTGCCACCGACCTTTAGCCCGAGGGATAGCCGATGCAGATCATCTTGCAGGAAGACGTCGAAAAGCTGGGCACCCGCGGCCAGGTAGTCGAAGTGGCCGCGGGCTATGCGCGCAATTTTCTGCTGCCGCGGAAGCTCGCCATCGCCGCCACGCCCGGCAATCTGAAGCGGCTGGAGAAAATTCGCTCCGTGCTGGACAAGCGCACCGCCACCGAGCGGGAGGGCGCGCAGAAGCAAGCCGATGTGCTCGCCGCGGCCAGTGTCACGCTGGCGCGCAAGGCCGGCGAAAACGATCAACTGTTCGGCTCGGTCACCACGGCGGACATCGCCGAGGCGCTCGCCGCGCAAGGCTACCAGGTGGACAAGCGCAAGATCGAGCTCCGCGAGCCCATCAAGCTGATCGGGGAATACCAGGTGACCGCGAAGCTCCACCACGACGTCACCGCCACGATCAAGGTGGTGGTCCAGCGAGAAGGCTAGTTCCGGCGGACCAGCCATCACGAACTCTTGCGGCGTCAAGTTGACCAGGGCCGGCTTTTTATCCGCGAGCATCCGGCGGTTCTCCACAGGATTTCAAGAGGCGGAAGTTTTCCACAATTTGCACAGCCATGCTCGCCCATCCACAGCATATTCGGGCCGATTCGGTTGACGCCGTGCCGCCACTTTCTCAGAATCTCTGCTTCCGCCTGCGCCTGCAGGCGCCGGCCTCAAGCAAGCGAGAAAGGCCTTGCACTTGCGCGCGGCGCTGCGCGATAATCAGCGAAGGAAAAGCGAAGAGAACTCATGGCCACCCAAGTCGCTCTTGAACGCCCCTTGCCGCACAACCTTGATGCCGAGCGCAGCGTGCTGGGCGCCATCCTGCTCGACAACCACGTGCTTAACGTGGCCATCGAGAAGCTCAAGCCTGAGGACTTCTTCCTCGAGCAGCATCGGCGCGTTTTCCAGCAGATGATCGCGCTCGGCGAAGCGCAGCATGCCATTGACCTGGTGACCCTCACCGACGAACTCTACCGGCACGGGGAACTCGAGGCCGCGGGCGGCGCGGCGTACCTGGCGCAACTGGTGGACGGCGTGCCGCGGATCACCAACCTCGAGCACTACGCCCGCATCGTCAAGGAAAAGGCGCTGCTGCGCAGCCTGATTCACTCGACGCACGCCATCCAGCAGCAGGCGCTCGAGGCCGACGAGGACGCCGATGTAATCCTCGACCGCGCCGAGTCCACCATCTTCCAGTTGGCCGAGGAGCGCGTGCGCGCCGGGTTCATCGGTGTGAAGGAGTTGGTGCGGGAGAACTTCGACCGGCTGGCGCGCATCTTCACCGAGGGGAAGCGCATTACCGGCCTTCCCACCGGCTACCAGCAGCTCGACAACATCACTTCGGGCTTGCAGCCATCGGAGCTGCTCATCCTGGCGGCGCGGCCCTCAATGGGCAAGACGGCTCTGGCGCTCAATATCGCCGAGAACCTTGCCCTGCGCTCCGGGGACCCGGTGGCCATCTTCAGCCTAGAGATGTCCAAGGAGTCGCTGCTTCTGCGGCTGCTCGCGTCGCACGCGCGCATTGACGCGCACAAGTTTCGCACCGGCCATCTGGCCCGCGAAGACTGGGGCAAAATGACCGACTCGCTGGGGCGGCTGGCCGAAGCGCCGCTGTGGATTGACGACTCGGGCTCGGTGACGGTGGTCGAGATGGGCGCCAAGACGCGCCGGCTAAAACGCGACAAGGGGCTCTCGCTGGTGATCGTGGATTACCTGCAACTGGTGGCCGCCCGCGGGCG
>WNFG01017882.1_pt1 | contig 10296 bp, 11 predicted proteins | sample 5400431 | NCBI WGS metagenome assembly WNFG01 (sample SAMN13153346, study PRJNA577476) | soil metagenome | isolation source: 120 cm saprolite under Douglas fir tree site 2 hole 3 replicate 2 | place: USA:California | collected 2015-04-18
GCTCGCGCTCGCCGCCGATTTCCTGTTGCAAATGCTGTCCGCCCTGGTCTCCCGGCAATGATCGAGATCGCCCCGTGATCGAGATAGACCAAGTCAGCAAAGCCTATGACGGAAATCGCGTCGTCGACGAATTGTCGCTGACCATCCCCGAGGGCGCGTTCTGCGTCCTGCTCGGCCCCTCGGGCTGCGGCAAGTCGACGACATTGCGCATGATCAACCGGCTGGTCGCGTTCGATTCCGGGATGATCCGGGTCGGCGGCGAGGATGTGCGGCAGGTGCCGCCCGAGGCGCTGCGCCGACGGATCGGCTATGCGATCCAGTCGATCGGCCTCTTTCCGCATTGGCGGGTCGAAGACAACATCGCCACCGTGCCGCACCTGTTGAACTGGACACCAGCGCGGGTGCGCGACCGGGTCACCGAGCTGTTGCAGCTGTTGCGCCTCGATCCGGCTTCATACCGCACGCAATACCCGCACCAGCTGTCGGGCGGCGAGCAGCAGCGCGTCGGCGTCGCCCGCGCGCTGGCCGCCGACCCCGAGCTCCTGCTGATGGACGAGCCGTTTGCCGCGGTCGACCCGGTCACCCGCTTGGCGTTGCAGGGCGAGATCCTCCGCATCCAGCAGGCGACGAAAAAAACAATCGTGTTTGTCACCCACGACATCGAAGAGGCGCTGCTGCTGGCGACCGACATCGCCATCATGGAGCGCGGCCGGCTCGCGCAATGGGGCACCCCGCTCGACCTCCTCGAACATCCGGCAAGCGCATTCGTCGCCGAATTTGTCGGCGGCGAGGCGAGCGGCCTAAAGCTGTTGTTGCTGCGCACGGTCGCCGACCGGCTGCGTCCGGGCGAAGCGGCCGAAGGCGAGCCGCTATCGAGCGATGCCTCGCTGCGCGACGCGCTCGCCGCGATGGCCACGCACCACACCGACCGCCTGCCGGTCGTCGACCTCGGCGGCCGGCCGCTCGGAGTGATCACGCTCGCCGATCTGGTGCGGTGATGAACATAAGAGCCTTGGAGGTGCCGTGGTGCGTCCTTCGAGACGCCCGCGTTGCGGGCTCCTCAGGATGACGATCTTTCTTAATGCCATCATAAACTTACGTCATCCTGAAGAGCGCTCCGCAGGAGCGCGTCTCGAAGGACGGACCGCCTCGATGCAACCCAAATCGAGATGCTTGTGCCCGGATTGATACTCCGTTCCCTCCCCTATGCAGCCAGCCCGGTGCTGTGGGTTGCGGTGATGTTTGCCGCGCTCCTCATCGGGATGCCGCAGCTGCGGCCGGTCTTCGGCTGGGCGTTTCCGGCGGTCAGCCCGCCGGTCTTCGGGCGCGACAGCTTTGTCGACCTGTTTCTGTCGCATGCCGGGTTGGTGGCGCTGGCGAGCCTCGCCGCGACGCTGCTCGGCATCGGCCTCGCGATCTTCGTGACCCGCCCGACCGGGCGCGATTTCCGCCCGATCGTCAATGCGCTCGCGACAATCGGCCAAACCTTTCCGCCGGCGGCGGTGCTGGCCCTTTCGGTCCCGGCGCTCGGCTTCGGGCCGCGGCCGACGATCGTCGCGCTGTTTCTTTACGGTCTGCTGCCGATCATCGAGAACGCGATCACCGGTCTCGAAGGCGTCCCCGCCGCGGTGCGCGATGCGGCGCAAGGCATGGGCCTCTCCGCCTGGCAGCGGCTGCGCGATGTCGAACTGCCGCTTGCTGCGCCAGCGATCCTGGCCGGAATCAGGGTGTCGGTGACAATCGCGATCGGCACCGCGACGATCGGCTCGACGGTCGGCACCTTAACCCTCGGCACGCCGATCTTCGACGGGCTCGCCGCCAACAAGCTGCCCTTCGTCATCCAGGGGGCGGTGCTGGTCGCGCTGTTCGCGATCCTGACCGACATGGTGTTCGCCCGCCTCGAACGCCGGCTGCGCATCCCGAGCGCGGACGCGCGGTCCGACCCCTGATCAGGCTGCGTCGTCGCTGTCGCCGACGCGTTTCGCGCCGCCCTTGGCGACGCCGACCATCGCCGGGCGGAGCAGGCGGTCGTGCAGCACATAGCCGGGCTGCAGCACCTCGATCACCGTGCCGGCCGGCGTGCCGGGCCGCTCTGCCTCGAAGATCGCCTGGTGAAAATTGTGGTCGAAGCGCTCACCCTTGGGGTCGATGCGCCTCACGCCGTGGCGCTCCAACGCGGCCAGCAGCTCGCGCTCGGTCACCGCAACCCCGTCGAGGAGGCTCCGCGTGCGCGCATCGGTGACCTCCGCCTCGGGCACGGCGTCGAGCGCCCGCCGCAGATTGTCGACCGCGCTCAGCAAATCCTTGGCAAAGCCGGATATCGCGTATTTCTGCGCATCTTCGCGCTCGCGCTGAAAGCGGCGGCGGACATTCTCTGTCTCGGCAAGCGCCCGCAGCAGGCGGTCCTTGGTGTCGGCAAGCTCGGCCTCGACCGCTGCGAGGCGCTCCTCGGGAGAGGCCGGGGCACCCTCGTCGGGAAAATCGCGGCCGGCGCCGGGATCGTCCCCGCGATCGTTGGCGGCCATGCCGGCGGGGCCCACGCCCGCCTCCTCCTTTTCCTCGATCATGCTCGATTATCCTATGAGCCGGCCGATCACCTTGGCGGTGTAATCCACCATCGGGATGATCCGCGCGTAGTTGATCCGGGTGGGGCCAATGACCCCGATAGCGCCGATGATCCGCTCGCGGCTGTTCTGATACGGCGCGATGATCAACGAACAGCCGGCGACGCCGAACAGATGGCTTTCGGCGCCAATAAAGATCTGCACCCCTTCGGCCTTCTTGCTGGCGTCGAGCAGGCGCAGCACGGTCTCCTTGGTTTCCAGCATCTCGAACAGCGAACGCAGCCGCTCGAGATCGGCGAGCGCGGTCACGTCTTCGAGCAGATTGGCCTGGCCGCGCACGATCAGCGCGCTTGCGCCGTCGCCGCCAGCCCAGCACGCCAGTCCGCTGGACACAACCCGCGAGGTCAGCTCGTCGAGTTGCGCCTTGTGCGACCCGATCTCCTGATCGATTTCGCCGCGCGCCTCTTCGATCGTGCGCCCGATCAGCCGCGAATTGAGAAAATTGCCGGCCGAGACCAGCGTCGAAGGCGGCAGCCCGAGCGGCACTTCGATCACCCGGTTCTCGACGAGGCTATCCTCGGTAACCAGTACGACCAGCGCGCGCCCGGGCCCGAGATGCACGAACTCGATGTGCTTCAGCGGACGTTCGTACTTCGGCACGACGACGACCCCGGCGCAATGCGACAGGCCCGACAGCGCCGTCGTCGCCTCTTCTAGCGCCTGCGCCAGGCTCTGGCCGCGCGCCGCGCACAGGCTTTCGATATTGTGGCGCTCGTCCTCGGCGAGGTTGCCGATTTCCAACAGACCATGCACGAACAGGCGCAGGCCCGCCTCGGTCGGCAGCCTCCCGGCGGAGGTATGCGGCGCGTACAACAGCCCGGCCTCTTCGAGATCGGCCATCACGTTGCGGATCGTCGCCGGCGATAGGCTCTGCCCCAACAACCGAGACAAGGTACGCGAGCCGATCGGCTCGCCGGTCTGCACATAGCCGTCGACGATCAGCCGAAAGACCTCGCGGCTGCGCTCGCTCAGATCGCTGATCGGCGACGGCGCCGTCGCCTGGCCGATGCGCTCACCGCGTGTCATATCGCCGCCACCGCCAAAACGAGACCCGCGATCGCGATCGGACTGCTCGCTCATTCTCGTGTGTCGTCCAACCCCCGCGTCCGCAAGATCTGGGAATGCCGCGCCGCAGCGTCAACTCGCCGCGATCGCGGGCCACGCTCACGGCGTCCTCTTGAAGACGGCCTGATAGCTCTGGTTCTTGGGCGTCGTGAAGCGGCCGTCGAGATCGGCGTAGAGCGGCCGAAAGGCGAATTGGCTGCCATCGGAATTCTGGAACCTCAGTTCGCCGTCGCGGATGATCCCGGTACCCTGCAGAACGCCGCCCGCTGCGCGCGCGTTCGCGCCCATCGGCCCGAAGACATAAAGGATCGTCGCGGTGCCATCGGGCGAGACATTTTCGACGATCAGCGCGGCGCAAAGAAGCGGCGTCCAGGCCGCATCGCTCCAGATCCCGATGAAGGGTCGGAAACGCTCGGCGACCGCATCCGGGTCGGCGAGCCGAACCGTGACCGGCTGCTCGCAGAACACCCGCCCGGCGGGTGCCGACATGGCTGGTGCTCCGGGAGCGGCGGCGGCCGGGGGGAACCCCGCTGGAGGAGGCTGGGGGGTCTCTGCGGCGGGCGCGAGCGGCGGCAATGGCTGCAGTTCGATCGAGCCAGGCTGGGCAAGTGAAACAGCAGGACCCAGCGACAACGCGAGCGCGGCGGCGAACAGGCGAGCGAGCACGCCGACGCTCCGGGCGAAGGTTCTGGGCGGGGCTTCTACAGTTGCAACGTGCAAGGGCATTCCCTTTTAGGCGCATTCCCGGCGAAAGCCGGGATCCCCTTACCCGCGCCCGGAACCGTAGAGAAGTGGATCCCGGCTTTCGCCGAGAATGCGATATTTCTGTCGCTTACAAATCCGACTGGGCGCTCTTGCCGGGCTGCAGCGTCGCCCGCGTCCACCCCGACCAGGCGCCGGCAACCGGCTGGTTGGGATTGCGGTCATGGCGCCAGCAGACAGTGGCGTCGTTGGGAACCTCGATCGTCTCGGAGCGCTCCTTGCGCATGACCAGTTCCTTGGTCTCGATATAACCCTCCTCGTGGCTGTCGCAATCGGCTCGTTTGGTGATCACAATTTGGACGTTGACCCGGTCCCAATAGGGATCGTTGAGCGTCAGCGTCGCCGTGCCGCCCGGCGCCGAGGAGCACGCCGCCACCCAAAGCATTGTCATCAGCCCAGCCCAAAGCCGCATGCCTCTATACCTTTCCGGCTAGCCGCTGTTCGTCCTTCGAGACGCCCGCCGCGCGGGCTTCTTCCGACCATGACGAGGGGGAGCGGTAGCGAAAACAGTCGCGTACATTGCCGCGTCGCGTGCCGAGACGCAAACACAGCGAGGCATTGATTGCGCCGGCCATTGATTGCGCCGGACAGGGCCGCTACGTTGCCTCACTCCTCCCTTCGCCCGCATAGGAGACCCGGCCATGCCCGATGATGTCCGCCATCCGGCCATCGACAAATCGCGCCTGCCGAGCCGGCACGTCACGGTCGGCCCGGAGCGCGCGCCGCATCGCGCCTTCCTCTATTCGATGGGCCTCAGCGCCGAGCAGATCGCCCAGCCGCTGGTCGGCGTGGCGACCACCTGGAACGAGGCGGCGCCGTGCAACATCGCCCTGTCGCGCCAGGCGCAGGCCGCCAAGAAGGGCGTCGCGGCGGCGGCCGGCACGCCGCGCGAGTTCACCACGATCACCGTCACCGACGGCATCGCGATGGGCCATGAGGGCATGAAGTCCTCGCTGGTCAGCCGCGAGGTCATCGCCGACTCGGTCGAATTGACGATGCGCGGGCATTGCTACGACGCGCTGGTGGGCCTCGCCGGCTGCGACAAGTCGCTGCCCGGGCTGATGATGGCGATGGTGCGGCTCAACGTACCGTCGGTCTTCATGTATGGCGGCTCGATCCTGCCGGGCCGCTTCAAGGGCAAGGACGTGACGATCGGCGACGTGTTCGAGGCGGTCGGCTCGCACAATGTCGGGGCGATGTCGGACGAGGATCTGCACGAGCTGGAATGCGCCGCCTGCCCGTCATCCGGCTCGTGCGGCGGCCTGTTCACGGCCAACACGATGGCCTGCGTCTCGGAGGCGATCGGCCTCGCGCTGCCCGGCTCCGCCGGCGCGCCGGCGCCCTACGATTCGCGCGACGCCTATGCCGAAGCCTCGGGTCACGCGGTCATGGAACTTCTCCGCCGCAATATCCGGCCGCGCGACATCGTGACCCGGGAGGCACTCGAAAACGCCGCGACCGTCGTTGCGGCGGCCGGCGGCTCGACCAATGGCGGATTGCACCTTCCGGCGATCGCCAACGAGGCCGGCATCGCGTTCGACCTGCATGATTTCGGCGAAATCTGCAAGAAGACCCCGTATATCGGCGATCTGAAGCCGGGCGGCCGCTATGTGATGAAGGATCTGCACGACATCGGCGGCGTCGCCGTGCTGATGAAGGCGTTATCTGCATGGCGACTGTCTGACCGTCACCGGCAAGACCATCGCCGAGAACTTGAAGGATGTCGTCTTCCCGACCGGACAGGACGTGGTTCGCCCGACTTCCCGGCCGCTGGCGCCAACCGGCGGGCTGGTCGTGCTGAAGGGCAATCTGGCGCCGCAGGGCGCGATCGTGAAGGTCGCCGGCATGACGACGCTGCGCTTTGCCGGCACGGCCCTCTGCTTCGATTGCGAAGAGGACGCCTTCGCTGCGGTCGAGCAGCGCCGCTACCAGGACGGCGACATCATCGTCATCCGCTATGAGGGACCGCGCGGCGGGCCCGGCATGCGCGAGATGCTGTCGACGACCGCGGCGCTCTACGGCCAGGGCGTCGGCGATCGGGTGGCGCTGATCACCGATGGCCGCTTCTCGGGCGCGACGCACGGCTTTTGTATCGGCCATGTCGGCCCGGAGGCGGCGGTCGGCGGCCCGATCGCGCTGCTGCGCGACGGCGACAAGGTCACGATCGATGCCGTCGCCGGCACGATCGACGTCGCGTTAAGCGATTCCGAGCTGGCCGAGCGCCGCCGCGCCTGGACGCCGCGCAAAACCGGCTACCAGTCGGGTACGTTGTGGAAATACGCGCAGACCGTCGGCGACACCGAGAAGGGCGCCGTCACCCACCCCGGCGGCCACGCCGAGACGCATGTGTATGCGGATATCTAGCGAGAGGCTGCCATGCCCGTACGCATCGGATACCTGCTGCCGACCCGCGAGCAGGTCATGGAGGGCCGCCCCGAAGCGGCGCCGCTGTTGGCGCTCGCCGAGCGGGCCGAGGGGCTCGGCTACGATTCGATCTGGGTCGGCGACTCGATCCTGGCCCGGCCGCGGCACGAGCCGCTGACCCTCCTGTCCGCGGTCGCCGCGCGTACGAGGCGCTCCGAGCTCGGCACCGCAGTGCTGCTGCCGGCGCTGCGCAACCCGGTCGTCTTGGCACACGGCATTGCGACCCTGGATCAGATCAGCGAAGGGCGCTTCATCCTCGGCGTCGGCATCGCCAGCGACGTTCCCAATATCCGCGCCGAGTTCGTCGCCTGCGGCGTGCCGTTCGAAAAGCGCGTCGGGCGCATGCTCGAAGGGCTCCGTCTCGCGCGCGAGCTGTGGACCGGGAAGTCGGTCAGCTGGAACGGCCGCTGGGTCGTCGACAACGCGACGCTCGGCCCGGTGCCGCACCGCCCGGGCGGCCCGCCGATCTGGATCGGCGGCATGGTGCGCGCCAGCCTGGAGCGCGTCGGCCGGCTCTATGACGGCTGGTTCCCCAATTCGCCGGACCCCGAGCGCTGGCGCGCGCAATGGGCCGAGATCGGCGCGATCGCGCGCGAAGCCGGGCGCGATCCCGGGCAGTTGACCGGCGCGGTCTACCTGACCCTGGCGATCGACGAGAATACCGCGCAGGCCGAAGACAGGATGAACACCTTTATCGAGAGCTATTACGGCCGTCCAGCCGGCGAGATGCGGGCCCGCCAGGCGACCTATGCCGGCCCCGCCGAGGGCGCGGCGGTGTGGCTGTCGAGCTGGGTGCGGGCTGGCGCCGGCCACCTCGTGCTGCGCTTCGCCGGCGACCACAGCCGCCACCTCGACGCGATCGCCAAGCTGCGCGCTGATATCACAGAGTGAGCCGCAGAACGGGCTGAGTTATCAGACGTTGGCTTGTTGAGTCCCGGAGCGCTCACCTCAATCCGGGGCTAGGCCGGGCGGGATTGATGTAATTCCGCCCGGCTTTGCTGTCAGCGAGCGGCAGCGCTGGTCAGCGCCGCGAAGCCGCCTTAGGGTTCGCCTCCGATACAAGACGGAGGCTCGCCCCGTGGCAACAACGACACCGCCCCGCCAATCATGGCAATTCGGTCGGATCTACACGCCCGACGAGGCATGGCTCGCCACCGCGCAACCGGAGCCGATCCTCGACCCCGATCTGCCGATCGTCGACCCGCACCACCATTTGTGGCTGCGCGGCGGCCACCCTTATCTGCTCGACGAATTGCTCGCCGATCTGAACACCGGGCACAATGTCGTCGCGACCGTGTTCGAGGAATGCCACTCGATGTATCGCGGCGACGGCCCGCCCGAAATGCGCACCATCGGCGAGACCGAGTTTGTCGCCGGCATCGCCGCGATGAGCGCTTCCGGGAATTACGGCAAGACAAAGGTCGCGGCGGGCATCGTGGGCGCTGCGGATCTGACCCTGGGCGACCGGGTCGAGCCGGTGCTGCTGGCACAGCTGCGCGCCGGTGGCGGCCGGTTCCGCGGCGTGCGCCACTCGGCCGGCTGGGACGGGGACCCGATCATCGGCAACAGCCGCCCCGACATCGAGCCGCATCTCTACCAGCGGTCGGATTTCCGCGCCGGTCTCGCGCGACTATCCGCGCTCGGCCTCAGCTTCGACGCCTGGCTCTACCACCCCCAGCTCGCCGACGTGGTCGATCTGGCGCGGGAATTTCCGGCGACGCCGATCATCATGGGGCATGTCGGCGGGGTGCTCGGCTATGGACCCTATGCCGGCAAATCGGCCGCGATCCTGCCCGAGTGGAAGCGCTCGATGAGCGAACTGGCGCAATGCCCGAATGTCGTCGTCAAGCTCGGCGGCATGATCAACCGCGGCGCCGGCTTCGACTTCCACGCGGCGCCCGCCCCGCCCTCTTCGGAAACGATGGCCGAGCTGTGGCGGCCCTATATCGAGACCTGCATCGAGCTGTTCGGCGCCAGGCGCTGCATGTTCGAGAGCAACTTCCCGGTCGACAAGATGGCCATCGGCTATGCCGCGCTGTGGAACGCCTTCAAACGCATAACCGCAGGCGCCTCGCGCGAGGAAAAGCTGGCGCTGTTCTGCGGCACCGCCGCACGGGTCTACCGCCTCGCCGGTGCGGGGTGAGCACTTCTCAAATCGTGCCCGCCCCTCACCCTCCCACGCTTCGCGCGGGTCCCTCCCTCTCCCCGCCAGCGGGGAGAGGGAGGGGGTGAGGGGCGTGCAGGTGGGCGACGGAGGCGCCGGTGAAATCGGTCATCCCCGTCCGCAAGAGCAGCGTCGCGCCCTCGAGGCGATACTCGGCGACGAGCTGGCGGTAGGCCGCGCCGAGCGCGTCCCAGGCCCCGGGCGGCAGCTCTTCGGCGCTTTCGATGTGTTCGCGGAAGATGAGCACGAACTGGTGGCGGGTGCCGTCGTAGGGCCAGGCATTTTCCGTCACGATCCAATGGGCGTTCCGAAAAAGGATCGGCTTCTTATGGTGCTTTGGCAGATGCGCCTCGCAGAACGGACAGACTCCGTCCGCTTCGATCTTCGCGAGCGCCTGTGCGTAGTCGCCGCGCGCGCGAGTTCTCGCATTCTGCACGTCTACTCGTCGGCCCATATCGGGTTCCCTTAACATTTGGCGCTCCTCACCCGCAAAATTTACGCCAGGCCGCAAAGCCCCCTCCACCCGGCCCACCGGCGCCGCGGGGAATGCGGATGTTTCTTTTGCTGCCGAGGATCGGCAGGAATGGCGGAGCGCTGCTATTGGCCCCAGCACTCGTGCCGCAACCGCTCGTGCTCTTGGAAATATCGGGTACCCAACTGATCGCGCTCCCAGGGAGGGGCGTATTGCATGCGTTGGCCGAGCCGCTGCGCGTGTTGCTTCAGACGCTCGCAATATTGGAGATGAGGGTCGAATTCCGCACCGGGGCCCGCCCATCCTGGCGGTCGTCCCGGTCCGCCCGGCCAGCCCGGCCCTCCCGGTTCTGCTGGCCCTCCCTGCCATTGCACCTGAATGGCCGTCCAATCGGCCTGAGCCGATCGCGGCGCTGGGCTCAGACCGACGAACAAAGCGCAGAGCGCAACGAAGAAAATACCGCGAGTCATGATGCTCCCCTGCTTTGGTAGAGGACAACGACCGTCGCTTCGGGGCAATTCCACGGATTCCCCATATGGGGTCGACGCGCTGGCGTGATCTTTCGTCTCACGGCGAGTTGACAAATCGCCGGCTCAGACAATCTCCATTGATCCGGCGCCGTCCGGCCGCGTTGCGAGAAGGCTGAGGGTCATGAGCGAGCCCCTGACGAGCGAGGCCGAAGGCCTGTTCACCGTATTGCGGCAATCGGTCGACCCGGAAACGGTGGCGGCGATCGAGCGTTTTGTTGCCGAAGCGTCGGACCGCGCGCTGTGCCGCATCAACCT
>WNFG01018444.1_pt1 | contig 10296 bp, 11 predicted proteins | sample 5400431 | NCBI WGS metagenome assembly WNFG01 (sample SAMN13153346, study PRJNA577476) | soil metagenome | isolation source: 120 cm saprolite under Douglas fir tree site 2 hole 3 replicate 2 | place: USA:California | collected 2015-04-18
GTGCCGCTTGCGCGATCTTCGTTCTCTGCGAGATCCAGCCGATCTTATCGCGAGATACCGTCATTCGGCAGCGCCTACTCGGAAGTGGTTGCATGCCCTCGTGAGCGGTATTGCCTGCCGCCGGATATGGCACAAATTGCGCCGCGCGGTGCAGAGCGAGAGCGCGCCAAGCCGCCTCCACATGTGCCGTCCTTGCCTTCAGCTTGTGAACGCGGCCCCATTCCTTGTTCACACGCTTCAGTGCGGCCGCAAAGATCTGTTTTCGGTGGAGCGGCATGGCGCCGATGTCGGCGACACGGATGTTCAGAAAGCTGGAGGCGCGATCGAGTTGGCCTCAATGTCCTTCGAGTTGAGATGCCAGTGTCCCATGGTCACGCCCGCTTCTGGCCGTAGGTCAACCAAAGAGCGGCACATCATCCTACCGGCGAGCGCAGAGGCGCGCGCGTGCGCGCGTCCCGAGCCGATGGCCACCGAGGCGGTGAGGTGGGCGCCTCCACCCGATTCCCCCAAAGAAAAAATAAATTTTGCATAGTGGTGGAAATTTATTTCGCATTAAAAATTTATTTCGTATAAATAAGCGAAAAGTGCTTTCTCTTATTTGCGCGAGCAGCGGCGGCTCGGCACCTGGGCTTCCATGAAATTCGTGGTGGCGGTATCGGTTGCGGCAGCGGTGGCTGGTGTGGTCGGCGATCGCGCAGACGATGTTCGGCCGGTTCCCCGTCCTTCCTTTGCAGAGCCGCTGCCATTCCTCTTGCGGTCAAATCCGGAGCCGATCAGCGCGGATCAGCCACTTATCGTCATGCCGCAGAGCGTGGATGCAGAGGGTTTGGCGGAGCCGACACCAAAGGCTGAGGAATCCTCAAAACCGAACCCGGAACTGCCCAAGGTTGGCGTCACGCGATGGGCATGCCCAGTCCCGCCGCCGGCACCGAGGCCGTCGCCGGCGCCATCGCAGCCGTCGTGGACGTGGCCACCGTCGCTGCGGTGGTCTTGGGCGCCGGGCTCGCCGATCGTGTCGTGGACATGGGAGCCGGCGCCACAGCCGGAGTTGCCTGAGACGACCAGGATTGCGTCAACGATCGTGCTGACGATGGGTCCGGGAGCAAAACCGCCGCCATGGCTGCAGAATGTATCCAGCACGACGATCGCGGCGATATCGCCGCCGCCGCCGTGGCCAGGTGTGCCGGTACCTGATTTCCGGATCCCGACGGGACGTAGCCGCCTCGCGCACGTGAAGAACTTGGAGCCTCCGCAGGAATTTGTGCGGTGGTCGGATCGGTTGGAGAACGTCTTGCCGGATGCTCGTAAGGTTGATCGACGCTGTCGAGCGACTGGCGCCAAATCTCCCCCAGGAGAGGTTATTCGTGGTTGTGCTCACCACGTGGCCGACCGGTGCTTCATCATCCGCATCGATGATCCCGGCGTAGCGCGGCACGAACTGGCGCACTGCAACGGCTGGAAGCATCCGCCGTAAGCATTACTGACCCATCGGTCGACGACGCCGCCCTACCTCATCCGAATGTCGCTGAACGTCGGCGGTGGTACCGGCGGCCATGCCTGTGCTGGTGGCGGCGGAGGCCGGCGGCCGTCGCCGGCGTTGAGCTCGGTGTCGGCGCCTCTGCCTGCTTGCCGGCGCGCTCATCGCGCATCGGCTATCGGCTGGCGCAGCTTCATGTGCGCTTGCCCGATATACCGCTCGAACTCCTCCTTATTGGCCTTGCGCAGAATGGCTTGCTGGTCGGCCTTCGGGAGCTTGCTGAAGAGAAACACATCCGATGGCGCGCGCCAGACGGCGTTGAATCCTCATCGTTGCCACCACTGACATTTTGCGAGAGCTCCTTCTAGCTCGGGGACGAGCGCCGCACGCATGTTTGGTGTTGGGTCGCGATTAGATGCAATGTCGGCCCTCGTGCTCGATCGATCGGGATCAACGGCGGTGTAATAGCAATACTGCCCGATCGGCACGCCGCTGCTACCGTCTTTGTAGTTCCAGCCCGTGACGACAGTACCCAATGAGCCGCTGATGATTGCCGGCGACGCTTCCCATCCGACCTGCACAAATTCGGAAATTGGCGATTTGGACGGCTACGAGGAGAGCCCGTAGTAACGGCGATAAAAGTCGAGATGCCCTTCGGGCGTGAAGCCATCAAAATCTCGGACAGAGTTGCCGTCCTGCAGTACGGCCAGAAGCTCCTTCGCCTCAGGCTCGCTGCTTTTGCGGAGGAATGCTTTCGTAGCCTCAAGACCGGCCCCGCAAACAAGTTGAATGTCGATGTAGCATCCTGCATCGAAAGAGGACATCTTAGCTTTGTAGATGAGGAGAGCATCGCTCGGAATGCCCGCGGAGAACAGCTGGATGCACAATATCTTCAGCGGCTCGTTGGAATCTCGCTTGTCGTCGGTCGTCAAAGATTGAATAAGCCGGCGGATTTCCGGGAGGTCCGCCGCGACAGGAACAAGACCAAAACGGGCAAGCAAATCATTTTCATCCATGGCGACGTGGAGTTTAAGAATTTGCTCCGTAGTCAACAAGGCAGATCATCCGGTTCGGGTCATCTTCGCCCGTGACTACGCACCGCGCCGCCGACAGCCGGTCTGCCCTCGAAAGCAAGAAAACCGCCGGATGTGCACCGAGGCATGTGGTCCATGAGATCGCACAATGAAATCCTTTGCGATGTCTTTGCGGCAGAATTGCTCCTGCCCTACAAGCTCTTCAAGCCGCTCGTAGAAAAAGTGGATATCAGCCTCGCCGCCGTGGACGATCTGGCGGAACGGTTTTTGGCCTCCACCATGGCGGCGGGCTCACGGTTCGCTACGCTCGTCGGCGCGCGTTGCGCATTTGTCCTGTCGGAGCAGGGGAAAGTGAGGTACGCGTCCCGGTCAACCGCGCAACGCCAAGCGAATGCCTGGATATCGCCCCGGATTCCCTTGCCTCAAGGCTCCGTGTCGGAGCGGGTCCGCGCCGGCGGGGCTTGCGACGGGGCGGAAGAGACTGAAGCCGATATTTGGTTCAACGATTGGAATCGAGGCGGCGTCCTGCTTGAGGACGCCCGTCATCTCGGTCAGCGGGACCAAACGATAGCACTGCTGTGGTTTGAGGACGGGGAGGTTCCGGTCGCAAAGCGGGAACCGCACCAATACCACGAAGACGCGGGATTGACCGAATTAGACGGCACTCTTCCCTGGCCGGGAAAGAAGCGCCGCAAGTGAAATCTCGATCGCGCCGCCGTGCCGTTTTACAACCCACACGTAGCTGGGATGCAGATGGCCAGGTAAATCTGCTCGGTTTTTTCACCTCTGGGTAGGCGTCTTCGGCATCCCTAACCACGATCCGGCGAAAGCTGGCCGGTCATGACGTCATAAACGACCCAGGGATCACGCTGGGCCATCGCGAGCAACACGCGGGCAGCGCTGGTGGGACGGCGGTAGCGGAATTTCCACATTGACCCGTTAATGCTGACTTCGCCCGGAGCGAGACGGGTCCATTGCCGGCTTCCCATGCCTCAACGAGGTCCGCCACTAGTTGGCGGCTTCGAAAGCAGCCGTTTTCCGGTGTTTCGATGGAACGGTTTTCTCGCAGGCTGCATCGCGATAGGCTAGGCGCCTCGACCGCAGAACCACTGGCCGCGATGACCCAGCTTCTTGGCTCTCCACAGGGGCTCGTGCGCATCTCTTGTCCCACCGGTCTGCTGCAAGGCGGCGTCGCCGATGTCCTCGCGCGCTTCCTCGCAAAGCATCCGCGAGTGCGTGTCGCGCTCGACGCCACCAATCGGCGTGTCGACGTCGTCGACGAAGGCCTCGACATCGCTATGCGGGTACGCAAGCCACCACTGGAGGATTCCGATCTCGCCATGCGCGCGTTCGGGCCCGACGAGATGATCCTTGTCGCCAGTCCCGAATTCATTGCCGCGCACGGCGAACCACAGACGCTCGAGGATATTGGACGAATGCCGACGCTTTCGATGGGGAGCGCCGACGAGCACTCGACCTGGCGCTTCGTCGGAATGGATGGCGAGCCCGCCGAACTGATACACTTGCCGCGCCTATGCACGGACGATCTCTTCACGCTGCGGCGCGCGGCGCTGCAAGGGATTGGTGCAGTCCTTATCCCACATCTCGCCGTTGCGAACGATTTGGAGGGCGGCACGCTCGTCCGACTGCTGCCGTCGCTGAAGGCTCACGTGGGAGTCATGCACGCGGTTTTCCCGTCGCGGCGCGGAATGATTCCCGCGGTGCGCGCGCTCCTCGACCTCCTCTCAGAGACTGTGCGCCTGCTCCCGAGCTAGCCAGCCGCATAGTCTATATTTTGGGCGCGCCGCCTCTTCACCTTCACCACGCTGCCGCCAAGCCAATGGAAAAGTGCACGAACCACCAACGCCATCGAACGATTGCACGAAGAGTTCAAACGTCGCATCAAAGCTCAAACCGTGCTGCCATCCGCCGACACCAGGCCAGATCGTCATGCGAAAGGTCGATGGCTGGCAGACCTCTCGCAAAAACCGTCCGCTCCGCTCGTTGACGTAGCCGCCTGATTAGATAACTTCATCGTACCGGAGATTCGTCACACCGAATTCCAACCATATTCGCGACGGCACCGACCGTCCACAGCAGCGTGGCTATTCGGAGGCGGTAATCACCGAAGGCGGCAGAATGGTGTGGCTTGCAGGACAGACCGCGACAGTGGACGACAATGGTAGATCGCTGGCGAGCGACTTTGACGGCCAAGTACGGCAGCTTTTTAAGAACCTGGATCGCACTCTGCAAAAGGCGGGCGGCAAGCTCAGCGACATGGTGCAGATGACCGTATTCATCACGGACGTACGTTACGGGGATCGCCTCACGCAAATCCGCAGAGAAGTATTTGGTGATAACTTCCCCGGCAGCGCTCTCATCACCATTACTGCGCTTGCGGTTCCTGACGCCAAGCTTGAGATCCAAGGATATGCCGTGATTGGCGGCAAGTGAAAATTTCTAAAGCGCGACGGCGGGCGGAGCATTGACCTTCTAGCAAACGCGCCGGAGTCCGCCGCGCGCAATGGTCAGTGTTTACCCGGTGATGGTCCAGTGCAGTGGGTAACTCGGTTCCTTCTCGCGGTTTTGCGTGATGGGCGAGACGGATAATGCGCCCGCGCGGCCTCCCGGCTAACTCCTGGCTCTCTCCAGCGCCCTCCGCAACCTCTCGACGCTCCTTTCCAGCGCGCTTCCTTCCTCCGCCGAAAGAACCGGCTGCATCACGGCCACGATGCCCTCTGAACCAACAACGCTCGGCAATGTCAGCGTGACGCCGAACTCGCGTTGATAGCTGCCGATAGGGATTACGGCGTGTTCGTCACGCAGCACCATCTCGGCGATCCGTGCCGACACGATCCCGATGCCGTACTGGCTTGCGTCGTGCCCCTCAATGATCGTGATGTTGGCGTAGCGAACATCCCTCTCGATCTGTGTGCGCATATCATCGAGCATCTCGCCTCGCTCCTTCAACAGCGAGGTCACTGACACACCGCCGACGCGGGCTGACGACCACAAGAACACTTGCGAGGTGCCGTGGTCTCCAATGACCTGCGCCTCGACATCCGCCGGACTGACCCCAAAATGCCTGCCGAGATGAACGCGAAATCGCAAGCTGTCCAGGAATGTGCCAGTACTCAACACGCGATCGTGACCCGCCACCTCGCGCGCGACGTCGGCGAGAGGATCAGGTGGATCAGTGACGGCGACCAGCACCGCTTTCGGTGCGGCCCGCACGATCTTCGGCACGATCTCCCTGTAGATGGCAGCATTCTGGTCGAGGAGCTTGAGCCGCCCCTGCGGATCGCTGCGATCGATCGCGCCGCCGGTTTTCTCGTTGACGCCCGACGTGATCAGGACGACTCCGGCTCCCTCAAGCCCGCCGTAATCGGCATCCCCGATCTCGACCCTGTCGCAGAGCGGTGTGCCGTAGCGAATGTCAGTTGCCACCGCTTCTGCCGTCTTGCGGGTGCGGTTGACGAGCACGATCTCGCGCGCGCTTCCGCGGGTCACCGCAGCAAGCGCAATGGCGCACCCAACCTGGCCGGTCCCGACTATGCCAAGCTTCATTCGCCTTCTCCGCTCTCGATTTTTAAGTCAGCGCAGATGCCAGCAGTTTGTTCCCTTCGGCTGCGCCGCACTCATTCCTTGAATATGGCTCTAGCGCCGCCGTGGTGCGGATCACTCGATCTGGCGGATGAGAAAATCGATGAACAGTCGTACCTTCACAGCGAGGTGTCGTGTTGGAGGGTAGAGCGCGTACAACGAGAGCGCAGGCGGATGATAGTCCGCAAGGATGCTGCGCAGTGCGCCGTTCTTCAATTCCTTCTCTGCAATGAATACTGGCACCACCGCGATGCCGCATCCCCGCGCAGCCGCATCGCGGAGCACCTCCGCATTGTTGGCGCACAACGTCCATTTCGGCGCAATCCAGTGGTCGCCATCGACTCCAGTCAGCTTCCACTGGTTACCGGTAGAAAGGAATCCGTAAGTGAGGCAGTTGTGATTGCGCAGGTCGTTGGGGTGGATCGGAATTCCATGGCGGTCGAGATAGTCCGGCGAGGCGCACACGACCCGCTCAATGGGAATGATTTTGCGGGCGATCAGGCTTGTTGATTCAAGCTCCGCGATCCGCAGCGTCACGTCGAGTCCCTCCTGCACGGGGTCGCCCTGTTCGTCGCTCAGGACTAGTTGGATCTGCAATTCACGGTAGAGTGCCATAAACTCCGCGATCACTGGACCAAGCTTGATGGTGCCGAACGACATCGGCGCATTCACGCGGAGAAGTCCGCGTGGCGTCGACTGCAGATCAGCAACTGACTGATCAGCGGCATCGAGATCGGCCAGGATGGCAAGGACGCGCTCGTAGTAGGATTGTCCATTCTCAGTCGGACTGGCCCGGCGTGTGGTCCGATTGATCAGGTGAACCCCAAGGTCGTTCTCGAGGTCGGCCACGTATTTGCTGACGGCGGAGCGCGACAGTCGTAATTGGCGGCCCGCTTCCGAGAAGCTCCCGAGCTCGACGACCTTCGCGAAAGCCCTGAGGCTGGCAAGCTTGTCCATGGCGCACCGTCTCTAGCTCATACTGATTGTCGCCAAAATGTAGACAGTGATGCTACAAACTAACAGATTGTCTTTGCTTGTCGCTTGCTCCAAATGAGGTGCGAAAGAGCTTCTGAAGCCTCGTTTTGAGGAGCATTCTCATGTCAGGCCTTCACCACGTCACGGCAATCGCCGGCAACCCGTTGCGAAATCTGGACTTCTACAGCCGCACCCTGGGCCTGCGGCTGGTTAAGCGGACGGTCAACTTCGACGACCCTGGGACCTATCACTTCTATTACGGCGACGAGACCGGTCGGCCGGGCACGATCCTCACGTTCTTCCCCTGGGAGCATGCCGGGAAAGGTCGGGTCGGGGTCGGCGAGACCCAGCAGACTGCTTTCCGTGTGCCCGCCCATTCGCTCGGCTACTGGACGCATCGCTTCATCGAGAAAGGGGTGGCGCATCAGGCGCTGGAGAAACGCTTTGGCGAAAGCGTGCTGCGATTCTCCGATCCTGACGGCATGAGCCTCGCGCTCGTCGGGGTGGCTGATCCGACGAGCGAACCGACCTGGAGCGGGAGCGATATCCCCTCTGAGCACGCGATCCGCGGTTTTCACGGTGTGACGCTGCTCCTCGATGAAGCGGCAAAAACCGGAGCGATGCTGAGCGATGTGCTGGGGCTGCAAGAGGCAGCACGCGAAGGCTCCGTGATCCGGTATCGCGCGCAATCATCGCCGGGAAGCGTTGTCGACATCTACGAAGCCAAAGGATTCCTGCCGGGACGTCAGGGGCGCGGCTCGGTCCACCACATCGCCTTCCGCGCCAAGGATGACGCCGAGCAGGCGGAGATGGCCCGCAAGCTCACGACGCAGCACAACCTGCATCCCACCGGCCAGCGCGACCGCACCTATTTTCGCTCGATCTATTTCCGCGAGCCCGGTGGCGTCCTGTTCGAGATCGCAACCGACATCCCGGGCTTTGCAATCGACGAGCCCGTCGACTTGCTGGGCAGCTCGTTGAAGCTGCCGGGCTTCCTCGAGCCGCGCAGGAGCGAGATCGAGGCAGCGTTGCCGCCGATCGAGGCATTTGCGTGATGTCCGCGCTGGCGTTCATTCACCGCTTCGAGGCGGGCACAAGGCCAGGAGCGACACCACTCCTCCTTCTGCACGGCACCGGCGGTGACGAAAACGATCTCCTCCCGCTTGGCCGCGCGGTTGCCCCTGATGCGGCGCTGCTTTCGCCGCGCGGCAAGGTGTTGGAGCACGGCATGCCGCGCTTCTTCCGCCGGCTCGCTGAGGGCGTTTTCGATGAGGACGACGTCCGGCGGCGTGCTGATGAGCTCGCCGTATTCGTCGAAAGTGCGCGCACGGAGTACGGCATCACCGCCCCCACGGCGCTTGGTTATTCGAACGGCGCCAACATCGCGGCGGCCATGCTGCTGCTGCGCCCGCAGGTGTTGTCGGGCGCGATCCTGCTGCGTGCAATGGTGCCGCTCAGCGCGGCGCCGCAGGTCGATCTCGCCGCCAAACCGGTGCTCATCATGTCCGGAGCGCAGGATCCGATCGTGCCTGCGGAGAAAGCCGCAAGGCTGGCGGACCTGCTGCGCGCATCGCGCGCTGCAGTCGAACACCACGTGCTGCCGGCGGGCCACGGGCTGTCGAACGCCGACGTTACGATGGCGCAGCAGTGGCTGCGAAAGATTACCGCAAGGATCGACAAGACGGCGGCAGCTTGACCGGTCAGCCTGAGAACGGTCAAGAACGCACCCCCAGGAGGCCGCGAGGCGCCGACGCCGCAGAGCTACCAAGGAAGGAGGGAAGCACATGCCAATCGCAACGCCGGCTCCGGCAAAAGAATTGCTGGCACCGATGGATCACACTCTCATGCTGATCGATTTCCAATCGCAAATGGCCTTTGCGACCAAGTCGATCGACCCGGTGCTCCTCCGCAACAACGCGGCCCTTGTGGCGAACGCGGCGAGAATCTTCAACGTCGCGACAATTCTCACCGCCGTGGCCGAGAAGACCTTTTCGGGTCCGATGTTCGACGAGATCGAAGCTGCCTTCCCGAACGCAGAGTACTTCGACCGGACCACGATGAACACCTGGGAAGACAAGTCGGTGATCGAAGAGGTCAATCGGATCGGAAAGGGGCGCATTGTGCTCGCTGGCCTGTGGACCTCCGTGTGCATTGCTGGCCCGGCTCTTTCGGCCCTCGATCAAGGTTTCGAGGTCTACGTGATAGCCGATGCATGCGGAGACGTGTCCGAGGAGGCACATGAGCGAGCGATCGAACGCATGGTGCAGGCGGGCACACAGCCGATGACCTCGGTGCAATATCTGCTCGAACTGCAGCGCGACTGGGCGCGCGCCGAGACCTATGACGTCACAACCGGTTTGGCGAAGACGTTCGGCGGCGCCTACGGGCTCGGCATCACCTACGCGAAGGCCATGTTGGGCCCGCACGCCAGCGAAGCCGGAATCGCCGCGTGACGCACCAAACGAGAGCAACTGGCATCAAGCCAAAAGGAGGCCGGCAATGCAGATGTATGTCGTCGCCCTGGCCACTGGGGTGCTCGTCGGTGTCATCTACGGCCTCCTCGATGTGCGCTCCCCGGCGCCGCCGGTCGTTGCGCTCATCGGCCTGCTCGGCATCCTGATAGGCGAACAGGTAGTCCCGATGGCAAAGCGGTTGCTCGCCGGGGAGCCGATCAGCATCGGCTGGCTCAAGACCGATTGTGTGCCGCATGTATTCGGAGAGTTGCCGACGAAGTCGGCGGGCCGCCACCACCGAGCGTGAGGTGCGCACATGACCGCCGACCTCATTCTTCACAGCGGACGCTTCACAACCCTCGACCGCTCGAATCCGACCGCGACCGCGGTCGCGATCACGGACGGCCGCTTTACTGCCGTCGGGCGCGACGGGGAGGTGATGCCGTTGGCCGGCACTTCGACGGGGATTCTCGATCTGAAAGGTCGACGAGCCCTACCGGGCTTGATCGACAATCATCTGCACATCATCCGCGGCGGCCTCAACTTCAACATGGAGCTGCGCTGGGACGGAGTGCGCAGCCTTGCCGACGCCATGGCGATGCTGAAGCAACAGGCGGCGATCACGCCGCCCCCGCAGTGGGTACGCGTGGTTGGCGGCTTTACGGCGCATCAATTCGTTGAGAAGCGGCTGCCGACGATCGACGAGATCAATGCGGTTGCGCCGGACACGCCAGTGTTCATTCTGCATCTCTAT
>WNFG01016267.1_pt1 | contig 10295 bp, 7 predicted proteins | sample 5400431 | NCBI WGS metagenome assembly WNFG01 (sample SAMN13153346, study PRJNA577476) | soil metagenome | isolation source: 120 cm saprolite under Douglas fir tree site 2 hole 3 replicate 2 | place: USA:California | collected 2015-04-18
CTACCTGCCAGGCCCAACTCCCCGTATGCGTGAGCCTCTGCGCTTCTGCCAGGTAACTCTCGCTCCGGCGCAATGCTTCTTCCGCCCGATGGCTCTCGGTGGTGTCCATCACCGCCCCAAAAAACTCAATGCCGCCCGACTCGTCACTTAAGGAATGAGCCACAACATGGACATATTTGACGGACCTATCCGGCATCACCAAGCGATATTCATGATCAAAATCCTTACCATCCTGCGACGCGCGCTCGATTGTCTGTTTCACGAGGGCCGCGTCTTCGGGATGAACCCGTTGGAGAACAACTTCCACGGTCGGATTTGTCGTTCGGTCGCATTGGAAGATTCGAAAGGTTTCCTCTGACCAGATGATCTCGCCGGTGGAAACCCTCCAGCCAAAACTGCCCGTGTGGCTTAATCGCTGTGCTTCCGATAAATACGCCTCGCTTTGCTGCAGCTTCTCTTCCTGTACTTCCAAGGTCTGGGTGGCGAATCGCCTATCAACCCAGGACGTCAGCAAAGCCAGTCCGAGGACGGTAAAGGTGACGGCGGCAATTCCGGCGGTGCCAAGCGTGGAGATGCTAACGGCATGAGAGAGGTCCGCTGGCATGCCGGAGGGGGTGAAACTGGCGGCGGCCATGCCGGTGTAATGCATGACGGGAATCGCGGCGCCCATCACGACGGCTCCGGCTAACTTTTCCCAGCCGATCCCCGTTTTCTCATCTCGGAAGTGAAAGGTAATCCATAGCGCAGCGAGGGAAATCAGAACCGCGAACACGACGGACAGGACGACGAGAAAGGAACTAAAGTGGCATACGGCAGGTAAACGCATGGCGGCCATGCCGATGTAATGCATGCTCGCAATACCCGCACCCATCAGGACGCTTCCGGCGAGCGCTCGGAACCGACTCATTTGCTGCCGGCTCACCACGCCCAGTGCAACGACCGAAGCGAGAATTGCCGCAAACAGTGACAGCAGGACAGTCGGCCAATGGTAAGCCACGGGAATTGGCAGGATGAACGCCAGCATCCCAATGTAGTGCATGGACCAAATGCCAGTCCCCATCGCACCGGCACCGCCCAGCAGCCAGACCGCGCGAGTCCAACCGCCCGCGGCCGTTACGCGACCTGCAAGATCCAGAGCAGCGTACGACGCAAACATGGCGATCAACACCGAAAGCGCCACGAGCGCATAATTATACGAGCCAATCAAGTTCGCAGCAGCCATGCGTCTCCGTCTGGTTGCCACGCGGAACAGCCACGCTGCGCCTCAATCAGAGATCAACCGTCCACGCAGCACCAGCGCCAATTTTCTCCAGGCTCGAACGATTGTGATTGGTGTAGGCTTGGGCATACCTACCGCCTTTGTCAAAGCATAATTCACGTCATCGTTGTAAACAATAATGCATCGTCATCAATGACGAACACCATGAGAGCACCTGCGGGCGTCATTCCTGCGCCTCGACTTTGGTTGGCAGCGTGAGATGAAAGGTCGCGCCGCGTGGAGAGTTATTAGCAGCCCACAAGCGCCCGCCATGCGATTCAACGATGGAGCGACTGATCCGAAGCCCCATACCGGTCCCATGAAGCTTCGTAGTAAAGAACGCATCGAAGATCTCGTCCCCCTGCTGCGGAGGCAGTCCCACGCCAGTATCACTTAGAGATAGCAGAACTTGCTCGTTTGCCGTTCCTCGCGACTTGATGGCGAGCTCCCGCGTCCCTTCTATATCCTTCATCGCGTCAAAGCTATTAACCATGAGGTTCAGCAATACCTGCTGCAGTTGCACGCGATCTCCCATGAGTTGAGGAAGATCTGCCGCCAGATCCGTGCGAAATGATATGGAGTACCGCGCTGCCTCGCTGTGCAGGAGGACAACCATCTCTCGAATGACTTCGTTTACATCAACCAACTCACGTTGCGTGGCGCCTTTCTTGAAAAGTGAGCGGGTTCGGCTGAAGATTTCCGCCGCACGCGTCCCATCGTTCACGATTCTCATGGCAGCGTCGCGCGCCTCTTCCAGATCGGGATGATCGCGGTTAAGCCAACGCAGGCAAGTCTTGGCATTGGTGACGGCGGCGGCAATCGGTTGATTCACTTCGTGCGCCAGGGAGGCAGTCAGTTCTCCCATGGTGGTCACCCGGTTGACGTGGGCGAGATCGGCCCGCGTCTGACGCAGGGCCTCTTCGGCCTGCTTGCGCTCACGGCTCTCTTTTTGTAACTCCTCGTTGATTCTTTGGAGTTCCTGAACTGTTGCTTTCAGGTCATCTCTCGCGCGCCTGATCGATTCTGTAGCACGGTTTTGCGCGGCGCTCAGCGTCCACACAAACAGCGCAGCCACCAAAAAGACGATAAATCGTGGTATCTCTTCGGGCTTTAGAGCGAATGAATGGACTGGTGGCAGGAAGTAATAATAGAAAACGGTAGCGGAAAGTGCGGTCGCCAGCAACCCCGGTCCGGCTCCACCGAGCCACGCGCCGAACAGGATGGCGCAAAGAAATAGCGATGCGGGAGCAGTTTGTAAATGAAATGCCGGCCAGAGCGAAATAGACGCTACTGCGATGACTGATAGAATAGCAATCCCGTAGCGCCAAATCACAGGTGGCTTGGACCATAGAAAAAGTTTGGTGCTTGACATACTACTGCTCCGGCGATGAAGGATGTCGCGCCCAGCATAAAACTGACCGAACTCTGACGATTCTGGGCCGCCGCGCGGGGAATATGCAAGGAGGATATTTCCTTCCCGCCTGGTCCAGGTCCCGAACACCTCCTCCCATTGGAGTGCTGACGCTTGCGTTTTGTCACAGCTGTTTCTCCGTCCAGTCGACTAGACGGGATGCCAACACTCCGACAGGTTTCCCTGGCAAATGACATTGCCGGGACGCTTGAGATATTGACGCATCCCCAAATCTGCCTGCTACTTCCATAACTTTTCGACGCGCACAGCATCTGGCACAGCTATTGCTTAGTTCGATCTATGAACGCAAGGGAGAACTACACACTGAAAGAAGGAGGAAGAGAAATGTCGCAAATCAAGAATTTAACTCATAGAGGTCATAACCTCTTCATTGGTAGTTTGATGCTGATTTGTCTTTTCAGCCTGGGAAGCGCCTCTGCCTTTTCCCAGGACAGATCGAAGCCAGAAACCATTGACGCTACTGCCCGAGGCACAGAGACGCAGATGGGAAAGGAATTCCCTGTAACGCTGACCATTTATGAGTACTCCCCTCAGGCAGATAACCAAATTCTGACCGAGGCATTCCAGAACGGCAAGGATCAAGGGTTGTTCAACGCGCTGTCCAAGATGAAAGCGGTGGGCCACATCGCGGTCACGGGCAGCCTCGGTTACGACGTCAGTTACATCCACGTGACTCCAACCGCGAATGGGCGGAAGATTCGCTTTGTCACCAACCGCCTCCTTAGATTCGGCGAGGTCTACCGTGATAGCCGATCTACTTCCTACAATTTGACGGCTGGGGAATTCGACTTAAACGACGTGGATAAGTCCAAGAGCACGGGCACCTTCTACCCTGAAGCCGAGCTCGTGCTTGATAAGCAGGGGGAGTTGCAATTCAATCTCATTGGATTTCCCTGGCAGTTGGTTGACATTATCGATTGGAAGGGAACACCCGGCGTCAATTAAATGCGGCAGTTGGGGCATCGCACCGGTGCCCACTATCGTTGCGATTCAAAGGAGTGATTATGACCAAACTGATACCAGGAACTGACGAATGCCTGCGAGGGAAGGTGGCTGTGGTCACCGGCGCTGCCCGCGGGATCGGTCGCGCCACGGCCATCGCCTTCGCGCGAGAGGGTGCGAACATCGTCGGTATTGACATCAGCGCTCCGGTGGACACGCGTTCCGGTGTCGAGGCAGCGACCCCTGATGAGTTGAAGGAAACGGGACAGTTGATCCAGGCGGCCGGCGGCCGCTGGGTGGGCATCAAGCTCGACCAACGCAACCTTCCCGCGCTGCGAGCGGCTGCAGCACAGGCGGAGCGCGAGTTCGGCGGCATTGACATTTTGTTCGCCAATGCAGGGATCCAAGCCTTCAAACCCCTGCTTGAGATGGAAGACGAAGACTGGCATACGCAAATCGACGTCAACCTCACTGGCACGGCGAACTCAATCCGCGCCTTTGCGCCTTATCTCGTGAAGCGCGGCAGCGGACGAATCATCGTGAGTTCCTCGACGCAAGGTCGGCATGGCATGAAGAACGGAGCAGCTTACTCGGCCTCTAAATGGGGAATCATTGGCCTGATGAAGTCGGCGGCGCTGGAATTGGGGCCACACGGCATCACAGTCAACGCCGTTGTTCCCGGGTTGATCGACACACCACTGACCCGCCACAAGGAGCGTTACGCCCAAGCGCTCCAAGCAGCCGGTAAGATGCCAACCGGGTCGTCCACAGACGAGGAAGAAGCCAGAAAGGTTCTCACCGCCAAAACACCGCTCGGGGTGCCATGGATCGAGCCCGAAGATGTCGCGCCTGTGGTGGTCTTCCTCGCCTCCGACGCTGCGCGCATGGTTTCGGGCGCGACCTACGACGTCACCGGGGGCGACAGCGCTAACAATACGGCGTGATTACGCCACTGGCAGGCCTTAGGGGCAAGTCGATGTCAGCCACCGAAAACCAACAGATTAGAGATGTCAGTCGCTTTGGCATCCGAGTGTCCTCACTACACGAGTCCGCAAGGGTGCAAGCGTGGAGGGCCGCCGGTCGTGCTTTGATCTCGGGTTACGTGGATTCCTATACTTTGTTGAACTTTGGAGTTTACGCCTCCTTCATGAGCGGTAACACAACGTCTGCCGGCTTACATGCCGGACATGCCAAGCTCGCCGCGGCAGCGCATAGCTTGCTCCCTATTCCGTTTTTTGTGCTCGGCATCTTCATGGGGACGCTTCTTGTGCGGGCCAATCCACATCACGAGTTGCCTCGGCATTCCTTGTTGGTGGCGGCCCTGCTCACGGTTGGCATCGCTGCGACTTACTTCGCGTGGCCGGGTTGGCTGAGCATAATGATATTGAGCACCGCCATGGGTATCATGAACACGTCTATCACCCATGTGGGCGGGCAGGCCGTGAACTTGGGCTTCGTGACTGGAGACTTGAACAGTCTTGCCCAGCGCCTCGCGATGGGAATCAAGCGCGCCCCCGTGTCACAGACGCAGGGTGCGTGGGACAATCACTGGTGGCGCGCCGCGCTATTGGCAGGCATATGGATTGCCTTCTTCATGGGAGCCGTGCTTGGAGCAGCATTGGCGTCTCGCTTAGCCGTGTGGGCCTTGCTGCTGCCCGCCCTTATGTTGGTAGTTTTCGGTCTGCTCGAGCGCGCCGCGATTTGAGACGCCTAAGGCAGAATGGAAATCTTGCAGTGGTCCAGCCTTCCAAAACAGTGGCTTGAACCACAGAGTGTCTTTTTCCATGTCGGCATCCTTATTAAAGGTCGTAATGTCACGACACCTGTCGGGGGAGAGTTGAAGTTCCCGGTATTTATCGTGTGCACGCGCGTTCAACAACTCCTACCCCAACTCTGTCCTTGGCGGACCCATTAGGATTCGAGACCTGTCGGAATGCTGACGTCGTGTCCAGCCGAGGGACAGTTTTCCATTAGATCTGAAGCGGCGGCCCGATCACTTAAGTGACTCGCATAAAGGAAGTTGCGCAGCAACTACAAGTCTAGACTTGTTTGGAGAGGCGTTTGCATTTGCAGAGTGTCGTGATCCAGGCCATCGACGGTAGTTGAAAGACGGGGAATAAATTCTATGTGGATCGTTCGACTTGCATTGCGGCGGCCCTACACCTTCGTGGTTATGGCCATACTCATTCTGATCATGGGGACGCTCGCAATCGTTCGTACCCCAACAGATATCTTTCCGAACATCAACATCCCGGTTGTCAGCATTATCTGGACTTATAACGGTCTCGTGCCTGAGGATATGAGCGACCGAATCGTCAGCGTCACGGAACGAGCTCTTACCACGACCGTTGACAACATTGAGCACGTCGAGTCGCAGTCGCTTAACGGCATAGCTGTCGTCAAAGTATTTCTGCAGCCGACCGCGAGCATTCAGCAGGGCATTGCACAGATCACAGCTGTTTCTCAGACTCAACTCAAGCAGTTGCCTGCCGGATCGACACCACCCCTCATTCTGGCCTATAGCGCATCGAGCGTACCCGTCCTGCAGCTAGCCCTTTCAGGCCAAAATCTCTCGGAACAAGAACTCAATGACTACGGCCTGAATTTCATTCGTACGCAGATCATTACGGTGCCGGGCGCATCCGTTCCCTATCCCTACGGCGGTAAGCAACGCCAGGTGCAGGTGGACCTGAATACGACAGCGCTGCAGGCAAAGGGACTGTCTGCACTGGACGTAGTGAATGCGATCGCCGTTCAAAACTTGATCCTGCCCAAGACGATAGGTGACACTACCATCTATGTGAAAGATGTCGCCTGGGTACGTGATGGATTTCCGCCACAGACGAATATCGTTCGGGTGAACGGGCAGCGGTCGGTATTGCTGACGATTCAAAAGGCCGGAGATGCATCCACATTAAATGTGATCTCAGGCATCAAGGCGCTTCTCCCTCAAATTCGGCTGACAGTTCCTTCCCAGCTACAGATAAGCCCTCTAGCAGATCAATCGATTTTTGTCCGCAGCGCTATCAGCGGCGTTGTTCGGGAGACCCTGATTGCTGCATGCCTGACGGCCTTCATGATTCTCACTTTCTTGGGCAGCTGGCGAAGCACGATTATCATTGTGACCTCCATACCACTGGCGATCCTTACGTCCATCATCGCGCTGAGCGCGATCGGAGAAACGATCAATATCATGACGCTTGGTGGACTCGCTCTGGCGGTCGGCATCTTGGTGGACGATGCTACGGTGGAAGTCGAGAACATCAACCGAAACCGCGAGGCGGAACCAGCGAAGGAATTGGATGAAGTTGTCCTCCTCAGCGCGTCGCAAATCGCAACTCCTGCCTTCGTGTCCACGCTTTCGATTTGCATTGTGTTTGCTCCGATGTTCTTACTGTCCGGCGTGGCGCGGTATCTCTTTGTGCCGCTCGCCGAAGCGGTGGTTTTCGCAATGTTGGCATCGTATCTACTCTCTCGCACGATTGTCCCGACGATGGCGAAGTACCTCTTGCGCGGAGATAAGAAGAAAGCGACTGCTTCTGCCGTCAGTCGCAATCCGCTGGTGCGAATTCAAAAGGGTTTTGAAGCGGCCTTTGAGAAATTTCGTGTGGCCTATCGTGGGCTGCTCGAGGGCAGCCTGCAGCACCGGCGGGTTTTCCTGATTGCGTTCTGTCTGAGCTGTCTTGGTTCACTGGCAATTTTGATCCCTTGGCTGGGCCGGGACTTCTTCCCCAGCGTAGACAGCGGCACATTCAAACTTCACTTACGAGCTCCCACGGGAATGCGCATTGAAGAAACCGCCAACCTTTGCGATCTGGTGGAGCAATCGATTCGACAGCAGATTCCGGCTGCTGAAGTCCACAACGTCATTGACAATATAGGTCTGCCCTACAGCGGCATCAACCTCTCTTACAGTAATTCGGCTCCCGTCGGGACGTCGGATGCCGACATTCTTGTGACCTTGAACGCCAATCACCATCCCACGGACAACTACATTCACCAACTTCGTCTGACGCTCCCAAAACAATTTCCGGGCGCGGCCTTCGCTTTTTTGCCAGCCGACATGGTCGGCCAGATCCTGAATTTTGGCTTGCCGGCCCCCGTCGATGTTCAGGTTGTGGGGACCGACTCAGAGGGCAACCGGCGTTATGCGGACGCCCTGCTCGAGAAAATGAGACTAGTGCCGGGAACGGCTGATCTCCGAATCCAGCAACCCTTCGATGAGCCATATCTGCGCCTCAGAGTAGAACGGACGAAGGCTGAACAACTTGGCTTTACTGCCCACGACATTGCGCAAAATCTCCTGGTTTCTTTGAGCGGCAGCTTTCAGACTGCGCCTACGTTCTGGGTTGACCCCAAAAACCATGTCAGCTATCAAATCGCAACTCAGACACCGCAATATCGCACGGAGACGTTGCAAGACGTTGAGAACATTCCAATCACAGGCACCGACCCGGCCGCTCCCCCATCAATCATGGCCAGTTTGGTTTCCATCCAACGGGGAGCGGGCATGGCGGTGGTTTCTCATTACAACATCGAACCCGTGATCGACATTTATGGATCGGTGACTGGGCGAGACTTGGGCGGCGTAGCAGGCGACATCAACAAAGTTATCGATGGTACGCGGCAACAATTGCCCCGCGGTTCTCGAGTGGTTGTTCGTGGACAGGTTCAAACAATGCAGTCGTCCTACGTCGGCCTTCTTAGTGGGTTGGCTTTCTCGATTGTGCTCGTCTACCTGTTGATCGTAGTCAACTTCCAATCTTGGCTGGATCCTTTCATCATGATTTCAGCGCTGCCCGCAGCACTCGCCGGAATTGCCTGGTTTTTGTTTATAACGCACACGACTCTGAGCGTTCCCGCACTCATGGGAGCCGTCATGTGTATGGGCGTGGCAACTTCAAACAGCATTCTGGTCGTGAGCTTTGCTACCGAAAAAATGAAGGAAGGAAGTGATTCCGTCAACGCCGCGTTGGAAGCGGGCTTCACACGTTTTCGGCCGGTACTGATGACCGCTCTGGCCATGATCATCGGTATGGTGCCAATGGCTCTTGGACTAGGGGACGGCGGTGAACAAAACGCTCCTCTCGGCCGCGCGGTCATTGGTGGGCTGCTTTTCGCGACGGTTTCGACGCTCTTCTTTGTACCGGCATTTTTCAGCGTTCTCCAGGGTTCGCGCCGGCATCCGGCTCAAAGTGGAAGCGAGCGCTAGGCACCATTACATGGAGCTACTATGTCGTCTCAAACTGAAGATTTAAAACGGATCGGCGGGCAATCACTCCAATTGAATGAATTGCAGGGAGGGAAGCATTCATATAAACAATGGCTGGCCCTGTCAATCGCGCTGATCGCGACTGCCGCCCTCTTGATAGCAGGGATCTGGTCACGTGTTAGGGCCGGCGCAAAGTTACGGTCCGAGACGTCGCAAGTGGCCGTCACTCCGGTCTCGGTTGTATCGCCAGAACGAACCACTCCCGCCCAGGAGATCATTCTTCCTGGAAATGTACAACCATTCATTACCTCACCCATTTATTCGCGCACAAATGGGTACCTGGGGAAGTGGTATGTCGACATTGGAGCGCGCGTCAAGCAAGGACAACTTCTTGCAGTGATCGATACTCCGGAAGTCGACCAGCAAGTGGAGCAATCGCTTAGCAACCTCAGCACCTCGAAAGCAAATCTCGCGCTTGCCGAAATTACCAAGAACCGCTACGAGGGGTTGCTTAAATCGAACGCTGTTTCCCAGCAGGATGTAGACAATGCAGTGGGCGCCTACAACGCAAACAAGGCTATCGTTGAGGCCAGCCAAGCCAACGTCAAACAGCTTCAAGCGCTACAGTCTTTTGAAAAGATTTACGCTCCGTTCGATGGCGTTGTCACGGCCCGTAACACGGATATCGGTGACCTGATCAATTCCGGCAGTAGTGGCGGCGTGAAAACTGATCTCTTCCACATTGCCCAACCCGGCCAGTTGCGTGTTTACGTAAACGTACCAGAGGAATACTCGCAAGGCGTCAAAGTCGGCATGACAGCAGATATTGCTCTCGCCGAATTTCCCGGGCGCAGGTTTCAAGGAAAACTGGTACGTACTGCCAATGCCATCAATGTAACAACGAGGACTTTGCTGATCGAAATTGATGTGGACAATCCCGCGGGCACACTGCTCACGGGCTCTTACGCAGAGGTCCATTTGAAAGTTCCGACGCAGGCCTCCACCTTCCTGCTTCCGGTCAATACTCTGATATTCCGCTCAGAAGGGCTACAAGTAGGCATCGTCAAAAACGGGCAAGTCTTGCTCTCATCCGTAACTCCTGGCCACGATTTCGGGAATCAGATAGAAATCGTTTCCGGCCTCAAGTCAAACGATCAAGTAATTATCAATCCGCCGGACTCTGTTGTATCGGGACAGAAAGTCGAAATCGTTCAAGCGACGTTACCGGGAGATGCCAAGTGAGCCGTCCTCGAGAGACTATTTTCTCAAAAACCAGGGGGAGAACTCTCTTGATGGAGGTCCTCCTAGCAGTCATAGTGCTCCAGTTTAGTGGATGCGCGGTTGGGCCGAAATACCGGACTCCAGTGGTGGAGACTCCGTCGGCCTATAAAGAGGCCGGGAACTGGAAGCCCGCCCAACCCAATGACCAAAATCTTGGTGGTAATTGGTGG